>Ga0206116_1000068_pt1 | contig 175537 bp, 155 predicted proteins | sample 3A1Ametagenome_FD_178000 | JGI IMG/M metagenome (GOLD analysis project Ga0206116, IMG submission 178000) | Enriched microbial communities from leaf-cutter ant dump, University of Wisconsin, Madison, United States - 3A1A | ecosystem: Environmental > Terrestrial > Nest > Insects nest > Nest dump...
CCGATGGTGACCACACAGCCCCGCGCCTGGGGCTGCAGGTTATGAAGACCTCGAACCAGCTGCATAGCACGCTTCTTGTTCACAAAGTGGCCGATTATACGCACAGCACGGCATGCACAACAGACATCGTGCGCCTCACACACCGGCCTGATGGCCACGAGGTGTCCCCTACATGCATGTAGCCCGGATGCAATCCGGGCAATCGCGGTCAACCGTCTCCGGATACATCCGGGCTACGCCCTCATATGGCAGCTATAGCGCCCGCCGTGCAAAGTCGCGCAAGCGGAATCCCAAGATCAGCAGCATGCCGAAATAGGCGATCAGTCCCGCTGCCACCAGTGCGCCGAGGCGCAGCAGCCGCACAGCCATCTGGCCATCAGCCCAGGCCGGCATGATCTGCAGCAAACCCAACAACACCGCAACCATCACCACCACCGCCACCGCCAACTTGAGCAGGAACAATCCCCAACCAGGCAGTGGCTGGAAGATACCGGCGCGACGCAGTTGCCAGTACAACAGGCCAGCATTGAGGCAGGCAGCCAGGCTGATCGCCAATGCCAGACCAGCGTGCGCCAGCGGACCGATCAGCACCAAGTTCATCAGCTGCGTGAAGACCAGCGTCACCACGGCGATTTTCACGGGCGTCTTGATGTTCTGCTGGGCATAGAAACCGGGCGCCAGGATCTTCACCAGAATGATCCCGAGCAAGCCGATGGAATAGGCGATCAGCGCTTGCTGCGTCATCAGCGCGTCGGTAGCAGTGAACTTACCGTACTGGAACAGCGACACCGTCAGCGGCTCGGCCAGTACCGCCAGCGCCAGCGCACTGGGCAGCACCAGCAGGAAGCACAGGCGCAGGCCCCAATCGAGCAAGCGCCGATATTCCTCGCGATCGCGGCTGGCGTAGGTCTTGGAAAGCGCCGGCAGCAGAATCGTGCCCAGCGCCACGCCCAGCACGCCCGAGGGCAGTTCCATCAGGCGGTCGGCGTAGTACATCCAGGACACCGAACCCGCCACCAGGAACGACGCGAAGATGGTGTTGATGATCAGCGAAACCTGACTGACCGATACGCCGAAAATCGCCGGCCCCATTTGCTTGAGCACACGCCACACCCCGAGGTCTCGGAGGTTCACGCGTGGCAGCACCAGCATGCCGATTCTCCTCAAATGCGGCAGTTGCCAGAGCAATTGCAACAGACCGCCCACCAGCACAGCCCAGCCCAGCGCCATGATTGGCGGATCGAAATAGGGCGTCAGGAATAGCGCGAAAACGATCATGCTGACATTGAGCAGTGTCGGCACGAACGCTGGCACAGAGAAACGGTTCCAGGTGTTGAGAACGGCGCCGGCCAGCGATGACAGGGATATCAGCAATATATAGGGGAAGGTCACGCGCAGCAGATCGACCGTCAGCTCGAAACGCTCGGCCTCGGCAGCAAAACCCGGCGCGGTAGCCCAGACGATCCAGGGTGCAGCAAGTACGCCAACAGCCGTGACCAACGCCAACACCAGCGTCAGCAAACCAGAGACATAGGCGACAAAGGTTCGCGTGGCCTCCTCGCCCTGCTGCATTTTGTATTCGGCCAGAATCGGCACGAAAGCCTGGGAGAAGGCCCCCTCAGCGAAAATACGGCGCAACAGGTTGGGCAACTTGAACGCCACTACGAAGGCGTCCGACGCCACCCCAGCACCGAAGGTGCGGGCGATGATGGTGTCGCGCACAAACCCCAGCACACGAGACACCATGGTCAGGGAACTGACAGCCGCCAGGGATTTGAGCAGATTCATGGGGTGTTTCGGCTTCCATAAAAAGGTTTAGTAGCGGACAATCCGCCGCCCAACGAAGGCGACGAGTGTAGCGAGCCACCACTGGTCAGGCCAGCACAGGAAAGCGTCATCAGACTTGACAGCAGGCAGATGGATCGGCATGATTCGCGGCCTTATTTGTCGTAACCCCCCAGTTTTCGAGGAGCTTGACGGTGGCCAACTCACCTTCTGCCAAAAAACGCGCCAAACAGGCTGAGAAGCGCCGTAGCCATAACGCCAGCCTGCGCTCGATGGTTCGTACCTACATCAAGAACGTGGTCAAGGCTATTGCTGCCAAGGATCTCGAGCTTGCCAAGACCGCTTACACTGCAGCCGTTCCGGTCATCGACCGCATGGCTGACAAAGGCATCATCCACAAGAACAAAGCCGCTCGTCACAAGAGCCGTCTGAACGCGCACATCAAGGCGCTGGGCGAAGCTGCTGCCGCCTAATCGCGACAGGTTCTTGCCAAAAATGCCCGCATCGAAAGATGCGGGCATTTTTGTTTGTGCAGCCAACTGCCATCGACAACTTGGCAGCCACCATGCAAAACAACATCGACCTTGAACAACCGGCACTCACGCTAAAACCTCAAATGCCAACCAGGGAAGGCGGATCAGGCTTTTGTAGGGCGCGCCGCGCGCACCAAAGGAAAGATTTAGAATGCCCAACAAGCGGTGCGCACGGCGCACCCTACGACCGGAGAGCGCGGAAATCCCTTAGGCCTGAGACCTGCCTCGACGAGTCGAATGGACTCTAGCGCGCGAAGGAGAAAACCAGAGGCTGCAGCACTTGACCCCCACCTTGAGAGAGGCGAGCAGTCTCTTCAGAAGCTCAAGGGCGACTGCAACACCGGGCGCAGTCGCCCTTGATCATCACTGAAGCAGAACCTGGCCGATGGTCGGATCCTTGAACGCGCGAGTCAGCGCATCGCTGAGCACATCACTGACCAGCTTGGTATTGGTCTGCTGATTAGGCGCGGTACCAAAGCGCTGATTCAGCGACGCGCCATAGCGGCCGGTATAACGCCGACTACCACCCTGCACGTCAGCACGAATGGAGGCAGAAATATCCGCCTCGGTCACGTACAGCCCTTCTTTCGGCGACTGGTACTTCAGGTCAGCCAAAGTAATGGTCAGTTGGGGTGCATTGTAGGCATTGGCCGACGGCGTAAAGCCGAGCAGGCGAACAGCCGCCTCGGCCTCGGCCTGCAATTTCGGCAGCACGCTCTCGCTGCTGACGCTGATGGCGCTGGTTTCCGGATACAGGCCGCCGCGCGTACCAAGCACGGGCGAAGAGCGACCATCGACGACACGCACCACCACCGGCTGCCCCTGACCAACGGGCGTCAGTGAGCTGGTGAGTTTGGGTTGCGGGGTGAGTTGCTGAGGGCTGTGGGCACAGCCAGCCAAGGTCAGGCTGGCAGCAGCAAGCAGGGCGAACAACGCACGATGCAGCATGCTCGATCTCTCCGAAGGGGATGTCATGAAATGGCCAGCAGTATACCCAGCAGCGCCAGGCGCCGACAGCCATACCTCTATCGACAAGCCCAGCCAGACGGCGGTTCCTGTCATGGCCTTGTCACCCAATTGCGTCATAAAGGGAGCCAGCCAATTTACGGAGCCATCGCCATGCTCTTCCTGCTCAGCCTGTTCAACGCGCGCCAGCCAATGAGGCATTTTGTTCTGCTCGACACCCAGGAGCGCTGCTGCGCGCTGCGTCATTCGCGCGAGCAACCGAACAGCGGAAACTGGGTCGAAGTTGGCGAGACATGCATCAGTTGGCTGGGCCACCCCCTACCTGCCGGAGCCCGCGTCACACCAGTCGTCAAGCATGCACAGAGCGCCCGGCCGTTGGCAGCCTGACCGATGGAATAATAAAAGTCACAGCAGACGATCAATTTCGCCGCATTCACCGTTATAATCCGCCCCCGATTATAAGGACGCCTCCTGATCGGGTTGCACCATCTCGCCGATGCATCGCCATCGCCCCGTCCCAGAGAGTCGCCCACTTCGCGCTGCCATTCCCGGCCAGCGGCTTTAGCCCATAGCAGAACCAGTTGCAGCCATGTCCGCCATGGCATGTACGGGCAAAAGCACGCCGAGGCAGACGAGCTTTTGAGGTTCACCGCTCCAAAAGAGCGTGAAAAAGACGGTTTTAACAACTTCACAAGAGTGTGGCGAAAAAATGAACGACTTTGCGTCCGTAAACAGGAGCCTTAACCCTCCCCACACGGCCGGGCAAGATGCCTGAGCCCAGCGGTATAGCCCCGGCCGGCCGATAGGCCAGCCTATCTGGTGCAGTATTTCTTGGAGAGAGGTTAATGGCGCATAACGATTCCCAAAGCGTAGACGTGGTGCTGGTTGGCGCCGGCATCATGAGCGCGACCCTGGGCGTACTGCTCAAGGAACTCAACCCCGGCATCACGCTGGAAGTGGTGGAGCTGCGCGAGTCCGGCGCAGTTGAAAGCTCCAACCCCTGGAATAACGCCGGCACCGGCCATGCCGCCCTGTGCGAGCTGAACTACACCCCGGAAGGCGCCGATGGCAGTATCGACATCAAGAAGTCGGTAAGCATCAACGCCCAGTTCGAGGAGTCCAAGCAGTTCTGGGCCTACCTGATCGAGAAAGGCGCGATCAACTCGCCGAAATCGTTCATCAACCCTGTTCCGCACATGAGCTTCGTGCGCGGCAACAGCGGTGCCGCGTTCCTGAAGAAGCGCTTCGAGGCCCTACGCCAGCACCATGCCTTCGAAAGCATGGAGTACACCGAAGATCGCGCCACCATCGCTGAGTGGGCGCCGCTGCTGATCCCAGGTCGCGACACCAACGAGCCGCTGGCCATGACCCGCGTACAAGCCGGCACCGACGTCAACTTCGGCGCCGTCACCCAGCAGATGCTCGACTACCTCGTTACCCAGCCGAACGCCAAGGTGACCTGCAACCAGAAAGTCACCGACCTCAAGCGTGACGGTCAGGGCTGGCTGGTGAGCATCAAGGACACCCGCTCCGGTGCCACTCGCCAACTCAAGAGCAAGTTCGTCTTCCTCGGCGCTGGCGGCGGCGCACTGCCCCTGCTGCAGCTGTCCGGCATCCCCGAAGGCAAAGGCTTCGGTGGCTTCCCGGTCAGCGGCCAGTGGCTGCGTTGCGACAACCCAGAAGTGGTCGCCAAGCATCAGGCCAAGGTCTACAGCCAAGCCGCCGTGGGCTCGCCGCCCATGTCGGTACCGCACCTCGACACCCGCGTCGTGGACGGTAAGAAATCCCTGCTGTTCGGCCCCTACGCCGGCTTCACCACCAAGTTCCTCAAGCACGGCTCGTTCCTCGACCTGCCACTGTCGGTACGTCCCAACAACCTCGGCCCGATGCTGGCGGTGGCGCGCGACAACATGGATCTGACCCGCTACCTGATCAAGGAAGTGATGCAGTCCGAAGCGCAGCGCCTGGAAACCCTGCGCGGCTTCTACCCAGAAGCCAAAGCCGAAGACTGGCGCCTGGAAGTGGCTGGCCAACGCGTGCAGATCATCAAGAAGGACGCGAAGAACGGCGGCATCCTGCAATTCGGCACCGAACTGGTCGCTGCACAGGATGGCACCATCGCCGCCCTGCTCGGCGCCTCGCCTGGCGCCTCGGTAACCGTGTCGATCATGCTCGACCTGGTTCGCCGCTGCTTCCCGGAGCAGGCCAAGAGCGAAGAGTGGCGCAGCAAGCTGGACGAAATCTTCCCGGCCATGGCCGACGTCCTGTCCAAGGACGCCGAGCGCTACCGCGAAGTACAGGCGCAGTCCAACCAACGACTGCAGCTGGATACGCCCAGCGCCTGATCAGGCAGCATGAAAAAACCGCCCCTCGGGGCGGTTTTTTGTGGGCGACGCTTGGTGATGAAACACAACGTGGTGTGCATCGCACACCCCAAACACTAGCGAGCCCAGGGCAGGATCGGTATGGCGGTTACCGCATTCTGCGGACTGCCTTCGATCACCCGGTCGCTGTAGACCAGGTACACCAGGGTGTTGCGCTTCTGATCGAAGAAACGCACCACCTGCATGGTCTTGAACACCAGCGAGGTGCGCTCCTTGAAGACCTCCTCGCCATCCTTGAGCTTGCCCTTGAACTCGATCGGCCCGACCTGACGACAGGCGATAGAGGCCTCGGCGCGATCCTCGGCCAGGCCCAAGCCACCCTTCACGCCACCGGTCTTGGCGCGCGACAGGTAGCAGGTCACGCCATCCACCTTAGGATCATCAAAGGCCTCGACGACAATCTTGTCGTTCGGACCGACCCACTTGAACACCGTGGACACTTCGCCGATGGTCTCGGCCAGCGCCAGGCTCGGCAATAGCAACAAACCCAGTACAGATCCCTTGAACAGACGCATGGCACCCTCCTTCGCTCGAAACGACTCAGACCAGGATCAAGTTGTCCCGGTGCACCAACTCCGGCTCATCCACGTAACCCAGCAGCTTCTCGATGGCATCGGAAGACTGACCGATGATCTTCTGCGCCTCCAGAGCACTGTAGTTGACCAGCCCCCGCGCGATTTCACGACCATCAGGCGATACACAGACCACCATCTCGCCACGACGGAAGCTGCCCTGCACGGCCTTGACACCCACCGGCAGCAGGCTCTTGCGATCCTGGCTCAGGGCTTTCACGGCACCGGCGTCCAACACCAGAGTGCCACGCGTCTGCAGGTGACCAGCCAGCCACTGCTTGCGCGCCGCCAGTAGACCGCGCTCAGGCGCCAGCAACGTACCCAGGCGCTCACCAGCCTTGAGCCGCGCCAGCACCTGCTCGATGGCGCCACCGACGATCACCGTATGCGCGCCAGAACGCGCAGCCAGGCGCGATGCACGCAGTTTGGTCTGCATGCCACCACGCCCCAACGCGCCACCGACACCACCGGCCACGGCGTCCAGCGCCGGATCATCCGCACGGGCTTCGTGAATCAGCTTGGCATCGGGATTGTGCCGCGGGTCGGCGTCAAACATGCCATCGCGGTCGGTGAGGATAACCAGCAGATCGGCTTCGACCAGGTTAGCCACCAATGCAGCCAGCGTATCGTTGTCGCCGAAACGAATCTCGTCGGTGACCACCGTGTCGTTCTCGTTGATCACCGGCACCACGTCGAGGTCGACCAGCGTGCGCAGGGTGCTGCGCGCGTTCAGGTAGCGCTTGCGATCGGACAGATCATCGTGAGTCAGGAGAATCTGCGCGGTACGGCGGCTGTGCTCGGCAAAGCTGGATTCCCAAGCCTGCACCAGCACCATTTGACCGATGGCGGCGGCAGCCTGCAGTTCATGCATCGCGCTAGGTCGGCTCGTCCAGCCCAGGCGGCTCATACCGGCCGCCACGGCGCCAGAGGACACCAGCACCAGCTCGACGCCCTGCTCACGCAAGGCCACCATCTGCTTGACCCATATCGCCATGGCCGCCCGATCCAGGCCACGCCCGTCAGCAGTCAACAGCGCACTGCCGATCTTCACCACCCAGCGCCGCGCGCCGGTCACCTTGTCACGCATGATCTTCCAACCTTAGCCAGAAATGGCGGGAATCCACCCCACCTACAAAAACGCCGCAATTAAGCGGCGTTGAAAATTTGCTTAATCCCGGACGTAAATGATTTCCGGGCCATCGTCGTCTTCATCATCGAAGAAGTCATCGTCTTCATCGATATCATCGACGCTGCGTACCCCGGATTTACGCAACGCACGCTGGTCGTCCAACGCCTGCAGGCGAGCACGGGCTTCATCTTCGATACGCTGATCCAGTTCGGCCAGTTGCTCGGCGAACACCGGATCTTCGGCGATGCGCTCACCGCGCACTTCCAGGTAATGCATGATGTCGCGACTGATGCGCTCGGTGCCGTCGCGGCTGATCGCCGAGACCACATAGACCGGGCCTTCCCAGTTCAGGCGAGCGACGATATCGGCCTTGCGCGCCTCACGCTCTTCTTCCGGAATCTGATCCATCTTGTTCAGCACCAGCCAGCGATCACGCTCGGCCAGCGCCGGACTGAAGCGGCCCAGCTCGTCAATGATCACCTGCGCAGCTTCGGCCGGATCACTCTCGTCCAGCGGAGCCATGTCCACCAGATGCAGCAGCAGACGAGTACGCGCCAAATGCTTGAGGAAGCGGATACCCAGGCCAGCGCCTTCGGACGCACCTTCGATCAGGCCGGGAATGTCGGCGACGACGAAGCTCTTGAAGCGGTCAACGCTGACCACACCCAGGTTCGGCACCAGGGTGGTGAAGGGATAATCGGCGACCTTCGGCTTGGCAGCCGAAACAGCGCGGATGAAGGTGCTCTTGCCCGCATTGGGCAGGCCGAGCAGACCGACGTCCGCCAGCACTTTCAGCTCCAGCTTGAGGTCGCGCGAATCGCCCGGCTTGCCCGGCGTGGTCTGCCGCGGCGCCCGGTTGGTGCTGGACTTGAAACGAGTGTTGCCCAGCCCGTGCCAGCCACCCTGCGCGACCATCAGGCGCTGGCCTGGCTTGATCAGGTCACCGATCACTTCCTGAGTGGCGACGTCGATCACCGTGGTGCCGACCGGCACCGGCAGGATCAGGTCTTCACCCTTGGCGCCGGTGCAATCGGTACTGCCGCCCTTCTCGCCATTCTGCGCCAGGAATTTACGGGTATAGCGGTAATCGATCAGGGTGTTGAGGTTCTCGTTGGCCTCGAGGAACACCGAGCCACCGTCCCCACCGTCGCCACCGTTGGGACCGCCCTTCTCGATGAACTTCTCACGGCGGAAGCTCATCATGCCGTTACCGCCGTCACCGGCTTTTACAAAAATCGATACTTCGTCGACGAATTTCATGGATATGCCTCCCGCAGAACATGCGGGTCAACGGAACAACGTAAAGGCCCTTGCCGGATGACCCCACGCGAGCAGCGTGGCGATACGGGTGATCGGGCAAGAACCCAAGGATACAGAAACCAAAAAAACGCCTGGAGCGTTTTTAACGCCGCGTGTGGCGGCCCGTAGGATGGTCGCAAATAAAAAAGCCCCGTCCTACGGACAGGGCTTTTCCAGCGCGTAGGCAATTAGGCCTGAACGACGCTCACGTAGCGACGGCCGAAAGCGCCCTTCACTTCGAACTTGACCACGCCTTCGACTTTAGCGAACAGGGTGTGGTCTTTGCCGATGCCCACACCGAAACCGGGGTGGAACTGGGTGCCGCGCTGACGCACGATGATGTTGCCGGCCTTGATGACCTGGCCACCGTACATTTTCACGCCAAGGCGTTTACTTTCGGAATCGCGGCCGTTACGGGTAGAACCGCCAGCTTTTTTGTGTGCCATGAGTCAATACTCCAAATAAGTGGTCGGGCCGACGAATTAGGCCTGGATACCGGTGATTTTGATCTCAGTGAACCACTGACGGTGGCCCTGACGCTTCATGTGGTGCTTACGACGACGGAACTTGATGATGCGCACTTTGTCGTGACGACCTTGCGAAACGACTTCTGCGACAACCTTGGCACCGTCTACGACAGGAGCGCCGATCTTGACGTCGTCACCGTTGGCGACCAGCAGAACGCGGTCAAAGGTAACGGCTTCGCCGGTAGCAACTTCGAGTTTCTCGATTTTCAGGAATTCGCCTTCGGCGACCTTGTATTGTTTGCCACCGGTAACAATTACTGCGTACATGGTAAATCTCCGTTGATCCTGCTCACCCAGCGCTTTAGAAGAGTCGTTATTGGCTGGCATGGCTGCTCGGGGCCGGAAGTGACACCCTTGCAATTGCGTAAGGCAGGGAAATACCCAGGGGGAATGTTCAGGGTGCGCGATTGTACGCAAGCCATTGACCCGACGCAAGGCCCGCGGGCGCTTGCCTTGACAGCAATTACCCTGCCACCTAGCATGCCGCGCAGTTTAGAAGGAGCGCCTCTTGTCGATGCAACCCCAGGCTTTTTACCGCGTCGTAGCGGACGATTTCACCGCCGTCGATGGCATCATTCGCCAGCAGGTGGTCTCGCGCGTACCGCTGGTGGAAAAGATCGGCGACTATATCATCTCCGCCGGCGGCAAGCGCCTGCGCCCACTGTTGGTTCTACTCAGCGGCAAGGCCCTCGGCTACCAAGGTGATGATCTGCGCCTGCTGGCCGCGACCATCGAATTCCTGCACACCGCCACCCTGCTGCACGACGATGTGGTCGACATGTCCGACATGCGCCGTGGCCGCAGCACCGCCAATGCCCAGTGGGGCAACGCACCAAGCGTGCTGGTGGGCGACTTCCTTTATTCACGCTCGTTCGAAATGATGGTCGAACTCGGCTCCATGCCGGTGATGAAGATCCTCTCCCACGCCACTCGCGTGATCGCCGAAGGCGAAGTGCTGCAGCTGTCCAAGGTGCGCGACGCCAGCACCACGGAAGACACCTACATGGAAGTCATCCGCGCCAAGACCGCGATGCTGTTCGAAGCCTCCACCCACAGTGCCGCCGCCCTGGCCAACGCCAGCGAAGCGCAGCGCGAAGCCCTGCGTACCTTTGGCGATCACCTTGGCGTGGCCTTCCAGTTGGTCGACGACCTGCTCGACTACAAGGGCGATGCTGCCAGCCTGGGCAAGAACGTCGGCGATGACCTCGCAGAAGGCAAACCTACACTGCCGCTGATCTACACCATGCGTGAAGGCACCGCCGAGCAGGCCGCGCTGGTTCGCCAGGCGATTCAGAAAGGCGGTATCGAGGATCTGGAAGGCATCCGTGCAGCCGTCGAAACGGCCGGTGCGCTGGACTACACCGCGCAACTGGCCCGCGACTATGCAGAACGCGCCATCGCCTGCTTGGAAGTACTACCGGCTGGCGAGTATCGCGATGCGCTGGTCGAGTTGAGCCGCTTCGCCGTGGCACGTACACACTAATGTAGGGCGTACTCGCGAAGCAGTACGCCATTGGACTCTTTTTCGGCATGGGCTAGCGGACTGCTCGCTGGCGCTCCTAAGTCCGCCCTACGCAACCATCTTGGGTTTTATAGCGCGCACCATCAGCCACAAGCGAAAACGCCCCGAACCAGTCGGGGCGTTTTTCGTTCAGCCCTGGCGGATTACAGACGCAGACCGCCGTCGAGCTCCAGGACACGACCAGTGTAGTAGTCGTTCTCCAGGATATAGGCCACCGAGTGAGCGATCTCGGCTGGTTTGCCCAGGCGCTTGAGCGGAATGCCCGAGGTCATCTTCTCCAGGGCTTCCGGCTTCATGCTGGCAACCATGTCGGTTTCGATGAAACCCGGCGCCACGCCTGCCACACGAATGCCGTAGCGCGCCAGTTCCTTGGCCCAGACCACGGTGTCGGCAGCGACGCCAGCCTTGGCTGCGGAGTAGTTGGCCTGGCCCATGTTGCCGGCACGGGAGATGGAGGAAATATTGATGATCGCGCCTTCGTTCTTCAGCTCGATCATCTTCGCCGCCACTTCACGGGTGCAGAGGAACACGCCGGTCAGGTTGACGTCGATCACCGCCTGCCACTGCGCCAGGCTCATCTTGGTCATCTCGCCATCCTTGACCTTGATGGTCAGACCATCGCGCAGAATACCGGCGTTGTTGACCAGACCATTGATGGCGCCAAAGTCCTCGGCAACCTGGGCGACCATATGAGTCACCTGCTCTTCATTCGCCACGTTGCACAGGTAGGCACGAGCGTCACCACCAGCAGCCTTGCAGGCAGCTACAGCGTCGTCCAATTTTTCCTGATTAAGATCCACCAGCGCCAGCTTGGCCCCCTTGGCCGCCAGGTACTCGCCCATGGCACGCCCCAATCCCTGGCAACCACCGGTGATGATGATGACTTTGTCTTTCAGTTGCATCGCTATTCCCCTCAAGGTGCAGCTTTTACCGGCCCCGCTGATGCCCGCTAACCGCTATGCTAGGGCGTCTGTCCGTTTATTAGAATCTGTTCACGATCTTGCGAGCTAGAGCGATGCAAGGCAAAAACAGGCGAGGAAGCGCAGTTTACGAGTTGTAAATGAGCATTCCGAGCCTGTTTTTAACGCAGTAGCGCCGACGCGCAGTTGATCGTGAACAGGTTCTTACGAATTCTTTGCGAGGAGTCATTTAAGGTGAGCGTGAAAGCCGGCAAGCATGCACGAGAATTGCTGCTCAAGGAATACCGTGGCGTGCTCAGCACCCACTCCAAGGCCATGCCGGGTTTCCCGTTCGGATCGGTGGTGCCCTATTGCCTGGATGCCGAAGGCAGGCCGCTGATCCTCATCAGTCGCATCGCCCAGCACACCCATAACCTCAAGCAGGACGCCAAGTGCTCGCTATTGGTCGGCGAGCGCGGCGCAGAGGATGTGCAGGCGGTCGGCCGCCTCACTCTGCTCGCCGAAGCCGAACAACTGCATGACGAAAGCGAGATCGAAGCGGCCGCCCAGCGTTATTACCGCTTTTTCCCTCAATCACGCGACTACCATCGGGCGCATGACTTCGATTTCTGGCGACTGCAACCCGTGCGCTGGCGGTTCATCGGCGGTTTTGGCGCCATCCACTGGCTCGACGACGTGGCTCTGGCAAACCCCTTCACGACGAACGGCAGCGAAGCGAGCATGGTAGAGCACATGAACGAAGACCACGCCAAGGCCATCGCCCACTATGTCGAGCTGGCCAACCTCCCCGCACATGAACCCGCACAGATGGTCGCTGTCGACAGTGAAGGCTTCCATCTGCGCATTGGCCAAAGCCTTTATTGGCTGGCCTTCCCAACACCTTGCAACAACCCGGGACAAGCGCGCGAAGCCCTGGTGATGCTGGCTCGCGCCGACCAGTGGCCGGAATCCGGGCCGGCTTCAGCTTGAATTCAGGCTAATGCGCCATATTTACACCCTACTGGAAGCTCGCTTCCGCCAAGGATCCACTGATCATGCGTGCGTTTCTGTTTCTCTTCCTGCTGTTCCCGATCATCGAACTGGCCGTGCTGATCAAGGTCGGCAGCGCCATCGGTGTACTGCCCACCTTGCTGCTGGTGATCGGTACCGCAGTGCTCGGCAGTATCCTGTTGCGCGTTGCCGGGGTCGCAACTGCCTGGCGAGCACGCGAGCGCCTGGCGCGCGGTGAGTTGCCTGAACAAGAGATGCTCGAAGGCCTGCTGATCGCAGTGGGTGGTGGCCTGCTGATCCTGCCAGGCTTCATCAGCGACATGCTCGGCGTGCTCTGCCTGATTCCCTTCACGCGCCGCCTGCTGGTCGGCAAGATCCGCCGCCGTGCCGAGGAGCAGGCCCTGCGTCAGCGCGCATTCTTCGATGATGCCGCTGCCCGCTCCGGACAGACTCGTCCGAACGTACTTGAAGGCGAATACGAACGCCGCGACTGACCCGCCCCCAGGGCGCCCCACTTCCTGGCGCCCATTCCCCCGCCATGCCTGGCGCATGTAAAAAATTTACGTCAGTCCCCTTGAAATGCCCTCACCCGCCCACATGTAGCAGTCACCGCAAGGTGCCTGCCCTCTGAGGCAGTCCAACTTCCGCGGTGCGCCCAGCGTGCCGCGTCCGGCCCCGCCGGATTTTACAAACCCGCCGACCACTCAGAGTCGGCAAGTTGGCCATTAAATTGTTAGGAGAGATCGACAATGAAGCTTCGTCCTCTGCATGACCGCGTCGTGATCCGTCGCAGCGAAGAAGAAACCAAAACCGCTGGTGGCATCGTGCTGCCGGGTTCGGCCGCCGAGAAGCCGAACCAAGGTGAAGTCGTTGCCGTCGGTACCGGTAAGGTTCTGGACAATGGCGAAGTCCGTCCGCTGGCTGTGAAGGTCGGTGACAAAGTGGTATTCGGCCCCTACTCCGGCAGCAACACCGTCAAGGTTGACGGCGAAGATCTGCTGGTAATGGGCGAGAACGAAATCCTCGCCGTCGTCGAAGCCTGATCACCCACGATTTCCCGTTAATCGTCAAAGAATTGAGGAAACAAGAACATGGCAGCTAAAGAAGTCAAATTCGGCGATTCCGCCCGCAAGAAAATGCTCGTTGGTGTCAACGTCCTGGCTGACGCCGTAAAAGCCACCCTCGGCCCGAAAGGCCGTAATGTGGTGCTGGCCAAATCCTTCGGCGCCCCGACCATCACCAAAGACGGTGTCTCGGTTGCCAAGGAAATCGAACTGAAAGACGCCTTCGAAAACATGGGCGCCCAACTGGTCAAAGACGTTGCCTCCAAGGCCAATGACGCTGCCGGTGACGGCACCACCACCGCTACCGTTCTGGCTCAAGCCATCGTCAACGAAGGCCTGAAGTCCGTCGCTGCCGGCATGAACCCGATGGATCTGAAGCGCGGCATCGACAAGGCCACCACCGCCATCGTCGCTCAGCTGAAAGACCTGGCCAAGCCGTGCGCCGACTCCAAGGCCATCGCTCAGGTCGGCACCATCTCCGCCAACTCCGACAGCTCCATCGGTGACATCATCGCCGAAGCCATGGACAAGGTCGGCAAAGAAGGCGTGATCACCGTTGAAGAAGGCTCGGGCCTGGAAAACGAACTGTCCGTCGTAGAAGGCATGCAGTTCGACCGCGGCTACCTGTCGCCGTACTTCATCAACAAGCCGGACACCATGGTTGCCGAGCTGGAAGGCCCGCTGCTGCTGCTGGTCGACAAGAAGATCTCCAACATCCGCGAGCTGCTGCCAGTTCTGGAAGCCGTTGCCAAAGCCGGCCGTCCGCTGTTGATCGTGGCTGAAGACGTCGAAGGCGAAGCCCTGGCTACCCTGGTTGTGAACAACATGCGTGGCATCGTCAAAGTCGCTGCCGTCAAGGCACCGGGCTTCGGCGACCGCCGCAAGGCCATGCTGCAGGACATCGCCATCCTGACCGGCGGCACCGTGATCTCCGAAGAAGTTGGCCTGTCCCTGGAAAGCGCCACTCTGGAGCACCTGGGTAACGCCAAGCGCGTCGTCCTGAATAAGGACAACACCACCATCATCGATGGTGCTGGCGCTCAGGTCGACATCGAAGCCCGCGTTGCCCAGATCCGCAAGCAGGTCGAAGAAACCTCTTCCGACTACGACAAAGAGAAGCTGCAAGAGCGTCTGGCCAAACTGGCTGGCGGTGTTGCCGTGATCAAGGTTGGCGCTGCCACCGAAGTCGAGATGAAAGAGAAGAAAGCCCGCGTTGAAGACGCCCTACACGCTACCCGTGCAGCCGTCGAAGAAGGCGTGGTACCTGGCGGCGGTGTTGCCCTGGTTCGTGCTCTGCAGGCCATCGAAGGCCTGAAAGGCGACAACGAAGACCAGAACGTCGGTATCGCTCTGCTGCGTCGCGCTGTCGAAGCACCGCTGCGTCAGATCGTTGCCAACGCTGGCGGCGAGCCGAGCGTAGTGGTCGACAAGGTCAAGCAAGGTTCGGGCAACTTCGGCTTCAACGCCGCGACCGACACCTACGGCGACATGATCGAGATGGGTATTCTCGATCCGGCCAAGGTCACTCGTTCGGCGCTGCAAGCTGCTGCCTCCATCGGCGGCCTGATGATCACCACCGAGGCCATGGTTGCCGAAGCGGCTGACGACAAGGCTCCGGCCATGCCTGATATGGGTGGCATGGGCGGTATGGGTGGCATGGGCGGCATGATGTAAGCCGACCGGCACCCACGCAGTACCAAGAACCCCGCGCTAGCCGCGGGGTTTTTTATGCCTGCGAAAAAGCGCTACCGCTCGGAAAATCCAAAGCCATTTCCTGTGGACTCGGGAATGTTGTTTGCTTATGTTTCGTTACAGCCCTGAACGATGCAGCTCTCGTTCCGAGATGAGTACCGCGCAAACCATCAATAGAAGAACAACAACATGGCCCTTTGCAGCACGAGCGAAATACCTCAGCAGGCATTCCAGCACTGGTGGCAACAGCAAGGTGAGTGGGTCGAAGAACCCAACGTACGCCGCGGCGGCGAGAGCGGTGTACAGCGCCTGCTGGATGAGACTGGCGTGCTCTATGCCAAAAGACAGATCGGCCATATCTATCGCAGCTTCTTGCATCCACAAGGACGCCCGACCGTCCTGCGCGAGCGCAGTGCATTGTTGGCACTGGATGCGCTCGGCGTGCCTGTTCCCAAGCTGGTCTACTGCGGGGTCGAGCATGATCCACAACAAGGATGGCGCGGCCTGCTGGTAACCGCCGAGCTGGAAGGCTTCGTGGATATCGAAAGCTGGTACACCCAAGGCGGCCGCGAAGCCTGTGGCGAGGCCGTACATACCCAACTGCTGCAACTTGTCGGTGCAACCCTGGCGCGCATGCACTTGGGTCGCTGGCAACATGGTTGCCTGTACGCCAAACATATCTTCGTACGCATCGACGGCGAGACACCGCAGGTCGCTCTGCTGGATCTGGAAAAAAGCCGCCGCCGCCTGACGCGCCTCCAGGCCGCCCAACACGATCTACCCCAACTGCGACGCCACAGTCCCTGGGCGGATGCCGACTGGCAACAACTGCTGCAGGGTTACCGCCAGATATTCGCCGACGGCACCAAAGGCCTCGGCACAGCTCTTGCCTGAACAAGCGACTGCCAGCCCAATGCCGGCAGTGTTTTACGCGCTTCATTCGCAGAACGCCCACCAGAAAGTGGCTCTACCTCGCACCTTTAGACCGGTAACGGGAAAAGCTTCAGGCAACTGCAACTGCCAGGGCCGGCGGTTACAAGGGGCTGTAACAGGTACCTAAGGTTACGTTAAGACGTTACCCACACAATGACTGAACCAACCGATAAGGCCCTTGTCCCAGCACAGCCCCGGCTGGTGCCCGCTACACGCCAGGGCCTGTGCGAAAGTCGTCGAGCGCAGTTCTGACGAAACGTTTTATGAAACATCACCGATACGCAGGCACTTTCCGCACAGGGCCCAAGACCGTTCGTCGCACAGGACGGCGACAAGGCGATAGGTGATCTAGGTTTAGCGAACGGCGTTTGGCAGCGCTTTCAAGGGGTTAGCAAAATGAAATTAGAAATAGCACGAGGTTTGTTCCTCGGCCTTGCTCTAAGCGTGACGGCAATTGCCGCCGCCGCCTGGCAAGAACCCGGCCCACGCGTCCTGGCAGCGCACGACTGCAGTGCCGTAGAGCCCTGCCCCCCAATCCCGTTGCGAAAGCAGATGCAAACCGACGCCAAACCGGACGCCAACCTGCTGGTGCTGATGTTCGGCCTCAGCGGCGCAATGAAGGGCGAACATTGATCAACTCTGGTCACCGCGTACCACCGCCAGCTGGCGGGCGCGGTCGAGCGTCAGGCGTACCAGACAGTCGTAGCTGAATTCGCCAAATACCGAGTAAGGCTGCTCCTCGCCGTAGGGCTTGCATTCGGCATCACGCATGGCAATCCAGTTGCGCTGCGCCTGGCGCAAGGCGCTACTCGCCTCATCCGACAATTGCCGCAGACGCTCGCGGTAAGCTGCATTGAGCAGCGCATCGGCATCTCCCAACACCAGTGCATTGATTCCGCCCAGGGCCATCACGTTCTGCGGCAAAGCCTGGAGCATCTCGTCATTCCAGTTGTAGAAACCATTGCTCTCCACCCGCAGGCGTGCCGTCGGCCGGCTGTAGACATCGTCATAGAGCGGTTGCAGCTGGGTGCGATAAACCAGTTCCAGGTAGATCGGGTCGCTGGCGCGCTCAGGCCTGGCGAGCAGCGTCTGACTCATTGGCTGAACCGCCCCGCTCCCCTCGTCGATCGTCACCTCGAAGCAACTGTCCGGCGCCAGATGCTCGCCTGTCGCCCTGGCCACCGGACACTGACTGACGATGGACTCCTGATCGGTAGCAAAAGCCTCATCCAGCACACGCACCAGCAGGCGCACTTCCGGAGCTTGAGAAAAGTCGGCATGGACGACAGTGGCAGTGAGCGTGCCTTCGGCAGCAGCGAGCACGGGCGACAGACACAAAGTGATCAGTAGGGGGGCGCGCATGAGTAACCTTCCCTGGCAATGGAGTAGAGCGCGCATCATCCCGAGCAGTGCGGCGCCTGGCAAGCCGCCGGGCTCGATGGCGAGCAGTGGTTCTCGCCATGCGCCGTCTGGCTCGCCAATAGTGGCGTTTTAGAGCCTCTCGTTCAGTTTTGCTTAAGTAAGAATCCTTATCGTTGCAGCGGAAGTGACCGATTGGTCACAGGCGTTTGGCCAGCAGTCGAGAACGTCACCGATGAAAATCACAGGAGATGCAACGATGAACTCAACCGCTTCCCGAACCGGCAACACCCTGCGCCCCGTCGCCAAGGACAACGCCCAGGCCGCCCTGCAACAACTACTGCAGGGCTTTCGGCGTTTTCGTCAGGAGGTTTACCCACAGCAGCAGGCACTGTTCAAGCGCCTGGCCTCGGCACAGGCGCCCAGCGCGATGTTCATCACCTGCGCCGATTCGCGCATCGTTCCGGAGCTGATTACCCAGAGCGACCCCGGCACCCTGTTCGTCACCCGCAACGTGGGTAACGTGGTACCGCCGTATGGGCAGATGAATGGCGGCGTCTCCACTGCCATCGAGTACGCCGTACTAGCGCTCGGCGTGCAGCACATCATCGTCTGCGGCCATTCCGACTGTGGCGCGATGAAGGCCGTGCTCAACCCGGCCAGCCTCGATGGCATGCCCACCGTGCGCGCCTGGCTGCGCCATGCCGAGGTAGCGCGCAGCGTGGTGGCGGACAACTGCAATTGCGGCAGCGCCCATGAAACCCTCGGCGTGCTGACCGAGGAGAACGTGGTGGCCCAACTCGACCACCTGCGCACCCACCCTTCCGTCGCTGCACGCGTGGCCAGCGGCCAACTGCAGATCCACGGCTGGGTCTATGACATCGACAGCGGCGGCATCCGCGCCTATGACGCGGCCTCGGGCAAGTTCCTGCCGCTCGACGGCAACGAGCAGCCCTGCGCCACGCCGCAACCGCGCTACGCCAGCGCCTGATCCCCCATTTCCCCATGCCTGCGCTCGTCACGGCGCGGGCACAGGCTGCTTTTGCCCACGCGTTGGGCAAGGAGAGATAACACCATGAATGTATTTCGCACACTGCCACGGGACGCGCTGGCGTCCGTGGTGGTCTTTCTCGTCGCCCTGCCGCTGTGCATGGGCATCGCCATCGCCTCCGGCATGCCGCCGGCCAAGGGCTTGATCACCGGCATCATCGGTGGCCTGGTGGTCGGCTTCATCGCAGGCGCACCGTTGCAGGTCAGCGGCCCGGCGGCCGGCCTCGCGGTGCTGGTATTCGAGCTGGTACGCACCCACGGCATGGCGGCTCTCGGCCCGGTGTTGCTGCTCGCCGGATTGATCCAGCTAATCGCCGGCACCCTGCGCCTGGGAGGCTGGTTTCGCGTCACGGCACCAGCGGTGGTCTACGGCATGCTCGCCGGTATCGGCATCCTCATCGTGCTGTCGCAGGTGCATGTGATGATCGATGCCGCGCCCAAGGCCTCCGGCCTGGACAATCTGCTGGCATTCCCCGGTGCCGTGCATGATGCGCTGAGCCTGCTCGGCAGCAATGCCATGATCGCCGGTGCAGTGGGCCTCGGCACCATTGCCAGCATCTGGCTGTGGGAGCGTTTTCGCCCAGCACCGCTGCGCTTTCTGCCTGGCGCCCTGGTCGGTGTGACGCTCGCCACCCTGGCCAGCCTGTGGCTCACGCTGCCGGTCAAGCGCGTGGAGCTGCCGGCCAACCTGGGCGATGCCATCGACTGGATCACCCCGCAAGGGCTGACCAGCCTGGCCGATCCGCAATTGCTGGTCGCCGCCCTGGCCCTGGCCTTCATCGCCAGTGCCGAGACGCTGTTGTCCGCCGCCGCCGTAGACCGCATGCACGACGGCCCGCGTGCGCGCTTCAACCGCGAACTGTCCGCCCAGGGCATCGGCAACATGCTCTGTGGCGCGGTCGGCGCCCTGCCGATGACCGGGGTGATCGTGCGCAGCTCGGCCAACGTCCAGGCCGGCGCTCGCGGCCGCGCGTCGACCATCCTCCACGGCGCCTGGCTACTCGCGCTAGTCGCGCTGCTGCCCGGCGTACTGCAGAGCATCCCGGTGGCCAGCCTGGGCGCAGTGCTGGTGTACACCGGCTGCAAACTGGTCGATCCCAAGGCCATGCGCAACCTCGGCCAGTACGGACGGGCGCCCGTGTTCATCTATGCCGCCACGGCGCTGTGCATCGTCTTCACCGACCTGCTGACCGGCGTACTGGTGGGCTTCGCCCTGACCCTGCTGAAATTGGTCTGGAATGCCTCGCGCCTGCGCATGAAGCTGGTACCAACAGGCCCGAACAGCGCCGAATTGCGCATGAGCGGCGCCGCCACCTTCCTGCGCGTACCGCAACTGGCCAAGCTGCTGGCCAGCGTCGAACCCGGTACTTGCCTGCACCTGAGCCTGACACGGGTCAGCTATATCGACCATGCCTGCATGGAACTGCTGGAAGACTGGGGCCGCGCCGCCCGCGCCCAGGGCGGCGGACTGGAGATCGTCGAAGGCGCGGCGTTGAAGCGCCGGGTGGAAGGTCGACAGCGCACGGCACTGGCCTGATCGCACCACGGCTCACTCGCGTAGGGAGAGTGAGCCGGCTCAACGGATCGCCTGATGGACGATGGCGTGACACTTTCACCACACATAAATGGTGTTGGTGTGCGCCATCCCCCCTAGATTAGGTGCGGGAACTGCTCACACACCATCGCTGAGATCAGTTGGCGTCTGAGATTTTCGCGGCTGAAGCCGCTCCTACAGACGGAGATAGGCTCGGGTGGAGGCTAAAGCCCTCGCACCAAAAATCGGTGATGCCAGCCGGCCTTCCCTTTTATGCCCCCGCAATCAACCGCTCGATGATCCCCCGCTGCTCAGGATGCTCCGGCACCCGAATGCCAAACTCCTCGCGCAACACCCTCAGCACCTCATCGACACTCTGCAACTGCACCCGCTCACTCGCCTGCCCCAGGTGGTGGATGGCGAAGCTGCCGTTATTCAGGGTCTTGCGCAAGCCTGGGCCGGTGCGCGCGGCGATCATCTGGCCAAGGAAGGGGGAATCCGGATGGGTGCACACGTACCAGTTGCCCACCACGTAATCGATATCCGCCACCTTCTGCAGATCGAACACGTACATCGCCCGCCAGCGATCCGCCACCAGCGCGCGCAGGGTGTAGGTGCCATCGACCAGTGTGAGGCGATAAGGCTCATGTGGGGTGGCCTGTTCGGCCTCGCTGTCGAGCAACAAAGGGCCGGTCGGCACCATGCCGCCGAAGCCGACGTCGGTGATGTAGCGCACGCCACCCAAGGTCACCAGCACCAGCATATGGGTGCGCGCCGGCAAGGCATCTTCCGGCCCGCCCATGACCACGCGCCCGGTCAGCCCGCGCGCGTCGAAACCCAGCGCTTGCAGCAGCAGGAGAAACAGGCGGTTGAGCTCGAAGCAGTAACCGCCACGACCCTGGCGCAGCAGTTTGTCCTGAATCGCTGCGGGGTCGACCTCGACCGGAACGCGCAGCATGGTCGACAAGGTTTCGAAGGGAAATTCAGCGGTATGCCGCGCCTGCAGGTCGCGCAGGGTGTCGAGGGTAGGCGGTGGCGCCGAGGAATAACCCAGCCGCTCGAGGTATGCGTGTAGATCCAGCATGAATGGTTCGGTCATTGTCCTTCTCCCTTTTCTACCTGCCGGCTGTTTTACCAGAGGCGACCGAGGGGAGATATGTATAGGGTCGATAGCCAAAAGGCCGATTCTGCGAACGGAATTTCGCTTTATCCCTGCGCGAAGGCCTTGTCTTTAGGGGAAATTCGACACTCGATAATGGCAATAAGCCTTTATAGTACGCGCCCCTTTTTAGCACTCACGACAAGGATGTAATCCGGATGTCTTCCTTCAAGTCCGCCGCCATGCTGGCAGCCGCGCTCATCGTCAGCGGTTGCTCCACTGCCACCTGGGTCAAGCTCCCCAGCGAGAGCACCCTCATCGTCAACGAGCGCCCGACGCCTCACAAAGAAGGCCTGGTCAAGACTCGTCCATTTTCGTGGGGCGCAGCAGGCGGCGTGCCTTATCGGCTGGAGGACAAGCAAGCCCATGTCATCCAGAGTGGTCGCCTGAAGACACGTTTCCGCGTCGCCTCGATCTTCTGGCCTCCGGTCGGCATCGCCTACTGGCCGATGGGCTTTGGCCAGCGCTGCTATGACTTGACTGGCCCACAGCCGCAAACCTGTACCTATCAGGATCTGGTCGACCTGCGCAGGAACCACCGCCTGTCCCGCTAACGAAAGGGACTGATATCGATCAAGTAGTACTCGATGCCTGTGCGCACGGTGTACGCCGATAGCAGATGCGCCGACATCGGTGCGCACGGCGCACCCTAAGTATCGATCGCCTGGTACGTCAGTGATGGGATTAAACCGGTGTCGCTCAGTCCCTATCAGCCAATACCAGTCGTATTGCACGCTCTCGCTTTCGACATGTGAGCTGGAGCGCCAATCTGGCGGCACAACGAAAAAGGCCGGTCTTACGACCGGCCTTTTCATTCAACAGCTCAGCTCACTCAGCCATTGCTGGGGAAGGCGAACTGCGCAGCCTCGTGGCTCTTGCGTGCTGGCCAGCGCTGGGTGATGGCCTTCTTGCGGGTGTAGAAGCGCACACCGTCCGGGCCGTAGGCATGCAGGTCGCCGAAAAGCGAGCGCTTCCAGCCACCGAAGCTGTGGTAGCTGACCGGTACCGGCAGCGGTACGTTGACGCCGACCATGCCCACTTCGATCTCGTCGCAGAACAGACGCGCCGCTTCACCGTCGCGGGTGAAGATGCAGGTACCGTTGCCGTACTCGTGATCGTTGATCAGTTGCATGGCCTCTTCCAGGCTGCCAACGCGGACGATGCACAGCACCGGGCCGAAGATCTCGTCGGTGTAGATGGTCATCTCCGGGCTCACCTGGTCGAACAGGGTACCGCCGACGAAGAAGCCGTTCTCGTTGCCAGCGACCACCAGATCACGGCCGTCGACCACCAGCTTGGCGCCCTGCTCGACACCGGCGTCGATGTAGCCTTTGACCTTGTCACGGGCAGCAGCGGTAACCAGCGGGCCCATGTCCAGGCCGCAGGAGGTGCCAGCACCGATCTTCAGTGCCTTGATCTGCGGGACGATCTTGTCGACCAGCGCGTCGGCGATCTGGTCGCCCACGCACACGGCCACGGAGATGGCCATGCAGCGCTCGCCGCAGGAGCCGTAGGCCGCGCCCATCAGCGCGCTGACAGCGTTGTCCAGATCAGCATCGGGCATCAGCACGGCGTGGTTCTTGGCGCCGCCCAGGGCCTGTACGCGCTTACCGCGCTTGGTGCCCTCGCTATAGATGTACTCGGCGATAGGCGTCGAACCGACGAAGCTCAGGGCCTTGACCTCGGGCGCTTCGATCAGCGCATCGACCGCATCCTTGTCGCCGTTGACCACGTTCAGCACACCCTTGGGCAGGCCGGCCTGGTTCAGCAGCTCGGCGATGAACAGGGTAGAACTCGGGTCACGCTCGGACGGCTTGAGGATGAAGCAGTTACCGCAGACGATGGCCAGCGGATACATCCACAGCGGCACCATCGCCGGGAAGTTGAACGGGGTGATGCCGGCAACCACACCAACCGGTTGCAGGTCGGTCCAGGCGTCGATGTTCGGGCCGACGTTACGGCTGTATTCGCCCTTGAGGATTTCCGGGGCAGCGCAGGCGAATTCGACGTTCTCGATACCGCGCTTGAGCTCACCAACGGCGTCTTCGATGGTCTTGCCGTGCTCGGCGCTGATCAGTGCGGCGATTTCGCTCTCGTTCTGCTCCAGCAGTTGCTTGAAGCGGAACATGATCTGCGCGCGCTTGGCCGGCGGGGTGTTGCGCCAGGCAGGGAAAGCGGCCTTGGCAGCGTCGATGGCCAGTTGCATGGTGGCGCGGTCAGCCAGACCGACCTGGGTGGTGGAGTCACCGGTGGACGGGTTGTACACCGGGGCGGTACGGCCGCTACCGGCAACCAGTTCGCCGTTGATCAGGTGCTTGATTGTGCTCATGGTTATTCTCTGCTCGCTGGAACGGAAAGGGGTTGGCGGGACGCTCCCGCGGCGACGCCTGAGCGCCGGATTGTCACTGGGGCCACCGACTGTAACGCCTGCACTGCAGCCAGCGCCTGTGCGCGTGCCCGCACGGTCATGGCGATTTCAGCTCGATTTCGATGAAGGCCACTTCGTGCGCGCACGGGTTGATCACGTTGTGCTCGGTACCGATCTGCCGCGTGTAGCTCTGACCGAGCACCAGAGGCGCACGCCGCTCGCCTTCGGGCGTCTCCAGCAGCAGCTCACCATCGGTGACCGGTACCACGACATATTCCATGCCGTGGCGATGCCAGCCGGTCTCGGCACCGGGGGCGAAGCGCCACTCGGTGACGATGACCTTGTCGGTGTCGAGCTGAACCGTGGCGACGGCCTTGGCACGTTCGCTCATCAGGCGATCCCGTTGAGGGCGTCGCCGACGGCGTTGAACACGCGGTCGAGGTCTTCGATCTTGGCGTTGAAGGTCGGGCCGAACTGCAGCGTGTCGCCACCGAAACGCACGTAGAAACCCGCCTTCCACAGCGCCATGCCGGCCTCGAACGGACGGATCACGGCGTCGCCGTCACGCGGGGCGATCTGCAATGCGCCAGCCAGGCCGCAGTTGCGGATGTCGATCACGTGCTTGGCGCCCTTGAGGCCATGCAGGGCGTTCTCGAACTTCGGCGCCAGCTCAGCGGCCTGCTGGATCAGGTTCTCGCGCTTGAGCAGCTCCAGAGTAGCCAGACCGGCGGCGCAGGCCACCGGGTGTGCCGAGTAAGTGTAGCCGTGAGTGAACTCGATCATGTGCTCCGGCGACGGCTGCTGCATGAAGGTGTTGTAGATCTCGCTGCTGGCGATCACCGCGCCCAGCGGGATGGCGCCGTTGGTGATCTGCTTGGCGACGTTCATCAGATCCGGGGTGACGCCGAAGTACTCCGCACCACTCCACTTGCCCATGCGGCCGAAACCGGTGATCACTTCGTCGAAGATCAGCAGGATGTTGTGCTGCGTGCAGATCTCGCGCAGGCGTTGCAGATAGCCCACCGGCGGCACGATGGCACCAGCCGAACCGGACATCGGCTCGACGATCACCGCAGCGATGTTGGAGGCGTCGTGCAGTTCGATCAGCTTGAGCAGCTCGTTGGCCAGCTCCACGCCACCGGTCTCGGCCATGCCCTTGGTGAAGGCCATGCCCGGTTGCAGAGTGTGTGGCAGGTGGTCGGCGTCCATCAGTTGACCGTACATCTTGCGGTTACCGCCGATGCCGCCCAGCGCTGTGCCGGCGATGTTGACGCCGTGGTAACCACGGGCACGACCGATGAAACGCGTCTTGGAGGCCTGGCCCTTGAGGCGCCAGTAGGCCTTGGCCATCTTCACCGCGGTGTCGGCGCACTCGGAGCCCGAGCCGGTGAAGAACACGTGGTTGAGCTCGCCCGGCATTAGGTCGGCAACCTGCTCGGCCAGCTTGAACGACAGCGGGTGGCCATACTGGAAGCCCGGCGAGTAGTCGAGGGTGCCGAGTTGCTTGGCCACGGCTTCCTGGATTTCCTTGCGCGAGTGGCCGGCGCCGCAGGTCCACAGACCGGACAGGCTGTCATAGACCTTGCGGCCCTGATCGTCGACCAGCCAGCTGCCTTCGGCACCGACGATCAGGCGCGGGTCGCGCTGGAAGTTGCGGTTGGCGGAGAACGGCATCCAGTGCGCATCCAGCTTGAGCTGGCTGGCCAGGGACGGGGTTGCGGTCTGCGGCATGTTCATCGGGGTGGCCTCGGCAGTGGCAGCATGATCGGGAACAGCGTGGGAGGGGTTTTAGCCGCGAAAATCGACAGCAATCGCGGCTCAAGCCACTCCTACGAAGGGAGTGAATCAGTTGCCAGCAAAGGTGCCACGGGCATAGAGTCAGTAAAACAATACTTTTCTTAACCTCAGTTCAAGGCTTACTAAACAAATGAGCAGCCGCCGCCCCGATCCGCTGGCCCAGGTCAGCGACTTTGAAATCCGCCTGCTCAAGCTGTTTCGCAGCGTAGTGGAATGCGGTGGTTTTTCCGCGGCGGAAAGCGCCCTTGGCATCGGCCGCTCGGCCATCAGCCAGCAGATGAGCGACCTCGAACAACGCCTCGGCCTGCGCCTGTGCCAACGTGGACGCGCCGGCTTCGCCCTGACCGAGGAAGGCCGCGAGGTGTACCAGAGCACCCTGCAATTGCTCAGCGCGCTGGAGAGCTTTCGCACCGAGGTCAACGGTCTGCACCGTCATTTGCGCGGCGAACTGAACATCGGCCTGACCGACAACCTGGTGACCATCCCGCACATGCGCATCACCAATGCCCTGGCGCGTCTCAAGGAGCAAGGGCCGGAGGTGCGCATCCACATCCGCATGACACCACCCTCGGAAGTGGAACAGGGCGTGCTCGACGGGCGCCTGCACATCGGCGTGGTGCCACAGGTGGGCGCCCTCTCCGGCCTGGAATACCAGGCGCTGTACGACGAGCGCTCGCTGCTCTACTGCGCCGTCGGCCACCCGCTGTTCTATGTCGATGACCAGCAGTTGGAGGACGAACGGCTCAACGCCCAGGAGGCGATCGCCCCGACCTTCCGCGTGCCACCCGAAGTGCAGAGCCATTATCAGGCGCTCAACTGCACGGCCAGCGCCTCGGATCGTGAAGGCATGGCCTTCCTCATCCTCACCGGGCGCTACATTGGTTACCTTCCGGATCACTACGCCCAGGCCTGGGTACAGCAGGGGCGCCTGCGCGCGCTCAAGGCCAGCAGCCGCTACTACGACATCAACCTGGCAGCGGTGACACGCAAGGGGCGACGTGCACACCTGGTGCTGGAAAGTTTTCTCGACGCGCTGGCCGAGGCCTGATTCACGCACCAGCACGGCGCATCGAACACCAAAACAGGGCACATCTTTCGACACACCACCCCATCAGGCTTACAGGCATTGCGAGCGCGCCCGATCGGGATCGCGGCAACATCTAGCTATTGATGTCAGCTTCACGTCGCCATATAAATGACGGCAAGTTTCTTGCTGGCAAAACGCCAGAGAGGCTCGCACCTCCGTCATTCTCCGCTGCCTTGGCCGTACGCTTGGCTGTCGTAATTCCTGGTTTTCGAGGCTTAAGATGTTCTTCTTCAAACCGGTTCTGACGTTGATGAACCGCGCGCGCTACGCCCACAAGTTCCTGCTGATCTTCACCGTTTTCATGTTGCCCTATTGCTGGCTATCGCTGAGCAAGCTGGCCGATGTGAATGCGACCCTGGAGCAGTCGCGCCATGAGCTGCATGGCCTGCAGACCATCGAGCAGTACCTGCCGGTGTATCGCCAGGCCCTGGAGCAGGCCGGCATGCACGTGATCGGCTATGCGCGCAACAAGGATGACGCCAAGCAGGAAATCGAGCGCCGCAGCCAGGCGCTGGTAAGCAGCATCGGAAGGCTCAATGCCTGGCTCGATGGCAGCCAGTTCGCCGACATGAAACTGGCCGAAACCGACCCCGGCTACGCCGTGGACAAGAAGTTGTCGGTGCAGGGCCTGAGTTCGCAGATGATCGAGCACGCCAGTTCGGTGCATGACCTGAGCGCCAACATGCGCGAGATCGCGGCCGTTTCCAAGCTGAGCCAGGACAGCAACCCACGCATCTACCGCAACGTGGATCTGCTGCTCAACCAGATGCTGCCGCTGTACGAGACGCTCAACCAGACCCGCGCCTATGCCAGCTACATGACCGCCTACGGCTTCCTCGAGTCCTCGTCGCGCCCGGCCATCGTCAACCAGCTCAACACCCTGCAGCGCTATGCCGATGGCATCGAGGCCAAGGGCAATGCCGAGGCGCAGCAACTGATGAGCGAAGCCGCGCGCAGCGGCGCCGAACAATACAAGCGCGAGATCATCGACACCTATACGCAGAGCGGCTACTTCGACCAGAACGCAGTGGAGCAGTGGCTGCAACGCTATGAATCCTACGCACCGCAGGTCGCCGAGCTGGACAAGGCCAGCAACCTGCTGCTGGCGGAAACCGCCGGGCTGCTGCAGGCCCGCGCCGACGCCAACCTGCGCGAGCTGGTGCTGTGGGCCGGTACCCTGTTGCTGGTGGTGATGGTGCTGGTGTACCTGTTCGTCGGTTTCTACCTGTCGGTACGTGGCGCCATCCGCGACCTGACCAGTGCCACCCGGCGCATGGCCGAAGGTGACCTGCGCCAGCGCGTGCAAACTGACGCGCGCGACGAGCTGGGCGACCTGGCCCAGGACTTCAACGAAATGCAGACGCGCATGAGCGAGCTGATCGCCCAGGTCGCGCGCTTCTCCGAGACCACCCTGGACAAGGCGCAGAGCGTCAGCGACAGCGCCTCCACCAGCCAGCGCAGCGTCGAGCGCCAGGCCAACGAACTGGAGCTGATCGCCACCTCGATGAGCGAGCTGGTCAGCAACGTCCAGGAGGTCAGCCAGAACTCGCACGTGACTGCCGACAAGGCCAACACGGCCGGCGAGAAGTGCCGCGAAGGCCGCGTGCAGGTCGATCACGCCGTGTCACGCATCAACCAGCTGTTCAGCGAGATGGACGACTCCATCGGCGCCATCACCTCGGTGGAAAAGGAAAGCGAGGAGATCGCCAAGGCCGTCGACCTGATCAAGAGCGTCGCCGAGCAGACCAACCTGCTCGCGCTCAATGCCGCCATTGAGGCTGCACGCGCCGGCGAACAGGGCCGCGGCTTCGCCGTGGTGGCCGATGAGGTGCGCAGCCTGGCGATTCGCTCCCACGAGCTGACCGGCGAGATCGACCAGACCATCGCCCGTCTGCGCCAGCAGGTCGGCAGCGCGGTCAAGACCATTCGTGGCAGCCACCAGAGCGCAGCGCAGAGCGTCGAGCAGATCACCCTGACGGCAAGCATCTTCGAGCAGATCACCGGCAGCATGGATCAGATCATCGATCACAACATCCAGATCGCCTCGGCCGCCGAGCAGCAGGCGGCGGTGGTGCAGGGCGTCGAACAGAACACCCTGGAGATCAAGAGCCTCAGCGACAGCAATGCCCACGAGGCGCAGAGCACGGTGAACGTCAGCGACGAGCTGACCGGCATGACCCGCAACCTGCACGGCCTGATCGCCAACTTCAAGGTGTGACCAGCGCCGCCGTGGGCACAACCTGCCCACGGCGACACCCGCAAGGTGATGCGCCCGACGTAAACCGGCTTTTTCACGCCGTAACGCTTGTCACCCGGCCTAGGCTGGGGTATCTGTGCAGTCGCTCCGCTCCCAGATCAGCTCGGAATCGCCCATGACCTTCGAAGTCCCCGCCCACAGCGCCAACGGCAAGCCCGCCGGGCGTATTCGCCAGAAGAACGAAGAAGCCATCATCAAGGCTGCCGAGGAAGAGTTCGCCCGGCACGGCTTCAAGGGCACCAGCATGAACACCATCGCGCAGAACGTCGGCCTGCCCAAGGCCAACCTGCACTACTACTTCAACAATAAGCTGGGCCTGTATCTGGCGGTACTGAGCAACATCCTCGAACTCTGGGACAGCACCTTCAACAACCTGACCGTCGACGATGACCCGGCCGAGGCGCTGGAGCGCTACATCCGCGCCAAGATGGAGTTCTCCCGACGCCAGCCGAAAGCCTCGCGCATCTTCGCCATGGAAGTGATCAGCGGTGGCGACTGCCTGTCGCAGTACTTCAACCAGAACTACCTGGACTGGTTCCGTGGCCGCGCCGCCGTGTTCGAAGGCTGGATCGCCGCCGGCAGGATGGATCCGGTCGACCCGATACACCTGATCTTCCTGCTGTGGAGCAGCACCCAGCATTACGCCGACTTCGCCTCGCAGATCTGCCGTGTCAAGCAGTGCTCGCGCCTGACCAAGCAGGACTTCGAGCAAGCCTCCGATCAACTGGTGCAGATCATCCTCAAGGGCTGCGGCCTGAAGCCCGCCGTCAAAGCCTGATGGCGTTCACCCTGCTCGGCCCCTGCGAATACCGCGAGGAGATTCGCAAGAGCCGTTTCATCGCCCTCGCCGCACCGATTGCCAGCGCGGCCGAGGCGCAAGCCTTCATCGACGACCACAGCGACCTGGCCGCCTCGCACAACTGCTGGGCATGGAAAGTCGGCAACCAGTACCGCTTCAACGACGACGGCGAGCCGGGCGGCACGGCCGGACGGCCGATCCTCGCCGCCATCGAAGGGCAGGATTGCGACCAGGTGGTGGTGCTGGTAATCCGCTGGTACGGCGGCATCCAGCTCGGCACCGGCGGCCTGGCCCGCGCCTACGGCGGCAGCGCAGCCAAATGCCTGCAGGCCGGTGAGCGGCGTGAACTGGTGCTGCGCCAGGCCTTCAGTTGCCACCTGCAGTTCGCTGAACTGCCAGTATTCAAGGCGCGCCTGAACGAGTTCGACAGCCTGATCGAACGTGAAGACTACGACGCCACGGGCGCACGGCTGCAACTGGCCGTCGCACCTGCCGAGCATGCGGCCCTGGAGCGATTGCTGGGCGATATCAGCCGGGGCCGCGAACGTCTGAGGGCACCATGAAACGGACGACTATTGCGCTCCTACCGTTGTTGCTGTGGCTGGCGCTACCGGTGCAGGCCGATGTGCAGGAACACCTGCAGGAGCAGTACTACGACCTGCAGGTGGCCTCCGGCCAATCCCTCAGCCGCGCCCTCGACCAGGCCTCGCCGATTCACGAGAACGGCCAGGTATTCCACGCCTACACGCGCTGGAAGGTGCAGTGGAATTTCTGGTGGCGCGAACAACGCGATGGCCGCTGCCAGATCGATCTCACCCGCACCCAGTTGAACGCCAGCATCACCCTGCCCCGCCTCGGTGGCGGTGATGCACAGCAGCGTCAGCGTTTCGAGCAGTACCTCAGTGCCTTGCGCGAGCACGAGCTGGGCCACTATCGCATCGGCCAGGCCGCTGCCGCCGAAATCGACGCGGCCCTGCTGCAGACGCCGGAATACCCCAGTTGCGCCGAGTTGCAGCAGCAGGCCAACCAGCGCGCCAACGCCATCCTGCAACGCTACGCCGAGCAGGAGCGGCAGTACGACCAGCAGACCGGTCACGGCCGCAGTCAGGGCGCCTGGCTGCAGGACTGAGCCTTTCCCACGGATCGCCATGCGCACCGACACCACCCGCCATAGGCGCTCGAATGCGGTGCGCATGGCGCACCCTACGGGGTGGCGCGCACCAATCCCGCGCATGGATCAAATCGGGCGACAGGCGCGAATAGGCTCGCCTGGCTTTTCTGACCTCCTGGCCAGGTTTTTGCTTTAGCCCCGCTCAGTTATTGCCATGAGCGTTTCCAATGTCCGCCTCACCCGATGCCCCGCGCCTGCAGCTGACAGCCATCAGCAAGCAATACCCCGGCTGCCTGGCCAACGACCGTATCGACCTGGCCATCGCCCCCGGCGAGATCCGCGCCCTGCTGGGTGAGAACGGTGCCGGCAAGAGCACGCTGATGAAGATCATCTACGGTGTGACCCAGCCCAGTAGCGGCGAAATCCGCTGGCAGGGCGAGCGCCTCACGATGCGCGACCCGGCCATGGCACGCAACCTGGGCATCGGTATGGTGTTCCAGCATTTCTCGCTGTTCGAGACCCTGAGCGTCGCCGAGAACATTGCCCTGGCCATGGGCGCGGAGGCCGGTACGCCGAAGCAGCTTGAGGCGAAGATTCGCGAGGTATCGCAGCGCTACGGCATGGCGCTGGAGCCGACGCGCCTGGTGCACAGCCTGTCCATCGGCGAACGTCAGCGCGTGGAGATCGTCCGCTGCCTGATGCAGGACATCAAACTCTTGATCCTCGACGAGCCCACCTCGGTGCTCACCCCGCAGGAGGCCGACGAGCTGTTCGTCACCCTGCGCCGCCTGGCTGCCGAAGGCTGCAGCATCCTCTTTATCAGCCACAAGCTCGGCGAGGTGCGTGCGCTGTGCCAGAGCGCTACGGTGCTGCGCGGCGGGCGGGTGTCCGGCCATTGCGTACCGGCCGAATGCAGCGACCTGGAGCTGGCGCGGCTGATGGTCGGCGACGCCGAGGGGCTGGAAAGCACTTACCCGAAAGTCAGCGGCGGCCTGCCACGGCTGCGTGTCGATGACCTGAGCTGGCATAACCCCGACCCGTTCGGCTGTTCGCTGGTGCGCATTCGCCTGGAGGTGCGCAGCGGCGAGATCGTCGGCATCGCCGGGGTGGCCGGCAATGGCCAGGACGAGCTGCTCGCGCTGCTCAGCGGCGAAGCCCGCCTGCCCCGTGGCGAGCGCGAACGGGTCAGCCTGGATGTTGCGCCAGTGGCCAATCTGCATCCGGATGCGCGGCGCCGGCTTGGCCTGGCCTTCGTCCCCGCCGAGCGCCTCGGCCATGGTGCGGTGCCGGAGATGAGCCTGGTGGACAACGCTCTGCTCACTGCCTTCGGTCAGGACTTGGTCAAGGGCGGCCTGGTGCAGCGAGGCAAGGTACGCGCGCTGGCCGAGCAGATCATCCAGCGCTTCGCGGTGAAGACGCCGGATGCCGACACCGCCGCGCGCAGCCTGTCCGGCGGCAACCTGCAGAAATTCATCCTCGGTCGCGAGATTCTGCAAAACCCGAAACTGCTGGTGGCCGCGCACCCGACCTGGGGCGTGGACGTCGGCGCGGCCGCCGCCATCCACCGTGCGCTGATCGCCCTGCGCGATGCCGGCGCAGCGATCCTGGTGATCTCCGAAGACCTCGACGAGCTGTTCCAGATCAGCGACCGCATCGGCGCGCTGTGCAGCGGCCGCCTGTCGCCACTGGCCGAGACGGCGCAGGTATCCACCGTGGAAGTCGGCCGCTGGATGGCCGGTGAATTCGATCAACCCGCCGCCGCTGCGGCTTGCTGACGGAGCCCGTCATGCTGTTATCCCTGGAACCGCGCGGCCAAGAGTCGCACCCCATGCTCTGGCTGTCGCCGCTGCTGGCCGCCGTGCTGACCCTGGTGAGCGGCGTGCTGCTGTTCACCCTGCTCGGCCATGACCCGCTGGAGACCCTGCACACACTGCTGATCGCGCCGATCAGCGACTGGTACGGCGTGTCCGAACTGCTGGTCAAGGCACTGCCGATCCTGCTCTGCGCCCTCGGCTTGGCAGTCGCCTACCAGGCACGCATCTGGAACATCGGCGCCGAAGGCCAACTGCTGATCGGCGCCCTGGCCGGCAGCGCCATGGCCCTGCAACTGGTCGACTGGGAAAGCCGCTGGGCACTGGCCTGGGTCGTATTGGCCGGCACCTGCGCGGGCGCAGCCTGGGCCGGGCTCACTGCCTGGCTGCGCACGCAGTTCAACGCCAACGAAATCCTCACCAGCATCATGCTCAACTACATCGCGTTGAACCTGCTGCTGTTCTTCGTGCATGGCCCGCTGAAGGATCCGGCTGGCTTCAACTTCCCCGAATCGGCGATGTTCGGCGATGCCAGCCGCCTGCCGCTGGTCAGCGAAGACGGGCGCCTGCACGGCGGCCTGTACCTGGCGCTGCTGGCCCTGGTGGCGGTGTGGGTGCTGCTGCACAAGAGCTTTCTCGGCTTTCAGATCAAGGTGCTGGGCCTGGACAGCCGCGCTGCCGGTTTCGTCGGCTTTCGCGAGAAGCGCCTGGTGTGGTTCGCCCTGCTGGTCAGCGGCGCGCTGGCGGGTATGGCCGGCGTCGGCGAAGTGGCCGGGCCGATTGGCCAACTGGTACCGCAGGTATCGCCTGGCTACGGCTACGCGGCGATCACTGTGGCCTTTCTCGGCCGCCTCAACCCACTCGGCATCGTTGCCGCCAGCCTGCTGATGGCGCTGCTGTACCTGGGCGGCGAGAACGCACAGATGAACCTCAACCTGCCGCAGGCGATCACCCAGTTGTTCCAGGGAATGATGCTGTTCTACCTGCTGGCCTGTGACGTGCTGATCCTCTACCGGCCGCGGCTGAAGTGGAAATGGGCGAAGCGCGAGAGCCTCGCTGAAGCGACCACCTGACTGTTGGAGGGGCTGTAGCCGCAACAAACGCTCGCCGCTGAAGCGCCTCCCACAACGAGCATGAATGCAAAGGAATCCCCATGGATCTCGACCTGTTGACCAATATCTTCTACGCCATGGTGCGCACTGGCACGCCGCTGCTGCTGGTGGCTCTGGGCGAGCTGGTGTGCGAGAAGAGCGGCGTACTCAACCTCGGCCAGGAGGGCATGATGCTATTCGGCGCGGTGATCGGCTTCATCGTCGCCTTCAGCACCGGCAGCCTGTGGCTCGGCGTATTGCTGGCGATGGCTGCCGGCATGCTGCTGTCACTGCTGTTCGCCGCCGTGGCACTCGGTTTCAATGCCAACCAAGTGGCCACCGGCCTGGCCCTGACCATCTTCGGCGTCGGTCTGTCCACTTTCGTCGGCGCTGCCTGGGTCGGCAAGCCGCTGTCCGGTTTCGAGCCCATCGTCATTCCGCTGCTGTCTGACATCCCGCTGATCGGGCGCATGCTGTTCGCCCAGGACGTGCTGATCTACCTGTCCTTCGCCCTGTTCGCGCTGGTGGCCTGGGTGCTGCTGAAAAGCCGCATCGGCCTGATCATCCAGGCTGTTGGCGAAAGCCCGGACGCCGCCAGCGCCATGGGCCTGCCGGTGCTGCGCGTGCGCACCCTGGCGGTGCTGTTCGGCGGCGCCATGGCCGGCCTGGCGGGCGGTTACCTGTCGCTGGCCTACACACCGATGTGGGCGGAGAACATGACCGCCGGCCGTGGCTGGATCGCCCTGGCGCTAGTGGTGTTCGCCAGTTGGCGCGTGTTCCGCGTGCTCCTCGGCGCCTACCTATTCGGCCTGGCCAGCATTCTCCACCTGGTGGCGCAGGGCATCGGCCTGTCGATCCCATCGAACCTGCTGGCCATGCTGCCCTACGTCGCCACAATCATCGTGCTGGTGCTGCTCTCACGTGATGCGATCAAGACCCGGCTGTATGCCCCGGTGTCACTGGGCCAGCCGTGGCAGCCAGGGCATTGATGCGCCCATGAATCGCGGCTGAAGCCGCTCCTACACAAGCGACGCACACCCCGTAGGAGCGGCTTCAGCCGCGATCAGTGCTAGAGCCACACAGCATCCCATAATGGGTAGTCCGCCACCCGCTTCACCAGGCCTGCCCGCACAGGATTGGCAATCACATAACGTGCGACAGCCCGTAAATCCTCTTCCTGACGCAAAGCACGATCATGGAAACCGTGCTGCCATAACGGACCATACCGAGACAAACGCTGATTGATCCGGCGCGCGCTGCGGCCTTTGATCCGGCGCATCAACTCGTCCAGAGTCGTACGCTCCAACTGCACCAGCCAATGCAGATGATCAGGCATCACCACCCACGCCAGTGAATGCACCAGACCGATCTCATGAGCCTCACGAAGCTCGGCGACCAATAGCCGCCCGAGAGCAAAATCCTGGAGCAGCGCTTCGCGACCATGCAGTACCGCCGTCAGCAAGTAGACGCGACCGGATTCGGAATAACGTCCACGACGTAGTGCCCCTGCATGCGGTTTGTCTGAGCGAAGCATTCCTTTGCCTCCTGATCGTGGTTGGCTCTGTATAGCAGTTGATCGCGGCTGAAGCCGCTCCTACAGCACCTCCCGTAGGAGCGGCTGGGCGGCATTCCGCTTCAGCCGCGAAAAGCCTGTTGCGGCGATCTGACCGGCCACAACTGCGCCACGCCCCAGGCCAGTTCGAAGACCAGGAAGATCGCGATCAGCGGGGTCGCGCCGTGCATCAACGCGTAGATCTGCCAGGTGGAAAACAGCAGGCGACCAGCCGCGTCATAGCGGCCGAACACCGCTTGCGGATCGCGAATACGCAGCACCGACCAGACGCAGATGATCGAGCCCATCAGGTTGGCCAACAGCATGTGCATCGGCTCGAAGGCCGGCAGCGCGCCGGGCAGGCCGAGGCCGTGATGCAGGCTTTGCAGCAGGCCGTGCAGCGCCATGAAGCTCCAGGGCGTGGCAAAGGGCGCGGCCACCAGCAGGTCGTACCAGCCGCTTGCGCGTACCAGGCGGCGATAGTGTTCGGGGGTCCACATGGGTGTTGCTCCAGTCATTGAAGGAGCGCCCAGGCTAAGGCCTGGAGTATGCTCCAAGGTCAACACCCAACCGAGTGAAAAGATGCGAATCGGAGAACTGGCCGAAGCCTGCGAAGTGAGCCGCGACACCCTGCGTTTCTACGAACAGCGTGGGCTGATCGCCGCACGACGCAGCGCCAACGGCTACCGCGATTATCCCGCCGAGATGGTGCAACTGGTCACCTATATCAAGACCGCTCAGCGCCTGGGTTTCAGCCTCGGCGAGATCAGCCAGCATGTCGGCGGCCTATGGCAGGCCAGCGACCCGGATCAGACCGTGACCCAGTTGCTGCAGGACAAGCTGGCGCTGATCGAAAGCCGCATCGACGAGTTGCAGCAACTGAGAAACGAGCTGCTGCAGCGCCTGGCCACCACCTGCCCGTTGCGCGCCTGACGTCCGCATCCGATTGTCTGCCGGGCAGGAGTTCAGCTATCGTCGCCTCGCGTCATTTCTGACGAACCTGGATCAGCAGACAGGGTCAACACTGAGCTGGCTTACCTGAAATCAACCTCAGAGGAGCCACTCATGGCTGCTACTCGACTCTGGATCAAGAACCCTCTCGCCGTTTTCACCGCCAACCATCACGACGCCTCTGGTGGTCTGGTGATCGAAGATGGCCGCATCGTCGAACTGCTCGGTGCCGACCAGCAACCCGCTCAACCCTGCCAGCAGGCGTTCGATGCCCGTGCGCATGTGCTGCTGCCGGGCCTGATCAATACCCACCATCACTTCTACCAGACCCTCACCCGCGCCTGGGCGCCAGTGGTCAACCAACCGCTGTTCCCCTGGCTGAAGACGCTGTATCCGGTATGGGCGCGGCTGACGCCGGAAAAGCTGGCTCTGGCCAGCAAGGTGGCGCTGGCCGAACTGTTGCTGTCCGGCTGCACCACCGCAGCCGATCATCACTATCTGTTCCCCGGCGGGCTGGAACAGGCCATCGATGTGCAGGTGGACGTGGTGCGCGAGCTGGGCATGCGTGCCATGCTCAGTCGTGGCTCGATGAGCCTCGGCGAGGCCGACGGCGGCCTGCCACCACAGCACACGGTGCAGAGTGGCGAGGCGATCCTGGCCGACAGCCAGCGCCTGATCGAGCGCTACCATGAGCGCGGCGATGGCGCGCAGATCCAGATTGCCCTGGCGCCCTGCTCGCCCTTCTCGGTAACCCGCGACATCATGCGCGCCAGCGCCGAAATGGCCGAGCAGCTGGACGTACGCCTGCACACCCATCTGGCCGAAACCCTCGATGAAGAGGATTACTGCCTGCGCCAGTTCGGCCTGCGCACCGTGGACTATCTGGAGAGCGTCGGCTGGCTCGGGCCGCGCACCTGGCTGGCGCATGGCATTCACTTCAATGCCGAGGAAATCGCCCGCCTTGGCGCCGCCGGTACCGGTATCTGCCATTGCCCGTGCTCGAACATGCGCCTGGCCTCGGGCATCTGCCCCGTGCATGACCTGGAGACAGCCGGAGCACCGGTCGGCCTGGGCGTCGATGGTTCGGCCTCCAACGATGCCTCGAACATGATCCTCGAAGCACGCCAGGCGCTGTATATCCAACGCCTGCGCTACGGTGCCGAGGCGATCACGCCCGAACGCGCATTGGGCTGGGCCACCCGTGGCTCGGCACGCTTGCTCGGACGCAGCGATGTCGGCGAGCTGGCCGTTGGCAAGCAGGCTGACCTGGCGTTGTTCAAACTGGACGACCTGCGCTTCTCCGGCAGCCACGATCCACTCTCCGCGCTGCTGTTGTGCGGCGCAGATCGTGCCGACCGAGTGATGATCGGCGGCAGTTGGCGAGTGGTCGACGGACAGATCGAGGGACTCGACGTCGCGCAGCTGATCGCCGATCACAGCCAGGCGGCGAGGCAGCTGGTAAGCAGCTGATTCCGAGCCGGGGGGTAAACCATGCGTATCGGGAGACGGCCGGTGCGCACGGCGCACCCTACCGCTTGCGGCTGGGCACTCGCACCACAACGCAGCATCTGCACGTCCGTCGCACCAATAGCGTTCCACACCATTCCCCGCCCTTGCCCACAAAGGCTTTCGCCACGGCTATCTGTCTTGTTGGTCAGCTTTTTGCAGTCATGGGATCAGCCAACCAACGACCATCCCGACATCAAGACTGGAGCTACACCCACCATGTTCGAGAAGAGCAAGAAACCACTGCTGCGCACCCTCGTTGCCGCCCTGGGTTTTGGCGCCATGCTCAGCGCCTCCGCCGCCGATCCGCTGAAGGTCGGCTTCGTCTATATCGGCCCCATCGGCGACCACGGCTGGACCTACCAGCATGAGCAGGGCCGGCAGATGCTGATCAAGGAACTGGGCGACAAGGTCACCACCAGCTACGTGGAAAACGTGCCGGAAGGCGCAGACGCCGAACGGGTGATCCGCAACATGGCCAAGAGCGGCTTCGACCTGATCTTCACCACCTCCTTCGGCTACATGAACCCGACGATCAAGGTGGCCAAGCAATTCCCCAAGGTGACCTTCGAGCACGCCACCGGCTACAAGCAGGACAAGAACGTCGGCACCTACCTGTCGCGTTCCTATGAGGGGCGCTATGTCGGCGGCTTCCTCGCGGCGAAAATGACCAAGACCAAGAAGGTCGGCTACATCGCCTCCTTCCCGATCCCCGAGGTGATTCGCGACATCAACGCCATCCAGCTGGCCCTGGACAAATACAACCCGGGCACCGAGATCAAGGTGGTGTGGGTCAACACCTGGTTCGATCCGGGCAAGGAATCCGACGCCGCCAACGCGCTGATCGACCAGGGCGTGGACGTGCTGTTCCAGCACACCGACAGCCCGGCGCCGATCCAGACCGCCGAGCGCCGTGGCATCTACTCCGTCGGTTACGCCTCGGACATGGCGCATTTCGGGCCGAAGGCCGTGCTCACCTCCATCGTCAACGACTGGGGCCCGCACTACGTGAAATCCGCCCAGGCGGTGATCGATGGCAACTGGCAACCGCAGGACTTCTGGGGCGGCCTGGCCGAGGACACCATCGAACTGCCGATCAGCGACCTGGTGCCTGCCGACGTGAAGAGCGAAGCCGAGCAGATCATCGCCGACATTCGCAGCGGCAAGTTCCATCCCTTCACCGGTCCGATCAAGGATCAGAGTGGCGTCGAGAAGATTCCAGCCGGCGTAACGGCAACCAATGCCGAACTGGCCTCGATGAACTACTACGTGGAAAACGTGAAGGCCGAAATGCCGAAGTAAACGGTTGGCGGGTTGCACCCGCCCTACGGTCTGTAGGGCGGGTGCAACCCGCCACCAAGCTAATACCGATGCCGTCCCTGCCATTGGCAGAACCGCATCAAGGGGATCTCATCCGAGGTCTCTTTCCGCTGCCCTGGAGCCTGTCGGACTCAACCGTTCGTCGCGAGGGGAATCCGGTTTGAGACAGTTTTGTCGCTTTTCCGAGGCGAATAGCCCGCTATTTAACGAGGGAAAGCGGCAAAAATGGCCAAAGCCGGGTTTTCCGCAGCAGAACAGTGTTGGGTTCGACAGGCTCCCTAGTACGAGAAGACTCGCAGCACCGCCCCACCCGAGGCTTACCATGAACGCACTACCCATCATCGATATAGCCCCTCTGTACAGTGACGACGAATCCGCCTGGCCCGCCGTGGCCGAACGGATCGACCGTGCCTGCCGCGAATGGGGTTTCTTCTACATCGTCGGCCACCCGATAAGCAGCGAACGTATCGACACCCTGCTCGGTGCAGCGAAGCGCTTCTTCGCCCAGCCTGCCGAGGAAAAGCTCAAGATCGATATCACCCAGACCGCCCACCATCGCGGCTACGGCGCCATCGCCACCGAACAGCTCGACCCGAGCAAGCCGAGCGACCTCAAGGAAACCTTCGACATGGGTTTCCATATGCCCGCCGATCACCCCGAAGTGCTGGCCGGCAAACCGTTGCGCGGCCCCAATCGTCATCCCGACGAACCCGGCTGGACTGCACTGATGGAGCAGCACTACGCCGACATGCAGGCACTGGCCACCACCCTGCTGCGGGCCATGGCGCTGGCCCTGGATATCGAACCGGAGTTCTTCGACAAGCGCTTCCATGAGCCGATCAGCGTACTGCGCATGATCCATTACCCGCCGCGCCAGACTGCCAGCAGCGCCGAGCAGCAAGGCGCCGGTGCGCACACCGACTATGGCTGCATCACCCTGCTCTACCAGGACGAAGCCGGCGGCCTGCAGGTACGTCCGCGCCATGGCGACTGGATCGACGCGCCACCGATTGCCGGCAGCTTCGTGGTCAATATCGGCGACATGATGGCGCGCTGGAGCAACGACCGTTACACCTCCACACCACACCGGGTGATCAGCCCGCTGGGGGTGGATCGCTACTCCATGCCGTTCTTCGCCGAACCGCATCCGGACACCCTGATCGACTGTTTGCCGAACTGTTCCAGCGCTGACAACCCGCCAAAATATTCGCCAGTGACCAGCGCCGAGTACCTGCTGTCGCGTTTCGCCGACACCTACGCCTACCGGCGTGAGGAACAGGGCTGACAGGCCGCTGCGGGTTCCTGGCAGCCGTTGTCGCCAGGAACCCGGGAAACCGCAAAGACGCCCTGATTTTCTTGATAAACTGCCGCCTCACTTTCTCCGAGATGCCGCGCATGTCCGCTCTTGACCAGGCGCTGCGCGCCGCCCTCGACGCCCGCGAAAACCTGCTGGGCGAACTGCACGCGCAAGGCACCGACTGCTATCGCCTGTTCCATGGCAGCCAGGAAGGTGCCCCAGGCCTGACCGTCGACCGCTACGGCCCGCAACTGCTGGTGCAGAGTTTTCACCAGCCGCTGGAGGCAGATGCCCTGCAAAGCCTCGCGGCCATTATCGAGCAGCACCTCGCCCAGCCCCTGTTGCTGGTCTACAACGACCGCTCGCAACGCAACTCGCGCATCGACCGCAATCCTCACTCGTTCGAGGCCGAAGAGGCGGCGCTGGCGGATCTGGTCGGTCACGAATGGGGCCTGAACTACCGGGTACGTGGTCGCCACGCCGGGCAGGATCCATTGCTGTTTCTCGACCTGCGCAACGCCCGCGGCTGGGTCAAGGCCAACAGCGCCGGTAAATCCGTACTCAACCTGTTCGCCTATACCTGCGGCGTCGGCCTGTGCGCAGCAGCCGGCGGCGCGAGCGAGGTGACCAACCTGGACTTCGCTCAGAGCAACCTCGCCGTAGGCCGTGAGAATGGCCAGCTCAATCCACAACTGCCAGCCATGCAGTTCATCCAGTCCGATTACTTCACCGCCATCCGCCAAATGGCCGGCCTGCCGATCAACAGCCGCCGCGGACAGAAGCTGCCGAACTACCCACGCCTGCAAGCTCGTCAGTTCGACCTGGTGTTCCTCGACCCGCCCGCCTGGGCCAAGAGCGCGTTCGGTACCGTCGACCTGCTGCGCGACTACCAGAGCCTGCTCAAGCCGGCGCTGCTGGCCACTGCCGATGGTGGCGCGCTGGTGTGCTGCAACAACCTGGCGAAAGTGGTGATGGACGACTGGCGCGAACAGGTGCTGCGCTGCGCGGAAAAACTCGGCAGGCCCGTGCGCAACTGTCAGGTACTGGCGCCCGCCGCGGACTTCCCCTCCCATGACGCCAGGCCACCGCTGAAGACGCTGATCCTGCAGCTTTGAGCCCGCTGCGAAAATAATTGCGCCCCACCTCGCACGACCGGAACCGAACTGGCGTGCCATACTCCAAGTCATCCCTTCGTCTTGATAGATGACGCCAAGCCATGCCCAAAGGACTGAAGCGCGCGCTGAGCGCACTGTTGATCGCCCTCTTTCTCTACAGCCTGATCGGCTTCCTGATTCTGCCAGGCATCGCCCTGCGCATCGCCAACCAGCAACTGGCGCAGTACGCCACCGTGCCAGCATCGCTGCAGCGCCTGCAGCTCAACCCCTTCAGCCTGGAGCTGAGCCTGTGGGGCCTGCGCATCGGCGAAGCGGGCCAGGAGCATCTGGCGTTCGAGCGCCTCTATGCCAACCTGCAAAGCGACAGCCTGTGGAGCGGTGCGCTGCACCTGGCCGCGGTCGAGCTGCAAGGTGCGCGCACCGCCGTGCTGTTCGACAAGGACGGCACGCTGAACCTCACTCAATTGTTCCACCTGCCGGAAAGCACCGAGGAAAAACAACCGAGCAGCGGTGATCCCTTCCCACTGCGTATCGACACCATCGTCCTGCAGGAAAACGCCCTGCGCTTCCAGGATCTGCGCCCGAGCGAGCCAGTGGAATTCGCCTACGACGCCCTCGATCTGCAATTGCACAACCTCAGCACCTTGCCTGAAGACAACGCCGAGATGACCCTCACGGCCAGTGGCCCGAATGGTGCGAAGATCGACTGGCAGGGTCAGGTCAGCCTGACGCCGATCACCTCCAGCGGCAGCCTGAAGATCAGCGACGGGCGCCTGAATACCTTCTGGCCCTACGTACGCGACGCCGTGCCCTTGGTGCTCAAGGAAGGCGTGGTCGACCTCAGCGGTGATTACCGCCTCGACCTTTCCCAAGGCACCGAACTGCAACTGAGCAAGGTCGCCATCCAGCTCGCCCCCTTTGCCATCGATGATCCGAATGGTAAACCGCTGGCGCGCCTGCAACGACTCGAGGTCACCGACACCAGCCTGGATCTGGCCAAGCAACAGGTGGTAGTTGGTCAGGTGCGTAGCCAAAGCCTGGAAGCCTGGGCCGCCCGCGAGACCGATGGCCAGCTGGACTGGCAGAAGCTGTTTGCCGGCAAACCACAACCAGCGAGCGAAACCGCGCCCGAAGCGCAAGCGTCAACCGAGACCGAAACCGAGACCAAACCCTGGCAGGTGCTGCTGCAGGACGTACAACTACGCGACTACAAGGCCCACCTGGCTGACCGCGTACCCAAGGATAATGTGGCGCTGGAGGTCGGCCCGCTGAATCTCGATCTGAAAGATTTCGACAGCCTTGGCGACAAGCCTTTCAACCTCAAGCTGGATACCGGCCTGGGCAAGCAGGGCAAGCTGCAGGCCGCAGGCGACGTGCAACTGACCCCAACCACGGCCCGACTCAAGGTCATCACCCAGGATATCGACCTGCGCCTGGCCCAGGCCTACCTCAGTCCCTTTATCCGCCTGGAACTGCGCAGCGGCCTGCTCGGCAGCGACCTCGACGTACAACTCAAGAGCACCGAGCCCTTGGCACTGAGCGTGACCGGCAGTGCCAAGGTCGATCAGTTGCATACCCTCGACACCCTGCGCGAACGTGACTTCCTGCGCTGGAAACAGGTACGCGTCAACGGCCTCGACTATCGCCATGGTGACAGCCTGGCCATCGAGCGGGTCGAACTGGATCAGCCCTACGCCCGCTTCGTGATCAACGAGAACCTCACCACCAACGTCAGTGACCTGATCGTGCCGCAACCCGCCGCTGCCGGCTCTGCTCAGCAGGACACCGGCAAACCGCTGGCAATCCGTATCGGCGGTGTCACCGTCAACGACGGCTCGGCCAACTTCGCCGACTTCAGCCTAACCCCCAGCTTCGCCACGGCCATTCAGCAGATGAACGGCCGCATCGGCACGCTCGACAATCAAAAGCCGCAGGCCGCCAGCGTCGACATCAAGGGCAAAGTGGATCGCTACGCGCCGATGAGCATCAAGGGCCAACTCACCCCCTTCGATCCGCTCAACAGCCTGGATATCGCCACCAGCTTCAAGAACGTCGAACTGACCACCATCACCCCCTACTCCGGCAAATTCGCCGGCTATCGCATCCGCAAGGGCCGCCTCAATCTCGACCTGCACTACCGCATCGAGAAAGGCCAGCTCAACGCCGAGAACAAGGTGCTGGTGGAAAACCTGCAACTGGGCGAACGGGTCGACAGCCCCGATGCAGTGGATCTGCCAATACGCCTGGCAGTCGCCCTGCTCAAGGACACCCAGGGCAACATCGCCCTCGAACTTCCGGTACAGGGCGACCTGAACAACCCGCAGTTCAGCGTCATGCCCATCGTCTGGCAAACCCTGCGCAACCTGGTGCTGCGTGCAGCACAGGCGCCGTTCAAGTTCATCGCCGGGCTGGTTGGCGGCAGCGATGTCGACCTCAGCACCGTACCGTTCAGCCCGGGTTCGGCAGAGCTTGAAGGCGACGCCCGCCAGGCACTCGATACCCTGGCCAAGGCGCTGCAGGAGCGACCCAACCTGCGTCTGGAGGTGGAAGGCCAGAGCGCGCAAGCCAGCGACGGCCCGCTGCTGGCCGAACAACGCCTGCAGCGCGAATTCCGCGAAAGCTGGTACAAGGTGCTGCAACGCCGTGGCGACAAGGTGCCGGCCAGCCCGGATGAACTGACGGTCGATGAGGACGAGCAAGCCGCCCTGCTCGAAGGCATCTATCGCACCCGCCTGAAACAGCAGCCTCCGGCCGAATGGAGCGAGCTCGACGCCGAGCAGCGCACGCAGAACATGCGCCAGGCCGTGCTGGACTCCTGGGCCCAGAGCAAGCTGTTACTGCGTCAGTTGGCCCAGCAACGCGCTGCAACGATCAAGGACTACCTGGTGGAACAGGGCGGGTTGTACGATGAACGCGTCTACCTGATCGATGTCAACCTGGCTGAGCCCGAGGCCAATGGACGCGTGCTCACCGCCCTGCATCTGGACAGTCAATGATCATGCGCAGCTTGCCTTTCATCCCGTTTGCCACTGTGTTCGCGTGCCTGATCAGCGCTACCGCGCAGGCCGATACCATGCGTTGTGGCAGCGCTCTGGTCAGCCTCGGCGACCGTCCGTTCGAAGTCGAACGCAAATGTGGCGCACCGGTGCATCGCGACCCGATCGGTTACACCCTGGGTTCCTACGACCGCCGCGAGTACATGATCGAAGAATGGGTATACGGCCCGAGCAACGGCATGCTCAGCATCCTGCGCTTCGAGGGCAACCGCCTGACCGCCATCGAACGGCGCCGCGAACGCTGAGCAGGAGACTCTCATGCACAAACTCGGATACCTGTTCGTCATGCTGTGCCTGCCGCTTGCCGCCGAGGCCTCCTCCACCTATCGCTGTGGCAGCGCCCTGGTGAGCAAGACCGCGCCCAGTGCGGAAGTGCTGAGCAAGTGCGGCGAACCCGCCAGCCGCGACTTCATCGGCTACAAGGAGGTCGTCGATACCTATGGCTTTCGCAATGAAGTGAGTGTCGAGGAATGGGTCTACGGGCCGAAAAGCGGCATGTACCACTTCCTGCGCTTCGAAGGTGGTCGTCTGATCGAGATCCGCAGCAAACGCGGCAGCTGACGCCAGCCCTGCACAGGGCGCCGCCCATCAGCGCATTCTCTGCGCAAGCGCTGGCATAGTCCGTCCCCTTAAACAGCAAAAGGCCCCACCGGTCACCCCGGTGGGGCCTTTGAGCATCCATGCCTGTCGCTATCCGTGCTGATACGACGTCCGTGCCTGTAGCCATCCTTGCTCGTGCGGCATCCGTTCCAGGCTATCCGTACTTAGAACCTGTTCACGATCTACTGCGCGTCGGCCCTACTGCGTTAAAAACAGGCTCGGAATGCTCATTTACAGCTCGTAAACTCCGCTTCCTCGCCTGTTTTTGCCTTGTATGGCTCTAGCTCGCAAGATCGTGAACAGGTTCTTAGAGCTTGTCGCTGAAATCGCGCAGCTCTTGCTGGGCCTTTTCCTTGGTCCAGCCGTAACGCTCTTGCAGCTTGCCGGCCAGGTATTCGCTGTGGCCTTCGGCGACGTCCAGGTCGTCATCGGTCAGGTTGCCCCAGCGCTCCTTGATGCGACCGCTGAGCTGCTTCCATTTGCCTTTGATGATGTCGCTATTCATGGTCATTCTCCCAGTGACAGGGGGATGGGGCCGGGTCTAGACCCGGCCGGCACGGTGATCAGTCAGCCGTTTTCAGGGCATCGGCGGAGACGTCACGTACGCCTTCGATTTCCTTGGTCTTGGCGATGGCCAGATCACGTTCGGCGTCGGTCGCTACCACACCGGACAGGGAAACCACGCCTTGGTTGGTCTCGACCTTGATGTCCAGAGCACTGAGGTTCGAGTCAGCGACGAAGGTGGACTTCACCTTGCTGGTGATCCAGGTGTCGGATACAGCCTGCTCGGCTTTATCCACAGTATCGTTGGCTGCCAGCATGGTCGGCTCGGCGGCGAAAGCTGCCGAAGCCAGAGACATGCTCAGCACAGCAGCGGTCAGGGTGGTAGCGGCAAAACGGTTGATTGGCTGTTTCATGGTTCGACTCCTGTACATTCCAGACAATCTGCAAACCAACTCCTGGCTGCAGGTTCACCAGTACTATCGCAAGCGCTGTGCCAGTTTTTTAAAACACAATAAATACTTTAAAAACAAAGACTTATAAAAATAAAGACATAGCCTTTTGATTGCATTTCGCCGACTTGAAGAAAATAGCCCGGGCAATTTGCATGATCCGCAATTCATTCAGGGAGCCGAAGCTGATGGACGCGCTCCGAAACGCGATCTCCTGGCTCATGGCACGACCAAGAATGGTTATACGGCCTAACTTCACGGTGGGCAGATATGAAATGGAGAAGACGCAGCCCCCTCGCGCCAAGCCAAACGCGTTACCTATGCGGGCGCCAAAGCACCGACCGCCGCCTGAACGGTGCCTGTCTGCACAACGCGTTGCAGGCAATCTCTGCCGATATCTGGGTTCTACGCAATACCCGAACGCCATAGGCGCACAGCGGATGTGGCATATTGCCCAGGCGCGACAACCGGTTCCCAAAGCCCCATGGATAAACCCGAGAAAAGCAAACCAGCTCGCGGCCGCCCACGAACCTTCGACCGCGAAGCCGCACTGGCCAAAGCGACCCACCTGTTCTGGCGCCAGGGCTATGCAGCGACCTCCATCGCCGACCTCACCGCGGCCATGGGCATTGGCTCGCCCAGTCTGTATGCGGCCTTTGGCTCGAAAGAGACGCTCTACGCCGAAGCCATCGACTATTACGGCAAGACCTATGAAGGGCTGGTGTGGGCCAATTTCTGCGCCGCACCCACTGCCCGAGAAGCGATAACGGCCCTGCTGGTGGATTCTGCGGCTACGTTTACCGGGAATCTCGTCGAGGTTCCTCACGGCTGCATGGTGGCACTCTCGTCAGTGGCCAGCGAAGGTCATATCGAGCTTGGCGAACATGTCCGCTCAGCCCGTGCCGTGACTTGCGAACGCATCGAAGCACGCATTCGCCAGGCCATCGAAACAGGCGAGCTGCCACCTTCGACAGACGCCCATGCTCTCGCCCGCTTCATACAAACCCTGCAAAGCGGCATGTCGCTGTTGGCCCGTGACGGCGTAGGCAAGACAGAACTGAGCGCAGTGGCGCTGCTGGCGATGCAGAGCTGGGGCGCCCATATCAGGGCCACGCGGTAATCACTGGAGAACAGGCATGAAAAAGGGCTCCCGCGGGAGCCCTTCTCATTGCAGCGAACGAACCGTCGCTTAAACGCCGGAGGCCTTGGCGGCCGCTACGTCCTTGATCGACAGTTTGATACGGCCGCGGTTGTCCACGTCCAGTACCAGCACTTCGACTTCCTGACCTTCTTTCAGAACGTCGGTCACTTTCTCTACGCGAGCATCGCTGAGCATGGAGATGTGAACCAGACCGTCCTTGCCCGGCAGGATGTTGACGAAGGCACCGAAGTCAACGATGCGCTCGACCTTGCCGACGTAGATCTTGCCGATCTCAGCTTCGGCAGTGATGGCCAGTACGCGCTGCTTGGCAGCCTCGGCGGCTTCCTTGGTTTCGCCGAAGATCTTGATCGAGCCATCGTCTTCGATGTCGATCGAGGCCTTGGTCTCTTCGCAGATCGCGCGGATGGTGGCACCACCCTTGCCGATGACGTCGCGGATCTTGTCCTGGTCGATCTTCATCGCCAGCATGGTCGGAGCGTTTTCCGACAGCTCGCTGCGCGATTGGGCGATGACCTGGTTCATCTGGCCGAGGATGTTCAGGCGAGCTTCCAGCGCCTGCTCCAGGGCCTGCTCCATGATCTCTTCGGTGATGCCCTGGATCTTGATGTCCATCTGCAGCGCAGTGACGCCTTTGGCGGTACCGGCTACCTTGAAGTCCATGTCGCCCAGATGGTCTTCGTCACCGAGGATGTCGGTCAGGACGGCAAACTTGTCGCCTTCCAGAACCAGCCCCATGGCGATACCGGCAACCGGCGCCTTCATCGGCACGCCAGCGTCCATCAGGGCCAGGGAAGCACCGCAGACCGAAGCCATGGAGGAAGAGCCGTTGGACTCGGTGATTTCCGATACCACGCGGATGGTGTACGGGAACTCGTCAGCGCTCGGCAGCATGGCGGCAACGCCACGACGGGCCAGACGGCCGTGACCGATTTCGCGACGGCCAGTGGCGCCCATGCGACCACACTCACCGACCGAGTACGGCGGGAAGTTGTAGTGCAGCATGAAGGGGTCTTTCTTCTCGCCTTCGAGGGTATCCAGCAGTTGCGCGTCGCGCGCGGTACCGAGGGTAGCGACGACCAGCGCCTGGGTTTCGCCACGGGTGAACAGGGCCGAGCCGTGGGTCTTGTCCAGAACGCCGACTTCGATGTTCAGACCACGAACGGTGCGGGTGTCACGACCATCGATACGCGGCTTGCCGTTGACGATGTTCTCGCGCACGGTGCGGTATTCGATTTCGCCAAAGGCTTCCTTGACCTCGGCAGCGGAAGGCACGCCTTCTTCGCTGGCGAACTTGGCCACGACCTGATCACGCAGCTCGCCCAGACGCGCATAGCGATCTTGCTTGATGGTGATGGTGTAGGCCTGGGAGATGGCCTCGCCGAACTCACCACGAATGGCGTTCAGCAGAGCGGTGTTTTCCGGCTTCGGCTGCCAGTCCCAGGTCGGCTTGCCGGCTTCGGCAGCGAATGCCTTGATGGCGCTGATGACGGACTGGAACTCATCGTGGGCGAACAGTACGGCGCCCAGCATTTGATCTTCGGTCAGTTCCTTGGCTTCCGACTCCACCATCAGAACGGCGGTTTCGGTACCGGCCACGACCATGTCCAGGCTGGAGGCCTTGAGCTGCTCGTAGGTCGGGTTCAGCAGGTAGCCGGCTTCCGGGTGGAAGGCGACGCGAGCGGCGCCGATCGGGCCGTTGAACGGAATGCCGGAGATGGCCAGGGCAGCCGAGGTACCGATCATCGCAGCGATGTCCGGATCGGTCTTCTTGCTGGTGGAAACCACGGTGCAGATGACCTGCACTTCGTTCTGGAAACCTTCCGGGAACAGCGGACGGATCGGACGGTCGATCAGACGCGAGGTCAGGGTCTCTTTCTCGGAAGGACGTGCTTCACGCTTGAAGAAACCGCCAGGGATCTTGCCGGCAGCGTAGGTTTTTTCCTGGTAGTGCACGGACAGCGGGAAGAAGCCTTTGCTCGGGTCGGCGCTTTTGGCACCGGTGACAGCGACCAGCACGCTGACATCGTTATCGACGGTCACCAACACGGCGCCGCTGGCTTGACGGGCGATACGGCCAGTCTCGAGGGTGACGGTCGACTGACCGAACTGGAATTTCTTGATTACCGGGTTCACGGTGTTTTCCTTCTCTTTGTTGCCTTGGGGGAAATCGGAAAGAGGCGCGGGAGTCGGACCCAATGCATCCCTCGGAAAGCCAAAAGCTGGAAGCCCAGCGTCACGAGGTGAGGATCACTCCCCACTCGCGACGCCGAACTCCCAGCTTCCAACTTGTGCAGCTCGCGTCTATTAACGACGCAGGCCCAGGCGACCGATCAGGGCGCTGTAACGACTGGTGTCTTTACCCTTCAGGTAGTCCAGCAGCTTGCGGCGCTGGTTAACCATACGGATCAGACCACGACGGCTGTGGTGGTCTTTGCCGTTGGCCTTGAAGTGGCCTTGCAGCTTGTTGATGTTGGCGGTCAGCAGGGCAACCTGCACTTCCGGGCTACCGGTATCGCCTTCAGCTTGCTTGTAGTCGTTAACGATCTGGGCTTTTTCTTCAACGCTGAGTGCCATGTTGGCTTCCTCTCATCTGGAAACTGCCGAAGCAGTCTCAATAGGCCGGGAATCGCTTCCCGTGTTTTAAAAAGAGGCATGACCGTGCCTACTAACAGCCACCCTCGCAATCCTGACCCCGGCATCTGCCAGTTCCAGGTTTTCAGCCTTCTCGGCCGAACCATTCGCATTACCGGCAACTCCGATAACGCCTGCCGACGCGATGCGTCGGTATCCATTCAACCGGGCCTGTGGCCCGTTACGCGCCAGTGTAGATCAACCGGCGCGGCGCAATACGACCGTCATCGCTCACTTCACCAATACCGATGAAGCGGCCATTGTGATCCTGCACCCGCACCATGCCGAACTTCGGCGCTTCCGGTGCTCGCACCGGTTGCCCTTGCAACCAGTAGAACGCGCTGTGCTCGGAGAACTGCAGCAGTGGCCAATCCTGCAGGCCACTGTCAGCCGGTAACAGGAAGCGATCCAACGCCTCGTTGCCACCTTCGGCGTGCGCAGCCTCCAGCTCTTCCAGGGTCACAGTACGTGACAGGTCAAACGGGCCGGCCTTGGTACGACGCAACTCGGCGACATGTGCACCGCAGCCCAGCAACTGGCCGAGATCCTCGACCAGCGTACGAATATAGGTGCCTTTGCTGCAGTCGACGGCCAGGCGAGCCTGCTCGCCTTCGCATGCCAGCAATTCCAGGCGCGCAATAGTAACAGAACGCGCTTCACGCTCCACTACTTCCCCTGCACGGGCCAGTTTGTAGAGCGGCTGGCCATCTTTCTTCAGCGCCGAGTACATCGGTGGTATCTGCTTGATTTCACCCCGAAAGCGCGGCAACAGTGCCTCGATCTCGGTGCGACCGACGGTCACCGGGCAACGCTCGATGACCTCGCCCTCGGCATCGCCAGTGGTGGTGGTGACGCCAAGCTGGGCGACGGTCTCGTAGCCCTTGTCGGCATCGAGCAGATACTGTGAGAACTTGGTCGCTTCACCGAAGCACAACGGCAACACGCCGGTCGCCAGCGGGTCGAGGCTGCCGGTGTGCCCGGCCTTTTCCGCATTGAGCAACCAGCGCACCTTCTGCAGCGCCGCGTTGGAAGTAAAACCGCGGGGCTTGTCGAGCAGGATGATGCCGTCGACCTTGCGACGAATACGTTTGACCTGCGCCACGCCTTACTCCTTGGAACCGGCAGTGTCGTCGTGCAGACGATCTTCCGCCACGGCACGCTCGATCAGCGCCGACAGGTGAGCACCGCGCTGGACGCTCTCGTCGTAGTGGAAATGCAGCTGCGGCACGCTGCGCAGCTTCATCGCCTTACCCAACTGCATGCGCAGGAAACCGGCTGCATCGTTGAGCACCTTGAGGCTCTCGGCGACAGCACTGGAGTCGTCCTGCCCCATGACGGTGATGAAGACCTTGGCGTGGCCGATATCACGGCTGACGTCGACCGCGGTGATGGTCACCAGCCCCAGACGCGGATCCTTGACCTCACGCCGGATGAGCTGGGCCAGTTCGCGTTGCATCTGGTCGCCGATACGCTGGGTACGGCTGTAATCTTTGGCCATTTTCTACTTACCTTTACTTCGTCCGCCGTCTATTCGCCAGCGGACTCAAAAGCGGCAAACGCCCGGCCGCGCGAATGCGGGGCCGGGCGTTGCGTGTTGCGACTCGCGATTACAGGCTGCGAGCCACCTGGACTTTCTCGAACACTTCGATCTTGTCGCCGACCTTGACGTCGTTGTAGCTCTTCACGGCGATACCGCACTCCATGCCGTTACGCACTTCGGCGACGTCGTCCTTGAAGCGACGCAGGGATTCCAGCTCGCCCTCGAAGATCACCACGTCTTCACGCAGTACGCGGATCGGACGGTTACGGAAGACAGTGCCTTCAATGACCATGCAACCGGCGACCGCGCCGAACTTCGGCGAACGGAACACGTCACGCACTTCGGCGGTACCCAGGATGTTCTCGCGAACATCGCTGCCGAGCATACCGGTGAGCGCCTTCTTGACGTCTTCGATGATGTCGTAGATGACGTTGTAGTAGCGCATGTCCAGGCCTTCGGCCTCGACGATCTTGCGCGCACCGGCGTCAGCACGGACGTTGAAGCCGAACAGCACGGCATTGGAGGCCAGCGCCAGGTTGGCATCGGATTCGGTGATACCACCGACGCCGCCACCGACCACACGCACTTGCACTTCGTCGTTGCCCAGGGTGCTAAGCGAGCCTTGCAGCGCTTCCAGAGAACCACGCACGTCGGCCTTGAGGACGATGTTGAGGGTTTTCTTCTCTTCTTGGCCCATGTTCTCGAAGATGTTTTCCAGCTTGCCGGCGTGAGCACGGGCCAGCTTGACCTCGCGGAACTTGCCTTGACGGAACAGGGCAACTTCACGGGCCTTCTTCTCGTCGGCGACCACGGTCATGTCGTCACCGGCATCCGGCGTACCGTCGAGGCCGAGGATTTCGACCGGGATGGACGGGCCAGCTTCCTTGATCGGCTTGCCGTTCTCGTCAAGCATGGCGCGCACGCGGCCATAGTTGACGCCGACCAGCACCATGTCGCCCTGACGCAGCGTACCGTCCTGAACCAGCACGGTGGCAACCGGGCCACGGCCCTTGTCCAGACGCGACTCGACCACGACACCACGGCCAGGTGCCGACGGCGTGGCTTTCAGTTCGAGAACTTCGGCCTGCAGCAGTACAGCTTCGAGCAGTTCATCGATGCCGGTACCCGCCTTGGCGGAAACCGGTACGAACGGCGCATCACCGCCCCACTCTTCCGGGATTACGTCGAGAGCAGCCAGGCCGTTCTTGATGTTGTCCGGGTTGGCTTCCGGCTTGTCCATCTTGTTCACCGCGACCACGATCGGCACGCCAGCCGCTTTCGCGTGCTGTACGGCTTCCTGGGTCTGCGGCATCACGCCGTCGTCAGCAGCGACGACCAGGATGACGATGTCGGTCGCCTTGGCACCACGTGCACGCATCTGGGTAAACGCGGCGTGACCAGGGGTGTCGAGGAAGGTGACCATGCCGCGCTCGGTTTCCACGTGGTAGGCACCGATGTGCTGGGTGATACCACCCGCTTCACCGGAAGCCACCTTGGCGCGACGGATGTAGTCGAGCAGCGAAGTCTTGCCGTGGTCGACGTGGCCCATCACGGTCACGACCGGCGCGCGGGACACCGCCTCGCCTTCGAACTTCAGCGACTCGGCCAGGGAGTCTTCCAGAGCGTTATCGCTGACCAGCTTGACCTTGTGGCCCAGCTCTTCGGCGATCAGCTGGGCAGTTTCCTGATCCAGCACCTGGTTGATGGTCACCGGAGTGCCCATCTTGAACATGAACTTGATGACCTCGGCGGCCTTGACCGACATCTGCTGAGCCAGATCGGCCACGGTGATGGTCTCGCCAATTGCCACGTCGCGCACTACCGGACCGGCCGGAGCCTGGAAGCCATGCTGGTTGCGCTTCTTCATCTTCGACTTGCCGCGGCCACCACGACGGAAACCGTCGCTTTCTTCATCGACGCTACGTGGAGCGACGCGCGGAGCCGGCGCCTTCTCCTTGGTAGCAGGGCGATGCTGGGTGTGCTTGCGATCGCGGCGCTCGTCTTCGTCGGAGCGGGCCTTCTCGGGGCGACGCACTTCTTCTTTCTTGCGCTCGACCTCGACCACAGGAGCGGCAACAGCCGGCTCGACTGCAGCGGCTACCGGAGCCTGAGCCTCGGCAGGCGCAGCAGTGGCGCTAGCGGCCTGGCGTTTGGCTTCTTCTTCGGCCTGGCGCTTGGCCTCTTCCTCGGCTTTCAGGCGAGCGGCTTCAGCCACAGCGCGCTGCTCTTCGAGCTCACGCTGCTTCTCGGCTTCGAGCTCTTCCGGGCTGCGCTTGACGAAGGTCTTCTTCTTGCGCACTTCTACGCTGATGGTCTTGCTACCCGCCACACGCAGGGTGCTGGTGGTCTTGCGCTGCAAGGTAATCTTGCGCGGCTCTTCGACCTTGTCGCCGTGACTGCTCTTGAGATGGGCCAACAGGGCCTGTTTCTCGCTATCGGTCACTACTTGTTCGGCACTGCTGTGGGACAGCCCAGCTTCACGCATCTGCTGCAGCAGGCGTTCCACCGGAGTGTCGACCACTTGGGCCAGTTCTTTCACCGTGACTTGCGTCATGCATCTTTCTCCTCAGGCCGCAACCGCTTATTCGAACCAGTGGGCTCGAGCGGCCATGATCAGCTTGCCGGCACGTTCTTCGTCGATGCCGTCGATGTCGAGCAGGTCGTCGATCGACTGCTCGGCCAGGTCTTCACGGGTAATCACGCCGCGCAGCGCGAGCTCGAGAGCCAGCGCCTTGTCCATGCCTTCCAGCTCCAGCAGGTCATCCGCTGGGTGGGCATCTGCCAACTTCTCCTCGTTGGCGATCGCCTTGGTCAGCAGACGATCCTTGGCCCGTGCACGCAGCTCATTGACGATGTCCTCGTCAAAGCCATCGATGCTGAGCATTTCTTCCATGGGTACGTAGGCAATCTCTTCGAGACTGGTGAACCCCTCTTCGACCAGGACTTGGGCCAGTTCTTCGTCGACTTCCAGCTCGTCGATGAAGGACTGCATGATGTCGCCGGTTTCTGCCTGCTGCTTGGCCTGGATGTCCGATTCGGTCATCACGTTCAGCGTCCAGCCGGTCAGTTGGCTGGCCAGGCGTACGTTCTGACCACCACGACCGATGGCCTGGGCCAGGTTGTCTTCGCCAACGGCGATGTCCATGGCATGGGCATCCTCATCGACGATGATCGCCGCCACTTCAGCCGGCGACATGGCGTTGATCACGAACTGCGCAGGGTTGTCGTCCCACAGCACGATGTCGACACGCTCGCCGCCCAGCTCGCCGGAAACGGCCTGAACACGCGAACCGCGCATGCCGATGCAGGCGCCTTGCGGGTCGATACGCTTGTCTTTGGAGCGCACGGCGATCTTGGCGCGCGAACCCGGATCACGGGAGGCAGCCTTGACGTCGATCAGGCCTTCGGCAATTTCCGGCACTTCGATACGGAACAGCTCGATCAGCATTTCCGGCGCGGTACGCGACAGGATCAGCTGCGGGCCACGGTTCTCGGTACGGATTTCCTTGAGCAGTGCGCGCAGACGCACACCAACGCGGAAGGTTTCACGCGGGATGATGTCTTCGCGGGCCAGCAGCGCCTCGGCATTGTTGCCCAGGTCGACGATGACGCTGTCACGGGTGACCTTCTTCACGGTACCGGAGATGATCTCACCCAGGCGTTCGCGGTAGGCATCGACCACTTGCGCACGCTCGGCTTCGCGCACTTTCTGCACGATCACCTGCTTGGCGGTCTGGGCGGCGATACGACCGAACTCGATGGACTCGATCTTCTCTTCCAGCACGTCACCGATCTTGGCCTTGGCCTCGACGGCTTGCGGCATGTCCTCGGTCACCTGATAGGCCGGATCTTCGAACTCGGACTCATCGACCACGGTCCAGCGACGGAAGGTTTCGTAACTGCCGTTCTGCCGATTGATCGACACTCGCAGGTCGACTTCGTCCTCAAAACGTTTCTTGGTCGCGGTCGCCAGAGCCAGCTCCAGCGCCTCGAAAATCACGCCAGCCGGTACACCCTTTTCGTTGGATACCGACTCAACAACTAGCAGTACTTCTTTGCTCATCGTACGCCTCGCCTTTCGCAATCCATTGGATTTGCGCAATCCGCGTTACCTGCGTCCCCGCATCAAATTGCGAGATCTACGCACCGACGCGGAATTCGCGTCTCAATCAAACCGGGGGATAATGTTGGCCTTGTCGATCAGATCGATCGGCAGCAGATATTCGTGGTCATCCACCTGCACCACCACGTCCTGCTCCTCCACACCACGGAGGAGACCCTGAAAGTTGCGTCGACCATCGAAAGGCGAACGCAGCTTGATTTTTACCTGCTCACCGACATGCATCGCGAACTGTTCGAGGGTGAACAGCGGCCGATCCATGCCAGGAGAAGAAACTTCAAGGGTGTACTCCGAGGTAATTGGATCCTCGACATCCAGTACACCACTGAGCTGACGGCTGACGATCTCGCAATCGTCGATGAGGATGCCATCGGCTTTGTCGATATAGACACGCAGCAGCGAATGACGCCCCTGCGACAGGAACTCGATGCCCCAACACTGATAACCGAGTGCTTCGATTACCGGGGCCAACAAGGCCTGCAACTGTTCTAGCTTGCTCGACACTTAACGGCCCTCGCGCATGCTGTGCAAATAAAAAATGGGCGAAACGCCCATCCCTTCAACCCACCCAATGCAGGTGGACGATATCTTTCAGCTAACAAAAAGCCCCTGAAAAGGGGCCTGCTGAAACTGGTTGCGGGGGCTGGATTTGAACCAACGACCTTCGGGTTATGAGCCCGACGAGCTACCAGACTGCTCCACCCCGCGTCAAAGCTGGGCCGGAATTATACGGCTGCCCCCAACAGGGGTCAACCAAGACTCCAGCAACAAGAAGGCCCGCAAACTGCGGGCCTTCTTGAGTATGGTACCGAGGAGGGGACTCGAACCCCTACAGCCTATGGCCACTACCACCTCAAGGTAGCGTGTCTACCAATTCCACCACCTCGGCAAAACGGTTACTGCTCTGGAGCCTCCGGAACATCCGACGCATCGGATGCTGGCGCTTGCTCTTCGAGCACCGGCACGTCTTCGACTGCCGGCTTTTGTTGAACTTCCAGAGCCGCTGGATCTGGCAGACCAACTTGAGTCAATCCTTCAGCTTTTTCTTTAGCAAAGTACGCTAAGCCCAAGCTAGTAGTGAAAAAAGCCGCGGCGAGTATAGCAGTAAACTTACTCAGAAAGGTAGCAGAACCTTGGCTTCCGAATACAGTTGCCGAAGCACCCGAACCGAACGACGCGCCAGCGTCCGCACCTTTACCCTGCTGCAACAGCACCAGTACCACAATACCGATCGCACCCAGCAGGTGCAGAACAACAATGACTGTTTCCAGCATTCTTCAGTTTCCTGCAGCGCGACAGATCGCACCGAATTCATCCGCATTCAGAGAGGCTCCACCCACAAGCCCCCCATCGATATCCCGCATACCGAACAACTCGGCCGCACTGGCGGCCTTCACGCTGCCGCCATAAAGAATTCTCAGCCCACTCGCAACATCGGCACTCAACTGCGCAACCTGCGCGCGAATGGCCGCATGTACTTCCTGAGCCTGCTCAGGCGTAGCGGTCAGCCCGGTACCAATGGCCCAGACCGGCTCGTAGGCAACCACAGCATTTACCAGCGACTCGACACCCAGAGCATCGATCACCGCAGCCAACTGGCCACCTACTACACCCAGCGTTGCATTCGACTCACGCTGCTCGCGGGTCTCGCCGAGACAGAGAACAGGGATCAACCCCGCCGCCTGCACCGCTGCAAACTTGCGAACGACCATCTCATCGCTTTCGCCCAGAATCAGACGACGCTCGGAGTGGCCTACCAGCACCAGCTTGCAACCGCCATCGACCAACTGGCTTGTCGCCAATTCGCCGGTCAAGGCACCCTGCTCAAGCTGCGCCGCGCAATCCTGCGCCCCAACCTGCACCGCACCGTCAGCCAGACCATCGACGACCTGAGCGACATGCAAACTTGAGGGGAACACCGCGACATCGACATCAGCAGGCAACACCTGCCGACGCAACCCTTCGATCAGCTCTGCGACGCTGGCGCGGGTACCGTGCATTTTCCAGTTACCGGCGACCAAGGGGCGACGCATGTTTTACCTCGTCGATCAAAGAGGGCGCAGATGTTACCCAAGAGCACCCTCGGTAGCAAGCTCAATCAAGCACAGACTTCAGCAACAATCTTAGCCAATTCATCGGCATAGCTGCGTACCTGACCCTCATCGTCACCCTCGACCATTACCCGCACCAGCGGCTCGGTACCCGACTTGCGCAACAGCACACGACCACGGCCAGCCATGCGCTCGGTTACACGCGCACAAGCTTCTTTCACAGAAGGGTGCTCCAGCGGGTCGGCCGCACCAGCCAGACGCACATTGACCAGCACCTGAGGACACTTCTTCAGAGCCGTGCGTGCCTCCACCAGCGTCTGCTGGCGACGCTTGAGCGCCATCAGCACTTGAAGCGCAGCGATGATCGCATCCCCCGTGGTCGTGTGCTGGAAGCACACTAGGTGCCCCGAATTTTCACCACCGAGCAACCAGTTGCGCGCCAGCAGCTCAGCGATCACATAGCGATCACCGACCTTGGCACGCACAAAGGGAATGTTCAGCTCGGCCAGCGCCAGCTCCAGCCCCAGATTACTCATCAATGTACCGACTACACCGCCGTGCAAGCGACCACGCTCCTGCAGATCACGCGCAATGATGAACAGCAGCTCATCACCATCGACCAGCGCACCATACTGATCGACCATCAGCACACGATCAGCATCACCATCGAAAGCGATACCCAGATCAGCGCCGTGCGCCAGAACCTCAGCTTGCAAGCCCGCAATATGCGTCGAACCACAGCCATCATTGATATTGAGACCATCAGGCTGCGCCGCCATCACCTTCACTTCGGCGCCCAATTCACGGAACACGCTGGGCGCGACCTTGTAGGCGGCGCCATGAGCGCAATCGACGACGATCTTCAGGCCCTTGAAGCTGGTACCGCTGGGCACGCTGCCCTTGCAGAACTCGATATAGCGACCCGAGGCATCGTTGATGCGCGAGGCCTTGCCGATACCGGCCGATTCGACCACGGTCATCGGCTGATCGAGCAGCTCTTCGATCATCAGCTCCACATCATCGGGCAACTTGGTGCCCTCACTGGAGAAGAACTTGATGCCATTGTCGTCATGCGGATTGTGCGAGGCACTGATGACGATACCGGCATCAGCCTGGAAGGTACGGGTCAGATAGGCAATTGCCGGCGTCGGCATCGGGCCGAGCAACTGCACATCAGCACCGGCTGCAGCAAGGCCAGCCTCCAACGCGGACTCGAACATATAGCCGGAAATGCGCGTGTCCTTGCCGATCAGAATGCGGCACTTGCCCTGCTTACGAAATGCCATACCCGCCGCCCAGCCGAGCTTGAGCATGAAATCCGGGGTAATGGGAAACTGCCCGACGCGCCCCCGAATACCGTCGGTGCCGAAGTACTTTCTAGCCATAACGCTTTCCTTGTTAGCAGGCTGCTGAAAAACTACCTGCGTTGTCTGGCCGTTGTTAAAAACAGCCTCAAAATGCTCATTTACAGCGCGTAAACTGCGCTTTCTCGGCTGTTTTTGCCTAGGTCAGACTGCCTCACCTACGTTTTCAACAGCCTGCTAGTGCGCCGCTTCAACCGCAGCGATCATGCGCACCACATCGACCGTTTCGGCGACATCGTGCACACGCAGAATATGTGCGCCCTTGGTCAGGGCCAGTGCGGCCAACGCCAGACTGCCATAGAGCCGCCCCCCCACCTCATGACCGAGCACCTTGCCGATCATGCTCTTGCGGGAAACGCCGACCAGAAGCGGTCGCCCCAGCGCAGAGAGCCGATCCATGTACTTGAACAGGGCGAGATTGTGCTCCAGGGTCTTGGCAAAACCAAAGCCCGGATCGAGCACCAGCCGCTCAGCGGGGATACCGGCGGTCGCACAGGCCGCCATGCGCTCGACGAGGAAGTCGTGCACCTCGGCCAGAATGTCCGGGTACTCGGGGTTGTCCTGCATATTGCCGGGCTCGCCGCGCATATGCATCAGGCACACGGGCAACCCGGTGTCGGCAGCCGCATCCAGCGCACCGTCGCGCTGCAGGGAACGCACGTCGTTGATCAGGCCAGCACCGAGCCGCGCGGTTTCACGCATGACGCCGGGCGTGGAAGTATCCACGGAAATGATCACGTCCAGCTCACGCGCGATGGCCTCAACCACAGGCGCAACACGCTCAAGCTCCTCGACGGGGGAAACCACCCGCGCACCAGGGCGAGTGGACTCGCCGCCGACATCGATCAGCGTAGCGCCGGCTGCAACCATATCGGCAGCATGACGCAGCGCCGCATCGCGCTGAGCGAAGCGGCCTCCATCGGAAAAGGAATCGGGCGTGACATTGAGGATGCCCATCACATGCGGACGGGACAAATCAAGAAGCCGGTTGCCACAGGACAACCGGCTCGGGTGTTGCGTTTGAGACATATGAAACCTTAGTGCTCGGCAGCCGGGCCGCCGATTGGCTTCTCGGGACGAGGCGTCTCGTCGACTTTCGGTTGCGGCGTACCGGAATCACCGTCCCCCCAACCGCGCGGCTCGCGTGGTACGCGGCCATTCATGATGTCGTCGATCTGTTCGGAGTCGATGGTCTCGTACTTCATCAGCGCTTCAGCCATGGCATCGAGCTTGTCGCGATTCTCCACCAACAGCTTCTTCGCAGTGGCATAGCACTCATCGATGATACGGCGAACTTCCTCGTCGATCTGTTTGGCCGTCTCGCCGGAGACGTTGCTGGCCTGACTGCCCATGCTGCGACCGAGGAACACCTCACCCTCTTCCTCGGCATACATCAACGGACCGAGCTTCTCCGACAGGCCCCACTTGGTGACCATGTTCTTGGCCAACTGGGTAGCGCGCATGATGTCGTTGGAAGCACCGGTAGTGACGCCATCGAAGCCCAGGGTCATTTCTTCGGCGATACGACCACCGAACAGCGAGCAGATCTGGCTGGTCAGCGCACGCTTGCTCAGGCTGTAGCGATCCTCTTCCGGCAAGAACATGGTCACACCCAGCGCACGACCGCGCGGGATGATGGAAACCTTGTAGACCGGATCATGCTCGGGCACCAGGCGACCAACGATGGCGTGACCCGCCTCGTGGAACGCAGTGTTGAGCTTCTCCTTGTCGGACATGACCATGGTCTTGCGCTCGGCACCCATCATGATCTTGTCTTTGGCCAGTTCGAATTCCTTCATCTCGACCAGACGCTTGCCGGCACGAGCGGCGAACAGCGAGGCCTCGTTGACCAGGTTGGCCAGGTCGGCACCGGAGAAGCCCGGCGTACCACGTGCGATCACGGCCGGCTGGACGTCATCGCCCATCGGCACTTTGCGCATGTGCACTTTCAGAATCTGCTCGCGGCCACGAATGTCCGGCAGACCGACCACCACCTGACGGTCGAAGCGGCCCGGGCGCAGCAGCGCCGGGTCGAGCACATCCGGACGGTTGGTCGCAGCGATGACGATGATGCCGTCGTTCATTTCGAAGCCATCCATCTCAACCAGCAACTGGTTGAGCGTCTGCTCGCGCTCGTCGTGACCACCACCCATGCCGGCGCCACGATGGCGACCCACGGCGTCGATCTCGTCGATGAAGATGATGCACGGCGCGTGCTTCTTGGCCTGGTCGAACATGTCACGGACGCGGGAAGCACCCACACCGACGAACATTTCCACGAAGTCGGAACCGGAAATGGTGAAGAACGGTACTTTCGCCTCACCGGCAACGGCCTTGGCCAGCAGCGTCTTACCAGTACCAGGCGAGCCGACCATCAGTACGCCGCGCGGGATGCGGCCACCCAGGCGCTGGAACTTGCCTGGATCGCGGAGGAATTCCACCAGCTCGCTGACCTCTTCCTTGGCCTCGTCGCAACCGGCGACGTCAGCGAAAGTGGTCTTGACCTGATCTTCGGAGAGCAGGCGCGCCTTGGATTTGCCGAAGCTCATCGGCCCGCCCTTGCCGCCAGCACCGCCCTGCATCTGGCGCATGAAGAACATGAAGACGGCGATGATCACCAGAATCGGGAAGCTGGCCACCAGCAACTGAGTCCAGATGCTCTGCTGCTCAGGCTGCTTGCCTTCGATCACGACGTTGTTGTCGATCAGATCGCCGATCAGGCCACCGTCCTGGATCGCCGGACGGATGGTCTTGAAACCTTCGCCGTCGGTGCGCTTGCCGGTGATCACGTAGCCGTCGACGGTCACGCGCTCGACGCGCCCTTCCTTGACCTGCTCGATGAATTGCGAGTAGCTCAGCGTCTGTGGCTCGCTCGGGCTGGAGAAGTTGTTCATCACGGTGACCAGTACCGCCGCGATGATCAGCCACAGGATCAGATTCTTTGCCATGTCGTTCAATTAGCTACCCTCTGAAGCAGGCCTCGTGGCGAAGCGAGCTTCCCATGACGACCAATGATATACCGACCTAACTTACACCAAACGCCCGCTTCTGGCAGGCACCGTCTGTAACCCTTTATGAGGTTTCGACGGTTGAGACCTGCCCAGAGACCGCCAGTTTCCTTGTCCTAACCGCGAAAACCGCGGGCCAGCAAATATTGTTCGCGGGAACGATCACGCGACGACAGCGGTTTACGCATCTGCACCTTGTCGAACGTCTCACGCACCTGCTTGTGATAAGCGTCGAAACCTTCGCCCTGGAAGATCTTGATCAGAAAATCGCCGCCCGGACGCAACACGCGACCGGCCAGATCCAACGCCAGCTCGCACAGATACATCGCGCGCGCCTGATCAGCGGTTCTTACCCCACTCATATTGGGGGCCATATCGGAAATAACAAGGTCGACCGGATTTTCGCCGATGGCCTCGAGAATTCGCGCGAATACCGCGTCGTCGGTGAAATCGCCCTGAATGAAGGTGACATCGGGGATGCTGTCCATCTCCAGGATGTCGGAGGCGATCAGCCGCCCCTTGTCGCCGATCACCCGGCTGGTCACCTGCGACCAGCCGCCTGGCGCGGCGCCAAGGTCGACCACGGTCATGCCGGGGCGCAGGATGCGATCCTTCTCCTGGATTTCCAGCAGCTTGTAGCTGGCGCGCGAGCGGTAGCCGTCCTTCTGCGCCATCTTCACGTAAGGATCGTCGAAATGTTCTTTCAGCCAACGTTGGCTGGTCTTGGAACGTGCCACTGAAACCTCTGACTCAACGGGTCATGAATAACTGCGCGGGCTCGGGTAAGATAGGCGCCGTTTTCCAGACCGAATTAGGTACTAACGATTATGCCGCTCACTCAAGAGCAGAAGAAACAATTCAAATCTATCGGCCACCACCTGAAACCTGTATTGATCGTGGCTGACAATGGTTTGACCGAGGGCGTGCTGGCCGAATTGGATCGAGCACTCAACGATCACGAGTTGATCAAGGTGCAGTTGCGCCTCGCCGAACGCGAAGATCGCCAGGCCGCCATCGGCGCACTGTGTGAAGCCGGACGGGCCGAGCTGGTACAGAGCATAGGCAAGGTGGCGATACTCTATCGCAAGAATCCCAAGCCGAACCGCAACCTCTCCAACGTCATCCGCTACCAGGGCTGATTACCCTCAGCTCTGACGCTCTCGACCGGGCACGGGCTGTAGCACCAGCAACAGCCCTGAAAACGCCATCACCAGATAGCTGAAGCGTAGCCAGTAACTGGCGTCCTCCAACAGCTTCGGCGCCAGCCAATAGCTGAATGCCATGAGCGCGACGGTCAACAACAGTTGACCACGCATGTCCCGCCACAGGCTGGCGAATCCCTCGCAACGCAACAGCACCGCACTCTGCAGGCCGACGCATACAGCCGTCAAAGCGACCAGCAGCGGCGCCAGATGCGAGGCAATTTCCTGTACCAGCAAAGGCGCCAGGCCGAACTGGCCGATGGCCGGCAGCATGACGAACTGCCATGTCCACAAGCCGCCCACCCATAGCGGCAGGGCCAGCTGCCAGACCATGGCAGCCGGCTTCGATGAGCGCTGCAACCTAGATGTGGCGGACTTCGACAATCTCGTACTCAACCAGGCCGCTGGGAGTCTTTACCGCCACCACATCACCCTCGCTCTTGCCCACCAGGGCACGGGCGATAGGCGAGCCAACGGACAGCTTGCCCTGCTTGATGTCGGCTTCGTCCTCACCCACGATCTGGTAGGTCACGCTTTCGTCGGTCTCGACGTTGGCGATTTCCACCGTGGTACCGAAGATCACCTTGCCAGTGTGCTCGATGGTGGTGACATCGATGATCACGGCGTTCTGCAGACGGCCTTCGATATCACGCACACGTGCCTCGACCATGCCCTGCTCTTCGCGGGCGGCATGGTATTCGGCGTTTTCCTTGAGATCACCCAGCTCGCGAGCCTCGGCGATCGCCTGGCTCAGTGCGGGGCGACGCACCTTGGTCAGGTGCGCCAGCTCTTCTTCCAGGGCGCGAGCGCCCTGGACGGTCATGGGATATTTGTTCATGCCTTGATTCCTGCATGCAGATCCTGCAGCCGGCGCACGGTTTTCTCCGGGCCGAACTTGAGCGCTTCACAGACCGCCTGACCAGCCGCGATGGTGGTGGTGCAGTAGATCTTGTGCTGCAGGGCGTTACGACGGATCGAGTAGGAGTCAGCAATCGACTGACGCCCCTCGGTGGTGTTGATGATCAGGGTCACTTCATCGTTCTTGATCATGTCGACGACATGCGGACGACCTTCGGTCACCTTGTTCACCCGGCGAACTGGCAGGCCAGCAGCCTCGATCACCTTGGCGGTACCGGCGGTGGCGACCACTTCGAAGCCCAGGGCGACCAGGTCACGAGCAACCTGAACAGCTTCCGGCTTGTCGTCTTCGCGCACGCTGATGAACGCGCAACCGGAGTTCGGCAGGATCTCGCTGGCACCCAGCTGAGCCTTGGCGAAGGCTTCGCCGAAGGTGTCGCCGACGCCCATGACCTCACCGGTGGACTTCATTTCTGGGCCGAGGATCGGGTCGACGCCGGGGAACTTGGCGAACGGGAACACCGCTTCCTTCACGCTGAAGTACGGCGGGATGATTTCCTCGTTGTAGCCCGCTTCGGCCAGGGATTTGCCAGCCATGACGCGAGCAGCGACCTTGGCCAGGGACTCGCCCACGCACTTGGAAACGAACGGCACGGTACGCGAGGCACGCGGGTTCACTTCGATGACGTAGATGTCTTCACCCTGGACAGCCATCTGCACGTTCATCAGACCAACGACGCCGAGCTCCAGGGCCATTTTCTTGACCTGGTCACGGATCTCGTCCTGGATATGCGCCGGCAGCGAGTATGGCGGCAGCGAGCAAGCGGAGTCACCGGAGTGCACGCCGGCCTGCTCGATGTGCTGCATGATCGCGCCAATGACAACGCTCTCGCCGTCGCTGACCGCATCCACGTCCACTTCGATGGCGCAGTTGAGGAAACGATCCAGCAGCACCGGGCTGTCGTTGGAGACCTTCACCGCTTCACGCATGTAGCGCTTGAGTTCTTCTTCCTGGTAGACGATTTCCATCGCCCGGCCGCCCAGTACGTAGGACGGACGCACCACCATCGGATAACCGATGTTCTTCGACAGCGCCAGAGCCTCGTCTTCGCTGCGTGCGGTGGCGTTGGCCGGCTGGCGCAGGCCGAGGCGCTGTACCATCTGCTGGAAGCGCTCGCGGTCTTCGGCGCGGTCGATGGCCTCGGGGCTGGTGCCGATGATCGGCACACCCGCCTCTTCCAGCGCGCGACAGATCTTCAGCGGAGTCTGGCCACCGTACTGGACGATGACGCCTTTCGGCTGCTCGACGCGGACGATTTCCAGTACGTCCTCCAGGGTTACCGGCTCGAAGTACAGGCGGTCGGAGGTGTCGTAGTCGGTGGAGACGGTTTCCGGGTTGCAGTTGACCATGATGGTCTCGTAACCGTCTTCACGCATGGCCAGCGCGGCGTGTACGCAGCAGTAGTCGAACTCGATACCCTGGCCGATGCGGTTGGGGCCGCCACCGAGGATCATGATCTTGTCACGATTGCTCGGGTTGGCTTCGCACTCTTCCTCGTAGGTCGAGTACATGTAGGCGGTGTCGGTGGCGAACTCAGCGGCGCAGGTATCCACGCGCTTGTACACCGGCAGCACCTTGAGCTTGTGGCGATGGGCACGCAGGCTCTTCTCGGAAACGCCGAGCAGCTTGGCCAAACGCGCATCGGAAAAGCCCTTGCGCTTGAGCTTGAACATCAGATCGCGGTCGATGGCCGACAGACCCAGGGTCTGCACGGTGGCCTCATCCTTGATCAGGTCTTCGATCTGTACCAGGAACCACTCGTCGATGCGGGTCAGTTCGAAGACTTCAGCAACGGTCTTGCCGGCGCGGAAGGCATCGGCCACGTACCAGATACGGTCGGCGCTGGGCACGGTCAACTCACGGCGCAGGGTGCTTTCGGCTTCCGGATCGTTCAGGTCGAGCTTCGGATCGAAACCGGCAACGCCGACTTCCAGGCCGCGCAGGGCTTTCTGCATGGATTCCTGGAAGGTACGGCCGATGGCCATGACTTCGCCGACGGACTTCATCTGGGTGGTCAGGCGGGCGTCGGCTTTCGGGAATTTCTCGAAGGCGAAGCGCGGCACCTTGGTCACCACATAGTCGATGGCCGGCTCGAACGACGCCGGGGTACGACCGCCGGTGATGTCGTTGCTCAGCTCGTCGAGGGTGTAACCGACAGCCAGCTTGGCGGCGATCTTGGCGATCGGGAAGCCGGTGGCCTTGGAGGCCAGCGCCGAGGAGCGCGACACGCGCGGATTCATCTCGATGACGACCATGCGCCCGGTGTTCGGGCAGATGCCGAACTGCACGTTGGAGCCGCCGGTTTCCACGCCGATCTCACGCAGTACCGCCAGCGAGGCGTTACGCAGGATCTGGTATTCCTTGTCGGTCAGGGTCTGGGCCGGAGCAACGGTGATCGAGTCGCCGGTGTGCACACCCATCGGGTCGAAGTTCTCGATGGAGCAGACGATGATGCAGTTGTCCTTCTTGTCGCGGACCACCTCCATCTCGTATTCCTTCCAGCCGATCAGCGACTCGTCGATCAGCAGCTCGCTGGTCGGCGACAGGTCGAGACCGCGGGCGCAGATTTCTTCGAACTCTTCACGGTTGTAGGCGATGCCGCCACCAGTGCCGCCCATGGTGAAGGACGGACGGATGATGCACGGGAAGCCGACCTTCTCCAGCACGCCGTAGGCATCTTCCATGCTGTGCGCGATGCCCGAGACCGGGCAGGCGAGGCCGATGTCCTTCATCGCCTTGTCGAAGCGCGAACGGTCTTCAGCCTTGTCGATGGTGTCGGCGTTGGCGCCGATCATTTCGACGCCGAACTTCTCCAGCACGCCATGGCGCTCCAGATCCAGCGCGCAGTTCAACGCGGTCTGACCACCCATGGTCGGCAGCAGGGCGTCCGGGCGTTCCTTCTCGATGATCTTGGCCACGGTGGCCCACTTGATCGGCTCGATGTAGGTGGCGTCGGCCATGGCCGGGTCGGTCATGATGGTGGCCGGGTTGGAGTTCACCAGGATGACGCGGAAACCTTCTTCCTTCAGCGCCTTGCAGGCCTGGGCGCCGGAGTAGTCGAACTCGCAGGCCTGGCCGATGACGATGGGGCCGGCGCCGAGGATCAGGATACTTTTGATGTCTGTACGTTTTGGCATGGTCTTCTCGAATTCTCTGCTCGGCGGGGCTTAGCGGCGTTTGGCCATCTCATTGATGAAACGGTCGAACAACGGAGCAACGTCGTGCGGGCCTGGGCTCGCTTCGGGGTGACCCTGGAAGCTGAAGGCTGCCTTGTCGGTACGCTCGATGCCCTGCAGGGTGCCATCGAACAGCGACTTGTGAATCGCACGCAGGTTGCCCGGCAGGCTGGTTTCATCCACGGCAAAACCGTGGTTCTGGCTGGTGATCATCACCACGCCAGTATCGAGATCCTGCACCGGGTGGTTGGCACCGTGGTGGCCGTGGCCCATTTTCAGGGTCTTTGCGCCGGAGGCCAGGGCCAGCAACTGGTGGCCGAGGCAGATGCCGAATACCGGGATGTCGGTTTCCAGCACGTCCTTGATCGCCTGGATCGCGTAGTCGCACGGCTCGGGGTCGCCTGGGCCGTTGGACAGGAACACGCCATCGGGATTCAGCGCCAGCACTTCACTGGCCGGGGTCTGCGCCGGCACCACGGTCAGGCGGCAGCCGCGCTCGACCAGCATGCGCAGGATGTTCAGCTTGACGCCGTAGTCGTAGGCGACCACGTGATAAGGCAGCTCGCTGGCCGGGATTTCCGGGTGGCTGTCGCTTTTCAGATTCCACACGCTGGAGCGCCACTCGTAGCGCTCGGTGCAGCTGACCACCTTGGCCAGATCCATGCCCTTGAGGCCAGGGAAGCTGCGGGCCAGCTCCAGCGCCTTCTCTTCGGTAGCGTCATCGCCAACCAGGATGCAACCGTTCTGCGAACCCTTCTCGCGCAGGATGCGGGTCAGGCGACGGGTATCGATGCCGGCAATGGCGACGGTGCCATTTTCCTTCAGGTACTCGTCCAGCGGCTGCTTGTCGCGCCAGTTGCTGGAAATCAGCGGCAGATCACGGATGATCAGGCCGGCGGCCCATACGCGATTGGACTCGGCGTCTTCCGGCGTGGTGCCGGTGTTGCCGATGTGCGGATAGGTCAGGGTAACGATCTGCTGGGCATAGGAAGGATCGGTAAGGATTTCCTGATAGCCGGTCATGGCGGTGTTGAACACCACCTCACCGATGGTCTGGCCATCGGCCCCGATTGATTCGCCGCGAAAGATGCTGCCGTCAGCGAGGGCCAGAATGGCGGGTTTAGGGGCTGGCTTAGTCAAGAAGACCTCCGTCTCGATCAAGGCTTGAAGCAAACGCAGATTGTAAAAAAGCGGGATGACGTGTGAAGGTCATCCCGCTTTTTTATCAGAGCCATTTCTGCGTAACTTTTAGTGGACACACTAAAGCGGGAAGCTTACAGGAAAGAGCCAAAAATCGAAAGTCGAAAAGGGCAAAAAGGCATACCCACTTCCCACCGGCGAGCCTGAGACAGGGTTGACAGCGCTGAGACGCCAGGAAACCATTGGTACTTCTTACAGGTTTCGCATGAGAAACCCCTGATGAGTACCAAGATCAGCATCGAAGATGCTGCACGCCAGCTCCACATAAGCCCTCAGCGCACCCGCACGCTCTGCCGCACTCAAGCACTGCGAGCCGAGCGAGTCGGCAAGACCTGGATCATCGACCAGGAAAGCGTGACCCAATACGGATTAAGAACAGCACACATGATTGCAGAGGATCATCCTGCCTATCACGCGCCCGAGCGCAGCAAGAGCAGCCCTGTCGCGCTGAGTTTTTTCTCCGGCGCCATGGGTCTCGACCTTGGCATGGAGAAGGCCGGTTTCGACATACGCCTGACCTGCGAATTCGATAAGTACTGCCGCCAGACCATCGCCCTGAACCGCCCCGACACAGCGCTGCTGGGCGATATCAACAGTTGTTCCGCCGAGCAGGTGCTCGAAGCTGCCGGCACGCCACGCGAGGCTATCGACGTCATCATCGGCGGGCCGCCCTGCCAGGCATTCAGCACGGCCGGCAAACGCAAGGCCTTCAATGACGAACGCGGCAACGCCTTTCTCAAGTTCATCGACCTGGCGCTGGAGATCAGGCCGCCCTATATCGTCATCGAGAACGTACGCGGCCTGCTGTCCTGCCCGATGGATCACCGCCCGCATGACCAGCGTGGCCCGGACTTCCCCGATCTGTCCCTCGACGAAATGAAGGGCGGCGCACTGAACTTCGTCCTGAGCAAGCTGAGCAATGCCGGCTATGCCACCTCGTTCAACCTGTACAACTCGGCCAACTTCGGCACGCCACAGATTCGTGAACGCGTCATCATCATCTGCTCACGAGATGGCAAGCCTGCGCCCTTCCTGACACCGACCCACAGCGAGGACGGCGCTCAAGGGCTGCCGGCCTGGCGCACTGTCCGCCAGGCACTGGAGGGACTGAACAGCCACAACCACCTGAACTTCCCGGAAAAGCGCCTGCGCTTCTATCGCCTGCTCAAGGCCGGGCAGAACTGGCGCAACCTGCCCGAGGATCAGCAGCGTGAAGCACTGGGCAAATCCTACTTCGCCGGAGGCGGCAAGACCGGCTTCCTGCGTCGCCTGGCCTGGGACAAACCATCACCCACCCTGGTAACGCACCCCGCCATGCCGGCCACCGACCTGGCGCACCCGGAAGCGGATCGTCCGCTGTCGATCGAGGAATACAAACGCATCCAGGAGTTTCCGGATGACTGGCAACTGGCCGGGCCACTGATCCAGCAATACAAACAGGTCGGCAATGCCGTGCCGATCAGCCTGGGACATGCCGTCGGCAAACTGTTGCGAGACCTGCTGGCAGGCAAGGCAAAAGAGGCACCACGCCATTTCCGCTTCTCGCGCTACCAGGCCACCTGCCATGAAGAATGGCGCAAGGCCTTCGAGCAGCAACGACGCAAGGCGCAACTGGAGCTGGCAATCAGCTGATGACTCAGGCCTCGGAATTGAAACGCAGCAGGCGCGTCCAATCGATGGCGCCCTGCTCGTCACAGAATTCGAGGGTGAATTCACGGGTGAACTTGTTGATCATCTGCCCGTAGCTTTCAGCGAACTCGTCGTTGCGTTCGCGCGCCTTGAAGCCCAGCGGCTCGATCAGCTCCACGTAGAGTTGGTCGTCCCCCGAGATGAATGACCAGAAGCGCTGACCGCAGTACTTGTAGTAGCTGCCTTTGTCCGGGTTGTTGTCGCGGCCATAGCAGCAGCCATTGACGGCGACGACCTGCAAACCGGAATTGCCCGTGCGCAAGGTGCGCTGCGCGGTCAGGAAATTGGTCTTCATCTGACCGATCTGCGAACTGTTACCCCAGTTCGGGCCGGACTTGATGGCCACGATGTAGCGCCGTCCGTCGCGGTCGAACTCGAGATCGACGCCGGTAATACCGGACTTCCAGCCACCGTAGACCTGGCCATTGATGAAAATGGCCAGTCCCTCCAGCCAATCACCGAACAGCGTCTCCTCGTTGGAGGAAATGTGCGCATCGACGATGCCGCGAATGATCTGCTCCGCGGTCAGCACGTGCTTGGCCCTGTACATGTAGGGGTTCTTGCGCTTGAGCACGTCCTTGAGTTTCAGGCGCCCCAGACTGGCGATGCGCTTCTCGTGGAAGGCACCAATGTTCAGTTCGACGTAGCGGGCCACGTCATCCAGATTCAAAGGCGTCATCAGTTACCCCGGAACATCCATGCACGAGCGGGAGGCAAGCTCCCGCCTCCCTTTGCCCTATTTCAGGCCCAGCACATCCTGCATGTCGTACAGCGCGGCATCACGCCCCTGCAGCCACAGCGCCGAACGCACGGCGCCCTTGGCGAAGGTCATGCGACTGGAGGCCTTGTGAGTGATCTCCACACGCTCGCCATCGGCGGCGAACAGCACGGTATGGTCGCCCACCACGTCACCGGCACGCACGGTGGCAAAGCCGATGGTTTCACGCTCGCGCGCCCCGGTCTGGCCTTCGCGGCCGTATACGGCGACCTTCTGCAGATCACGGCCTAGGGCATTGGCAACCACCTCCCCCATACGCAGGGCAGTGCCGGAGGGTGCATCCACCTTGTGCCGGTGGTGGGCTTCGATGATCTCGATATCCACGTCGTCACCCAGCACGCGGGCAGCGGTATCCAGCAACTTCAGGCAGAGGTTGACGCCCACGCTGTAGTTGGCGGCAAAGACGATGGGAATCTGCTTGGCGGCCTCATTCAGCAGCTGTTTTTCCTCAGGGGAGAAACCGGTAGTGCCAATGACCATGGCCTTGCCGGCCTGACGGCAGACTTCCAGGTTCTTCAGGGTTACCGAGGGGTGGGTGAAGTCGATCAGCACGTCGAAATCAGCAACCGCCGACGCCAGGTCGCCAACCAGCTTCACACCGATCTTGCCCAGGCCGGCCAGCTCACCGGCATCGGCGCCGATCAGGCTGCTGTCGGGACGATCGATGGCGGCCTTGAGCTCGGCGCCCTCGGCCTGCTGTACGGCTTCGATCAGAATCTTGCCCATGCGCCCGGCGGCGCCCATTACTGCGATACGTTGCATAGCAATTCAGCTCCAAGCTGACGCATCGAGACGCGGACGGGAGCCGCGCCCGATACGCTGTTTTATACGTCGCCGAAGAAGCGCTTGACGCCTTCGAACCAGCCACTGGCCTTGGGCGAGTGGGAGTCGTCGCCCTGCAGCGACTTGCGGAACTCTTCGAGCAGTTCGCGCTGACGCTTGTTCAGGTTGACCGGCGTTTCCACCGCCACCCGGCACATCAGGTCGCCGGCACCACCGCCACGCACCGGGGCCACGCCCTTGCCGCGCAGGCGGAACAGCTTGCCGGTCTGGGTGCCCTCGGGGATCTTCAGTTTGACCCGGCCATCGAGGGTCGGCACTTCCAGCTCGCCACCCAGGGCGGCATCGGCGAAGCTGATCGGCACTTCGCAGTACAGGTGCTTGCCGTCACGCTGGAAGATCGCGTGCTCGCGCACGTTGACCACCACGTACAGATCGCCCGCCGGACCACCATGGGAGCCGGCCTCGCCCTCGCCGGACAGGCGAATGCGGTCGCCGGTATCGACGCCCGGCGGCACCTTGACCGACAGCGTCTTGCTCTCTTCCACGCGGCCCTGGCCGTGGCAGCTGCCACAGGGGTCGGTGATCATCTTGCCGCTGCCGTGGCAACGCGGGCAGGTCTGCTGCACCGAGAAGAAGCCCTGCTGCATGCGCACCTGGCCAATGCCACCGCAGGTGGTACAGGTGACCGGGCTGGTGCCCTTCTTCGCACCGCTGCCATCACAGGTCTTGCAACTAACCAGGGTCGGCACGCGAATGGTCACGCTGGTGCCACGCACCGCCTCTTCCAGATCCAGCTCCAGGGTGTAGCGCAGGTCGCTGCCACGCTGGGCGCCGCCACGCGAACCGCCGCGGCTACCACCGAAGAAGTCGCTGAACACGTCACCGAAGATGTCGGAGAAGTTGGCGCCGCCGAAACCGGCACCGCCACCACCGCCCATCTGCGGATCGACGCCGGCATGACCGTATTGGTCGTAGGCCGAGCGTTTGGCCGCATCGGAGAGTACCTCGTAGGCCTCGTTGGCCTCCTTGAATTTCTCCTCGGCGTCCTTGTCGTCCGGATTGCGATCCGGGTGGTACTTCATCGCCAGGCGACGGTAAGCCTTCTTCAGCTCCGCCTCGCTGGCGCCGCGCTCGACACCGAGCACTTCGTAATAATCGCGTTTAGCCATGGGTTTTCTGCACCTTCAAAATTCGCACCCTCCAGACACGCCGACGCGGGAGCAAGCCCCCGCGCGACGGATTGCCTCGCATGGCGAGGCAGAGCACAAGCGAGCCGAGGCTTACTTGTTGTCCTTGACCTCTTCGAACTCGGCGTCGACCACGTCGTCACCGGCGTCCTTGGCGTCGTGCGCGTCAGGCTGGGCAGCGCCCGGCTGCGGCTGTTCGGCGTACATCTTCTGCGCCAGCGGCGTGGTGGCTTCGGACAGGGCATTGATCTTGGCCTCGATGGCCGCCTTGTCGTCGCCCTTGACCGCAGCTTCCAGCTCGCCGATAGCCTTCTCGATGGCCGCTTTCTCGTCGGCAGTGGCCTTGTCGCCCGCCTCGGTCAGCATCTTGCGAGTAGCGTGTACCAGTTGGTCACCCTGGTTACGCGCAGTGGCCAGTTCTTCGAACTTGCGGTCTTCCTCGGCGTTGGCCTCGGCATCACGCACCATGCGCTCGATTTCGTCATCGGACAGACCGGAGTTGGCCTTGATCACGATGGACTGCTGCTTGCCAGTGGCCTTGTCCTTGGCGGACACGTGCAGGATGCCGTTGGCGTCGATATCGAAGGTCACTTCGATTTGTGGCACGCCACGCGGAGCCGGCGGAATCTCGGCCAGGTCGAACTTGCCCAGCGACTTGTTCTGCGCGGCCTGTTTGCGCTCACCTTGCAGCACGTGAATGGTCACAGCGCTCTGGTTGTCATCGGCAGTGGAGAACACCTGCGACTTCTTGGTCGGGATGGTGGTGTTCTTCTCGATCAGCGCAGTCATCACGCCGCCCATGGTTTCGATACCCAGGGTCAGCGGGGACACGTCGAGCAGCAGAACGTCCTTGACGTCACCGGCCAGAACGGCGCCCTGAATGGCAGCGCCCATGGCGACGGCCTCATCCGGGTTGACGTCCTTGCGGGGTTCCTTGCCGAAGAACTCGGTCACCAGCTTCTGTACCAGCGGCATGCGGGTCTGACCGCCGACCAGAATCACGTCGTTGATCGAACCCACGTCGACACCGGCGTCCTTGAGCGCGATGCGGCAAGGCTCGATGGTGCGCTGCACCAGATCCTCGACCAGCGACTCCAGCTTGGAGCGGGAGATCTTCACGTTCAGGTGCTTCGGACCGGTAGCGTCTGCAGTGATGTACGGCAGGTTGACGTCGGTCTGCTGGCTCGAGGACAGCTCGATCTTGGCCTTCTCGGCAGCTTCCTTCAGGCGCTGCATGGCCAGCGGGTCGCCCTTGAGGTTCATGCCGGTTTCTTTCTTGAATTCGTCGACGAGGTAATCGATCAGACGAATGTCGAAGTCTTCACCACCGAGGAAGGTGTCACCGTTGGTGGCCAGCACTTCGAACTGGTGCTCGCCATCGACTTCGGCGATCTCGATGACCGACACGTCGAAGGTACCGCCGCCCAGGTCATAGACGATCACGGTGTGGTCGCCCTTGGCCTTGTCCATACCGTAAGCCAGCGCAGCCGCAGTCGGCTCGTTGATGATGCGCTTGACGTCCAGACCAGCGATGCGACCCGCATCTTTGGTGGCCTGGCGCTGGCTGTCGTTGAAGTAGGCCGGAACGGTGATGACCGCTTCGGTGACCGGCTCGCCGAGATAGTCTTCGGCGGTCTTCTTCATCTTCTTGAGGATTTCAGCCGAGATTTGCGGCGGAGCCATCTTCTGGCCATTGACCTCGACCCAGGCGTCACCGTTGTCAGCCTTGGCGATCTTGTACGGCACCATCTGAATGTCTTTCTGCACGACTTCTTCGTCGAAACGACGGCCGATCAGACGCTTCACCGCGTACAGGGTGTTGTGCGGGTTGGTCACGGCCTGACGCTTGGCCGACTGGCCGACGAGGATTTCACCATCGTTGGCGTAAGCGATGATCGACGGCGTGGTACGAGCGCCTTCGGCGTTCTCGATTACCTTGACGTTGCCATTTTCCAAAATAGAGACGCAGGAGTTGGTAGTCCCCAGGTCGATACCGATAATTTTGCCCATGAATATTCTCCCGAAACTTTGATTTTTCCGGCGCCTCGTTTCTCAGGCGCCGGCAGCACTAAAACGCTTGACTTAAAAATGGGGTCGTTACAGCTGATTTCAAGCCTGCTCGTCGATACTTGGCGGCGGAGTCGTTGGTGCCTTGCTGACCACGACCATGGCCGGACGCAGCAAGCGGCCATTGAGCACATAGCCCTTCTGGAACACCTTGAGCACCGAGTTCGGCTCGGCATGAATACTCTCTTCCATGGCCATGGCCTGGTGGTGTTCCGGATTGAACGGCGCACCGTGCGGGTCGATGGCTTCCAGGTTGTAGCGAGCCAGGGTGTCGTGGAACAGCTTGAGGGTCAGTTCCATGCCCTCACGCACGGCCTTGATCGATACATCGTCAGGGCTGGACAGCTCCAGACCACGCTCCAGGCTGTCGATTACCGGCAGCAGATCACCGGCGAACTTCTCCAGCGCGAATTTGTGCGCCTTCTCCACATCCTGCTCCGCGCGACGACGCACGTTCTGCAGATCGGCAGCCATGCGCAGCGACTGATCCTGCGCAGCAGCCAGTTGCTCTTCCAGCGTTTGCACGCGAGCAGCCAGGTCATCACCCGCTGCAACAGCATCTGCCGCCTGCGCCTCGGGGTTCTGCGTATCCAGGGTCTGTTCGTCAGCCATGCCTTTCTCCTCTCGAAAAAACTGGCGCGATACCGACTCGCGCTCCTGCCGCCTATATGGAGTCAATTCCACAGGTTTCAAGGGGCGATAGGGAGGATTGCCAGAGAAAGAAAAAACACTGTATAAATAACCAGACATCAATTCGGGAGCGTTCGCCATGCTGGTGCACCTGTCCATTCACAACTACGCCATCGTCGACCATCTGGATCTCGAGCTGGATGCTGGCATGAGCACCATCAGCGGCGAAACCGGCGCTGGCAAGTCGATCATGCTCGACGCCCTCGGCCTGTGCCTGGGTGACCGCGCCGACAGTGGCGTGGTACGCCCCGGAGCGGACAAGGCCGACCTGCTCGCCAGTTTCGACCTGAGCGACATTGCCGAGGCCCGCGCCTGGCTGGCTGAACGTGACCTGGACAACGACGGCCCATGCATCCTGCGCCGCGTCATCACCGCAGAAGGCCGTTCGCGCGGTTATATCAACGGCACGCCCTGCCCACAGAGCGACCTCAAGGCACTCGGCGAACTGCTGATCGACATTCACAGCCAGCATGAACATCAGTCGCTGCTCAAGAACGACACCCACCGCCGCCTGCTCGACGAATACGCCGGCAGTCAGGAACTGGCGCGCCAGGTACAACTGGCGGCGCAACGCTGGAAGCAGACCCGCAACGAGCTGGAGCGCATTTCCAGCATTGGTGACGAGCAACGCGCCCGCCACCAGCTGCTCAGCTACCAGCTGGAAGAACTGGAAAACCTCGCCCTCGGCGAGAACGAGCTGGAACAACTGGAGCAGGAACACAAGGCCCTGAGCAACGCCGAAGCCCTGCTTGGTGCCTGTCGTCAGGTACTCGACCTGTGCAGCGAGAGCGACGCCGGCAACGTGCTGTCGGCACTCACCGCCAGCCTCAACCGCCTCGGCGGTTTCGGCAACCAGAGCAACGCCCTTGGCGAAGCCAGCAACCTGCTGGCCAGCGCGCAGATCCAGGTGGAAGAAGCAGTCGGCGAGCTCAACCGCTTTCTCGATCATTTCGACGCCGACCCTGAACGCCAGCAGAGCCTCGAAGAGCGCCTGGATACCATCTACACCCTGGCGCGTAAGCATCGCATTCAACCCAGCGAGCTGGCCGCACTGCAGCAACAGCTGTTCGAGGAACTGGAAGGGCTCAATGCCGACGACCAGGCCAGCGAGCGACTCGCTGAGGAACTGGCTGCCTATGCCCGCCACTATCAGGAAAAAGCCGCCGAACTAAGCACCCTGCGCGGCAAGGCTGCCGAACGCCTGGCCAAGAAAGTGGAAAAGGAAATGCAGACACTGGGCATGCCGGGCGGCCGCTTCAGCGTGCAACTGCAGAGCCTGGAAGGGACTGAACCCCAGGCAAACGGTCTGGAGATCGTCGAGTTTCTGGTCAGCGCCAACCCGGGCCAACCGCTGCGCCCGCTGGCCAAGGTGGCTTCGGGCGGGGAACTGTCGCGTATCAGCCTGGCGATCCAGGTGATCACCGCACAAACCTCCCGCGTACCGACCCTGGTCTTCGATGAGGTGGATGTCGGCATCGGCGGCCCCACCGCCGAGGTAGTCGGCCAGCTCCTTCGCCGCCTCGGCGAGCGTGGTCAGGTGCTGTGCGTCACCCACCTGCCGCAAGTCGCCGCACAGGGTCATCAGCATCTGTTCGTGCACAAACGCCGCGGCCAGGGCGCCACCTCCACCGCAGTGAGCAAGCTCGACGACCAGGGCCGCATCGAGGAAATCGCCCGCATGCTTGGCGGCGTCGACCTGACCGAAGAATCACTGGCGCATGCCCGCAAGATGGTCACCAGCGCCCAGGCAGCATGAATGCCCCGCTCAGGAGCGTAACGCTGCCTTCACAAGAAGCCTTCGCTCCGACAGAAGCACGATGCAAAAAAGGCGACCCGAAGGTCGCCTTTTTTGTCAGTGCTGAAAATCAGCTCTTCTTGCGTACGTACAGCACCAGATTGTGATCGACCAGCTCGAAACCGTGCTGCTTGACGATCTCTTTCTGCAGTTTCTCGATTTCCGGGTCGAAGAATTCGATCACTTCACCGCTGTCGACACAGACCATGTGGTCGTGGTGCCCACCGTCGGCCAGTTCGAACACGGCATGACCGCCATCGAAGTTGTGGCGTTCGACCAGGCCGGCGGCCTCGAACTGAGTCAGTACACGGTACACAGTGGCCAGGCCGACGTCTTCGCCAGCCTCCATCAGCGCCTTGTAGACATCCTCTGCGCTCATGTGGCGATGCTCGGCGTTATCGAGCATTTGCAGGATCTTGACCCGCGGCAGAGTTACCTTAAGTCCAGCTTTACGGAGTTCGCTATTTTCAACCATGGTCTGCTTTCTCGTGAGGCCTGCTTTCGCAGCTCCTCTTAATACGGGTATGATCCGGGATTCAAGTTGCCCAAGATAGTGGAAGTCACCCTCCGATGCAAAAAACCAAGCTCTTGCTGACCAGCCTGTCGCTGACCGGGCTCTTCGCACTCGCCGGTTGTTCATTCCCCGGGGTTTACAAGATCGACATTCAACAGGGCAATGTCGTGACGCAGGACATGATAGACCAGCTGCGCCCTGGAATGACCCGACGCCAAGTGCGGTTTATCATGGGCAACCCGCTGATTACCGATACCTTCCACGCCAATCGCTGGGATTATCTCTACAGCATGCAGCCGGGCGGCACTCAGCGCCTGCAGGAACGCGTAAGCCTGGTATTCGACGGCAACGATCAGCTGGTTGGTCTGGCTGGCGACTTCATGCCAGGCGTGAGCCGTGATCAGGCAATCCTCGGCGAGGACAGCGGCGTAACCACGCCGCAAGCCCAACCGCAGCAGCAGGACGATACCCCGCCAGCTCCTGGCTCGCTGCTGGAGCAGATCCAACGCGAAGTGGATCAGGTCGAAACCGTTCCAGTGCCGACACCGGAACCGCTGGACACCGATCCGCAGTAATACGCAGAAATGAAAAAGCCCGGATAACGTCCGGGCTTTTTCATTTCAAGGCTGGGTATCGCGAAGCCGTCCAGGCCGTGCGCTTCCATTTGTCCCGCTGGATCGGTCTGCACGGCGCACCCTACCCCAGCGACCCGCCGCCCTCAGCCCTGGCCTTGGCTCTCGCCGCACGCAGCTTACGCACTTCCTTGGGGTCGGCAACCAGCGGCCGGTAGATTTCCACCCGCTCGCCCTCGGCCACTACGCGCTCATCAGGCTTGGCAACCACCTTACCGAAGATCCCCAACGGCGCCCGCTGCAGGTCGAGATCAGGAAAATGCGCCTGCATGCCCGACGCGAGCACCGCCTCACGCACAGTGCAGCCCTCCGGTACGGACAGGCGCAGCAGCTTCTGCTCCCCCGCCAGGGCGTAGGCCACCTCGATACTGAGCGTGCGCTTATCCATACAATTGCTTGGCGCGTTGGCAGAAGGCGTCGACCATGGTGTTGGTCGCCTGATTGAACAACGGCCCAAGGGTTGCGCGCACCAGCGGCCCGGCATAGTCGAAGCTCAGATCCAGGGTGATCTTGCAGGCCTTTTCGCCAAGCGCCTTGAACTCCCAGACACCATGCAAACGACTGAAAGGCCCTTCTTGCAGGTTCATTTCAATACGTTGACCAGGCTGCAGCGTATTGCGGGTAACGAAGCGCTGACTGAGGCTGCCCTTGGCCACCTCCAGGCTGGCCAGCATATGCGTTTCACTGACTTCCAGCACCTGGCTGGCCGAGCACCAGGGCAGAAACTGCGGATAGCTGGCCACGTCATTGACAAGGTCGAAGAGCGCCTGCGCCGGGTAAGGCAACAGCGCCGAGCGTTGAATACGAGTAGTCATGACACATCAGCTCCGCCACGGGTACAGCGTGCGCTCATCAAAGGTATCGGCCCCATGGCGAACCGGCACTGCGCAGGAAAGATCGCGCATTGTCAGGGATATGGAGGTGAGGCTCAAGCGCGCCCCATGGCGCAGGCGCCAGCGACTCCCTATAATGCGCGCCCTATGGCTAAGCAAAAGAAACATCCCCAAGGCACCATCGCGCTGAACAAAAAGGCGCTGCACGACTATTTCATCGAACACAAGTTCGAGGCCGGCTTGGTGCTGTCCGGCTGGGAAGTGAAGAGTCTGCGTGCCGGCAAGGCACAACTGGTCGACAGCTACGTGCTGCTCAAGGACGACGAGGCCTGGTTGATGGGTTGCCACATCACGCCCTTGAAAACCGCCAGTACCCATGTCATCGCCGACCCGACTCGCACGCGCAAGCTGCTGTTGAACAAGCGCGAGCTGGAGAAGCTGTTCGGCTCCGTACAGCAGAAGGGCTACACTGCCGTGGCACTGTCGCTGTACTGGAAGCAGCATCTGATCAAGTGCGAGATTGCCCTGGCCAAGGGCAAGAAGGACTTCGACAAGCGTCACACCGAGAAGGAACGTGATGCCGACCGCGAAGTCCAGCGCGCCATGCGCAGCAAGGGCAAGGAAGACTGAAAGCCCAGACGCACACAGGGCGGATGTAGGGCGAACCGGAACGCCGTTCGCTCGTAGGGCGGACTCAGGAGCCAAGCGAACAGTCCGCCGATCCATGCCCTCGCTCGTCACCACGGCCCAGCATCGGAGCGCTAACGGCGTACTGCTTCGCGACGACTACCTGAATGCAGGAGCTAGAGCGACGCAGAAGGCCAAAGCCGAGCCGTCCTACAACCCCTGACGGCGTTGCGCCCGCGCCTCGCGCTGAGCCTCCAGCTGAACCTCGGACAGCACTTCCTGCACATAGTCGATGTGCTGATTCGATAGTGTCCGCGCCTCTTCGGCACGCCCCTCCATGATCGCCTCATACAGCGCCTGGTGCTGCTTGATCAGCATCTCGCGGGTTTCTTCGCGCTGGGCGTACATGCCGCCGATATTGGTCACCACGTTGCGCTTGAGCAGACTGAACAGGCCGCGAATGGTGTGCAGTAACACCGCGTTATGGCTGGCCTCGGCAATCGCCAGGTGAAAACGCGCATCGGCCGCCCCCTCTTCTGCCCGGGTCACCTTGCCGCTGCGGCTGTAGCAATCCTGCAGCGCTTCGAATGCCTCGCTAAGACGCTGGCGATCGATATCGGTCGCACGCTTGGCGGCGTAGAAGGCGCAGGAGCCCTCCAAGGTGTGGCGAAATTCGAGCAGGTCGCGCTGAGCGTCTTCCTTGTTCTCCAGCAACAGGATCAGCGGATCGCTGAAGGTCGACCCCAGCGACTCGGCGACATAGTTGCCGCCGCCCTGGCGACTGACCAATAGTCCTTTGGCCACCAGTTTCTGAATGGCTTCACGCAGGGAAGGCCGAGACACGCCGAACTGCTCGGCAAGCAGACGTTCTGCTGGCAGGCGCTCGCCAACCCGAAGCGTCCCTTCCAGGATCATCGACTCGAGCTGCTCGACTATATCGTCCGACAGACGGCGCTGCCGTACCTGACCGAATCCCATCACCACTCCTCGCATTGGCCTGACCTGAAACCGGCGGCCGCCTTGAAAACACGGCGGCAAGCCTAACCAGCCAATGATCCTCCAGCAAGTCGCAGCCACCCACTTCATACGACCAAAGTCGTAGCGCGACAAATTGACAGCTTAACAGCTCCCTCTTACCCTGAGCCGTCGCTTATGTAAATTGGTATTACCAATATCGCGATATCGGACGCCGACCACTGCACTCCTGCCAAATGCGCCTTGGCCAGGCCCCGACACAAAGCTCGATCGCCTACAACAATTAGGGGAGTCCCCGCATGCAAACCTGGCAACAGCTCTACACTCCGCTTGGCAGCCTTGGTCTGTCAGCACTGGCAGCCGTCGTCCCGATCATCTTCTTCTTCCTGGCCTTGGCAGTGTTCCGCCTCAAAGGTCACGTAGCCGGCACCATCACCCTGGCATTGGCCCTGCTGGTAGCGATCTTCGCCTTCGGCATGCCGGCCGACATGGCCTTCGCTGCCGCGGGCTATGGCTTCGCCTATGGTCTGTGGCCGATTGCCTGGATCATCGTGGCGGCCGTATTCCTCTACAAACTGACGGTCAAGAGCGGCCAGTTCGAGGTCATTCGCAGCTCGGTGCTGTCGATCACCGGCGACCAGCGCCTGCAGGTGCTGCTGATCGGTTTCTCCTTCGGCGCATTCCTCGAAGGCGCTGCCGGTTTCGGCGCTCCGGTGGCGATCACCGCCGCCCTACTCGTCGGCCTGGGCTTCAACCCGCTGTACGCAGCCGGCCTGTGCCTGATCGCCAACACCGCTCCGGTGGCCTTCGGCGCCCTGGGCATCCCGATCATCGTCGCTGGTCAGGTCACCGGCATCGATGCGTTCAAGATCGGCGCCATGACCGGCCGCCAACTGCCGATTCTGTCGATCATCGTGCCGTTCTGGCTGGTGGCGATGATGGATGGCTGGAAAGGCATCAAGGAAACCTGGCCGGCCGCCCTGGTCGCTGGCGCCAGCTTCGCCGTGACCCAGTACTACACCTCCAACTACATTGGCCCGGAACTGCCGGACATCACCTCGGCCCTGGTCAGCCTGGTGTGCCTGACCCTGTTCCTCAAGGTATGGCAGCCCAAGTCCGAGCGCGCCAAACAAGTCGCCGGCACCTCCGGCGGCGCAGCCGTCATGGGCGGTTTCGGCGGCGCCCGCGCGACCGAGCCATCGCCCTACAGCATCGGTGAAATCATCAAGGCCTGGTCGCCGTTCCTGATCCTCACCGCCCTGGTCACCGTGTGGACACTCAAACCATTCAAGGCAGCCTTCGCACCGGGCGGCGCCATGGAGAACTTCGTCTTCCTGTTCGCCATTCCGCACCTGGATCAACTGGTCATGAAGATGGCGCCGATCGTCGCCAACCCGACCGCCATGCCGGCTGTGTTCAAGCTCGATCCGATCTCGGCCACCGGCACCGCGATCTTCATCTCCGCCCTGCTGTCGATGCTGGTTCTGAAGATCACACCAAAAATTGGTCTTACCACATTCAAAGAAACCTTCATCGAACTGAAATGGCCGATTCTGTCCATCGGCATGGTGCTGGGTTTCGCCTTCGTCACCAACTACTCGGGCATGTCGGCGACCATGGCGCTGGTTCTGGCTGGCACAGGCGTGGCCTTCCCGTTCTTCTCGCCGTTCCTCGGCTGGCTGGGCGTATTCCTGACCGGCTCGGACACTTCGTCCAACGCTCTGTTCGGCTCGCTGCAAGCCACCACTGCGCACCAGATCGGGGTCAACGACACCCTGCTGGTCGCAGCCAACACCAGCGGTGGCGTGACCGGCAAGATGATTTCGCCACAATCCATCGCCGTAGCCTGCGCTGCGACTGGTATGGTCGGTAAGGAGTCGGATCTGTTCCGCTTCACGCTCAAGCACAGCCTGATCTTCGCCACCTTCGTGGGTCTGATCACCCTGATTCAGGCCTACTGGCTGACCGGCATGCTGGTGCATTGAGACCGGCCCAGCCGGCTACCCTCAGGACGAGGAACCACCCAGGCGGGTGGTTCCTCTTTCGCTTATCAAAAAGACGGTCGAACTGCCCATGATCATTTCTGCCTCCACCGACTACCGCGCTGCGGCCCAGCGCAAGCTGCCGCCCTTCCTGTTCCACTACATCGACGGCGGCGCCTACGCCGAGCACACCCTGCGCCGTAACGTTGCCGACCTGTCGGACATCGCACTGCGCCAGCGGGTGCTGAAGAACATGTCCGACCTGAGCCTGTCCACCGAGCTGTTCGGCGAACAGCTGTCCATGCCTGTCGCCCTGGCTCCGGTCGGTCTGACCGGCATGTATGCCCGTCGCGGTGAAGTGCAGGCGGCCAAGGCCGCAGCAGCCAAAGGTATTCCCTTTACGCTGTCCACCGTTTCGGTGTGCCCGATCGAGGAAGTCGCGCCGGCCATCGACCGGCCCATGTGGTTCCAGCTCTACGTGCTGAAGGATCGCGGCTTCATGAAGAATGCCCTGGAGCGCGCCAAGGCGGCCGGTTGCTCGACCCTGGTGTTCACCGTCGACATGCCCGTCCCCGGTGCGCGCTACCGCGATGCCCACTCCGGCATGAGCGGCCCGAACGCGCCGCTTCGACGCATGTTGCAGGCCATGACCCACCCGCAGTGGGCCTGGGATGTCGGCCTGCTGGGCAAGCCGCACGACCTGGGCAACATCTCCGCTTATCGCGGCAACCCCACCGGCCTGGCCGACTACATCGGCTGGCTGGGCGCCAACTTCGACCCGTCGATTTCCTGGAAGGATCTGGAATGGATTCGCGATTTCTGGGACGGCCCTATGGTGATCAAAGGCATCCTCGACCCTGAAGATGCCCGCGACGCGGTGACCTTCGGCGCCGACGGCATCATTGTTTCCAACCACGGCGGACGCCAGCTCGACGGCGTGCTGTCCAGCGCCCGGGCGCTGCCGGCCATCGCCGATGCCGTCAAGGGCGAGCTGAAGATCCTCGCCGACTCTGGCATCCGTACCGGTCTCGATGTGGTGCGCATGCTGGCCCTGGGTGCCGACACTGTGCTGCTCGGCCGCGCCTTCATCTACGCCCTGGCGGCAGCCGGTGGCGCCGGTGTGAGCAACCTGCTCGATCTGATCGAGAAGGAAATGCGCGTGGCCATGGTACTGACCGGTGCCAAGTCGATAGCCGAAATCACCCCGCAACTGCTGGTCAGGGAGCGTTGATGCCATGAGTGCTGCTGGCGATACCACCGTCACCCGCGATGCCCTGCTGGCGCAGATGCGCCAGATCGTGGGCAGCCCCCACGTGCTCACCGACGAGCAATCCACGCGCCGTTTCCGCAAGGGCCACCGCACGGGTGAGGGCAATGTTCTGGCGGTGGTTCGTCCCGGCTCGCTGCTGGAGCAATGGCGCATTCTGCAGGCCGCCGTGGCAGCTGACCGCATCGTCATCATGCAGGCGGCCAACACCGGGCTGACTGGCGGCTCGACGCCCGACGGCAGCGATTACGACCGCGAGATCGTGCTGATCAGTACCCTGCGCATCACCGGCGTACAACTGATCAATGACGGCCAACAGGTGGTCTGCCTGCCTGGCGCCACGCTCGATCGCCTGGAGCAGGCACTGGCACCGCTGGGTCGCGAACCACACTCGGTGATCGGCTCGTCCTGCATCGGCGCCTCGGTACTCGGCGGCATCTGCAACAACTCCGGCGGCGCCCTGGTGCGTCGCGGCCCGGCCTACACCGAGCTGGCACTGTATGCACAGGTCAAGGACGACGGCTCGCTGGAACTGGTCAACCATTTGGGGATCGAGCTGGGCGATAGCCCCGAAGAAATCCTCACACGCCTGCAGAATGGCGATTACACGCCGCAGCAGGTGCGCAACGAAGAGACGGCCAAGGCCTCCGACGCTCGCTACGGGGAACACGTGCGCGATGTCGATGCCGATACGCCGGCACGCTTCAACGCCGACCCATCGCGCCTGTTCGAAGCCTCGGGTTCGGCTGGCAAGCTGTGCCTGTTCGCCGTGCGCCTGGATACCTTCACCAAGGAACCCAGCTCGGTGTTCTACATCGGCAGCAACGACCCGCACGACCTGACCGAAGTGCGCCGCCACCTGCTGGCCAACCTGCCGCGTCTGCCGATTGCCGGCGAGTACATTCATCGCACCGCTTTCGACATCGGCGAGAAGTACGGCAAGGACACCTTCCTGGTGATCGACAAGTTCGGCACCGCCAAGGTACCGGCCGCCTTCGCCATGAAGAGCCGGGTCGATGGTTTCTTCGAGCGTTTCGGCCTGCGCGGCGTGACCGACAAGGTCATCCAGGCGCTGATGAACCTGCTGCCCAGCCACCTGCCGCCGCGCATGCGCGAGTACCGCGACCGCTTCGAGCATCACCTGCTGGTACGTGTGTCCAACGACACGCTGGAACAGACCCGCAGTTTTCTCGCCGAGTACTTCGCCGGCCGCCAGAGCGGCGCCTATTTCGAGTGCGACGCCGAGGAAGGGCGCAAGGCATTCCTGCACCGCTTCGCCATCGCTGGCGCAGCGATTCGTTATCGCGAAGCACACCGCCGCAGCGTCGAGGACATCCTCGCCCTGGACATCGCCCTGCGCCGCAACGACCGTGACTGGGTCGAGACGCTACCGGCCGAGATGGAAGAGCAGATCATCCACAAGCTCTACTACGGGCACTTCTTCTGCCATGTGTTCCACCAGGACTACATCGTCAAGAAGGGTAATGACCCGCTCGCCATGGAGCATGCCATGTGGAAGCTGCTGGACGAGCGCCGCGCCGAGTACCCGGCCGAGCACAACGTCGGCCATCTGTACGTGGCCAAACCGGCGCTGGCCGGCTTCTACCGCGAGCTCGACCCGACCAACACCTTCAATCCCGGCATCGGCCACACCTCGAAGAAGAAACACTGGGGCGAATGCTGCGGACAGGAGCATTGAACCGGTAAGGCAAGAACGTAGGGCGGCCTCACGAGCGCAGCGAGTAGCCCGCCGTTCTTAAATCCAATGGCGTACGCCCTATATCGCTAAGACGCTGAAGTTTTACGTAGGAGCGGCTTCAGCCACGAACTTCGCGGCTGAAGCCACTCCTACGAATCGGGCTTTATCGAGGCATGTAGCCCGCATGCAATCTGGGGCCGGCAGCAGAAACACAAAGGCCCGCCAAATAGGCGGGCCTTTGTGCTTACGCAGCAACCGATCAGGCGAAGGCGATCTCCTCGCCGTCCACCTTGGCCTTGACCTGCGCACCGGGCGCGAAGTCGCCAGCCAGGATGCGCTGCGCCAGCGGGTTCTCGATCCAGCGCTGGATCGCACGCTTGAGCGGACGCGCACCATAGACCGGGTCGTAACCGACGGCGATCAACTTGTCGAGCGCCTCCGGCGTCAGCTCCAGGCTCAGCTCGCGCTCGGCCAGACGGCCACGCAGGCGTTTGAGCTGGATCTCGGCGATGCCGGCGATCTGCTCACGACCCAGCGGCTCGAACACCACCACCTCGTCGATACGGTTGATGAACTCGGGACGGAAGTGGCTGCTCACCGCATCCATCACTGCCGCGCGCTGCGCTTCCCTGTCGCCGACCAGTTCCTGAATCTGCGCCGAACCGAGGTTGGAGGTCATCACGATCACGGTGTTCTTGAAGTCCACAGTGCGGCCATGGCTGTCGGTCAGACGCCCATCTTCCAGCACCTGCAGCAACACGTTGAACACGTCCGGATGGGCCTTCTCGACCTCGTCCATCAGCACCACCGAATACGGCTTGCGACGCACGGCTTCGGTCAGATAGCCGCCTTCCTCGTAACCGACATAGCCGGGCGGCGCGCCGATCAGGCGAGCGACGCTGTGCTTCTCCATGAACTCGGACATGTCGATGCGCACCAGCGCCTCCTCGGTGTCGAAGAGGAACTCGGCCAGTGCCTTGCACAGCTCGGTCTTGCCCACCCCGGTCGGGCCGAGGAAGAGGAACGAGCCGCTCGGCCGGTTCGGATCGGCCAGCCCGGCACGCGAACGACGCACGGCATTGGATACGGCGACCACCGCCTCGTCCTGGCCGATCACGCGCTGGTGCAGCAGGCCCTCCATCTTCAGCAGCTTCTCGCGCTCCCCCTCGAGCATCTTGCTCACCGGGATACCCGTCCACTTGGACACGACCTCGGCGATTTCCTCGTCGGTAACCTTGTTGCGCAGCAGCTGGTTCTCGCTCTTGCCGTGCTGATCGACCATCTGCAGGCTGCGCTCCAGATCCGGAATCACGCCGTACTGCAGTTCGGCCATGCGGTTGAGATCACCCTTGCGCCGCGCCGCCTCAAGCTCGGTCTTGGCCTGCTCGATCTTCTGCTGGATCTGCGCCGAACCTTGCACTTCGGCCTTCTCCGACTTCCAGATTTCATCCAGGTCGGCGTATTCCTTCTCCAGCTTGGCGATATCTTCTTCCAGCTTGACCAGGCGCTTCTTGGTCGCCTCGTCGTCTTCCTTCTTCAGTGCCTCGCGCTCGATCTTCAGCTGGATCAGGCGACGATCCAGACGATCCAGCTCTTCCGGCTTGGAGTCGATCTCCATGCGGATGCGGCTGGCAGCCTCGTCGATCAGGTCGATGGCCTTGTCCGGCAACTGGCGGTCAGTGATGTAGCGATGGCTGAGCTTGGCCGCAGCGATGATCGCGCCATCGGTGATGGTCACGCCGTGGTGCACTTCGTAGCGCTCTTTCAGGCCACGCAGGATGGCGATGGTGTCCTCTTCGCTCGGTTCGTCCACCAGCACCTTCTGGAAGCGACGCTCCAGCGCAGCGTCCTTCTCGATGAACTGGCGATACTCGTCCAGCGTGGTGGCGCCAACGCAGTGCAGCTCGCCACGGGCCAGGGCCGGCTTGAGCATGTTGCCGGCATCCATGGCGCCCTCGGCCTTGCCGGCGCCAACCATGGTGTGCAGCTCGTCGATGAACAGGATGATGCGCCCTTCCTGCTTGCCCAACTCGTTGAGCACGGCTTTCAGGCGCTCCTCGAACTCACCACGGAACTTGGCACCGGCGATCAGCGCCCCCATGTCCAGCGACAGCAGACGCTTGTCTTTCAGACCATCGGGAACCTCACCGTTGATGATGCGCTGGGCCAGGCCTTCGGCAATCGCGGTCTTGCCCACACCGGGCTCGCCGATCAGTACCGGATTGTTCTTGGTACGGCGTTGCAACACCTGGATGGTGCGGCGGATCTCGTCGTCGCGGCCGATCACCGGATCGAGCTTGCCGTCCTCGGCGCGCTTGGTCAGGTCGACGGTGTACTTGTCCAGCGCCTGGCGCGATTCCTCGACGTTGGGGTCATTCACCGCCTGGCCACCGCGCAGGTTGGCGATGGCGTTCTCCAGGGCTTTCTTCGACACGCCCTGGCCGAGCAGCAGCTTGCCCAGCTTGGTGTTCTCGTCCATCGCGGCGAGCAACACCAATTCGCTGGAAATGAACTGGTCGCCCTTCTGCTGCGCCAGGCGGTCGGCCTGGTTGAGCAGGCGTGCCAGATCCTGCGACAGGTTGATGTCGCCGGTGGGGTTCTGCAGTTTGCCGAGCTGATCCAGCTCGCGGGTCAGCCCCTGACGCAGGCTGTTGATGTCGAAGCCGACCTGCATCAGCAGCGGCTTGATCGAGCCACCCTGCTGCTCGAGCAGCGCCTGCATCAGGTGCAGCGGCTCGATGGCGGCGTGATCCATGCCCACCGCCAGGGATTGGGCATCGGAGAGTGCAAGTTGCAGCTTGCTGGTCAAACGATCGATACGCATTGTGTCCTTCCTCCAGAAAAGCGGGCCGGGACAACATCCCCGAAAACTGAAACCCGCCGAGATGAAGACTAGATAAGGACGATTACGCCGTATTCAAGATGTGGTGATTTGATCCAGGTCAAACACCGCTACAGCCAAGTGACCTGCTGTTCCAGCGGGAAGCGCAAACGCGGGTTGTAAATCCCCTTCTCACCCTGCCTCCCAACGGCCAGCAGCATGATCGGCATGGCCTGACGCGGGATGTCCAGCACGCGACGCAGGCGCACCTCGTCGAAACCCTCCATCGGGCAGGTGGCATAGCCATGACTCTGAAAGGCGAGGATCAGGTTCTCAGCCGCCAACGCCGTGGACTTCACGGCCCACAGGCGCATGTCTGCACGGCTATTGGGCGTGCGCATCAACGCCTTGCGCAGCCCCGCCAGGCGCACCAGCTGACGCTTGAGCAACCCGAGCAGACCGAGTGGGCCCTGGTTGTACTGGAATGGTGCCGTCTTGCTGTAGAAACTGCGGACTCGCGCCGGAACCTCGGCCTCCGGCCAGTATTCGATGATGTTCCGGCAGGCCTGACGCCAGGTATCCGGACGCGCCAGCACAGCGATGATCAACGGTGCCCGCGCCGCGTTCTGGCCCATGCACACCGTATGCAGCTGCGCCAGCAACGCTGGGTCACGAACGACCTGAAAACTCCAGGGCTGCAGGTTGCAGGAGTTCGGTGCCAGCACGGCCAGCTCCAGGCAATCGCGGATCACCTCGTCCGGCACCGGCTCGCTGGTGAAGCGCCGTACCGCTCGGCGGCTCTCGATCAGCGCGCGCAAGGCGGCTGGCGATGCCGCGCTAGGCGTTTCGTCCGCTGGGAAACTGGTCATGAGCACTCTCCTCGGCTTCCTGCCGATGTAAACAGCCAGAAGAGCGGATGAACAAGGGCGCAGGAGAAAACGGCCGCGTGATTGGCCGATCTGCCGCGCCCGTGGGGTTAAAGGCCGAGCGCTTTCTCGATGGCCTGGATCAACGCCGGATCATCCAGCGCAGTGCGCGGTGAGAAGCGGGCCAGCACGCGACCGTCCTGACCAACGAGGAACTTCTCGAAATTCCAGGTGATGTCGCCAGGGAATTCCGCGCCTTCGCCCGCCAGCAGACGATACAGCGGATGGCGGCCAGGGCCGTTAACCTCCATCTTGCTGCCCAGCGGGAAGGTCACGCCGTAGTTGAGGCTGCAGAACTCACGAATCTCATCCTCACTGCCTGGCTCCTGCCCGGCGAACTGGTTACAGGGCAGACCCAGCACGGTGAAACCGCTGCCCTTGTACTGCTGATAGAGTTTCTCCAGCCCGGCGTACTGGGGCGTCAGGCCGCACTTCGAGGCGACGTTGACCACCAGAACCACCTGGCCCTTGTAGGGCGCCAACGGCAGTTCCTGGCCGTCCAGCGCACGCAGATTGAGATCGTGAAAGGCACTCATGACGAACTTCCTCAGCGAATTCAGTGCAACAGGGCACAAAGCCCCTGACTTCGGATAATGCTGCTTCAGCAAGCAGCCGGCATGCATGAAAAAGGCGCCCTAGGGCGCCTTTATCGCAAGCTTGAGCTTAGCAGTGGTTCCGCGAGAAGGAACGACCGCAAGTCGCCTGAGAGCCTGCGAGCAGGCCCTGGCGTCACTCAGTGGTGATGACCACCTTCGCCGTGGATGTGGCCGTGGGCCACTTCTTCCTGGCTGGCGTCACGCACATTGACGACCTTGACCTTGAAGTTCAGGCGCTGGCCAGCCAGCGGGTGGTTGCCGTCGACGGTCACGTCGTCGCCGTCGATGTCGCGGATGGTGACGATCTGCATGCTGCCGTCCGGGCCGGAAGCGTGGAACTGCATGCCAACTTCCAGAGTGTCGACGCCTTCGAACATGGCGCGGCTCAGGGTGGCGACCAGCTCGGCGCTGTATTCGCCGTAGGCTTCTTCCGGCTCGACGGAAACGTCCAGCTCGTCGCCAACCTGCTTGCCGACCAGGGCCTTCTCGAGACCGGCGATGATGTTGCCTGCACCATGCAGATAGACCAGCGGAGCGCCGCCAGCCGAACTGTCGATCACCTCACCGGCATCGTTGGTCAGGGTATAGTCGATGGAGACTGCCTTGTTGGCGGCGATCAGCATGGGTGAGACCTTTTGCAGAAGAATGATGAACGGTCGAGTTTAACCAAGGCTGCCCGTGAATGCGACCCGACCCCAGACAAACGGCCAGCGACGGCCCCGGCGCACCTGCTTGATTTTCGTCAGGACGAGCATGGCGATTGGGTGGCAGTCTTATCTTGTGGTCATACTCAACATGTACGTCATCGCCCACCCTGGCAAAATCGCGGCTGGATACTCGATCCGGTTCAGCGCCAGGCACGCCTGGGCTGCCCCTTTCCCTGCGGCTGGTGCGCCCGGGAGAGGTCGAATGACGAATTCAAGGAAGCTTAAATGTCTGCACGCAACATTCTGGTGATCAACTGCGGCAGCTCGTCGATCAAGTTCGCCTTGGTCAACGAAGCCCAGGAGCAATTCCCCCTGAGCGGCCTGGCCGAACGGCTCGGCAGCCCTGAAGCGGTACTGCATTGGCAACAGGGCGAGCACAAGGACAGCCTGGTGATCGCCGGCGCCGATCACCGACTGGCGCTTTCGCACCTGCTGCCCATCGTCCAGCGTGTAGCGGACGGTCAGTTGCACGGCATCGGCCACCGGGTGGTGCATGGCGGTGAACACTTCTCCGGCGCCTGTCGCCTGGATGACGTCAGCCTGCTGGCCATCCGTCAGGTCGCACCGCTGGCGCCGCTGCACAATCCGGCCAACCTGCTCGGTATCGAAGCCGCGATGAAACTGTTCCCGAGCCTGGTACAGGTCGCTGTATTCGACACCGCTTTTCACCAGAGCCTGCCGGAACATGCCTACCGTTATGCGGTGCCGGAGGCGCTGTACCGCGAACACGGCGTACGCCGCTACGGCTTCCACGGCACCAGTCATCGCTACGTCAGCCAGAAAGCCGCCGAAATGAGCGAGTTGCCTTCCGATGGCAGCAGTTGGCTGGTCGCCCACCTGGGCAATGGCTGCTCCACCTGCGCCATCGAGAACGGCCACAGCCGCGACACCAGCATGGGCCTGACACCGCTGGAAGGCCTGGTGATGGGCACGCGCAGCGGTGACGTCGACCCCAACCTGCACAGCCACCTGGCCCGCGCCCTGGGCTGGAGCCTGGAACGGGTCGACGCCATGCTCAACAAGGAAAGCGGCCTGCTCGGTCTGTCCGGCCTGTCCAACGACATGCGCGCGCTGGAACAGGCGCGTGAACAGAGCCATGCCGGTGCCACCCTGGCCATCGAAGTGTTCTGTTACCGCCTGGCCAAGTCACTGGCCTCCATGAGCTGCGCATTGCAGCGCCTGGACGGGTTGATCTTCACCGGCGGCATCGGCGAGAACTCGGCGCTGATCCGCAGCAAGACCCTCGATCACCTTGGCCTGCTCGGGCTGAAACTCGACGCCCAGGCCAACGCCCGCTGCGTACGCGGCGTCGCAGGTGCCATCCATGCACACGGTCATCCGCGCGTTCTGGTGGTACCAACCAACGAGGAGCGCCAGATCGCGCTCGATACTCTCGCCCTGCTCGACTGAGGCTCACATGCATACCTTTTTCATCGCCCCCACCGGTTTCGGCGTCGGCCTGACTTCCATCAGCCTGGGCCTGGTCGGCGCTCTGGAGCGCAGCGGCCTCAAGGTCGGCTTCTTCAAACCCATCGCCCAACCACATGCCGGTGATCTCGGCCCGGAACGCTCCAGCGAGCTGATCGCCCGTACCCATGGCCTGCACTCACCCAAGCCGCTGCCGCTCAGCCATGTCGAGCGCATGCTCGGTGATGGCCACCTGGACGAACTGCTTGAGGAAATCATCAGCCTTTACCACCAGGCAGCTGCCGACAAGGACGTGGTGATCGTCGAGGGCATGGTGCCCACCCGCCACGCCAGCTATGCCGCGCGGGTCAATTTCCACCTGGCCAAGAGCCTGGACGCCGACGTGATTCTGGTCAGCGCCCCGGAAGACGAGAACCTCACCGAACTCTCGGATCGCATCGAGATTCAGGCCCAGCAGTTCGGCGGCCCGAAAGACCCCAAGGTGCTCGGCGTGATCCTCAACAAGGTACGCAACGAGGACGGTATCGAGGCCTTCACAGAACAGCTGCAGGAACTCTCGCCACTGCTCAAGACCGACGACTTCCGCCTGCTCGGCTGCATTCCCTGGCGCGACGAACTAAACGCGCCGCGCACCAAGGACGTCGCCGAACTGCTCGGCGCACGCATCCTCAACGCCGGTGACTACGAACAGCGGCGCATGATGAAGATCGTGCTCTGCGCACGCGCCGTGGCCAATAGCGTGCAGCTGCTCAAACCCGGCACCCTGGTGGTCACGCCAGGCGATCGCGACGACATCATCCTTTCCGCCAGCCTGGCGGCGATGAATGGCGTACCGTTGGCCGGTCTCCTGCTGTGCAGTGATTTCGTGCCTGACCCGCGCATCATGGAATTGTGCCAGGGCGCCCTGGCCAGCGGCCTGCCGGTGATGACGGTCGGTACCGGCTCCTACGACACCGCCACCAACCTCAACCGCCTGAACAAGGAAATCCCGCTGGACGACCGCGAGCGCGCGGAGAAGGTCTCCGACTTCGTCGCCAGCCACATCGACCACGACTGGCTGAGCGCGCGCTGCGGTACTCCGCGCGAGCTGCGCCTGTCGCCCCCAGCCTTCCGCTACCAACTGGTGCAGCGGGCCAAGGCCGCCGCCAAACGCATCGTCCTGCCTGAAGGCGCCGAGCCGCGTACCGTACAGGCCGCTGCCATCTGCCAGGCACGTGGCATCGCCCGTTGCGTGCTGCTGGCCAAGCCGGAGGAAGTGCAAGCGGTCGCACGCTCCCAGGGCATCGATCTGCCGGAAGGGCTGGAAATTCTCGACCCTGACCTGATTCGCGGCCGTTATGTCGAGCCCATGGTCGAACTGCGTAAGGGCAAGGGTCTCAATGCACCGATGGCCGAAGCTCAGCTCGAAGATACGGTCGTGCTCGGCACCATGATGCTGGCCTTGGACGAGGTAGACGGTCTGGTGTCCGGTGCCGTCCATACCACTGCCAATACCATCCGCCCGGCACTGCAGCTGATCAAGACCGCGCCCGGCTACAACCTGGTGTCCTCGGTATTCTTCATGCTTCTGCCGGATCAGGTACTGGTCTACGGTGACTGCGCGGTGAACCCGGATCCGAATGCCGAGCAACTGGCGGAGATCGCCCTGCAAAGTGCGAAGTCGGCACAGGCCTTCGGCATCCCCCCACGGGTGGCCATGATCAGCTATTCCACCGGCGATTCCGGCAGCGGCGAAGAGGTGGAAAAGGTACGCGCCGCGACTCGCCTCGCCCGCGAGAAACGCCCGGAGCTGTTACTCGACGGCCCGTTGCAATACGACGCGGCCGCCATCGAAAGCGTCGGCCGGCAGAAAGCGCCGAACAGCCCAGTGGCCGGCCGCGCCACGGTATTCGTGTTCCCCGACCTGAACACCGGCAATACCACCTACAAAGCGGTGCAACGCAGTGCCGACTGCATCAGCGTCGGCCCGATGCTGCAGGGTCTGCGCAAGCCGGTGAACGATCTGTCACGCGGCGCCCTGGTCGACGACATCGTCTTCACCATCGCGCTGACGGCGATCCAGGCGGCCGACCAGCCGGAGTGAAGGTTCTGGTAGGGTGCGCACAGCGCACCCTACCGGCCATGGGAACCTTGTGGTCAAAGCTGGCACTTGCAGGTCAGTGCACAACCGTTAACCTTGGCGCCGAACCAGCTCGCCGCACGGAACGCTGCAGCTCTTTCGACCGATACGGGGCACAGAGAAAGCCCCCATTCTCAGGCTGCCCGCCGGGCGTGCAGCCTGCTTACGGAGGCGTTCGCCCGATGCTGCACTTTCTTCCCGCGCCACTGCGTGGCGTGATCGCGAGCCTGCTGCTGGCTCTCAACACCTTGTTCTGGTGCTGGCCACTGTTCTTCGTCGCCCTGCTCAAGCTGCTGCTGCCATTCGCCCCGATCCAACGCGCGCTACGCTTCATCATGCACGGCATCGCCGAGAGCTGGATAGGCGTCAACAAGTTCTGGATGCGCCTGGTCGGCCACATCGAATGGGACGTCAAAGGCCTGGAGCGCTTCGATACCCGCCATTCCTACCTGGTGACCAGCAACCACCAGAGCTGGGTGGACATCCTGGTGCTGCAGTACCTGCTCAACCAGCGCATGCCGCTGCTGAAGTTCTTCCTCAAGCAGGAGCTGATCTGGGTGCCGGTGATCGGCCTGTGCTGGTGGGCGCTGGAGTTTCCCTTCATGAAGCGCTTCAGCAAGGAGTACCTGGCCAAGTACCCGGAAAAACGCGGTCAGGATCTGGCCACCACCCGCAAGGCCTGCGAGCGTTACAAGACCAATCCGGTTGCGGTGTTCAACTTCCTCGAAGGTACTCGTCTGACCCCGGCCAAGCACGCCCAGCAGAAATCACCGTTCAAGCACCTGCTCAAACCCAAGGCCGGCGGCATTGCCTTCGTCCTCGACGCGATGGGCGAACAATTGCACGCCATCGTCAACGTCACCATCCACTATCCGCATGGCGTGCCCGGGTTCTGGGACATCCTCAGCGGTCGCCTCGATGCGGTGCAGGTGCGTTTCAAGCAGGTAGAGATTCCGCGCGAATTCATTGGCCGTAACTACGACCAGGACGAAAGCTACCGCCTGGCGTTCCAGCAGTGGGTCAATCGCCTGTGGGAAGAGAAGGATGCGGAACTGACCGAACTTGGCCGGAGCGCGTAAGCACCGACCTCGGCGTTCCTGGCGACGGTAGGGTGCGCCGTGCGCACCTGACCGCAACCGGGCGGCGCGCAACCTAGGCGGCCCCGCGACCTCCTAAGGTTTCGGGCCGGCTAGCGGCAGCTTGTCCCATTCCAGCAGTGCCGGCACCTGCATCGCCGCATCTGCTGATATTCCCGGCGCCACCAGAAAGCCCTGCATGATGCTGCAGCGATGTTGCACCAGCCATTCACGCTGAGCCTGCGTTTCGACGCCCTCGGCGATCACCTCCAGCCCCAGGTGATGGCCCAGGTCGATGATGGTGCTGACTACCGCAGCATCGCGTGGCGAGTCGAGCATATTGGCGATGAACAGGCGATCGATCTTCAGCGTATCCAGCTCGAAGTGACGCAGGTAGGCCAGGGACGAATACCCGGTACCGAAGTCGTCGATGGCGATCTTCACGCCCAGTTCACGCAGATGGCGCAGTTGCGCCTGGGTCAGCTCCAGATCCTGCATGAGCGCGCTTTCGGTGACTTCCACCTCCAGCTGGCTGGGCTTGAGACCGTGGATCGCCAACACGCGTTGCAGATCCGCCACCAGCTGCGGCATGCCGAACTGTACCGGGCTGACGTTGAGACTGAGCACCAACTCCTCACCGAACTGACGCTTGAACGCAGCGAGCTGCCGCGCACCCTCACGGAAGATCCATTCACCCACGCGGTTGATCAGCCGCGTCTCCTCCAGCAGCGGGATGAACACATTGGGCGCCACGGTACCGGCAACGCGATGCTGCCAGCGCAGCAGGGCTTCGAAGCCGCGCAGTCGTCCCGTCCCCAACTGAAACTGCGGCTGATAAACCAGTACGAAATCGTCGTTCTCGATAGCGTGACGCAAGCTCTCCTCGAGCATCAGGCGCGACCGCGCCCGGCCGTTCATTTCCGGTGAGAAGAAGCGGTATTGCTGGCGTCCGGCGCGCTTGGCCTCGTACATCGCCATATCGGCGGAGCGCAGCAAGCCCTCGACACTCTGCCCGCACTCAGGGAAGCAGGCGATGCCGACGCTGGCACCCAGGGTGAAATCCACGCCGTCGAGGGTATGCCGTATCGACACCAGTTCGATCAGCTTCTCCGCCACCTTGGCGGCGTCCTCGGGATGGCCGAGGTTATCCAGCAATGCGGTGAATTCGTCGCCACCGATGCGCGCCAGACTGTCATAGGGGCGCAAGCAGGCTTTGAGTTGCTCGCCTACGCGTCGCAACAACTGGTCACCGACATCGTGCCCCAGCGAATCGTTGATCCGCTTGAAGCCATCGAGATCCAGATAAAGCACCGCAACACGCTGGCCACTGCGCTCGATGCGCGCCAAGGCCGACTCCAGCGCCTGGTGGAAGCCTCGGCGGTTGAGCAGGCCAGTCAGCGAGTCGGTCACCGCCTGAGACTCGAGCTGAGCGTGCAGATTGCGCACCACCGACATGTCCAGCGCGATCACCACCATGGCGTGCTGCAGGCGCGGCAGCGGTGAACAGGACAGCGCCACTGGCACGCAACTGCCCTTGAGCGTACGCATCATCGCTTCGTGCACGCGATAGGTCGCCTCACGCCTGAAGTGGAGGAAGAACTCGGAGTTCTGCCAGCCACCCTCTACCGCTGGATTCTTGAGAAACGACAGCAACTCCGAACCCTCGAGGTCACCGACGTCACCATCGAGCATCTGCGCCATGGCCGGATTGGCGAACTGGATACGGCCGTCCTCGCCGACCACCATGATGCCCTCGGCAGCGTTGGCCAGCACCGAGGCGTTGAAGGCGCGTGCACGTTCGAGCTGCTGCGTGAGTTGCTGCAGTTCACAGCGGTTGTGCTCGTGCTCAAGCAGACTTTGAATCTTGTGCCGCAAGACGGTGGGATCAAAGGGCTTCAGCACGAAATCAACGGCGCCAGTGCTATAGCCACGCAACACTGCATCATGCGTCTGGGCGATGGCCGAGACGAAGATGATCGGCGTCAACCGTGTACGCGGATTACCCCGCATCAGCCTGGCGACTTCGAAACCATCCATACCGGGCATCTGCACGTCCAGCAGCACCAACCCGACATCCTCTTCCAGCAGGCAACGCAGCGCTTCCTCCCCCGAACTGGCGCAGCGCAGCTCCCACTCACCCTCCTCGAGCAGCGCCTGCATGGCCTCGAGATTTTCGGCACGATCATCCACCACCAGCAGAACCTGCTTGGCGGGTACGACGGCGGTCTTGCTCTGCGCCTGGGCCATCGTCACTCCCCTGTCCTTTTGCCCTTGCACCGGTAACTCCTGTTATCAGGTTAGATCATTGCTGGGAGGTGGCACGGGCGGCATGCTCAGCCAACGTTCCAGCAGTTCCAGCAACTCATCACGCTTGATCGGCTTGGCCATGTAGTCGTCCGCTCCGGCCGTGATGCATTTCTCGCGGTCGCCCTTCATCGCGTGGGCAGTGAGCGCGATGATCGGTATCACGCAACCATGCTCCTGCTTGAGCAAACGCGTGGCGGTGTAGCCGTCCATGTTGGGCATGGCCATGTCCATCAGAATCAGGTCGAAGGGATCGCGCTGATAACTGGCGATCGCCTCGTGACCATCCTTGGCCGAACTGACGCGCAGCCCCACTTCGTCGAGCAATGCCGTCAGCGCATAGACGTTACGCACGTCATCATCCACCAGCAGGATGCGTCGTCCCAGCAACGGGTTGACCCGTGCATGCGCCGGCTCTGGGGCGCGCACGTCACCAAGGAAGCCCTGTACGGCCTGGCCCAGCGCCTCGGTATCGTCACCATGCTTACGCACCACCACCGCGCTGTAGCGGCGCAGGCGCTGCAGCGTCTGCTGATTGACGTCCACCCCGGTGTTGATGACCACGCGCGTGCCCTGCAGCGTGCGCAGTTGATTGAGGCTGTCGAGCAATGCGAAGCCATCCTGATCCGGTAGATCGAGATCGACCACCAGGGCACAGAACTGCCCCTGCATGTAGGCCATGCGTGCCTGGTCGCCATTGGCACAGGCTGTCACCTGGAAACCCAGGCTGGTCAGTTGTTCACGATAGTGCTCGCGCTCGACCTCGACATCCTCGACCAGCAGCAACGCCTGCTCCTGCACGGCGCCATGCTGCAATTCGAGAAACACTTGTTCCAGCTCATCACGGCCAATGGGCTTGACCAGGTAACGCGTACCGTCATCGTTCCAGCCAGCTGGCTGTGGCACGCAGGAGATGATGTGAACCGGCGTGTAACGGTGGTTCGGCTGAGCACGCAAGCGGCGAAACAGCTGCCAACCACTGAGGTCCGGCAGCAGGATGTCGAGGATCACCGCATTGAACGACTCCTGCTGCAGCACCCCCAGAGCCTGTAGGCCTGTGCGACAGTGAACGCTGGAGAAACCATGAGCGTGTGCCTCCTCGGCGATGACCGAGGCGAAATTGGCATCATCCTCGACGATCAACAACGGCGGGCCTTCACCCGCTCGCTGTGGCCCTTCGACAGGCGCCTCGGCGGTGATCGCTGCCGTCTGCACCGGCAAGCGAACCGTAAAGGTGGAGCCCTGCCCCGGCGCACTCTGCAAATGGATATCACCATCGAGCGCCAGCACCAGTTGGCGGGTGATGGCCAGGCCCAGTCCGGTTCCGCCAAAACGGCGGCTGGTGGAGCCATCGATTTGTTGAAAGGCGTGGAATACCTGCTCGTGTTGCGCCGGATCGATACCGATACCGCTGTCACGCACGGCGAAACACAACAGCTCGCGATCATCTTCCTGCCGCCCCTGGCTGCTGACGCTCAGGGTCACCTCTCCCTGGTCGGTGAATTTCAGCGCATTGGACAGCAGGTTGCGCAGAATCTGATGCAGACGCACACGGTCGGTATGGATGACCCGCGGCACACCAGCCTCGATCTGGGTGTGCAGGCGCAGGCCCTTGATCTCGGCCATCGGCCGCAAACTGGCATCCAGTTCCACCAACACGTCCTGCACGTTGATCGGTTCGAGCTTGAGCTGCATGCGCCCGGACTCGACCTTGGCCAGGTCGAGTACGTCGTTGATCAGTTGCAGCAGATCGCTGCCGGCACGATGCACGATGTCGGCATGCTTGGTCTGTTTCTCGGTGAGGTTGCCCGCCAGGTTCTGCCGTAACTGATCGCTGAGAATCAGGATGCTGTTGAGCGGCGTACGCAGCTCGTGGGACATGTTGGCGAGAAATTCGGACTTGTAGCGGTTGGCCAGCAACAGCTGTTCCGCCTGTTCGTGCAACTTCTGCTCGGCCGCCTTGCGCTCGCTGATGTCGATGATCACCGCCTGCACCAGGTTTTCGTTGCCACTGCGAATCGGTGACAGGCCCACTTCAAGCGGAATCATCTTGCCTTCGCGGTGCTGACCGAACAGCTCGCGATTACCGCCCATGCGCCGCTGCTCGGGCATCGCCTGGTAGCCTCGGCGCATCGCCACATGGCTACCGCGCAGCGCCGCCGGCAGGAGCATTTCCACCGGTTCCCCGAGCAGCGTCTGGCGCTCATAGCCGAACAACAGCTCGGTCTGTCGATTGACCATGGCGATACGGCCCAGGCCGTCCACGAGCACGATGGCGTTGGGCGAAGCTTCTACCACCAGGCGGAAACGTTCTTCAGCTACCTTGCGTGCACGCAGGTCGACCAGATTGATCAGATAGCTGCTGCCCTCGTGCAGCGGATTGAGGCTGATGCTCACCGGGATCGACTCGCCGCGTAGCGTGCGTACCATACGCTCGTCGCTCTCGCTCAGTTGCTCCAGCAAATCCTGCGGTGATTCGATATTGGGCAACACGCGCAGCACCGTCTCCCCCAACAGCGCGTTGAGGGTGCAATCGAACAGCTCGGCCGCACTGCGGTTGGCCATTTCGATGCGTCCCTTGGCATCGCACAGCAACGTCGCCACTGGCAGCCGCTCTACCAGCATGCGGAAACGCTCTTCCCGCTCCTGCAACTCGACAGCCGCCTTTTCACTGATGTGCAGTTTGCGTTCGCGCTGATAGAGATAACCGCCAACCAGCAATGCCAACAGCAATGTCGCGGCAAGGCCTGCCCACAAGCCCAGCGTCCCCGTGCGATCGACCAGGCTGCGCTCGTACTCGCTCGTGCCGATCACATCCAGGCTCCACACGCGGCCATACAAGGGCAGTTCCAGGTGATTGCGAAAGCGCGGCGTCCAGCCATTGGCCTGGGTTTCGCCGCTAAGCAGCTGGATATCCTGCGCTTGCAGATCCTTCAGAACGATATCGAAACGCCGGCTCTGCGAGCCCAGGATGCCCTCCATCAGATCGTGGCTACGAAAGGCACCGTGCACCACACCAAGCAAGGCGGCACGACGCTGCTCGGCGGAGTTGAGTGGCAGCCCGGGCCGAAACACCGGCAGAAACAGCAGAACGCCCTGCTGCACGTTGATATCGATTTCCTGGCGCAACACCAGCGGCCCGCTCAGGCTGGCCTCGCCACTGTCGATGCTATGCTCGATGGCGTTTCGCCTGGTCGCCTCGCTGAGCATGTCGAACCCCAACACCCGGCGATTGCGCCAGTCCAGCGGGCTGACGTAGTCGATAGGCAGGTATCGTTCGCGCTGCTCGACCGGGAACATCTGGTAATCGAGGCGCCCGTCGGCCTGCAGCTCGGCACGAAAATCGGCGAGTTGCTCAGGGAGCAGAGAGCGTGACCAGGCCACGGCCTGGATGCCGGGATAGCGATCCTGCAACTGCAGTTGATCCAGCGCGCGCTCCCACTCGACGGGAGAGACCCGATCGCTGCCAGTCATCAGACCGGAGACGCCACGCAGTACCATCTCGTAGGCCTGCATCCGCGCCACGACTCGCTGGCCGATATCCTGCGCCTCGAGCTGGAACCGGTGCTGACTGTCTTCGAGTTCTCGCTCCTGCAGCGTACTCCACTGCCAGAAAATCAGGCCTCCCAGCCCAAATAGCAGACACAAGGCAACCAGTAAGGGTATCCAGGGCTTCGGCGGCCGCTCGACAGCTCCGTCTTCCATTCGCACTCCCTCGGTCATCCAGAACCAACGCGCACGAGCCATCCGCACGCGGACTTCACAGAACCACAGCAAGCATTCTAGTCAGCTTTTGAATGGCTGGCCTTTTGCCAGAATAGACACGACAAGCGGTCACGAAATTTGTCGGAAACGCCCTCCGCCGGTTAGCCGAGAGAGCCTGGCGGGTTGACGACAAACGGACAGCGGATACGAAAAAGCCTCCCAGCGGGAGGCTTTCGTTCAACGCGGAGACGATTTAGAGCGGACGCAGGTTGATCTCGACACGACGGTTCTGCGCACGGCCAGCATCGGTGGAGTTGCTGGCAATCGGTTGGCTGGGGCCGGCACCGTATGCAGAGATGCGCTGCCCTGGCACGCCATTGGCGGTCAGGTAATTGGCCACGCTTTGTGCTCGACGCTGCGACAGGCTCTGGTTGAGTTCCTGCGAACCGGTGCTGTCGGTATGGCCGACGATGTCCACACCGTTCTTGTTGAACTCCTTGAACACCAGCACCAGCGAATTGAGCGTCGGGTAGAAACTGCTGGAGATGTCCGCCGAGTTGCTACCGAAGGTGATGTTGCCCGGCATGATCAGTTTCAGGTCATCGCCATTGCGCTGAACCTGTACGCCAGTGCCCTGCAGCGTCTGGCGCAGTTTGGCTTCCTGGGTGTCGACGTAATAGCCGTAACCACCACCCGCGGCGCCACCGACTGCCGCACCGATCAGCGCACCTTTGCCGCGATCTTTCTTGCTCGAAGTCGCAGCCCCGATCACGGCGCCGGTAACGGCACCGACACCGCCATAAACGCCGGCTTTGCCAGCCTGACTTTCGCCGGTGTAGGGGTTGGTGGTGCAGCCAGCCAGCATGGCCATGAGCGCAGTTGCTGCGATCAGATTACGTCTGGTCTTCATAACTTTTCCTTAGGATTTCTTCTGGTATCAGGCAGACATGCCACAGTCTTCGAGCCACCTGGGCAAGGCGAAGTTCCGCGCAAGCTTATCAGCACAGGCGGTAAGGAACCGCGATCTAGACCATGTCTGCCCGATACACCGGCATCACTGCACGCCAGGCAGCGGGCGCAGTGTCACCTCGACGCGGCGGTTCTGCGCCCGTCCTTCCGCAGTGGCATTGCTCGCTACCGGCTGATCCGGCCCCATGCCACGAGTGCTGACCCGGCTCGGGTCGACACCCTGCGCCAGCAGGTAGTCGGCCACGCTCTGCGCACGGCGCTGCGACAGCCCCATGTTGTGGCTCTGCGAGCCGGTGCTGTCGGTATGACCGACCACCTCGATGCTGTTCTGGTTGTACTGGCGGAAGGAGTTGGCCAGGTTGTTCAGCGGCTGATAGAAGCTGCTGGCAATCTGCGCGGAGTCGGTGGCAAAGGTGATATTGCCGGGCATGATCAGCTGGATCACATCGCCCTGGCGCTGCACCTCAACACCGGTGCCCTGCATGCTGCGGCGCAGCTCCTCCTCCTGCTTGTCGGCGTAGTACCCGTAACCAGCCGCCGCCGCACCGGCCACGGCCGCGCCGATCAACGCGCCCTTGCCACGGTTGTCATGGTTGATCAGCGCACCGGCAGCCGCACCAGCCAGCGCACCGATACCGCCATAGGTGGCAGTGCGGTTAGAGCTCGGTGCGCTCTGGTCATAGGGATTCTGCGAAGCGCAGCCACTGAGCAGCAGCGCGGAGGAACACAAGGCGATCAGGGAAAGGCGGAACATGAAGGATTCTCCATGAACGGTGGGTGATGGCTCTTTGAGTCCTCACGCCTGCATTAGTGCCCTGTCATGCGCGAATAAAGGGGTTCTCACGCATCTCATCGCCCAGGCGAGTATCCGGGCCATGACCGGTGACCACGGTGGCTTCCTCGTCGAGGCTGTAGAGCCGCTGCTTGATCGAGCGTTCGATGGTGGCGTAATCACCACCCCACAGGTCGGTACGCCCGATGCCACGACGGAACAACGTGTCACCTGCGATCAGCAACTTGGCGTCCGCGAACCAGAAACTCATCGAACCCGGCGTATGCCCAGGCGTATGCAGGGCCACACCACAACCGCAGGCCAGCTCTTCGTCATCGGCCAGCCATTTGTCCGGCGCCGGCACCGGCGTGTAGGGGACACCGAACATGCTGCATTGCATCTCCAGGTTATCCCAGAGGAACTGATCCTCCTTGTGCAGATGCAAGGTGGCACCGGTCTTCTCCTTCATCTGCCCAGAGGCGAGGAAGTGATCGAGGTGCGCGTGAGTGTGGATGATGCTCACCACCTTCAGGCCATGGGCTTCCAGTCGCGCCATGATCAGATCGGGATTGCCCCCCGGATCGACCACGATGGCCTTCTTGGTCAACGGATCACCGATGATCGTGCAGTTGCACTGCAAGGGGCCGACAGGGAAGGTTTCGCGGATCAGGGCGGGACGTTCGGCGGTGCTCATCGGGGGGCCTCGTTTCGATAATCGCCAGGCAGTTTACCCGTCCATTTGCGGAATGCACGGCGGAAGTTGGACGGGTCGCTGAAGCCCAGCAGATAGGCGATTTCATACAGCGGCAAATGCGTGGTGGTGAGGTATTGCAGGGCCAGGCGCTTGCGTACCTCGTCGAGCACCTGCTGGTAGCTGGTACCCATCTGCGCCAGGTGCCGACGCAGACTACGGCCACTGGTATGCAGGGCGCTCGCGGCGCTTTCCAGGTCGGGAAACTCGCCTGGGTGAGCCAACAACAGGCGGCGCAAGCGAGTCAGCAGGCCGTCCTGTACATCGAGGCTGGCCAGCAGCGCTTCGCACTGCTGCTCGCACATCTGCACCGTGGCCGGATTGGCCAGGGCCATGGGGCGCTCCAGGTAATGCCGCGGCAAACGCAGCCAGTGATAGGGATGCTCGAATTGCGCCGCCACGCCAAAGACCTCGGCATAGCGCTCGGCATAATCAGGCGCCGTATGAGCGAAGCCGACGGCAAGCCCTTGCAGCTCTTCACCCAAGAGAAAGCGGGCGATGGTATGGATACTGGTCAGCAGGCCCTCGGCGGCGAAACGTGACTGCGGCCCCATGGGAAAGGACTCGACCGCGCGCAACTCCATATCCTCGCCCTGCTCCACCAGCTCCAGCTCGAACGCCAGGCCAAGCACGCGGTAATACTTGAGCGCGAACTGCAACGCCTTGCCCAGATTGGCACTGGACAGCACCGCATAGCCGAGAATGCCATGGGTGGAGACATTCAATCGCTGGCCCAGCACCAGGCCGAGCGCTGGCTCATGACAACGATCCAACGCAGCCTGAGTCAGCAGGTGGAAGTCGAGAAAGGAAAGCCGGCCATTGGGGCTGCCAAGCACCTCGGGACGCAGCCGCGCCAAGGCGAACAACTCACCACGTTCGAGGCCAAGTTCTTCGGCCAGCGCCAGCAGCGCTTCGGCATAGGCAACCGGCACCAGTTCAGCCGTGAAATTCAGGGTTTGCTTCATGAGCGTGTCGTTCTGGGAGGCTGGCCGCAAATGACCTGCCTGATGACAAACCTTAACCCAGCGAATCAGTGTTCGCTGCCAGGCCACTACCCCAACTTTTTATTGGAATAGCGCATTGGCCAGATATGACTGTCACCTTGGCTGTTACGAACCTGTGCCAGGAAACGCATGACGCCCATAGTGAATGCCAGTCAAACAGCGCAATGGAGCCCTCATGGCCAGCACCACACCGGAAGGATTGCAGATTCGCCCCCGTCACATGGACTTCGATCTGCCCAACCCGCTGCCGCGCCACTGGAACGGCGGCGACGCCTTCAAGACTCATTTGTTCGATGCCATGTCGGTGTTGTTTCCCGATGGCGAGCGCTTCTTCATCGACTCGGTACGCCAGTTCCGCGACCGTATCGATGACCCGGTACTCAAGGAGCAGATTCGCGGCTTCATCGGCCAGGAAGGCCATCACAGCCGTGAACACCTGGAGTACAGCCAGCGCCTGCGCGATCTGGGCTACAACGTCGAACACATCGAGAAACGCGCCCGCGCGCGCATTCGCTACACGCAGAAGAAGTTCTCGCCACAGCGCCAACTGGCGGCGACGGCAGCGCTGGAACACATCACCGCGATCATGGCCGATGGTCTGCTGAGAAATGGTGAATACATGGCCGAAGCCCACCCGACGCTGGCACGCCTGTGGCGCTGGCACGCACTGGAGGAAACCGAGCATAAAGCAGTGGCTTTCGACGTCTACAACCAGGTGTGTGGCAGCCGCAAGCTGCTGCGCCGAGCGATGATCATGGGCACCTTCTTCTTCGTGCTCGATACCACGCGCGGCCTGGCACACATGCTCAAGGTCGACGGCCTGCTGTGGAACTGGCGGGTGTGGCGCGACGGCCTCCGCTGGATGTGGGGCAAGGAAGGCGTGTTCCGCCCGTTGATTCGCACTTATCTGGATTTCTTCAAGGACGGTTTCCACCCCTGGGAACACAACAACCTGGATTTGCTGCACGCCACGCGTGAAGAGTTCGACGGCACCCCACAGGTTCAGGCAAGCGCCGCCTGAGCCACAGCAGCAGTCACACTACCCAAGAAAAAGCCCGGATCCTGTCCGGGCTTTTGCGTGGCCCGGCGTTTCTCCGGGCCACGCCTGCTCTCACTCAGCCGCGCAAAAAGCGCATCGCATCGGCTGCACTTTGCTCGGGAATTTCCTCCATGGGGATGTGCCCGACACCCGGATAGACCTTGACCTGAATACCCGGCAAATCGCGCTGCCACAGTGGCACATGCTTGGGTGAAATCCAGCGATCACGCTCACCCCACATCAGCAGGGTTGGCGCCTTGATCTGCGCGACCCGCTCCGGGGTTGCGTGCAGCTCCTGTTTGTTGACCTGCAGCAGCACGCGGAAGATATCCATCATGCCACGACGATTGCCTGGCCTGCGCGACAGATCATAGTAGCGATCGACCACACCCGGCTTGATTCGTCCCGGCTCACCGTAGACCTCCTTGATGCCCTGGGCGATCAGCGCACGTGGCATCCACATCGGCATGGCCACAGTGGCGCCAGGCAGCGCAGCGGCAGCGATCATCCAGGGCACCTTGTTCATGTGGTAACCGGCAGGATCGATCAGTACCAGCTTGCCAACCCGCTGCGGCTGAGCCACGGCAAAGTTCCAGGCGATATAACCGCCCAGCGAGTTACCGGCGATATCCGCCTTGTCCACCTGCAGGTAATCGAGCAGCAGACCGAGCACACGAATCATCCGCTCGGCCGAATATTGGCCATCACGCGCGGGGCCTGTCAGGCCAAAACCGGGGACATCGAAACGGATGATGCGGTAATCGGCTGCAAAGGCTTGCACCCAGCCGTCCCAGGTATGCAATGAAGCGACCACACCATGGATCAGCACCAATGCCGGTTTGTCTCGGCTGCCCTCATCGCGGTAGTGGATATTGAAGCCATCGAGTTCGATATAGCGGGAGCCTTCGGCCGCATTACCGTAGCGCGCCTTGAGGCGTTCCAGCGGCAGGGCGCCGAAGCCCAGGCGGGCGAAACCGGCAGATAGCGGCGGTTGCAGGGACAGACTGTTGGCGGTCATGCACGGTACCTCGGTTCTTATTGGAGTCACCGAGATCAGAACATGAGATTTTGCCGAGCGCTGCCCAACCTTGGGTCTGTTCCCACCTCATTTCTCGCTGAATTCGGCTCATGAAGAGCCGGAACCTCCTACGTCCCTGGACACAGCGAAGCGATCAACAGATCGCCAAGCACCGCCTTGGCGCGCTCGATTTCCTCACGACTGGCGCTGCGCCCGAGCAGGTCGAGCGAAGCCGCTTCAAGTGCCCAGATCAGCGCCTGATAAACCAGTGGATCACGCGGCGCCAGCTCTGGCTCCAGACGCTCGACCAGCAATCGCAGCATCTCCTGATGAGCTCGCTGACGATGAGCAGCCAAAGGTGATTGCGCACGCAACGCCTCTTCCTGCATCAGGCGGATGATCGGCCCGACGGCCAGGTGATAGTCGAAGAAACGTCCAACCATTGCGCGCAGCCAAGCCTGAGGGCTACCAGCCACCTGCTGCATCTCGCGAAAACGAGCGAGCAGCAGTAGCACCGACGTCTGATAGATGCCTTCGAGCACGTCCATCTTGTTGGCGAAGTACTTGTAGAACGTACGCCGCGATACCTGCGCGGCTACCAGCAGATCGTTCACGGTCGCCTGCTCGAGACCTTTTCGCGCGAATACGCCGATGGCTGCCAGCTGGATATTGGTGCGCTGCAGATGACCGACCAATGGCCCCTCGACACCTGCGCCCTGCTGCGACGCGAGCGCGCCGTAACCGCCCAGATCCTCGAATACCGCCTGAATCGCGCCGTGTTCTGCCAACTCGTCCATGCTGTGTTCCCAACCAAGGCGCGGGTGACGCGACGCCCCGAGCTGGGTACTCTGGAGCCGCCTCTAGCCGCGGATATTCATCGTGTCGCTCACCCTAGCACGTCGCCTGTTCTGGCCGCTGGCCATCCTTTTGCTGGTCTGGCTACCGCCGGCTGGAGCGGCCGAGTTGTTCTATCTCGGCCAACGTATTCCAGACGTGAACAAGCCCTGGCGCAGCGACGACTACCGGCAACTGCGCGAAGCGCTGGAGAAGGTGGACAGCTCACAGGCCAATGCCTTGCCGCGACGCAGTGGCGAATTCACCGGGCCGATCTACCAACGCATGATCGCTCCAGACAACTTCCGGCCGCAGTTGAATATCTATGCGCCACTGGAGTTACGGCAGAACGAGGCGCGGGAAGTGCTGTTCGAACTCAAGGAACTGATGCGCCTGTACTTCGACTTCCGTGCCAAGCAGCAACCCTATGCCGCCGAAGCGCTCGGCCTGATGAGCTACTCGCTGCGCCAGCAGGCCATCCTCTTCACCCTCACCACCGAGTTCTGGATGACGCTGTCGCAAAGCGAGCAAAGCAATCCGGTTCGCCTGCAGGGCCTGCAGGAAACCAAGGCTGCAGCAGCGATGCTCAGCAGCAGCGCGCTCGATTACCTGGAACTGACCCAGGCCTTCGGCCGCGACGAGCTACTGCTGTATAGCGCCGAACTGAGCCAACAGTTGCCGGAGCTGTTCGTCCATCTGCCGGCGGATGTGCAGGTGCAGTTGCTGACTCGCATCGAAGGGCTCGCCAGCGGGCACCGTTACCCACAAGTCGGCCAGGACATGGCCAGCTTGCTGCCAGTGCTGCAGATGATCCATCAGGATGTGCAAATCAAGGTGGCACAGCCGGTGACGCCAGCGGTCAAGGCACCAGCACTGGATCTGTCGCTGCCAACCTCAACGCAGTAGACCGAGCCCCTTGGCACGGGCGACCGCCTGGGTGCGTCGCTCGACCCCCAGTTTGCTGTTGATATGACGGGCATGAGTCTTGACCGTGTGCAGGGAAATGAACAATCGGTCACTGATCTCCTGGTTGGAACAACCTCTGGCAATCAGTTGCAACACGGCCAGTTCGCGGCTACTGAGTTTCTCAGCCAGCGGCTCCTGCTCCAGCACGGGCTCCTCATCGGCTGGCTGAACGAGCGGTAGCTGGCTGATCAACGCATCACGTGCGGGGCTGGATGGGCGCGCCAGCAGGCGCTCACGCAGCCACTGCGACTGATGGTGAATCAGCTCGATGAAGGGCAGCAACGCGCCACCCTCTGCTCCCTCCAGGCAACTGTCGAGTTGCTGCTGCGCCTCGCGCTCGCGCCCCGTCTGGCGCAGCAACTGGGCCAGTTGCGCCTGAGCCACCAAACCAATCAGTTGCCCACCGCCGCCTTGGGCACGTTGATGCAAGGCGCGCAGGCGACGCTCGGCGACCTCGAGCAGCCCTTGCTGCCGCTCCAGCGCGGCTTGCTGCAAATCGATATGCAACGCCAGCTGTGGGTGAAACTCGGGCGCTAATGCACGCCCCTGTGCGCCATAAGTGTCATCCAGCTGCGGCAACCAGGCAGCGGCCAACTCGACCTGTCCTTGGCGTAACCAGAGCTCGCACTTGATCAGCGTGATCATCGCCAGGTAGTAGATCGCCGGCACGTCCCAGACATGCATCAGGCGCTCGGCCTCACCGAGCAGGGCGAAGGCCTCGGCAGGACGACCGTCGCGTCCTTCCAGGCTGGCCAGCACGCAGTAGCCGATCACCACGCCCACGTCGCGACAGCCCCTGGCCTCGACGATACCTGCGCGCAGCCGCTCCGACGCTTGCGGCTGCAAACGCAGACTGAGCAGATAGCCCTCATAAAGCGTCAGCCGCGCACGCACCGAATAGCTGCGCTGCGCCGCCAACCCTTGCACACGGGCGAGGCCCTGACGCACCTCGCTCAGCGCACGTAACACCTCGCCACGCGCTTGCAGCACGCGCGCGCGCTCATAGTGCGCCAACGCCTCGAGCAAGGGATTTTCAATCCGCTGGGCCAGCTCCAATGCATCGCGGTTGAGGCCGCGAGCGCGCCATAGATCTCCACGTGCAATGGCCAGGTTGGCCAGAGCAGCCAGACACATGAAGTGCGGGCCATAACGATCAGCCGGCAGGCTGGCCAAGGCCTCGCTGCATTGCTGCTCGGCACGCGCGCCATCGCCGCGTCCGCGCGCGATGACGCCATCCAGGGCCTGCCATTGCGCCAGCAGACTGCGCTGACTGGCAGCATCCGCAGCGGGCAGAAAGCGATCCAGTTGATCGAGCAGTTCCTGTGCCGCATCCAGTTGGCAGGCCAACGCCAACGCCCAGCCATACAGCATGATCAGACGTGGTGTGCTGACCAGCAGATCGTCCGGCAGATTGGTCTTCCAGCGCAGCAGCATGGCAATGTTCTGTTCCGCCAGCATCTGCTCCTCGGAAAGATTCTGCACCAGGCTGGCAGCCACATCGGACTGGCCAGCCAGCAACGCCTGCTCGATGGCTGCATCCAGCATGCCCTGTGCGGCAAACCAGCGACAGGCGCGCAGGTGGGAACCGCTGCGCGAGCGGCTCAGACCATCAGCCGGTCGTGCATTGAGCAGATCGGAAAACAGATGGTGATAGCGAAACCAGCGCCCCTGCTCGTCGAGCGGCACCAGAAAGACCTGGTTCGCCTGCAACTGGCGGATGATCGCCGCGCTGTCATGGCAGTCACGCACCGCATCGCACAACTCGGCGCAGAAACGCTCGAGGCAGGCCGTGTCGTAGAGAAACTGCTGCACCTCAGGTGGCTGACGCTCGATGACCTCTTCGAGCAGGTACTCGCGAATCAGCCCTTCGCCACCATGCAGCTCCGGCCCCTCTCCTGTCCCGTCATCCAGCTCCTCTACCGCCAGCAGCCACAGGCGCAACCCCGCGACCCAGCCTTCACTGCGCTGCAGGATGCCAGCAAGCTGCTGCTGTTCCAGGTGCGTGCCCTGGCTCGCCAACAGGGCATCCAGTTCAGCAGCGGTCAGACGTAAATCCTGTTCGTTCAGCTCCAGCAACTGCCGCGACAGGCGCAGGCGCGCCAGATGCCAATCGGGACGCTGGCGACTGGTGACCAGCAGCAGAACGCCGGGCGGCAAGTGATTGAGGAAAAATTGCAGACAGCGATCGAGCACCGGCCCCTGCGCCAGGTGATAGTCATCCAGCACCAACAGTAGAGGCTGACCGTCATCGAGCGCATGAGCCAACTCATCGAGCAGCCCATCGAGCCATTGTTCGAAAGCGAAGGGCTGATGCCGTTGACGCATTTTCAGCAGACCGAGCGCCTCTTCCCCCAGAGCCGGATAGAACTGCTGCAGCCCTTGCAGCAAGCGCTCAAGAAAACGCCCGGGGTCGTGGTCACGCTCACTGAGCCCCAGCCACAGGCTGCGCCAATGAGCAGGCAAGCGCTCACAGAATTCGATGGCCAACGAACTTTTACCGAACCCCGCAGGTGCAGAAACCAGTAGCAGACGCCCCTGCAAGCCCTCCTCGAGGCGCTCGCACAGACGCGGTCGCGGCATATGCCCTGCCGGCAGCGGTGGGCGATAGAAACGGGCTTCGACCGGCGTGGCCGGCATATAGGAAAACCCTGGCGAGCGGGAAAGGTCTGTCATCGGCCGATTCTTGGAAGTCTTCTGTAGGCTGCTGCGGGCACGATCTGACCCAGCCTAGCGACTTGCCATGACCATTAGAAGCCTCGGCTACAGTCCGTAACGAAAAAGCCGAAAGCTGAGGCGAATACCAATCGGCAAACGTCAGGATTTTCGGTGCGCACAGTGCCCCCCTCCCAGGAAACGAAAAAGCCGGCACAAGGCCGGCTTCGTCGTGTTGCAGAGTAACGGTGTTAGCGAACACCCGCCTGACGCAGAGCAGCCGGGGTGTAATCGCTGCCAGCGGCCTTGTAGTTGAAGTCGTAGGCTTGTTTCTCCTCGTTCTTCATACCCAGGGCCAGGTAACGGCCGGACAGCAGGTCGTACAGGGTTTCGACGGTGTACCACGGCACTTGCTTGTCGTAGTAGTACTGGGCATGGGCCTCAGCTACACGCCACAGGGTGCCACGACCGTCGTAGTGGTCGATCAGAGCGGCTTGCCAGGTGTCCTCGTCGATGTAGAAGTCACGCTTGGCATAGATGTGACGCTCGCCAGACTTCAGGGTCGCGGTCACGTGCCAGACGCGGTGCAGCTCGTAGCGAGTCAGATCCTGGTTGATGTGGCCGGCCTTGATGATGTCGGAGTACTTCAGGTTCGGCGAATCCAGCTTGTAGGCGTTGTAGGGGATGTAGATTTCCTTCTTGCCTTCGAGCTTCCAGTCGTAACGATCGGGCGCACCGTTGTACATGTCGAAGTTGTCGGAGGTACGCAGACCATCAGCGGCGGTACCTGGACCGTCGTAGGACACCTGCGGCGCACGACGTACGCGACGTTGACCAGCGTTGTACAGCCACGCCAGACGCGGCTCCTTCACCTGGTTGAGGGTTTCGTGCACCAGCAGCACGTTACCAGCCAGACGCGACGGAGCAGTCACACGCTGTTTGAAGTAGAACAGAACGTTGCTTTCCTTGTTCGGGTCGAAGTCGGTCAGCGCATCACGGAAGGTGAACTCGTCCTGGAAGTAGACCAGCGAGTAGGAACCATTCGGTTGCGGGGTCGCCTGAGTCACCAGACGACGCACGCTACCGCCGCGGTAACGGGTGATGTGGTTCCAGATCGCTTCCAGACCGTTCTGCGGAATCGGGAACGGGTTGGCGGTCTGGAAGTTCTCCAGGCCGTTACCGCCCTCGACCATCTTGGTGTTGACCGCGTTCTGCTTGGCCGCCTCGATCACCACTGCCGGCACGGTGGCCGAACGGTGAGTCGTGTAGACCGGCATCTTGTAGCTTTCCGGGTAGCGCTTGAACATGGCCAGTTGACCGGGGGTCAGCTTGTCCTTGTACTGATCGACGTTCTGCGCGGTGATGGTGAACAGCGGCTGCTCATTGGCGAACGGATCGGCCAGGAAGCCACGCGGATCGACCGCACCGGCGTTGGTCGGCAGACCGCCAGTCCAGGCCGGGATCGAACCATCGGCATTGCCAGCCATTTCCCCACCCAGCGGGGTCAGGGTTGTGCCCAGCTTGGCCGCTTCGTCAGGCGACACTGCTGCCATCACACCAGTCGCCAGCAGGGACAGGGTCAGGACGCCGCTTTGCCACAGTTTTTTTGTTGTTTTCATTTGCATCATGATTCCTCGAATTTCCTGACCGCTTAGAAGTTCATACCGAAGCTGAGCGCGACGAAGTCACGGTCAACCGAGGTGTTGTACTTGCCGTCAAAGAAGCTGGTATAGGACAGATCTGCGGTGTAGGTATTCTGGTATTCAGCATTGAGCCCAAGGCTCACAGCCTTGGCATCCTCAGTGAACAAACCATTGGGACCATAACCTTCAACGTCATGAGACCAGGCAACACTCGGACGCAGGTTCACACCGGCAAAAACGTTCGGGTAATCCCAGATGGCGCGAATGCGATAACCCCAGGAGGTAGAGGTAACGAAACCATCGTCTTCGCAATATTTGCTGACGTTCTTGGCGTTGGGGTTGTTACCCAGGGTGCCGGTATTCAGACCCTGACAGGTCGGGAAGACGCCAACACCACCAACCGCATAGTTTCCATCCAGCGGCCCTGGGCCATAGATAGGATCACGCCCGTAGCGCACCTTGTCGGAACTTTCCAGTCCACCCACGTGCGCAATGGCCACCTCGCCAACCAGTGTTAGGCGGGACGCCCCCATGACTTGGTCGAAGAAGTGAGTCAGCGTGGTCTGGAATTGCGTGATTTCCTTGCGATTGTAGCCGTGAGCAGTGGAGCCGAAGCTGGAATCGAGCAACGACACGTTGCCTACACCTGAGCCAGCGTAGATACCGCCAGTGAGCGGCATGTCAGTCAGAGGTTTCAGGCCAGCATAAAGAATGTCGGTCGAGTTCAACTGAAGAGGAGCATTCGGGCGATAGCTGATTTCACCACTCCAGGCCGTACCTGTCGGCAGAGTGGTCGAAAAGCTGATGCCATAAAGACGAATATCCTCAGGATATTCCAGGAAGTAGTTACCGGCTCCCGCCGCCAAAAGTGGTGCAAGCGAGGCACGTGCCGCCGGCGCCGCAGCGACAAAGTTATCGATTGCGGTGTAAGCCGCCTCACTACCCGCCTGGGCACTGAAGATCGGTGCTCGGCTGTGGTAGTTCATCGCATAGAAGCCAAACTCGGTATCCAGCGGTTCAAACATGTAGCGGAAGGCGACGCCCCATTGCCCACTGTCGCGCGCATCTCGATCCGCACCGCGGTTGACCAACACCCCTTCCTCGTTGATGTCAACGCCGAACAACCCTGCTGCGCCCAACGCTGCAGCGGGAAGAGACGAACGGGAGCGAAGTACACGCAGGTTATCGTCACAGCCATCTGCCACGATGTCCGGCTGGGCGAAGAAAGTGCCGCAGTTGTCTACGACAGTCTGATCCCACTCGAGCTGATAGAACGCTTCCACCGACAGATTGTCGGTCAGGCTCTGCGAGACGAAGAACATGTTGACCGGGATCAGGCCTTCTTTGATCTCTGCGCCAGGACGGCGGAAAGCGGCCACATCAATGGGGTTCACGGAGTTGATGCTGTTGCCGATGAAGGTGCTTTCGCCCCAGTTAACCACCTGCTTGCCAAGACGCACAGACCCCGGCTGATTGCCGATCGCGTAGTTGTGGTAGATGAAAGCGTCGAGAATCTCGCCACCAGAGGACTGCGCGCCTTCTTTGCGATTGCTGTCGCTGATATCTTTGAACGGGCGACTTTCGTCCTTCAGCTCGAAGTCATACCAGTACTTACCGCGAACGAACACACCGGTATCACCATAGCGAAGTTCAAGGTCATGGACGCCTTTGAAGATCTTGGAAAAGGTCTCACCGCGCTTGAAGTTCAATTTGGAGTCATCGGAGGTCTGCGACAAGCCGCGACCACCATTGTTGAAACCGATCAAATCCTTGTCGGCGCTCTGCGTCGACCAACTGGCCCCAACAGACAATGCCGAGTCGAACTGCCCTTCGATCTCACCAATGTTGAAAGTGACGCCGAATGCCGGAGCGGCAAGGGTGGAAGCGAGGCTGACGGCCAGCGGCAGTTTTGCCAGGCGCCAGTAGGGTGTTGTTTTTGTTGTCATCGACGCTACTCCATGTGTTTTTTGTTATGGATGCTTTGACTATAGCCAGCGGGTGGTACTGCTTGATCCCTCGAAAGTGTGATTTGCAGCCCCCAGACACTCTGGCTCGCAGGTTTCAGGCCCTGCCCCTAGCCAAGCATGGACGGGAAACAGCAATTAGCAAGCCAAACGCTTGTTTGACTGAGCGGTCACTTTCACCGCCCAGTCAATTCGCACCTCACAGCGTGGACAAGAACGTGCTACCCGCCTCCTGCCACTGAGCGATTTCGACGCGAATGCGCTTCTTGTCCAGTTTGCCGACGCTGGTCTTGGGAATTTCGGTAACAAGCGCGATCTGCGAGGGGATTGCCCACTTGTTGATATGGCCCTGCTCGACAAAAGGCTTGAGGTGTTCCTTGAGTCCCTTGGCATCCAGCCCCTGCTCTTCATGCAGCACCAGCAAGGCGAACGGGCGCTCCCCCCACTGCGGATCAGGCACCCCAACCACTGCCACTTCACGCACGACAGAGTGACGGCTGATCAGGTCTTCCAGCTCCAGAGAGGAGATCCACTCGCCCCCGGTCTTGATCACGTCCTTGATACGGTCGCGAATCTCGATGAAGCCCATGCCATCGATGGTCGCCACATCACCGGTATGCAGCCAGCCATGAGCCCACAACTCCTCCCCCTTTTCCGGTTCACGAAAATAGCCCTGGGTCAGCCAGGGTGAGCGCAATACCAGCTCGCCCTGGGACTCACCATCGCTTGGCAGCAGCTTGCCGTCAGCATCCATGATCGCAGCCTCCACCAATGGCACCGGAATGCCGGCCTTGATCCGGTAGGTGGTGCGTTCGTCCTCACTGCCCGCGCGCAGCTCCTCGTTGAGGTAAGCGCAGGAAATGAGCGGGCAGGTCTCGGACATGCCGTAGGCTGCGGTCAGCTGGATGCCACACGCCTTGGCCGCCTCGTAGAGGGCGCGATTCAGCGCGCTGCCGCCGATGATCATCTTCATACCACCGAAATCATGACCCTGCGCACCGGGCGCATTGAGCAGCATTTGCAGGATGGTCGGAACGCAATGGGAGAAGTTGACCTGCTCTTCCTTGATCAGCCGGCAAAGCATGTCCGGCTCGTAGCGGCCGGGATACACCTGCTTGACCCCGAGCATGGTGGCCACGTACGGCACGCCCCAGGCATGGACGTGGAACATCGGCGTGATCGGCATGTAGACATCGTCATTGCCCAGCAGACGAATGCTGTCCAGCCCGCCCATGGTGGTCGCCATGGACATCGTGTGCAGCACCAGTTGCCGGTGGGTGAAGTAGACGCCCTTGGGGTTGCCCGTCGTGCCAGTGGTATAGAAGGTGGTGGCGACCGAGTTCTCGTCGAAATCGGCGAACTCGTAGTGCGAGCTGGCCGCAGCCAGCAGGTTCTCGTACTCCCCGACGAGGTTCGGCAGTTCGGCGGTCTTTTCCTCGCCATCGGTCAGCAGCAGCGTCTTCTCGACGGTGGTGAGCTGTCCGGCAATGCCGTTGTACAGCGGCACGAACTCGCTGTTGACCAGCACGAAGCGGTCTTCGGCGTGGTTCATGGTGTAGAGGATCTGATCCGGGGACAGGCGAATATTGATGGTGTGCAGCACTGCGCCGAGCATGGGGATGGCGAACATGCACTCGAGATAGCGGTGGCTGTCCCAGTCCATGACGGCGACGGTATCGCCGGCCTTGACCCCGGCCTCACTGAGCACGTTGGCCAGGCGTGCGACACGCTCGTTGAAAGTGGCGTAGCTGTAACGCAGCTTGTCGCGATAGACGATTTCGCGAGTTTTCTCGTAGCGACTACCGGACAACAGCAACCGTTTGATCAGCAGCGGATAGGCGTGAGCATTGGCGGCGGGGGGAATCAGTCGAGTCTGCAGCATGTAGTCACCTTGAGGCACGCTAGGAATAGGTATGCCGCGACTCTAGAACGGCTCCTGCATAGCGAAATCAGCCCAAAGAATGATTTGCCACGTGACTCTATGGCCACTTTTGGTCACAGGTTAGAATCGGATGCACCAGCCAGTCTCGGAACAAGCTGCACCGAGCCACACTTTCGTTCGAGGTAACACCATGTCCGATATCGTCATCGTCAGCGGCGCCCGTACTCCCATGGGTGGTTTTCAAGGCAGCCTGGCCAGCGTGCCGGCCGTCGAACTGGGCGCTGCCGCCATTCGCGAAGCGGTCAAGCGTGCCGGTATCGAGCCGGCCGATGTGCAGGAAGTGATCATGGGCTGCGTGCTGCCCGCTGGCCTCAAGCAAGGCCCTGCGCGTCAGGCCTCGCTCAATGCCGGCCTGCCATCCGCCACTGGTTGTACCACCCTCAACAAGTTGTGCGGTTCGGGCATGAAGGCCGTGATGATGGCCTTCGACTCGCTGAAAGCCGGCAGCAACCAGGTCATGATCGCCGGCGGCATGGAAAGCATGTCCAACGCGCCGTACGTGCTGGAGAAGGCACGCACGGGCCTGCGCATGGGCCATGGCGAGATCAAGGATCATATGTTCCTGGACGGCCTGGAGGACGCTCGCACCGGACGACTGATGGGCTCATTCGCCCAGGAGACGGCTGATAAGTACGGCATAACCCGTGAGGAAATGGACGCCTACGCCATCGAATCGCTGCGCCGCGCCCAGGCCGCGATCAAGGATGGCTCGCTGGACGCCGAAATCGTCCCGATCACCGTCACGTCGCGCAAAGGCGACATGGTGGTCAAGGATGACGAGCAGCCGCTGACTGCCAATCTGGACAAGATTCCCACGCTCAAGCCGGCCTTCAAGAAGGACGGAACCATCACCGCGGCCAACGCCAGCTCGATCTCCGACGGCGCCAGTGCGCTGCTGCTGATGACCGCCGATGAAGCCGCCAAGCGCGGTCTCAAGCCGCTGGCCAAGATCGTCTCCCACGCCACCCAGAGTCAGGAGCCGAGCGAGTTCACCCTGGCGCCCATCGGCGCCATGAGCAACCTGCTGAAGAAGACCGGCTGGAACAAGGACGAGATCGACCTGTTCGAGATTAACGAAGCCTTCGCCATGGTGACCATGCTGGCCATGCGTGAACACGGCCTCGATCACGCCAAGGTCAACGTATTCGGGGGTGCCTGTGCTCAAGGCCACCCAGTCGGTTCCACCGGCTCGCGGATCATCCTCACGCTGATCAACGCCCTGCAGAAGAAAGGCGGCAAACGCGGCATCGCCTCACTATGCATCGGCGGCGGCGAAGCTACAGCCGTGGCCATCGAGCTGCTGTAAACCAGCCCAGCATGAAAGAGCCCCGCAATAGCGGGGCTCTTCGTTTAACGCATTTCGGTCAGCGCCAGCTTCACGCCGATGCCCACCAGCACTGCGCCCATCATGCGATCGAACCAATGCCCCATGCGGGCGAAACCGGCACGCACGCGTTGCTGGCTGAACAGCCAGGCCACCAGGCAGAACCAGAACGCCGTGGCCAACGCCAGGTAGATGCCGTACCCCGCCTGCACGGGCACCGGGGTATGTGGATTGATCACCACAGTGAACAAGGAAAGGAAAAACAGCGTCGCCTTGGGGTTGAGCCCATTGGTGATGAACCCAGTGACGAACGCACCACGGCCACTGCGCTCGCCTGTCGCCAGGCTCAGCTCGGCGCTGGACGGATCGGCCGGACGCGCACGCAGCGCCTTGAAGCCGATATACAGCAGATAAGCTGCAGCCAGCCATTTCAGTGCGTTGAACAGGACGATGGACTGCGACACGATCAAACCGATGCCGAGCAGTGAATAGGTCACATGCACCAGAATACCGGTACCCACTCCGAAGGCGGTAAACAGTCCCGCGCGGCGACCGTAACCGACACTCTCGCGCACGACGATGGCGAAGTCCGGCCCGGGACTGGCCACTGCCAGCAGGTGAATCAGGGCAACGGTGAGGAATTCACTCCAGTACATGGCGGCTCCGCATCGACAGTGAAGGTCTGGTAGGCTCGCCAATCTACTCCTGCGCCCCCTCTGCGAAAAGGTACAGCTGATGAGCAATAGTCCACACGCCGTGTTTCTCGATCACGCCTCTCTCGACCTGGGTGATCTCGACATGCAGCCGCTGCATCAGGCGTTCGCCGAGCTGACCCTGCACGCGCATACGCGTCCGGATCAGGTCGCCGACCGCTTGCAAGGCGCACAGGTCGCCATCAGCAACAAGGTGCCGCTGGATGCCGCGACTTTCGCCGCCTGCCCCGAATTGAAACTGGTACTGGTGACCGCCACCGGCACCAACAATGTCGACCTGAAAGCCGCCTGCGCACAGGGTGTGACCGTCTGCAACTGCCAGGGCTACGGCACCCCGTCCGTGGCGCAGCACACCCTGATGTTGCTGCTGGCACTGGCCACGCGCCTGCCCGACTACCAGCGCGACATTGCCGCGGGTCGTTGGCAGCAGGCCAGCCAGTTCTGCCTGCTCGATCACCCCATCGTAGAGCTCGAAGGCAAGACCCTGGGCATGCTCGGCCATGGCGAACTGGGAGGGGCCGTCGCACGCCTGGCTGAAGCCTTCGGCATGCGCGTGCTGCTCGGCCAACTGCCCGGCCGCCCCACGCGCGCTGATCGCCTGCCGTTGCATGAGCTGCTGCCACAGGTCGATGCACTGACCCTGCACTGCCCGCTCAATGAACAGACGCGCAACCTGATTGGCGCCGCTGAGCTGGCACTGATGAAACCGCGGGCCTTTTTGATCAACACCGCACGTGGCGGGCTGGTTGACGAACAGGCGCTGGCTGACGCCTTGCGCAGCGGCCATCTGGGCGGCGCTGCCACCGATGTATTGCTGCAGGAACCGCCGAAGGACGGCAACCCGCTGCTGGCGGCGGACATCCCACGCCTGATCGTCACCCCCCACAGCGCCTGGGGTAGCCAGGAAGCGCGTCAGCGCATCGTCGGCCAAGTAGTGGAAAACGCTGCCGGGTTCTTCGCCGGTGCACCGCTGCGAGTCGTCGGGTAAGCTGCGCAGCTTTTTCAGGCAGGTATCATCATGGATGCGCGAAGCGAAGTTCTCCTGCGTCAGGCCGAGCTGTTCGATGGCGCAATATTGCTTGCCGGCTTGCCGGCCGATGACCTGCTCGGCGTACTGCCGCAAGCGCAAGGCTGGAACTGGAACGCCGGCGATCAGGCGCTACTCGCTACGCGCTTTGCCGGTCGTAGCCAGTTCGACACGCGCATGCCGGACGGCGATTACCGCGCCGCAGTGCTGTTCCTGCCCAAGTCACGCGATCTGACCGATTACCTGCTGCAAGCCCTGGCCTCTCGCCTGGCCGGCAAACCGCTGTATCTGGTCGGCGAAAAACGCGGCGGTATCGAGCGTGCAGCCAAACAGCTGGCTGCGTATGGCAAGCCACGCAAGCTCGATAGCGCACGGCACTGCCAACTCTGGTGCGTCGAGGTGGAGCAGGCGCCGACAGTGCCCGACCTGCATGCCCTGGCCCAGACTTATCCGCTGCAACTGGCCGATGGGGAACTGGAGATCGTCACCCTGCCCGGCGTGTTCGCCCATGGCCGCCTGGATCGCGGCAGCGCACTGCTGCTGGAGCACCTGGACGGCCTGCCTCGCGGCCACCTGCTCGACTTCGGCTGTGGCGCAGGCGTGCTCGGCGCGGCGCTCAAGCGACGTTATCCAGACAGCGAAGTGAGCCTGTTGGATGTCGACGCCTTCGCCCTGGAAAGCAGCCGCCTGACCCTCGCTCGCAATGGCCTATCGGCCAACCTGATCGCAGGCACAGGGATCGAATCGGCACCAGAGGGACTGAACGCCATCGTCAGCAACCCGCCGTTCCATCAGGGCGTGCACACCGACTACCACGCCAGCGAGAACCTGCTGACCCAATCAGCACGTCACCTGGTCAAAGGTGGCGAGCTGCGTCTGGTGGCCAACAGTTTTCTGAAATACCCGCCACTGATCGAGCGCCACCTTGGCCCCTGCCGAACATTGGCCGAAGCCGAGGGGTTTCGCATCTACGGCGCACGCCGCTGAATTGGGGTTGATCCCAGCGCAGCGCTTGGGCACAATTGCGCCCGTCCTAGGGGAGTAGTCTCCCGCGAGCGCCCTGCTCGCCCGGTATGCGTCAACACACTTGCTCCGCAGAGCATGGCGCATGCGACCCAAGGCCTACCTAGAGAGGCCTGCGGTTTGACAAGACCTATGACACGTACAACCTCACCCGGGGCGGGAAGGTAGTTCGTGTCATAAGCCGTGTTGACCCGCCCCTTTAGGAAACCTGATGCTGGAATCCCTGTTCGTCCCCACCTTCATCGTGGCCCTCGCCGAAATCGGCGATAAGACCCAATTGCTCGCCCTGCTGCTGGCCGCCCGTTTTCGCCGGCCCTGGCCGATCATCTGGGGCATCGTCGTCGCCACCCTGGCCAACCACTTTGCGGCAGGCGCCATTGGCAACTGGGTTGCCGGCTTCTTCTCGCCAGCCACACTGAGCTGGATCCTCGCAGCCAGCTTCATCGCCGTGGCAGCCTGGACACTGGTTCCGGACAAGCTGGACGACGATGAAGAATCGGGCCTGAAGAAGTACGGCCCCTTCCTCACCACCCTGATCGCCTTCTTCCTCGCCGAAATGGGCGACAAGACCCAGGTCGCCACCGTCATGCTGGCTGCGCAGTACCCACACTTCGTCCTGGTGGTGATCGGCACCACGCTGGGTATGCTGCTGGCCAACGTACCAGTGGTACTGGCGGGTAACTTCGCTGCCGAGCGCCTGCCGCTGACCTTGATCCGTCGTTTGGCTGCCTGCGCCTTCGCCGCCTTGGCAATCTATGCCGGCTACCAGGCGATGAAACTGAGCGGCTTGATCTGACGTTACGCTGACGCCAACCGACTGGCATTTCGGCCAATCACAGCCCCCTCCTGACTGCTGCTAAAGTGCGCGCCATATCACGCAGTTCAGGCCCGCAGTCAGGAGGGCACGATGTCGCTGGATGATCGCAAGAGGGTGGTGTGCCAGCATATCGACCTGGCATGGAACAAAGGCCGTCTGGCACTGGCCGAGCAACTGCACAGCCGTGATTTTCTCTACAAGAGTTCCTTCATCGGCCATCCGATAGGCAGCACCGGCTTTACCCAGATGGTGCAGGACATCCGTCATGCGATGCCGGATCTGCAGGTAGTGATCGAGGAATGCATCGCCGAAGGCTACAAGGTGGTCACCTGGAGCACCTTGATCGGCACCATTCAGAAGCCCGCGCTGGGCTACCCGCCCAGTGACAAGGTACTGAGTATTTCAGCGATGGCGTTCTGGACGCTGAACCCGGGCAACGAGATTCAGGAAATCTGCACCATGTTCGACATGGAAAACTTCCGCTCCCAGCTCGGCCTGAGTACTCGCCCCTTCGCCGAAAAAGCCCTGCCCTGAAACGCCAACGGCGCGCCGTGAACATCACGCCGCGCCGTTTTCATGCCCTCGAACTCAACGCCCGGCCTTGGCCTGCTCGTACAACGGCATCACCTTGGGAATAGCCGCCTGCAGCGAGGCAATACGGCTGCTGGACGACGGGTGCGTACTCATGAACTCGGGGGGCGCGCCACCACCTGCCGCCTCCATTTTCTGCCACAGGCTGATGGCCGCATTCGGGTCGTAGCCCGCACGGGCAGCCAGTTCCAGACCGATCAGATCGGCCTCGTTCTCGTTGCCGCGACTGTTGGGCAACGTCAGGCTGTACTGCACTACCGTGTCGGCCAATGCCATGCCACTTTCGCCCAGACCGAGCAACGCGCCGGCCCCCTGCTTGGCGACCTGAATGCCATAAGCCTTGGACATCGCCTCACGGCTGTGCTCACGCAGGGCGTGCGCCATCTCATGACCCATGATCGCGGCGATTTCATCGTCGGTCAGTTTCAACTGCTCGATAATGCCGCTGTAGAAGATGATCTTGCCGCCAGGGCCGCAATTGGCATTGAGCTCCGGGCTCTTGATCAGGTTGACCTCCCATTGCCAGTTGGCGGCATCCGGGCGAAAACGCGGCGCCTGTGGGATCAGGCGACCGGCGATGGTCTGCAGACGCTTGGCGTTGGCGCTGGTCTTGTCCAGCACACCCTTGCTCGATGCCTCACTCAATGTCTGCTGATAGGACTGCGCATACATCTGATTGACTTCTTCGGCTGACAGCATGCTGAACATGTACTGCTTGCGCTCAACGCCAACCGCGCCACCGCTGGTGGTATTGACTGCCTGGCAACCGCTCAGCAACAGCGCCGCAGCCAGGCCACTCAGATAAAGAATCTTGCTCATCGAGCCATCTCCTTGAATCGGACGCCCTATGCTAGGCCGCCCCCGCAGCACGAGCAACCACGCCACTTGCGCGTTGGCTGCACGCCATCTTTGCTGAATACGACACCTGCCTGCTCGTTAGCACCAACCCATTAAGGTTTTACCCTGTCACTGCCGATATCCCGTGACAGGCCACTTTGTGCCCGGGAGCTCCCATGAAGTTCAAGTCGATCCAGTTTTCCGTCGCTTTCCTAGCTGGAGCCAGTGTGCTGGCGGTGGTCGTGGCCTTGGTGCTCTACGCACTCTTCGCCAGCGGGCGAACCCAGGTACTGGTACAGGAGCGAACCCAGGCACTGCTCGAACAGGTTATCGAACAGCGCCTGTCTGCACTGGCTCAGGCGCAAGTCAGTGAAATCCAGCGAGAACTGGAAGCGCCTCTCCAGATCACTGCCGACCTCGCGCGGGTCAACGCCATGCTCGGCATGACCGACACCAATGGCAGCCCGCTGCTTAGTACCAGTCGCGAAGAACTCGCCAACCTCGTGCACGAAACCACGGCGCAGAACCCCAAGCTGCTTGGCAGCTACATCGGCTGGGAACCGAATGCATTCGATGCCAGCGATGACATGTATGCCGGCAGCAAGGAAAACGGCTACGACGGTACCGGCCGCTTCCTGCCATGGTGGTATCGCAATGCCGACGGTAGCCTGGGCATCGACGCCATCGGCTCGACCGAAAGCGAGGAGCTGCTGCCGACCGGCGTGCGCGCAGGCGAATACTACCTCTGCCCCAAAGAACGCAAACGCCCCTGCGTGATCGACCCGGCCCCTTATGATGTCGGCGGCAAGATGACCATGCTCGCCTCCTTCACCTCCCCCATTCTGGTCAATGGCGAGTTTCGCGGTATTGCCGGTGCGGATCTGGCTGTCAACTTCATTCAGGATCTGCTGGTCAAGGCTGACGCCCAACTCTACAACGGGGCCGGCGAGATGGCCCTGATCGCCAGCAATGGCCGCCTGGTCGCCTCGACCAAGACCCCGGACAAACTCGGCGAACCGGCGACGGTGCTGCTCGACGCCAACGAGGTGAGCAATCTCAGCACCTTGCAACCCGGTCAGCCACTCTACTCCATCGATGCCAAGGACGACCCCGAGAACAGTCATATCGAGCTGTTCCTCAGCTTCAATATTGGCCAGAGCGACACCCGCTGGGTGCTGATGGTGGTCTTGCCGCTGAAGGCGGTGATGGCCGAGTTGCATCAATTGCAGGGCGACCTGGCCGCGCAACGTGACGCCGACACCCTGGGCATGACCCTGGTGGGTCTGCTGATCGCCGGTCTCGGTTTGCTGGTGATCTGGTTCGTCGGCTACGGTATCGCCCGCCCGCTGCGGCAGATGGTCGGCATGCTCGACGATATCGCCAAAGGCGACGGCGATCTCACCGTACGCCTGCAGGTCGACCGCAAGGACGAGCTGGGGCAGATCGCTCAGGGCTTCAATGCGTTCCTGGCCAAGCTGCAGTCGATGATCGCTGCCGTGGTGACCTCGGTACAGCAGGTCAGCGACTCCTCCGAACACACCGCCGACATCGCCATCCGCACCAACCAGGGCGTGCAGAAGCAGTTGGCCGAGATCGAACTGGTGGCCACAGCGGTTCATGAAATGACCGCTACCGCGCAGGATGTCGCGCGCAACGCCACCCACGCCGCCGAAGCAGCCAACCACGCGGATCGCGCGGCCAATCAGGGCAAGCAGGTGGTGCAGGAAACCTCCGCGGCCATCGCCGCGCTGGCCAACGAGATCGGTCGCGCTGTGGGCGTGGTGCAGAACCTGGCCAAGGACAGCGAGAACATCAACGCCATCCTCGTCGCCATCCGCGGCATCGCCGAGCAGACCAACCTGCTCGCGCTCAACGCAGCCATCGAGGCCGCCCGCGCTGGCGAGCAGGGCCGCGGCTTCGCCGTGGTGGCCGACGAGGTGCGCAACCTGGCGCAGAAGACCCAGCAAGCCACCGAAGAAATCCAGAGCATGATCCAGCAACTGCAGCAGGGCACGCGCGAAGTGGTCAAGGTGATGGAACAGAGCCAGAACAAGACCGATGACAGCGTGGAGCACGCCAATCAGGCTGCTCAATCGCTGGAATCCATCACTCAGGCCGTATCGGTGATCAACGACATGAACACCCAGATCGCCAGCGCAGCCGAGGAACAGAGCGCGGTAGCCGAGGACATCAACCGCAACGTCATCAATATCGGCCAGGTCGCCAACGAGGTGGCCGGTGGTGCCGACGAAGCCAGCCAGGCCAGCGCTCAGTTGACCAAGCTGGCCGAACAGCAACGCCGCCTGATCAATCAGTTCAAGGTGTAAGGGACTTCACCAGGTAGGGTGCGCCGCGCGCACCGGCTCTAGGCCAACCGCGGGGTGCACAACCTGGACGACGCCCTCGACACCCTGCGCAGGCTCAAGCCGGAGTCAGGCACTCCGGCGCATCCAGCTTCGGATCGTTGACCAAAGTCGCCAGGGCACGCTCACGCAGCGCGCCCTGCGGCTTGGCCAGCAGCGCGGCCAACCGCTCGGGAGGCGTATCGTTGCTCAGCCACAACGCCTGCTCATGCTCATCGAGAATCAACGGACGGCGCAGCGTGGCGGCTTCCTGGGTGATCAACGCCACACTCAGGTATTCATGCCCGGAGACCGGATAAATCTCCCACAGCGCCGCGAAATACATCAGTGAATCGCCGGTGGTCATCCAGTACGGCCGCTTGCGTGTGGCACCGCGCCATTCGTAGAAACCGTTGGCCGGCAACAACGCACGCCGCAGGCGATAAGGCTCACGAAACATCGGCTGCTCGGCGAGAGTCTCGGCGCGTGCATGAGCTGGAGTCTTGGACAGATCCTTGAGCCAGGCCGGCGTCAGCCCCCAGCGCGCCGCTGCGGCCTGTGGCCCGCTCTTGCCAGCACGCAACATCAGCACCTGAGCGTTAGGCGCAAGATTCCAGTGTGGCTGCTGGCCAGCAGGGAAGCCGGGCAACGCGGCAAAAGCAGGCGACCAGCGAAACAGGGCATAACGTCCACACATGAAACGACTCGACAGGCAGGGGGCGCGTCAGCAGAGCAACACACCCTGGAAAGACTCCGGCTCATCACCGGTCACAGGTTGCGCGGCATTGTACTCAGCGATCAGCGTGCGCGCCCGCTCGGCATCCACATCGCCAACCACCAACCCGAGCAGACCACACGCCGGCAACTCCCCCATCGCCCCGATAAGGTGCTGGCCGAGCAGATGTGCCTCGACACCTTCGCTGGCCAGCATATCCACCAGCAGTTGTCCTTCCAGCAGGTTTTCCGGCTCGTAGATTCGCTGCATCAGTCGTTCTCCCCACGAACGTCCAACTCCCATTCGACGCCGTCAGTACGCAGTTCGAACTGAATCGGTCGACAGCACACCGGGCAGTCCTCGATATAGGACTGATCGCCGCCCGACAGATCGAGCAGCGCCTCGGCCGGCTCACCGCAATAAGGGCAATGATACGACTCGCTTTCCAGCATCGCGGCCTCCTTGTGACTTGGCGTTATAATCGCCGGTCTATTGCTGACCCTGTTACCCAACCTTAGCCGTTTCACAACAAGAGAGCATGATGGGCGCATTCGATGCCATCCGACCCTATGCCGACGCAGAAGTGCGCCCCGTACTGGCGCGCCTGCTCGCCGACCCGGCGTTTCTCGGCACCCTCACCCGTTTCCGCTTTCCACGGCTTGCCGGGCCATTGGGCTGGCTGCTCAAGCCGCTGATCGCCGCACGGCTGCGCAGCGAATTCGCCAGCATCGACTCGGTCGCCGGCCTGCAGCAGAAGATCGAGCCTTACATCGATCGCACCATCGAACACGCCAGCGACGGCATCAGCTACTCGGGCCTGGAGCACCTGCAGCCGGGCAAAGCCTATCTGTACCTGGCCAATCACCGCGACATCGTCATGGATCCGGCCTTCGTCAACTACGCCGTCTACCATGCCGGCCTGCAGACGCCGCGTATCGCCATCGGCGACAACCTGCTGCAGCGTCCCTTCGTCAGCGACCTGATGCGCTTGAACAAGAGCTTCATCGTGCACCGCTCGATCAGCGGACGCCGGGAAAAACTCGCGGCGTATCAACTGCTCTCGGCCTATATCAGCCATTCGATCCGCGAAGATGGCGAATCGATCTGGATCGCCCAGGCCGAAGGCCGGGCCAAGGACGGCGACGACCGCACCGATTCGGCCATCCTCAAGATGTTCCACATGAGCCGCAAGGACGAGCCGTTCGCCGAGGTGATCGACTCGCTCAACCTGATCCCGGTTTCGATCAGCTACGAATACGACCCCTGCGACCAGGCCAAGGCCCGCGAACTGAGCGTGCGCGCCACCACCGGCAGCTACACCAAGGCACCAGGCGAGGACGACGCCAGCATCGCCCTGGGCATCACCGGCTACAAAGGCCGCGTGCACCTGCATTTCGGCCCACCGGTGGCCGGCCTGGAAGACACCAAGCAGCTTGCCTTGGAGATGGATCGCCATATCCTCGGCCAGTACCGCCTGTTCCCGGTGCACTACCTGGCCTATGCCATGTGGGAAGGACGCGAAGCCGATCTCGGCGTACCAGCAGCCTCCGAGCTGTTCGCCGCAGCCGAATTGAGCAAGGCCGAAGCCGAATGGCGCAAGCGTCTGGCCGCCTGCAGTGCCGAGCAGAAACCCTACCTGATCCTGCAGTACGCCAACCCGGTACGAAACCAGTATCGAATCAAGGCAGGCCTGCCGCTCTGAGGGCGGAGAAACAAACGAAAACGGCAGCCCAATGGCTGCCGTTTTCGTTTAGCGCATGACCGTTACAAACGGGTGCTGAACCAGGACAGCACCAGCGCCGCACTCAGGCAGACCGCACCAAAGCGATAAAAGAAACGGTTGATGCGCAGCGTGCGCTCGTCAAACAGAGGAACCTCGTCGAGGCCATCCAGCTCGCCCTGGGCCAGCACCCGAGCCTGCACACGCTGCTCACGCAAACGCGTCATCAACCACAACCAGCCACCGGCCACAGCGAAGAACAGCGCCAGAGCATTCACTGCCACGCCTGGATGGGCAAGCAGCAGCGACCACAACACCTGCAGCGACATGCAACACCTCGAGTTCAGCATGGTGCAGGGCTGACGACACCGCACCAGAATGGGGATTACGGCTGAAAAACCACCTTGTTCAGCCCTCCAAAGTCGCCGCGCAGTGTACTGAAATCCCACTTTTATAAGGTTCGTTTCCGACGAACGCGGTTCGCTATCCCGAAATCGTCTGAAAACTGTCATATGCCTGGCCTAGGGTTTGTATCTCTCAGAGTGACCAAACAGTCACGACTGTTACTGGAGCCTCAACCCTCATGTCCTAGGAGGACTTGCCATGCTTAACCCTCAACCGCTGGATCGCGATTACCTGATCGACTCGCTGGATGAAGTGGACGCCGTGGTCGACGAACTTTCCTTCAATGTGCAGGATCAGCACTGGCTGGTTTACTGCGCCCTGGGCGGGCATGAGCACTATGACCTGCCGGACATCGACAACCGTACCGGCATGAGCCTGCCGGAACTCTACGAGCAGGCCGCCTGACCCCTTCAGAAACGAAAACGCCCCGAATGATTCGGGGCGTTTTCGTTTCACCAAGGCTCGTCGAGCGCTGGCGATCAGCCGCGAGCGGCCTTGATCACGTCGATATAGGGCTCGGCGTTGCGTTGATCCTGAATCAGCGCAACGAAGTCGTTGCCCTGGGCGTCGACAGCCGACAGGTCATGACCGGCCGCGACGAAGAAGCCGACGAAGCGCTCGAAGTCATCCACACGCAGGCCACGATAGGCCTTGACCAGCTTGTGCAGCGAAGGCGGCGTGGCATCGGCCGGCTCCACCGTGAGAAACAGCTTGATCGAGTCGTCGCTGATTTCTTCGCCAATCACCTGCTTCTTGTCTTTACGCATCACCCGCTCCCGCCAAGCATTACAGAGGGTCGGCAGTGTAGCGCCGACACAAGCGCGGCTCAACGCGCAGCAGAGAACGCTACCACGCAGCGAAAGTGCACGACAGCCGACCTAGGTCAAACCGCAATAAATCCCGCACGCCCTATAATGCGCCGAGCCGCTAGGGTCTGTTGACGTTTCGGTGCAAGCCGCGTTGCTGCGAGAAATGGCTCCCGGTTAGGCGCAGGACGCCGTTGCCAAGTCCTGCAACAACAGCGGGAGCCATTTCCCACGCCCCCCCCGGAGGGCCGGGCCAGTTTTAGCGCGGAACGTCGTTACTCGACAGCTCATTTGGACGACCACAAAAACGCCAGGAGCGTTTTTGCGCGCAAGCCCCGAAGGGGTAAAGCACATGGATGCGCTGAACAAACTCGCGTCTCGTGCCTAGCCCCGCGCTAAAAATGGCTCCGGCGCGGTCGCGGCGAAACGTCAACAGCCCCTAGGGAGCCAGCATGTCACGTCAATCGCTGCCGCTGTTCGCCGCCTGGCGCCAGACCCTGCACGCCGGATACTCCTGGAAAGCCCTACGCGGCGACCTCAGCGCCGGGCTGACGGTCGGCATCATCGCCATCCCGCTGGCCATGGCACTGGCCATCGCCGTTGGCGTGGCGCCGCAGCATGGCTTGTACACGGTGCTGATCGCCGCCCCGCTGATCGCCTTGTGCGGTGGCTCGCGCTTCAACATTTCCGGCCCTACCGCCGCCTTCGTGGTGATCCTCCTGCCGATCACTCAGCAGTACGGCCTGGGTGGCCTGCTGTTGTGCACGCTGATGGCCGGGGTGATTCTGATTACCCTCGGCCTGTTGCGCGCCGGGCGGCTGATCGAGTTCGTGCCCTACCCCGTCACACTGGGTTTTACCGCCGGCATCGGTATCGTCATCGCCATTTTGCAGATCAAGGATCTGCTCGGCCTGGAGCTGGCCACCACGCCACAGCATTTTCTCGACAAACTGGCCCTGCTTTCCGATGCACTGCCAAGCCTGCAGCTCGGCGATACGCTGGTCGCTGCCTGCAGCCTCGCGACGCTACTGATCTGGCCGCGGCTGGTGCCCAAGGTGCCCGCCCATCTGGTGGCACTGGCCGTAGGCGCACTGCTGGCGCTCGGGCTGGAGCGCCTTGGGCTGCCCGTCGCAACGCTGGGCGAGCGCTTCAGCTACACCCTCGATGGCATCGAACACCCCGGCATTCCACCGTTCCTGCCGGATCTGGCGTTGCCCTGGACATTGCCAGGCCCCGATGGCCAACCGCTTGTGCTGTCGTTCGAACTGATCCGCCAGTTGCTCGCCCCCGCCTTCGCCATCGCCATGCTGGGCGCCATCGAGTCACTGCTCTGCGCCGTGGTCGCCGATGGCATGACCGGCAGCAAGCATGACCCGAACGCCGAACTGATCGGCCAGGGCCTGGGCAACCTTGCCGCACCGTTCTTCGGCGGCATTACCGCCACCGCGGCGATCGCGCGCAGCGCCGCCAACGTACGCGCCGGCGCGTTTTCGCCGCTGGCCGCGATCATTCACGCCGGTGTGGTACTGGCCGCCATCCTGCTGCTGGCGCCACTGTTCAGCTACCTGCCGATGGCCGCCCTCGCCGCCCTGCTGTTGATGGTGGCGTGGAACATGAGCGAGGCACGCCACGTCGTGCACACCCTGCGCATCGCCCCCCGCGGCGACGTGCTGGTATTGCTGACCTGCCTGGTGCTGACGGTGCTGTTCGACATGGTGCTGGCCGTCGGTGTCGGCCTGCTACTGGCAGCCGGACTGTTCATCAAGCGCATGAGCGAACTGACCGACACGGCAGCGCCAAGCCGGCGCCAGCGTCTGGCTCTGCAGGACTTGCCGGAGCAGGTGCTGGTCTACGTGATACGCGGGCCGCTGTTCTTCGGCGCCGCTGAGAAGGCATTGAGCGTGCTGCGCCGCTTCAGCCCGGAGGTGAAAGTGGTGATCGTCGACATCAGCGCCGTGCCGCTGCTGGACATGACCGCCATCGCGGCACTGGACAACGTACTGCGCGATTACCACAAGCAAGGCGTGGCGCTGATCCTCAGCGGCCCCAGCGCCCAGGTACGCCTGCAACTGCGCCGCGCCGGCATTCACCGCCAGCCCGGACAACTGGCCTATGTGCATGACCTGCCGCAGGCGCGGGAGAAGGCGCTGCGCTGGCTGGCGCCAAACGACGACACGTAGGGTGCGCCGTGCGCACCAGCGGGTTGCGGATTAAGGGCCGGTGCGCGCGACGCACCCTACTCTCCTTGCACCTGCCGGGGCTTACAGCCCCTTGACCGCAAAGATGCCGGCAGCGTTGCGCCAGTAGCCCTTGTAGTCCATGCCATAGCCGAAGATGTAGCGGTCGATGCAGTGCAGCCCGACGTAGTCCGCTTTCAGATCCGGGCGCGCCTTGCGCTGGTGATCCTTGTCGATCAGTACCGCGGTGTGCACCGCGCGCGCACCGGCATGGCGGCAGAAGTCGATGATCGCGCCCAGGGTGTGGCCTTCGTCGAGGATGTCATCGACGATCAGAACGTCGCGGTCGATGAACGACACTTCCGGTTTGGCCTTCCAGAACAGCTCGCCGCCACTGGTCTCGTTGCGATAGCGCGTCGCATGCAGGTAGGACGCCTCCAGCGGAAAGTTCAGCTTGGTCAGGAGTTTGCCGGAGAAGATCAGACCGCCGTTCATCACACAGAACACCACGGGGTTGCGCTCGGCCAACTCGGCGTTGATGCGGCTGGCGACCTGATCGATGGCGGCCTCGACCTCGGCTTCGGTGAACAGGCAGTCGGCTTCCGCCATGACTTGGCGAATGTGCGCGAGATCGGCGGACATGGTGGCGTTCTCTCTTGATCGGGGCGTTTATGAGTGACGGCGACAGCAAAAAGCTGATCGACTCGTCAAATAAAAGCGGGCAAAGGTACAGACCCGTACAGCACTTGCCAAGTGGCGGCTGACCGGCGTTGCGCAAGCGCCTCACCTCATCTCATGACCGGTTAGTCACTCACCACTTGGTATAAGCAATGCTTTACTCTAACGCGATTTTTACCAGAGCCTGTTGGAGACCCCAGCTTATGCCCATCCGTGAGATCCGCCACCCGCTGATCCGCCACAAAATCGGCCTGATGCGCCGCGCCGACATCAGCACCAAGAACTTCCGTGAGCTGGCCCAGGAAGTCGGCGCGCTGCTGACCTACGAAGCGACCAACGATCTGCCGCTGGAGTCCTACGAGATCGACGGCTGGGCAGGCCCGGTGCAAGTAGAGAAGATTGCCGGCAAGAAGATCACCGTGGTGCCGATCCTGCGCGCCGGCATCGGCATGCTCGATGGCGTGCTCAGCCTGATTCCCGGCGCCAAGGTCAGCGCCGTCGGCGTCGCGCGCAACGAGGAAACGCTGGAGGCACACACCTACCTGGAGAAGCTGGCCCTGGGTATCGACGAGCGCCTGGCGCTGATCATCGACCCGATGCTGGCCACTGGTGGCTCCATGGTCGCCACCATCGACCTGCTGAAGAAAGCCGGCTGCAAGGAAATCCGCGCCATGGTGCTGGTCGCGGCACCGGAAGGTATCGCCGTGGTGGAGAAAGCGCACCCCGACGTGACCATCTTCACCGCCTCCATCGATCAGCGTCTGAACGAACACGGTTACATCATTCCAGGCCTGGGCGACGCCGGTGACAAGATCTTCGGCACCAAGCAGAAGGACGCCTGAGCATGAGCCAGCAGGAATTCAACGATCCGCTGTGGCGCCAGGGCATCTCGGGCGCGCAGATGCTCTTCGTGGCCTTCGGCGCCCTGGTGCTGATGCCGCTGATCACCGGGATGGATCCCAACGTCGCGCTGTTCACCGCGGGTATCGGCACCCTGCTGTTCCAACTCGCCACAGGCCGCCAGGTGCCGGTATTCCTGGCATCGAGCTTCGCCTTCATCGCGCCGATCCTAGTCGCCAAGGAACAATTCGGCTTGCCAGCCGTGCTCGGCGGTATCGTCGCCTCGGGCTTCGTCTACATGATTCTGTCGGCCGTGGTGAAACTGAAAGGCCCCAGCTTCATCGACCGACTCCTGCCTCCGGTGGTGATCGCGCCCGTGATCATCTCCATCGGCCTGGCGCTCTCCCCGGTCGCTGTGAACATGGCCATGGGCAAGGCCGGTGACGGCAGCGTGCAACTGGTTCCCTACAGCACAGCGATGATGATCTCCATGCCGGCACTGGTAACCACCTTGCTGGTCGCCGTGCTCGGTCGTGGCATCTTCCGCTTGGTTCCCATTCTCGCGGGCATCGCCGTGGGCTGTAGCCTGGCCGGGTTCTTCGGGGTGATCGACACCAGCGGCATCGCCAATGCGCCCTGGCTGGCCATGCCGGCCTTCGTCGCGCCAGAACTGCACTGGGGCGCGATTCTGTACATGGTTCCGGTCGCCCTGGCGCCAGCCATCGAGCACATCGGCGGTGTCGTGGCCATTGGCAGCGTGACGGGCAAGAACTACGTGAAGAAGCCTGGTCTGCACCGCACCCTGCTCGGTGACGGCCTGGCCAGCTCGGCGGCCGGTCTGTTTGGTGGCCCACCCAACACCACCTATGCGGAAGTCACCGGCGCGGTGATGCTGACCAAGAGCTACAACCCGAAGATCATGACCTGGGCAGCCGTGTTCGCCATTGCCCTGGCCTTTGTCGGCAAGTTCGGCGTGGTCCTGCAGAGCATTCCGGTACCGGTGATGGGCGGTATCCTCTGCCTGCTGTTCGGTTCCATCGCTGTAGTCGGCCTGAATACCCTGATTCGTCATCAGGTGGATCTGTCCGAGGCACGCAACCTGATCATCGTATCGGTGACCCTGGTATTCGGTATCGGCGGCATGGTGATCGGCGGCGATGAGTTCGCCTTGTCGGGTATTTCCCTGTGCGCCATCGCGGCACTGCTGCTCAATCTGCTGCTGCCTGGCGGCGTCGGCTGGAAGAACAAGGCGCTGGACGAGCAACAAGAACCCTGATGTAGACCGCGATCCTGTGCTTCAAAAACAAACGCCCCGAACCAGTCGGGGCGTTTGTTTTTGCGTAGGGTGCGCCATGCACACCGATTACCAATCATGGTGCGCACGGCGCACCCTACGGACAAATTACCAACCTACGCCAAAGCCCAGGGTGTAGCGGGTCTCGTCGAGATCGCCCTCGGCGCCGCTGACGATATCCTTCTCAGCCTTCATGTTCAGCGAGGCCCAGTCGGTGACCTTGTAGCGCAGGCCCACTTCGGCATCCAAGCTGTAATCGGCGGCGCCACTGAGCGGGCGACCGACCTCACCGACGCTGAACAGCTCGACAGTCTTGCCGATCAGATAGCGGTTGTAGTCCCACTTCACGCTCAGCGCGTAGAAGCGATCCTGCTCGCCATTGCTGTAGCGATAGTCGCTGCGGTTGGCCAGGGTGGCGATGGAGAAGGCGCCCAGTTCGTCGTCCCAGAACTGATAACCCGGACCGGTACCGATGGTGCGCTGGCGCTCGACCTCTTCGATGCGGTCACGCTTGTACTCGAAGCGCCCTTGCCAGAACCACTTCTCGGTGATGAAGCGGTCAAGCGCGTATTCGGCGCTCCAGTTGTCGGTGCTGACCACATCGTTCTTCAGTTCACGGTTGTAGTCGGCAATCGCGTTGTGTCGCCACTGGCCATGACGCGCCTGGGTCTTGATATCCACGTCATAGTCATCGGAGTCGCGCTCGCCGCGCTTGTAGTCCAGACCGAGGTCGATATTGCCCTTCCAGGTGAAATCCTCCACCAGCGGCTTGGGCTTCATGATCTGCTCGATCTGCGCCAGCTCGATGGTCTTCGGCGCCTCGCCGTTGGCCAGGGTGACCTTGCCAGACTCTGCTGCCAGCAGCGATTTGGCCCGCTCACCGTCGACCGGACCGAGCTTGACCAGCAGTTCGTGGTCACTCTCCAGGGTGGCGACTTTTTTCCAGTCCAGCGGGATGGAGCCACCGTAGTCGGTTTCCAGCAGCAGTTTGCTGCCGTCGAAGAAACGGATGGTACCGGTGAGACGGTCTCCATTTTTCAACCAGACGGTGTCGGCGAAAGAGGCGGAACTGCATAGAGCGATGCTCAGACCAAGCAGGGACAGCGATGTAGAGCGCGGCATAAGAGTAGGCAATGGCGTTGGTGGGCGAAAGCCGGGCATTATCCGCAACCCCGGCGCCAGAGCAACAGGTGACCGGGGCAAATCCGCAGAGTTCAGCTTTTTCCGCCCAATGGCGGTGAAATCGACTGAAGATCGGCGCACCACGGTGTCCGCGCAGCGCCTCACCAGCCCACGCCAACACCGATCAGATAGTGCCGATCGGAAACGGTCTGGCCCTGGCTCCGCAGTTGATCGAGCTCGTACAGAAGCGACAAGCGCGCCCACTGGTTGAGTCGATAACGCAGGCCAAATTCGCTGTCGAGCACATAGTCGATCTCATCGATATGTGGAATCTGCAGTTCTGCGTTGGCGTAGAACTCCAGGCGCGTGCCCCATAGCAAGCGCTTGTAATCCAGCTCCAGGGACGTGGTATTGAACGCCAGGTCGGCGACATCCGACTCCAGACGCACGCGATTGAATTGCCCGATCAGATCGAAGCGACCCAGTTCGTCGTCCCAGAAGCGGTAGCCTGGGCCCGTACCCGCAATGCGCTGACGGTCGATGGCTTCGAACTCATCCTCGCTCTGCTGCAAGCCAACCCGCCAGAACCATTGCTCGGTGAAAAAGCGGTCGAGGTCGTACTCCAGCTCCCAGTTATCCTCGACCTTCCTGTCGTTCTTGGTTTCACGCTCCAACTCGCCATTCAACACATGACGCCAGCGCCCATGCTCGACGCGGGTATTGCCCTTGAGCTTCCACTCGTCGACATCGTTCTGATTGCGCTTCATGTCCAGCTTGGCGTCGAGGTTGCCCTCCCACAGTCGGTCTTCCAGCAACGGTCGCGGCGGCACCAGGCGCTTGATCTCGGCCAATGGCAGCACGTATTCGCGCTCGCTCTGCACCCGAACCATGCCGCTGCCGGCGGCGGCCAACCTTTCGCTACGCTCGTTGTCGAAACCGCTGCGCCTCACCAGCAGAGGCTTGTCTGAACTCAGGGTGTCGATATCCTTCCAATCGATCAGCACCTGGCCGGCGTACTTGGTCTTGAGCGCCAGCTTGCCGCCATCGAGCAGAATGATCTCGCCTGAAAGCCGATCGCCATTATCGAGCCAGACGGTATCGGCCCACGACGGCGTAGCCAGGGTATAAAGGACGCAGACGAGCAATAGACGCAGCAACATAGAAGGACGACCGACATGGGCAAGATGAACCCGGCAGAGTCTGCATGGCCGGCTTCGCCACCGGCAAGCGCCGAGGCGCGCCGTGAGGCGCTGTATCTGGTGCTGGCGCAGATCCCCGAGGGCAAGGTAGTGAGCTATGGCGAACTGGCCGAGATGGCCGGCCTTGGCCGCGCCGCGCGCTGGGTGGGGCGTACCCTCAGCCAACTGCCGGAGGGTTCGCGCCTACCCTGGCATCGGGTGATTGCCGCAGGCGGCTGCCTGAGCCTGGCCGCAGGAACAGCCTCTGGCGCCGAACAACGCGCACGCCTGCGCGCCGAGGGCGTCAGCATCCTGAACGAACGTGTGGATATGCGCCGCCATGGCTGGCGTCCACTGGAGCACAGCAGTTAGAGTGCGCCCTACGAACCACCCCCACCTTAGATTCGAGCCAATGCCACGCAAATCCTGGCGAGAAGCCCTCGCTGCCTACGCCAGCCCCGCAACGCTGGCGCTGCTCCTGCTCGGTTTCGCTGCCGGCCTGCCCTACATGCTGGTGTTCTCCACCCTCTCCGTATGGCTGCGCGAAGCCGGCGTAGCGCGGGAGACCATCGGTTTCGCCAGCCTGATCGGCCTGGCTTACGCCTTCAAATGGGTGTGGGCACCGATGCTCGACCAATGGCGTTTGCCGTTGCTGGGCAAACTGGGGCGCCGCCGCTCCTGGCTGGTTCTGTCGCAGTGCCTGATCGCCATCGGCCTGCTGGGTATGGCCAACTACGACCCGCAGACCCAGCTCAGCAGCCTGATAGGTCTGGCGGTATTGGTAGCCTTCGCCTCGGCCACCCAGGATATCGCGGTGGACGCCTATCGCCTGGAGATCGCCGAAGACAATCGCCAGGCCGCACTGGCAGCCGCCTACATGGCCGGCTACCGGGTTGCCGCACTGCTTGCCACAGCCGGTGCCCTCTACCTGGCAGAAGGCTTCGGCTCGACCGCCAAGGAATATCAGTTCAGCGCCTGGACCGGCACCTACCTGGTCTTCGCCCTGCTGATGTTGCCAGGGCTGATCACCACCCTGTGGATGCGCGAACCCACGGCGCCTGTGCCAACCCGAGCGGCACCGCCCAAGCACGGTTTCCTGCTCCAATCCCTCGCCTTGCTGGCGGTGATCACCCTGGTGATCTCCGTGCCGACCATGTTCATCCAGTTCTACCAGAGCGACCTGATGCTCATGCTGCGGGGCGATCTCACCCCACACGATCTGCTCTACAACGACCGCGCCTTCCTGCGCGCCATGCTCTACACGACCCTGACCTGCATCTCCGTTTCCGGCCTGGCCTGGGGCGGCCTGGCGCCCGTGCTGAAGACGGCGACAGAACGCTATGGCTTCTTCCACCAACTGCTCTCGGTACTGCTGCTGATCATCCTGTTGATCTCGGTACCGGCGATGTTCGCCCAGTTCTACGACAGCGATCTGCATCTGGTCTGGCAAGGCCAGCTCAGCCTGCAGGATCTGCTCTACTACGACCGCGCCTTCCTGCGCGCGCTGCTCTATAGCGTCCTCACCGCCCTGTCCATTTCCAGCCTGTTCTGGGGCGGCATGGCACCAGTGCTGACCCCGGTCAACGACTTCATCGTGCGCTATCGCTGGCAGGCGCTACTGCTACTGGCGCTGATCGCCACCTATCGCCTGTCCGACACGGTGATGGGGGTGATGGCCAACGTCTTCTACATCGACCAGGGCTTCACCAAGGAACAGATCGCCAGCGTCAGCAAGCTGTTCGGCCTGATCATGACGCTGCTCGGTGCCGGCGTCGGCGGGCTGCTGATCGTACGCTTCGGCATCATGCCGATCCTGCTGATCGGGGCGGCCGCCTCGGCGGCGACCAACCTGCTGTTCATGCTGCTGGTGAACATGGGGCCGCACCTGCCAATGCTGACCCTGACCATCTCAGCCGATAACTTCAGTGCCGGTCTGGCCACTTCGGCGTTCGTCGCCTACCTCTCCAGCCTCACCAACCTGAAGTTCTCGGCCACCCAATACGCTCTGCTCAGCTCCATCATGCTGCTGCTGCCCCGGTTGATCGGTGGCTACTCGGGCGTGATGGTGGAAAAGCTCGGCTACGCCCAGTTCTTCCTCGCGACCGCGGTGATGGGCATACCGACCTTGATCCTCATCGTGATCCAGTGGCGGCGTGACAAGCGTCAGGGCAACGGCGACACGCCAACGGCGGCGGCACAACCCACAGCGGATGCCCTGAAGAGCTGACAGACAAAGGCCACGCCTTCTCTACGAAAGCGCGGCCTTGTCGATTACAGCGACACGCGAGAGCAGAACGCAGCCTGCTAACGCCCCTGTTGCACCACCTGAACCACACGCGGCGGCTGCGCCAGCTCCACGCCTTCGGCACGCAGGCGATCACGCACGTTCTCGTTGAGCATGAAGATCACGCTCCAATAATCGCTGGCGGCCGTCCACATGCGTAGCGACAGGTTGATCGAACTCTCGGTCAGACTGGCAACCACCACCACGGGCGCCGGCTGCTGTTGCACGCGCGAATCCTTGGACAGCTCCAGCAAAACCTGGCGCGCCTTGGCCAGATCGGCGTCGTAGTCGAGCTTCACGTCATAGAGAATCTGCCGCGTCGCCTGGCGCGAGTGGTTGGTGATGATGCCGTTGGACAACGTCCCGTTGGGCACGATCACCGTCTTGTTGTCGCCCGTGCGCAAGACCGTATGGAAGATCTGGATGTAATCGACCGAACCGGAAATACCCTGGGCCTCGATGAAGTCGCCCGCCTTGAATGGGCGAAACAGCATGATCAGCACGCCGCCGGCGAAATTCGCCAGGCTGCCCTGCAAGGCCAGGCCGATGGCCAACCCGGCGGCACCGATCATGGCGATGAAGGAAGTGGTTTCCACACCGATCATCGACGCCACGCTGATCACCAGCAGGATCTTCAGCACGATGCCGATCAGGCTATCGATGAAGCTGCTCAGGGCGCGATCGACTCGACGCCCTTCGAGCAAGCGCCCGACACTTGCGGTCAACCGGCCAATCAGCCACCAGCCGATAACCAGCGTGACCAAGGCCAGCATCAGCTTACCGCTATATTGCAACACCACTGGCAGCCAGGCCTCGGACAGCCTGACCAGTTCATCGACATTCATATCCATTGGACACTCCTTCTGCGCACGAAACAGAACCGCCACGGCAAGCCATGGCGGTCAGGGCAACAGAAGAGTCGACGCGAGCGAGGGGGTCTAGGTTCCCTCAAGGCGTGAATCAGTCGCGGAAGTTGTTGTACTGCAGCGGCATGCCAAACTCGTGGCTGCGCAGCGCCGCGATGGCCTCTTGCAGGTCATCACGCTTCTTGCCGGTAACCCGTACCTGCTCGCCCTGAATGGCGGCCTGAACCTTGAGCTTGGCTTCCTTGATGTGCGCGACGATCTTCTTCGCCAGCTCCTTGTCGATGCCTTCGCGGAACGTGACTTCCTGCTTCATCACCTTGCCCGAAGCATAGGGCTCCTTGGTTTCCATGCACTGGCAGTCGATCTTGCGTTTGATCAGGCTGCTGCGCACGATATCGAGCATCTGCTCGAGCATGAACTCGGCTTCCGCGGTCAAGGTCAGCGCCTTGTCCTTGCTCTCGATACTGCACTTGCCGCGCAGATCGAAACGGCGATCCAGTTCCTTGATGGCGTTGTCGACCGCATTGGTCAGTTCGTGTTTGTCCAGTTCCGACACCACGTCGAACGAAGGCATGAGCTTGCTCCTGATGGACGGCGCGATACTCTTCACGGAGTGAGCGCGCCTGACTTGACGATAACTATGGCGAGCCCATTATAACCAGTCTCATACACGCCGTTTGGCGTCCTTCCTATCTGCCTGCGAGCCCGCCCCATGCCCAACCCCCATCTCAGCATCCTGGTGGTGGACGATGCCAAGTTCTCCAGCGCCATGATCGGTCGCGCTCTGAGTCAGGCCGGCTATCAGGACGTACGCTTCGCCAGCAGCGCGGCCGAAGCGCTGCAGTTGCTCGAACAACGCCCCGCCAGCGTGCTTCTGGCCGACTGGCTGATGCCCGAGATGGATGGCCTGGAGCTGACTACGCGGGTGCGCCAGCTGGACGAAACCGCCGACCACTACACCTATGTCATCCTGCTCACCGGCAAAGAGGGCGAGAACGTGCTGAGCGAGGCCTTCGACCGTGGCGTCGACGACTTCATCAGCAAGGCGGCGATGAACGAGCAGTTGGTGCCGCGCGTGTTCGCCGCCGACCGCCTGTGCAACACCCTGCAGCGCCTGCTCCACGAAAACCGCATGCTCACGCAGAACATCGCCAGCCTGGAGCGGCGCAACCTGGTCGACCCACTCACCGGCCTGGGCAACCCGCGTTACCTGCGGCAGAAACTGAGTGACAGCCTGCGCCAGATCGAGTCACGCGGCGGTGCCGTGTGCTACCTGCTGATCGGTTTGCAGGACGCTGGCCAGTTGCGCAACCAGTACGGTGATCGTTTTTACAATGAGCTGCTGCACAGCGCCGCGCGCAGACTGCAGCAACTGGTGCGGCCCCTGGACGTGCTGACGCGCCTGGATGATGACCACTTCGGCCTGATCACCCTGCTCGAAGACCTTCACGAGTGCTCGCCGAGCAGCTTCAAACGCCTGCACGAGGGCCTCAATCTCAAGGCGTTCAAGACCAGCGAAGGCTTCATTACGCTCAAGGCCGGTATCAGCCTGGTCGGACTCGACGCCAAGGCACTGCCGACCACACCCGAGCAGTTGATCGAGCACGCGGAAAACCTGTTGGCAGAGTCCTACGCCAGCGGCCGCGTAGCCGCCATGCGCCTGCCGCTACCATGACCTGGCACATTCTCGGTGTCGGCAGCCTGGGCACGCTCTGGGCTGCCCGTCTGGCCCGCGCAGGCGTACCGGTAAGATTGATCCTGCGCAACCATGAGCGCCTGGCCGCCTATCAGGCCGCTGGCGGCCTGACCTTGATCGAAGGCGGCCACGCCAGCCAATACGCCATCCCCGCCGAGTTACCGCAGACTAAGGCGCCCATCCAGCGCCTGCTGTTGGCCTGCAAGGCCTATGACGCCGAAAGCGCCGTGGCCGAGCTGGCGCCACGCCTGATCGAAGGCGCCGAACTGTTGCTGCTGCAGAACGGCCTGGGCAGCCAGCAGGCCGTCGCCCAACGCCTGCCCGGGCGACGCTGCCTGTTCGCCTCCAGCACGGAAGGTGCGTTTCGTCAGGCTGACTTCCAGGTGGTGTTCGCCGGCAATGGTCATACCTGGCTGGGCGACCCCGAGAACCCGCTATCGCCCCTCTGGCTGGAAGAGCTGCAGCGTGCCGGTATCGCTCACCAATGGAGCCCCGACATTCTCATGCGGCTCTGGCGCAAGCTGGCGCTGAACTGCGCGATCAATCCGCTGACCGTGCTCTACGACTGCCGTAATGGTGACTTGCGCGAGCACCCGGCCGAGGTCGCCACACTCTGCGCCGAACTCAGCGAGCTGTTGCAACGCTGCGGCCAACCTGCCGCGGCTGACAACCTCCACGACGAAGTGCTGCGCGTGATCGTCGCGACAGCGGCCAACTACTCCTCGATGCACCAGGACGTCGCCCAGGGCCGACGCACCGAAATCACCTACCTGCTCGGCTACGCCTGTGCTGCGGCCCAGCGTCACGACCTGCACCTGCCGCATCTGCATCATCTGCAACAGCGACTACTGGATCACCTGCGCGAGCGCGGCCTGCCTCTGGATTGAGGAGGTACGGCGGGTGCAGCCCGCCACACGCAGTCTGGCGGGTTGTACCCGCCCTACATGAGTGCCGCATTGACGTGGCAATGGCCCGACAGCCGCGCTAACCTGCCGCTTCCACCCATCGTCACGACAGCCCGATGAAACTGCGCCAGCACCTCGAAAATCTTCCTGTCGGCCGCAAGTTGCTCGCGGCCCTGCTGGTGCTGGTCGCCGCCGTACTGCTGATCGCCAACCTGACCTTTATCAGCGCGGCCTACTGGATCACCCAACAGAGCATGGCGCCCCAGGCCCTGCATACGCTCGGCCGCCTGATCGCCAGCCCGGCACTGAGCAAGGAAGCCTTGTACTCGCCCGCCTCGGCCGAAGCCCTGCTCAAGCGCCTGGATGATTACGCGCCACTGCGCGCAGCGGTGATCTACGACAGCAATGGTGTCAGCCTGGCGCAGTTGCAGCGCGGCGAAAAACTGCGCCTGCCTCAACAACTGAGCGAGCTGGATAGCTGGCTGGAAACGGCCTTCCGTACCAATCTGCTGGTGGAGTTGCCCCACCCCAGCGGGCGCCCCGGGTCACTGCTGCTGGTCGCCTCCAGCGAGCTGCCGGGCGCGTTCTATACCGGCACCCTGACTGCCAGCCTGGTGATTCTGGCCTTGAGCGTACTGCTCTGGCTGCTGGTCGCCCGACAGATCAAACGCCTGGTAACCCGCCCGATCCGCCGCCTGGAGGAACTCTCGCGCCAGGTCACGCGTGAGGAGAACTACGCCCTGCGTGCCGCCCGTGGCAACCGCGACGAGATAGGCGGCCTGGCCGATGCCTTCAACACTATGCTGATGCGCATGGAAGCCCGTGAACAGCAGCTCAAACGCGCTCGCGACGATGCCCAGCAAGCCTTCGACCAGGCGCAGAACCTGGCAGAGGAAACCCGCCACTCCAACCGCAAACTGGAACTGGAAGTGCAGGTTCGCAGCAAGATCGAGAAGAAGCTCACCGGCTTCCAGAACTACCTCAACAGCATCATCGACTCCATGCCCTCGGCGTTGATCGCCCTCGATGAACAGCTCTACGTCACTCAGTGGAACCAGGAGGCCAGCGTCCTCTCCGGCACGCGCCTGGACGAAGCACTGAACCAGCCGGTGTTCCTCGCCTTCCCGCCACTCAAACCCTTTCTCGCCAAACTCAAGCGCACAGCCGAGCAACATCGGGTAGAGAAGATCGAGCGCGTTACCTGGCACAAGAACGAAGAGCCACGGCACTACGCCCTGACGTTCTACCCTCTGATGGGCGGCACCGGGCGCGGCGTGGTGATCCGCATCGACGACATCACCCAGCGCCTCTCGCTGGAGGAAATGATGGTGCAATCGGAGAAGATGCTTTCCGTCGGCGGTCTCGCGGCCGGCATGGCTCACGAGATCAACAACCCCCTCGGCGCCATCTTGCATAACGTGCAGAACATTCGCCGACGCCTTTCCCCCGAGCTGGAGAAGAACCTGGAACAGGCCGAGCAGGCTGGCGTGAGCCTGCAGGCCATCGAACAGTACATGGAAGGGCGCGAGATACCGCGCCTGCTCGATGGTATCCAGCAGGCCGGTCAGCGCGCCGCCAAGATCGTCACCCACATGCTCAGCTTCAGCCGCCGCAGCGACCGCCAACTGGCGCCCTGCGATCTGCCGGCGTTGATCGATCAGGCGCTGGAAATCGCCGGCAACGACTTCGACCTGGCCGACAGCTTCGATTTCAAGGCCTTGCAGATCGTCCGAGACTTCGACCCCAATCTCGGGCCTGTGGCCGCGACCGCCAACGAGCTTGAACAGGTGCTGCTCAATCTGCTGAAAAATGCCGCGCAGGCCATTCACCAACGCGACGATGACCAGGAACCTGGACGCATCACCCTGCGTACGCGCCTGGCCGGCAACTGGGCGGAGGTTCAGGTGGAGGACAATGGCACCGGCATGAGCGAAGCCGTACGCAAACGTATCTTCGAGCCGTTCTTCACCACCAAGGAAGTAGGCCAGGGCACCGGCCTCGGCCTGGCCGTTTCCTATTTCATCGTCACCAACAACCACAAGGGGCAGATGGAAGTGCAATCCACCGCCGGCCAGGGCACCTGCTTTACTCTGCGATTGCCGCTGAACGCCACTTTCGACACCAGTACAGGGCACTGAACCATGGGTTACCGTCTCTCCAAGATCTATACGCGTACCGGCGACAGAGGCGAGACCGGCCTGGCCGATGGCCGCCGGGTAGGCAAGGATCATCCACGTATCGAGGCCATCGGTGAGGTCGATACGCTGAATAGCCAGTTGGGCCTGCTCCTGGCCGACCTGCAGGAAGCACTGGGCCAATGGCCGGGGCTCGCAGAGGTCATCGAGGTGTTGGCCCCTTGTCAGCACCGCCTGTTCGACCTCGGTGGCGAGCTGGCCATGCCCGATTACCAGGCGTTGCAGAGTGGCGAAATCGAACGCCTGGAAGCAGCCATCGATCTCTGGAATGACGAGGTCGGCCCGCTGCAGAACTTCATCCTGCCCGGTGGCTCGCGCCTGATCGCGCAAGCCCATGTCTGCCGCAGCTTCGCCCGCAGCGCTGAACGCCATTGCCAGCACCTCAACGCCGTAGAGCCGCTACGCGCCGAAGGCCTGGCCTACGTCAACCGCCTGTCAGACCTGCTGTTCGTCGCCGCCCGCCTGATCGCCAAGCGCCAGGGCATCGCCGAAGTACTGTGGAAGGCAGCGGACAAGCCGTAGCGTGTCGGATCACCCAGTGACGCGACATGGGTCACACGGCATTTACTAGCTGAGTAGGGTGCGCCGTGCGCACCGGGAATACCACGGTGCTTGCTTGATGCGCACGGCGCACCCTACACCGGCCAGAACGCGCGGATACCGGCGACACCTTGCGCCCCTGCCTGCCAGGCACGCTCGACATCACCCGGCCCGACACCACCGAGCAGATAAGCCGGGATGTTGCAGCCGACCAGCAATTCGCGGGCGACGTCCCAGCCCAGCGGCAGCGCTTCGGGATGAGTCGCCGTCGCCTGCACTGGCGACAGCGTGACGAAGTCCACGCCCATCTGCGCAGCCAGGGCCAGTTCTTCGGCACTGTGGCAGGACGCAGCCAACCAGCGGTGCTCGGGGAACGGACGACCGCTGCTGGCGTACTTGCGCAGTTGCTCGGCGGTCAGGTGCCAACCAGCGGCCGGGAAATCGCCCAACCATTCCAGCGGCCCCTTGAGCATCAGTTGCGCCTTGCCGGCGCACAGGCCCTGTATGTCCACGGCCAGATCGCGGTACTGCGGGTCGAACATCTTCGGAGCCCGCAGCTGGATCAAGCGAGCGCCCTGCGCCAATGCCGCACGCACGCCAGCCATCAACTCAGCAGGCTCCAGCCCCTCTGGAGTAATCAGATACTCAGCGGGCAGCCGTGCGGCGGCGACAATGGGCCGATTGGCCGCCGGGAATTCATAGTCGAGCAGTTCCCGCTGGGTCACCCACGCCAGCGGCTGGCCCTCCGCACCATGCGGCTCACCGGAAAAGGCCGACACCTCCCAGACATCCAACAGTATCTGCTTGTCCGGATAATCGTGGCGTACCTGGATCAGCGGCCGCGCCGTCGTGGGCCGGATACCCAACTCTTCTTCCAGCTCACGTGCGAGGGCGACGCGCACCTCCTCGCCCTCTTCCACCTTGCCACCCGGAAACTCCCAGAGACCGCCCTGGTGTTTGTCGTCCGGACGCTTGGCAATGAGAATGCGGCCGTCCTCAGCCAGGATGACCGCCGCGGCCACATGAACACGTTTCATCCACGATTCTCCTGCAGAGCGGCCTGATACCAGCGCTCAAAGGCTGGCCAGCGATAGAGACTTTCGACGTAGGCAGCCGCCACCTCTGGCAGCTCCACCCGATAACTGCGCAGGCGCGCCGCCACCGGAGCATAGAAGGCATCGGCAATGCTCAACTGGCCGAACAGGAACTCACCACCGCTGCCAAAACGGCCACGGCAATCGGCCCATAGCGCGCAAATGCGGGCGATGTCCGCCGCCACATCAGCGGGGGTCTCGGCCAGCGCCTGGTCACGTGCCAGATCCATCGGCAGATGGCTGCGCAGAGCAGTGAAGCCGCTGTGCATCTCGGCGCAGACACTGCGCGCCACAGCACGTGCATAGCTGTCGCGCGGCCACAGCTGCGCATCAGGGTAGGTTTCAGCCAGGTATTCGACAATGGCCAGCGAATCCCAGATCGGCCCTTGCTCGGTGACCAGCACCGGCACCTTGCCAGTCGGCGAATAACGTAACAGGCTGGCGCGACTATCAGGCTGAAAGAGACGTACCAGCACCTCATCACAGGCAGCGCCGCTCAGGTCGACCGCCAATGCCGCACGCAGCGACCACGACGAATAATTCTTGTTACCTACCACCAGTTGCAGCGCCATCTGAGCGTTCCTTTCATCGACCATTCAATTGCCACGGACGTTAAAAGCCCAACCCCAAAAACGCAAATTCCCGCTGGTCATGGGGGCATGAGCAGCGGGAATGAGCTTCTGAACAGCTTGGATCAGGTGCGGTATTCGGCGTTGATCTTCACGTATTCGTGAGACAGGTCGGTCGTCCAGATGGTTTCGCTGCAGGTGCCGCGGCCCAACTCGATACGGATGGTGATTTCTTCGCGCGCCATGACTGCAGCGCCCTGCTCTTCGGTGTAGGTGGTCGCACGGCAACCCTTGCTGGCAATACAGACTTCACCGAGGAATACGTCGATCTTGCTCACGTCCAACTGCGGCACGCCAGCATAACCAACGGCAGCGAGGATACGGCCCCAGTTCGGGTCGGAGGCGAACAGCGCGGTCTTGATCAGCGGAGAATGGGCCACGGCGTAAGCCACATCGAGGCATTCCTGATGGGTACCACCACCATTGACCTGTACGGTGACGAACTTGGTCGCACCTTCGCCATCACGGACGATGGCCTGCGCCACCTCCATGAACACCTCAAAAACCGCCTGCTTGAGCTTGGCGAACAGCTCGCCAGCGGCCTCGGTGATTTCCGGCAGGGCCGCCTGGCCGGTGGCGATCAACATGCAGCAGTCGTTGGTGGACGTATCACCGTCGATGGTGATGCGGTTGAAGGACTTGTTCGCCGCATCGCGTACCAGATCCTGCAACACGCCCTTGGCGACCTTCGCGTCGGTGGCGATGTAGCCGAGCATGGTAGCCATGTTCGGACGGATCATCCCGGCGCCCTTGCTGATACCGGTGACGGTGACGGTCACGCCATCGTGCTGGAACTGACGACTGGCACCCTTGGGCAGGGTATCGGTGGTCATGATGCCGGTGGCAGCGGCTTCCCAGTTGTCGGCCTTGAGGTCATCCAGCGCAGCCTGCAGAGCAGATTCGACTTTCTCTACCGGCAACGGCTCGCCGATCACACCGGTGGAAAACGGCAGTACGGCGTTCTCCGCCACCCCGGTCAGTTCCGCCAGACGCGCGCAGGCACGACGGGCGCGTGCCAGGCCATCAGCACCGGTGCCGGCGTTGGCATTGCCGGTGTTGGTCAGCAGATAACGCACTTCGCCACCGAGGCGCTCACGGGTAATCAGTACCGGCGCGGCGCAGAAGGCATTGGTCGTGGTCACCCCGGCGATACGCGAGCCCTCGGCGCAGCGCATCACCACCACATCCTTGCGCCCGGGGCGCTTGATGCCGGCCGAAGCGATACCCAGTTCGAAACCAGGAACAGGGTGCAGGGTAGACAGCGGGCCAAGACCAACAGCCATGAGGTGCGCTCCTTCAAGTGTGCAGTGGCCGACTCAGCGACCGAATGAGATGGTAAAACGCCGCGAGCGGCTGAGCCGTTCGCGGCGTTGTCAGGGCGGCGACAGCATAGCCGAAGCGCCCTCTACTGCAAGCAGGTGTCTACGATCAACCGATCTGGCCGTGGCAGTGCTTGTACTTCTTGCCCGAACCACAGGGGCACGGCTCATTACGGCCGACCTTCTGCTCGGCACGCACTGGCGCACTGGCAACGGCCACGTCACCTTCCTCACCATTGTCCTGCTCAGCCGCCAGTGCCGAGGCATCAGCATGCTGGAACTGCATGCGCTCGGCCATGGCCTCGGCTTCGCGACGCAGACGGGCTTCTTCTTCGGCCGGATCTTCGCGGCGCACCTGAACGTGGCTCAGCACACGGATGGCGTCGCGCTTGATCGACTCCAGCAACTCCTGGAACAGGGCGAAGGACTCACGCTTGTATTCCTGCTTGGGGTTCTTCTGCGCGTAACCACGCAGGTGAATACCGTGACGCAGGTGATCCATGGTCGACAGGTGATCCTTCCACAGGTCATCCAGCACACGCAGCAGGATCTGCTTCTCGAAGGTACGCAGGGCCTCGGCACTGGCCTGGGTTTCCTTCTCGTTGTAGGCAGCCAGCAGCTCGGCAAGGATGCGCTCGCGCAGGGTCTCTTCGTAGAGCTTGTCGTCTTCGTCCAGCCACTGCTGGATCGGCAGCTTGAGGGCGAAGTCGCTGTACAGCACGGACTCCAGACCGGCGACGTCCCACTGCTCGGCCATCGACTGCGGCGGAATGTGGCTGTTGATCGCAGCGGTCAGCACTTCTTCGCGGAACTCGGCAATGGTCTCGCCAACGCTCTCGGCAGCCAGCAGACTGTTGCGCATGTGGTAGATCACCTTGCGCTGCTCGTTGGCCACGTCGTCGAACTCGAGCAGTTGCTTGCGCATGTCGAAGTTACGGCCCTCGACCTTGCGCTGGGCCTTCTCGATGGCGTTGGTCACCATGCGATGCTCGATGGCCTCGCCGGACTGCATGCCCAGGGCCTTCATGAAGTTCTTCACCCGATCCGAGGCGAAGATACGCATCAGGTTATCTTCCAGCGACAGGTAGAAACGGCTGGAACCCGGGTCACCCTGACGACCGGCACGGCCGCGCAGCTGGTTGTCGATACGACGCGACTCGTGACGCTCGGAGGCGATCACATGCAGGCCGCCGGCCTCGATCACCTGCTGGTGACGCTTCTGCCACTCGGCCTTGATCTGCGCGACCTGCTCGTCGGTAGGATTTTCCAGTGCCGCGACTTCCACTTCCCAGTTGCCGCCCAGCAGGATGTCGGTACCACGACCGGCCATGTTGGTGGCAATGGTCAGCGCGCCAGGACGACCGGCCTGCGCGATGATCTCGGCTTCCTTATCGTGGAACTTGGCGTTGAGCACCTTGTGCTCGATGCCTTCCTTCTCAAGCAGCCTCGATACGTACTCGGAGGTCTCGATGGTCGCTGTGCCGACCAGGATTGGCCGGCCCTGGGCCTGGCATTCCTTGATGTCGGCGATGATCGCCTGGTACTTCTCTTCCTGGGTCAGGTAGACCAAGTCGTTGAAGTCCTTACGCGCGATCGGCTTGTTGGTCGGAATCACCATCACGTCCAGACCGTAGATCTGGCGGAACTCGAAGGCCTCGGTATCGGCGGTGCCGGTCATGCCCGAGAGCTTGTTGTAGAGGCGGAAATAGTTCTGGAAGGTGGTCGAAGCCAGGGTCTGGCTTTCGGCCTGGATGTTCACCCCTTCCTTGGCCTCGATCGCCTGGTGCAGGCCTTCGGACAGGCGACGGCCCTGCATGGTACGGCCGGTGTGCTCATCAATCAGGATGACCTGGCCGCTCTGCACGATGTACTCGACGTTGCGATGGAACAGCGTGTGGGCGCGCAGGCCCGCATAGACGTGGGTCAGCAGGCCCAGGTTGTGCGCGGAGTAGAGGCTCTCGCCTTCGGCCAGCATACCGGCCGCAGTGAGCATCTCTTCGACGTACTGGTGGCCGGCTTCGTTGAGTTCGACCTGGCGGGTCTTCTCGTCGACCTTGTAATGACCTTCCTGGGTGACGACGCCTTCCTCTTCCTCGATATGCTGCTTGAGGCGAGGGATCAGCTTGTTGATCTCGATGTACAGCTTGGAGCTGTCTTCAGCCTGACCGGAAATGATCAGCGGGGTACGGGCTTCGTCGATCAGGATCGAGTCGACTTCGTCGATCACGGCGAAATTCAGCTCGCGCTGGAACTTGTCTTCCACGCTGAAAGCCATGTTGTCGCGCAGGTAATCGAAACCGAATTCGTTGTTGGTGCCGTAGGTGATGTCGGCAGCATAGGCGGCGCGCTTTTCTTCCGGCGGCTGGAACGGGGTGACGATGCCCACCGTCAGGCCGAGGAATTCATACAGCGGACGCATCCAGTTGGCATCGCGGCGTGCCAGGTATTCGTTGACGGTCACCACGTGCACGCCCTTGCCGGACAGTGCGTTGAGGTAAACGGCCAGGGTACCCACCAGGGTTTTACCCTCACCGGTACGCATCTCGGCGATCTTGCCTTCGTGCAGGGTCATACCACCGATCAACTGCACGTCGAAGTGACGCATGCCCATCACGCGCTTGCCGGCCTCACGGGCCACGGCAAAGGCTTCGGGAAGCAATTGGTCGAGGGTTTCGCCCTTGGCCAGACGGGCCTTGAACTCTTCGGTCTTGCCACGCAGCTGCTCGTCCGAGAGGGCGATCATCTGTTCTTCGAGGACGTTGACGGACTGCACCGCCTTGAGCATGCGTTTGACTTCACGCTCATTCTTGCTTCCGAAAAGTTTTTTCAACAGAGGCGCAAACATATCGACAGGATCTTCCGGCGAATGGATGGAGGTCGGCGCAAACCGCGACCAGGCAGCCAGCATGGCTGCAGGCGAAGGGGGCATTCTACCCGGAAACGCCGGGGATGAAAGTGACGTTGTCAGCCCATTGCTACCGCATGATGGCGCACACCGCACCAGCCTCGGGGGAAGCCGAGACGCGGCATGCCGAAATAGATGGGGGCGATTGAATGGAATTCAAGGGGCGCTACACGTCACCCCTCATTAGCCCCATTGGTACGCGCGATGTACAGCGCCGGGTTGACCTGACGACCACCCTTGCTGACCTCGAAATGCACGTGGTAACCGGTGGAGCGACCGCTACGGCCGACCTTGGCGATGGTCTGACCGCGCTGCACCAGATCACCGATCTGCACCGTGTTGCTCTGGTTATGCGCATAGAGAGTGACGTAGCCATCGGCATGGCTGATTTCCACCGTATTGCCATAGCCGCTTTTCTTGCCGGAGAACGTCACCACACCGGCGGCGACCGATACCACGTCGCTACCTGGCTTGGCAGCGAAATCGATGCCCTTGTGCACACTGGCACGCCCGGTGAGCGGATGTACGCGACGACCGAACGGCGAGGACACATAGCCTTGCAGAACTGGACGTCCCGAGAGCGTTTCCGCCTCACTCAGGCGGCGCTCGCCGAGCAACTGTTCCAGTACTTCCAGCTGATGTTCACGACTCTCGACGCGCAGTGCCAGATCGTCCAGGGCATTCATGAATGGTGGAGGCGCATAGGCCGAGGCACCGAGTGCATCTTCCGCGCCGCCCTGACCGACACTGAGGGAAAAATCGAACTCGCCCGCATCCAGCTCCGCCAGTTCGGTGAGCCGTTCGCCAAGGGCATCGAGACGGGTCAATCGCGCCTGCAACTCGGCGACATGGGCGGCGAAGGCATCCAGCTGGCGCTGGGCATCCTGTCGCACCACACCGACCTGCTCGCGCTGCTGATCGAGCGCCTCTGCCAGACGGTTGTCGACCACCGGCTCGGCCGTCAGCCACTTGGCACCCACGGCCGCACCTGCGCCCAAGCTCGATACCAAGAGGAGAAACGCAGCCAACAGCAACCAGCGCAGATCGAGATTGATCGTTCGTGCGCAGCCGTGTCGACTATTTAAAAGAATGATTTGCATGGCTTCCCCTTACTGGCAGAACACAGACCGGCAGCAGGCTCTGCTACCATGATGGTTCTGCAATCTAAGGCCTCCTGCCATGTCGTTCCGTCCCTTGCCGGCCCAGGCACCCGCTGCGCTGTTACGCGAAGCCAAGCCCCTGAAAGCGCTGTTCGGTCAGGCGCAACGCCTGACCAACCTGCAGCGTCTTGTCGAAAGCCAGCTACAACCTGCCGCCCGGGAATACTGTCATGTAGCGTCCTGGAACAACGGCTGTTTGCTATTGATAGTGACCGATGGCCACTGGGCAACACGCCTGCGTTATCAGCAAAGAAGACTGCAACGACAACTACAGACACTCGAAGAATTCGCGACCTTAACGAAAATCCTGTTCAAGGTGCAACCTCAAGTCGGGCCGAATCGTGGAACCGGTCGCACCCTTCACCTGTCCAATAGCGCTGCTCAAAGTATTCAGGCAGGTGCTGAAGGCATCCGCGACCCCAGACTGCGCGCCGCGCTCGAGCGGCTGGCCAGCCACACGCAGAAAGACCAATAACGCCCTTTTCCGTTCGTCGGTAAATCCGTAGCAGACCTGGTGGCACGCACCAATTGCTATGGGGGATCGGTGCGCACGGCCTGGGCGGCCCCGCGACACCCTACGAAAAAAGAGGCCACCCGAAGGTGGCCTCAAATTGAAGCTGGAAAGAGAGTTGGTTTACACGGCCGCTACTGGGCGCATGTAAGAGATCGGTGCAAGCTTGGCGTCCTCGAAGGTCACCATTTCCCAGGCATCGGTCTGTTCGATCAGGGTACGCAGCAAACGGTTGTTCAAGGCGTGACCTGACTTGAAGCCCTTGAACTCGCCAATCAGGCTGTTACCCAGCAGGTACAGGTCGCCGATAGCATCGAGAATCTTGTGTTTGACGAACTCGTCCTCGTAACGCAGGCCGTCTTCGTTGAGCACGCGATGCTCGTCGACCACGATGGCGTTCTCCACGCTACCGCCGAGTGCCAGGTTCTGCGAACGCAGGAACTCGATATCACGCATGAAACCGAAAGTGCGGGCCCGGCTGACTTCCTTGACGAAAGACGTGCTGGAGAAATCCACACTGGCGCTCTGCGTACGATTGCGGAACACGGGGTGATCGAAGTCGATCTCGAAGCTCACCTTGAACCCGTCGAAAGGCACGAAGGTGGCACGCTTGTCGCCCTCCACCACCGTCACTTCGCGCAGGATGCGGATGAACTTCTTCGGCGCTTCCTGCTCCTGCAGGCCAGCGGATTGAATCAGGAATACAAAGGGACCGGCGCTGCCATCCATGATCGGCACTTCGGACGCGGAGAGCTCGACGTAGGCGTTATCGATGCCCAGGCCTGCCATGGCCGAAAGCAGATGCTCTACCGTATCCACCTTGACGTCACCATTGATCAACGTGGTCGACATGGTGGTTTCACCGACATTCCCGGCCAGCGCGCGGATTTCCACCACGGGGTCGAGGTCGGTGCGACGGAACACGATACCGGTATCCACCGGTGCCGGCTTCAGGGTCAGGTAAACCTTCTCCCCCGAATGCAGGCCAACGCCGGTGGCACGGATGATGTTCTTCAGGGTGCGTTGTCTGATCATGGCTTGGCCGCTATATCGCTAGTTGCGAACTGTTTTCAACAATGGTCGGGAATGATAGCAGAACCGACCTTTGCTGAACACCAATCACCTTTATACTCCTGATACATTCCATCAATCAGCCTGACGACGCAGGAAAGCCGGAATATCCAGGTAATCGAGATCATCCTGGGTATTGAGCTTGGCTGCCGTCGCTGCACCACCGTGGCTCTGACGCTGTACGGTCGGACGCTCGTAGTCCTTGTAGTTGACCGACTGCTCGCTGCGCGCAGGCGCGGCGGGCTGCTGGGCGACCGGCTGGCTGACAGCGACCTGCACGGTGTTGTCGATCACTTTGACCGGCTTCTCCATGCGCGCGCCGAGGCCAGTGGCGACCACGGTAACGTGCAGTTCGTCGCGCATGTCGGCGTCGATCACGGTGCCGACCTTGACGGTGGCTTGCTCGGAAGCGAATTGTTCGATGATGTTACCCACGTCGGAGTATTCACCCAGGGACAGATCCGGACCGGCAGTGATGTTGACCAGGATGCCACGCGCGCCCTGCAGGTTGACATCTTCCAGCAGCGGGTTGCGGATAGCGGCCTCGGTGGCTTCACGAGCACGGTTCGGACCGCTGGCGCAGCCAGTGCCCATCATCGCCATGCCCATCTCGCTCATCACGGTCTTCACGTCTGCGAAGTCGACGTTGATCATGCCCGGACGTTTGATGATGTCGGAGATACCGCGTACGGCACCGGCCAGCACGTCATCGGCCTTGGCGAAAGCCGACAGCAGACTGGCGTCCTTACCGAGAATGGTCAGCAGTTTTTCGTTCGGGATGGTGATCAGCGAGTCAACGCTCTCGGCCAGCGCGCGGATGCCTTCATCGGCGATGACCATGCGCTTCTTGCCCTCGAACGGGAACGGGCGAGTCACCACCGCAACGGTGAGGATGCCCATTTCCTTGGCCACCTCGGCGATCACCGGCGCAGCGCCGGTACCGGTACCACCACCCATACCGGTGGTGATGAACACCATGTCGGTGCCCTGCAGCACTTCAGCAATGCGCTCGCGGTCTTCCAGTGCGGCCTGACGACCGACTTCCGGATTGGCGCCAGCACCCAGGCCCTTGGTCACGCCTGGGCCAAGCTGCAGCACGGTGCGCGCACCGATGTTCTTCAGCGCCTGCGCATCGGTGTTGGCGCAAATGAACTCGACGCCCTCGATGTTGCTGACCGCCATGTGATTGACCGCGTTGCCGCCGCCGCCACCGACACCGATGACCTTGATCACCGCACTTTGTGGAATGTTGTCTACTAGTTCGAACATGATCCCTCTCCTTCCTTTCTAGTTGTAACGCCTACTGCAAATTTAGAAATTACCTTGCACCCAGCGCTTGATGCGCTCGAGTACCGGGGTCTTGGTTTCGTCCTGATAAGGACTGCCCACCGAAATGGAGATGCCGTCGTTCTGCTTCTGCAGTCCGTACAAGAGCAGCCCCACACCGGTGGAATAAATCGGGTTGCGCACCACATCGGCCATGCCCTTGACGCTGTGCGGCACGCCAAGTCGTACGGGCATGTGGAAGATTTCCTCGGCCAGTTCGACCGCCCCTTCCATCTTCGCCGTACCGCCAGTCATGACGATGCCGGCGGGAATCAGATCCTCGTAGCCACTGCGACGCAGCTCGGCCTGGATCAGGGTGAACAGTTCGTCGTAACGCGGCTCGACCACCTCGGCCAGCGACTGGCGCGACAGGTCACGCGGCGGACGATCACCGACGCTCGGTACCTTGATGGTTTCGCCGGCACCGGCCAGCTTGGCCAGGGCACAGGCATAACGGATCTTGATTTCCTCGGCGTACTGGGTCGGCGTGCGCAGCGCCATGGCGATGTCGTTGGTGACCTGATCGCCAGCGATCGGAATCACCGCGGTATGACGGATCGCACCTTCGGTGAAGATGGCGATATCGGTGGTGCCACCGCCGATGTCCACCAGGCACACGCCCAGCTCCTTCTCGTCTTCGGTCAGTACCGAATAGGCCGATGCGAGCTGCTCGAGGATGATGTCGTCGACTTCCAGACCGCAGCGACGCACGCACTTCTCGATATTCTGCGAGGCATTCACGGCGCAGGTGACCACATGCACCTTGGCCTCCAGACGCACACCGGACATACCCAGTGGCTCGCGCACGCCTTCCTGGTTGTCGATCACATAATCCTGCGCCAGGGTGTGCAGCACGCGCTGATCCGCCGGAATGGCAACGGCCTGAGCGGCATCGAGTACACGTTCGATATCCGCCGGGCTGACTTCGCGGTCGCGGATGGCGACGATGCCATGGCTGTTCAGGCTACGGATGTGATTGCCGGCCACACCGACGAACGCCGAGTGGATACGGCAACCGGCCATCAGTTGAGCCTCCTCCACCGCACGCTGGATCGAGGCCACGGTGGACTCGATATTGACCACCACGCCCTTCTTCAGCCCGCGCGACGGATGCGTGCCGATGCCGACGATTTCCAGCTGGCCGTCGGCCGTCACCTCACCCACCAGCGCCACCACCTTGGAGGTGCCGATGTCCAGGCCAACGATCATCTTGCCGCTCTGCGCGCTACTCATTAGTCCTGCCTCTCCTCAATTCACTTTCTGCTCGGCCGCAGCCGGCTCCACCGGCTCACGCCATGCCACGGCCAGGCCGTTGGCATAACGCAGGTCGATGCGCGCGATATTCGCGCTCTGTTCTTTCAGTTCCCGCTCGTAAATGGCGGCGAACCGACGCATTTTTTCCACTACGTGATCACGTCCCAGCAGGATGTCGATGCGCTGGCCGCTGGCGTTCTCGGTCGCCGAGAGGAACCAGCTACCGCGCTCGCGCAACTGCAGTCCCACCACGGTAAAACCCATGGGGCGCAACAACTGGCTGAGCATCTGGTACTGCTGCATCACCTTCGGTTGCGCGCGCTTCGGGCCAGACAGCTGCGGCAGATGCTGGTAGTTATCCAGCTCCTGCGGCGCGAACGCCTGACCCTGGTTGTTGAGCAGCGCCTCATCGCCCCAACGGGCAATCGGCAGTTGCTCTTCCAAACGCACGTCGATCTGATCCGGCCATACACGGCGCACCTCGGCATGGGCGATCCAGGGCATGCGCTCCAGTTCTTCACGCATGCCGCGCAGGTCGACACTGAAGAAGCTCGCCTCGATGAATGGCGCGATCCGGCGCTGCACCGCCTGCTGGCTGATATAAGCCAGGTCGCCCTGCACGCTGATGCGCGCAATCGGGCGGTCGGCATAAGGCAGCAGACGCTGGGCGCCCTCGTAGGCGCCGAAACCCAGACCAACCAGCAGCAGCGGCCAGAGCAAACGGCCCACCCAGGAAAAATCCGGTTTGGGCAAACGCAAGCGCATCGGCTCCTTGGCCACCAGACGGCTGGCGCCACGCGGCGCGGGCTTGCCGCGTTGCGGAGCCCTCAGCGAGTCCTGATGACGCAGAGCGATGCTCATCGCTTAACCCCTCGCCTCAACGCTGTCAGCCAGGATCGCCAGCACCAACTGCTGGAAATCCAGACCGGCAGCACGCGCGGCCATCGGCACCAGGCTGTGATCGGTCATGCCCGGTACGGTATTCACTTCCAGCAGCCAGAACTGGCCACTGGCATCCTGCATCACATCGGCACGCGCCCAGCCCTGGGTACCCACGGCCTCGCAGGCGCGTGCGGTCAGTTCCTTGAGCTCGGCTTCCTTCTCGGCAGACAGGCCACAGGGAATGCGGTACTGGGTATCATCGGCCAGGTACTTGGCGTCGTAATCGTAGAAAGTGTGCGGGGTGCCGAGCCCGATGGGCGGCAGCACTTCACCACGCAACACGGCGATGGTGTACTCGGGGCCGGCAATCCACTGCTCGACCAGTACCTGGCTGTCGTAGCGGGCAGCATCCTGCCAGGCAGCGATCAGCGCCTCGACGCTGTCCACCTTGGCCATGCCGATGCTGGAGCCTTCATGGGCCGGCTTGACGATCAGCGGGAAGCCCAGTTCGGCAGCCGCGGCCTCGCAATCGGCTTGCGAGGTCAGCACGGCATGACGCGGTGTCGGCAGGCCGAGGCTGTGCCAGACCTGCTTGGTACGCAGCTTGTCCATGGCCAGCGCAGAGGCGAGGATGCCGCTGCCGGTGTAGGGGATGCCGGCGCACTCGAGCAGTCCCTGCATGGAACCGTCCTCGCCACCACGGCCGTGCAGCACGATGAAGGCGCGGTCGATCTTCTCGCTGTTCAGGCGAGCCAGGAAATCATCGCCCACGTCGATGCCGAAGGCGTCCACACCACCTGCCTGCAGGGCACTGAGCACGGCATTGCCGGATTTCAGCGACACCTCACGCTCGGCGCTCTTGCCGCCAAACAGCACGGCGACGCGGCCAAAAGCCTTGGGATCGAGGGTACTGTGCAAACTCATTTCGACTCCCCCACGAACAGCGGGTGCTTGATCAGTTGCGGCGCTACCGCGCCGATATCGCCAGCGCCCTGGCACAGCAGGATGTCACCGGCACGTAGCAGCGGCTTGAGCAGCGGTGCCAGGTCGGCGCCACGCTCGACGTAAATCGGGTCGAGCTGGCCGCGCTGACGAATGCTGTGGCACATCTGCCGGCTGTCGGCACCAGGAATCGGCTCTTCGCCCGCCGGGTACACCTCGACCAGCAGCAGTACATTGGCTTCGCTCAGCACCTGCACGAAATCGTCGTACAGATCGCGAGTACGGCTGTAGCGGTGCGGCTGGTAAACCATCACCAGGCGCCGCTCGGGCCAGCCACCACGCACGGCCTTGATCACCGCAGCCACTTCACGCGGATGATGGCCGTAGTCGTCCACCAGCATCACGCTGCCGCCGTTGACCGGGAGCTCGCCATAGACCTGGAAGCGCCGCCCGACTCCCTGGAAACCCGACAAACCGGCAACGATAGCGCTGTCGTCGATGCCCTCGTCAGTGGCGATGGCGATGGTCGCCAGCGCGTTGAGCACGTTGTGATTGCCGGGCATGTTGACCGACACGTCGAGCGGCTCGCAGTCCGGCCGCAGCACGGTGAAGTAAGTACGCATGCCATCCTGACGCACATTGATGGCGCGCACGTCGGCATCTTCCGAGAAGCCGTAGGTGACGGTCGGGCGGCCGATCTGCGGCAGCAGCTCACGCACTACCGGGTCATCCACGCAAAGCACCGCCAAACCATAGAACGGCAGGTTGTGCAGGAATTCGATGAAGGTCTTCTTCAGTACATTGAAGTCGCCACCATAGGTGCTCATATGGTCGGCATCGATATTGGTAACCACCGAAACCATCGGCTGCAGATGCAGGAAGCTGGCGTCGCTCTCGTCCGCCTCGGCGATCAGGAAACGGCTGGAACCGAGCTGGGCATTGGTACCCGCTGCATTCAGACGGCCACCGATGACGAAGGTCGGATCCAGGCCGCCAGCGGCGAATACCGAAGCCAGCAGGCTGGTGGTAGTGGTCTTGCCGTGAGTACCAGCCACCGCGATACCGTGGCGATAGCGCATCAGCTCGGCGAGCATTTCGGCACGCGGCACCACCGGGATACGACGCTCCAGCGCGGTGGCGACTTCCGGGTTGCTGGTGTTGACGGCGCTGGAAACCACCAGCACGTCGGCCTGTTCGGCATTCTCTGCGGCATGGCCGATGAAGATCTGCGCACCGAAGGTCTTCAGACGCTCGGTAACGGCCGACGCCTTGAGGTCGGAACCGGAGACTTCGTAACCCAGGTTGAGCAGCACCTCGGCGATGCCGCACATGCCGACACCACCGATACCGACGAAGTGGATACGGCGGATACGACGCATGCGCCGGACTTCAGCCTTGACAGCGGCGGGAGACTTAGCCACGGGCCACCTCCTGGCAGATGTCGACGACCGTGCGGGTAGCATCGGGTTTGGCCAGACGACGCGCGGTAGCGCCCATGGCGGTGAGTTTTTCCAGGTGCATCAGAACCTCGGTGAGCTGCGCGGCAAGCTTGGCCGCGTCAGTGGCATGTTGCGGAAGAAGAACGGCAGCGCCCTCCTTCGCCAGGTATTCGGCATTGCGGCTCTGGTGATCGTCGATGGCATGCGGCAAGGGCACCAGCATCGACGGCAGCCCCGCGGCGGCCAGTTCGCTGACGGTCAGTGCGCCGGCGCGGCAAACCACCAGGTCGGCCCAGCCATAAGCACGGGCCATATCCTTGATGAAAGGCGCAACCTCGGCTTCGACCGCGGCATCGCGATAACGCTCCGCAGTGATTTCGGCATGCTGCTTGCCCGCTTGATGGAACACCTGCGGACGCAGTTCGGCAGGCAGTTTCTCCAACGCGGCGGGCAGCAGCTTGTTCAGTGGTTCGGCGCCCAGGCTGCCACCCAGCACCAGCAGTTTCGGCTGGCGACCGGCCAGCGGCTCGCGCGGCGTTTCCAGGAACAGCTCTTCACGCACGGGGTTACCGGTGGTGCGCCGTTTGTCAGACGCTGCGAATGTGTTCGGGAAGGCCTCGCAGATACGATTGGCAATACGCGACAACAGGCGATTGGCAGTACCGGCGACGGCGTTCTGCTCATGAATGATCAGGGGCACGCCTGCCAGGCGCGCAGCTAGCCCGCCAGGGCCGGTGACGTAACCGCCCATGCCGAGCACGCACACTGGCTGCAACTCGCGCACGATGCGGCGCGCCTGCAGCAGCGAACGCAGCAACTGGAATGGCGCCTTGAGCAGGGAGAGCTTGCCCTTGCCGCGCAGGCCACTGACGTTGATCAGGTGCAACGGCAAGCCCGCCTGTGGCACCAGCTCGTTTTCGATGCCACGCGGCGTACCCAGCCAATGCACGCTATAGCCACGAGCCTGGAATTCACGCGCGCAAGCCAGTGCCGGGAACACGTGGCCACCGGTGCCACCGGCCATGATCAGGACGTTACCGCGCATGGGCCACCTCCTGCTCCGGCTCGGCGAAATCCGCTTCGCTGAACTCCACGTCCTCGTTGCCCAGCACGTTGCGCCGCTCCCACTCGATGCGCAGCAGCACCGCCAGGCTGACGCAGCAAATCACCAGCGACGAGCCGCCGTAACTGAGGAACGGCAGGGTCAGCCCCTTGGTCGGCAGCAGGCCGGTATTCACGCCGATATTGATCAGGAACTGGCCGATCCACAGGAAGGACAGCCCATAGGCCACGTAGGCCGAGAAGAATTGCTTGGCCTTCTCCGCCCACAGGCCGATGTACAGGCCACGTACGCAGACGAAGACGAACAGCGCCAGCGTTGCCATTGCACCGACGAAACCCAGCTCTTCGGCCAATACCGAGAAGACGAAGTCGGTATGTGCTTCCGGCAGATAGAACTGCTTCTGGATGCTGTTGCCCAGACCGACACCGAACCATTCGCCACGCCCGAAGGCGATCAGCGCCTGGGTCAACTGGTAACCGGAGCCGTACTGATCGGCCCAGGGGTCGGTGAAGGTGATCAATCGCTGCAGGCGGTATTCCTGAGTCTGCACCAGGACGAACACGGCGCCGACGGCCAGCGCTACCATCAGACCGAAGCGCAGCATGCCGACACCACCAAGGAACAACATGGCCATGGCCGCGCCCATCATCACCACGGTGGCGCCGAAGTCCGGCTCCAGCAGCAGCAGGCCAGCCATCGGCAGCAGCACGACGAAAGGCTTGAAGAAGCCCATCCAGCTTTCGCGCACCTCTTCCTGGCGGCGTACCAGATAGCCGGCCAGGTAGACCACCACGAACACTTTGGCGATTTCCGAAGGCTGCACGTTGAAGGCGCCAAAACCGATCCAACGCCGCGCACCGTTGACCTCGCGGCCAATACCCGGAATCAACACCAGCACCAACAGGCCGAAGGCTGCCAGCAACATCATCCAGCCGTAGCGCTGCCAGAAACTCATCGGAATCATCAACACGATGCCGGCAGTCCCCAGGCCGATGACCAGGTAAACCAGATGGCGAATCATGTGGTACAGCGGATTACCGGAGAGCGCGGCCGCCACTTCCGAAGAAGCCGAGGTGATCATCACCAGGCCCAGCCCCAACAGTCCAAGGCAGCCGGCCAGCATCGGGAAGTCGACGTCCAGGCCGCGACCGAACAGCGGCGAGGGGCGGATGTGCAGGAAGGCCAGCATCAGGACAGCCCCTCCACAGCCAGGGCGAACAGACGCCCGCGCTCTTCGAAGTTCTTGAACATGTCCAGGCTGGCGCAAGCCGGCGACAGCAGCACGGCATCGCCCGCTTCGGCCAGCTCACTGCAACGCTGCACAGCCTCATCGAGGGTTTTCACCCGCACCAGCGGCGCAGCATCGCCCAGGGCCTCGGCGATTCGCTCGGCATCGCGGCCCAGCAGCACCACAGCGCGGCAGAAACGCGCGACCGGGGTCTTGAGCGCGGAGAAGTCGGCGCCCTTGCCATCGCCGCCAGCGATCAGCACCAGCTTGCCGGCGATATCGGCACCCAGGCCTTCGATGGCCGCCAGCGCCGCACCGACGTTGGTGGCCTTGGAATCGTCGTAATAACTCACGTCGCCGCGCTCACGCAGCCACTGGCAACGGTGCGGCAGACCAGCGAACTGGCGCAGGGTGGTCAGCATGGCCTCCATCGGCAGGCCTACGGCATTACCGAGTGCCAGCGCCGCCAGCGCATTGGACTGATTGTGCGCGCCACGGATCTTCAGCTCGGCGGTCGGCAGCAACGCCTCGAAACGGAAAGCCAGGTACTTCTCGCCCTGCTCTTCCAGCAGGCCAAAACGCTTGAAATCCGGCTTGCCCAGGCCGAATTCCCAGCAAGTAACCTGGTCGGCGATCAGCGGGCGCGACAGCGCATCATCACGATTTACCACCACCTGGCGGGCGCCACGGAAAATGCGGTGCTTGGCTAGGTGATAAGCCGGCAGGCCGCTGTAGCGATCCATATGGTCTTCGCTGACGTTCAGGCAGGTGGCCACTTCAGCGTTCAACTGCTCGGTGGTTTCCAGCTGGAAGCTGGACAGCTCCAGCACGTACAGCTCGATATCGTCGCTGAGCAGGTCGAGCGCCGGCATCCCCAGGTTGCCGCCGACCGCGACACGCTTGCCCGCCGCGGCCGCCATGTCGCCGACCAGCGTGGTCACGGTGCTCTTGGCGTTGGAGCCGGTGATAGCGACGATTGGCGCCTTGGCATGACGAGCGAACAGATCGATGTCACCGGACAACTTCACCCCACGCGCAGCCGCTTCCGCCAGCGCCGGCGTGGCCACGGCCAGACCGGGGCTGACGTACAGCTCCGAGGCGCGGCAAAGGAAGTCCACGTCCAGCTCACCGCAGCGCACTTCCACCTGAGGGTAGTCGCGCTTGAGCGTTTCCAGCTCCGGCGGATTCGCGCGCGTGTCGGCCACGGCAAAGCGCACGCCCTGACGCGCCAGGAAGCGCACCAGGGACATGCCGCTCTTGCCGAGGCCGACAACGATGCGGAATTGGTCGGAAGCGATCAACGACACGCTCTATTACCTCAGTTTCAGGGTGGCTAGGCCGATCAACACGAGAATCACGGTGATGATCCAGAAGCGGACGATCACGCGTGGCTCGGGCCAGCCCTTGAGTTCGAAGTGGTGGTGAATCGGCGCCATGCGGAACACGCGCTTGCCGGTCAGCTTGAAGCTGGCGACCTGGATGATCACCGACAGGGTTTCCATCACGAATACGCCGCCCATGATGAACAGCACGATTTCCTGGCGGACGATCACGGCGATGGTGCCCAGCGCGGCGCCGAGCGCCAGCGCGCCGACATCGCCCATGAACACCTGCGCCGGGTAGGTGTTGAACCACAAAAAGCCCAGACCGGCACCGACCAACGCGGCGCAGAACACGATCAACTCACCGGAGCCCGGAACGTAAGGGATCAGCAGGTATTCGGCGAAATTCACGTTGCCCGACAGGTAGCAGAAGATCCCCAGCGCACCGCCGACCATCACGGTGGGCAGAATGGCCAGACCGTCGAGACCGTCGGTGAGGTTCACCGCATTGCTGGTACCGACGATGACGAAGTAGGTCAACACCACGAAGCCGACGCCCAGAGGAATGGCGACATCCTTCAACAGCGGCAGGATCAGGGTGGTCTCCACCGGGCTCTGCGCGGTCATATAAAGGAAGACAGCCGCAGCCAGACCGAACACCGACTGCCAGAAATACTTCCAACGGCTTGGCAGACCACGCGAGTTCTTCTCGATCACCTTGCGGTAATCGTCGACCCAGCCAATGGCACCGAACGCCAAGGTCACGGCCAGCACCACCCACACGTAGCGGTTGGACAGATCGGCCCAGAGCAGGGTGCTGACGGCGATGGCGGTGAGGATCAGTGCGCCACCCATGGTCGGCGTGCCTTTCTTCGACAGGTGCGACTGCGGGCCATCGTTGCGCACGGCCTGGCCGATCTGACGCACCTGCAGGGTGCGGATCATCCACGGGCCGAGCCACAGCGACAGCGCCAGAGCGGTGAGCACGCCGAGGATGCCGCGCAGGGTAAGGTACTGAAAGACCGCGAAGCCCTTGTGGAACTGTTGCAGGTACTCCGCCAGCAGCAGCAGCATTTAGTGAATCTCCCCAGATACGCCACACAGCGCCGCCACGACCTTGTCCATGGCAGCGCTGCGTGAACCCTTGATTAGTAGTGTGCTGCCGGCCTGTTCGGCGCGAAGCGCTTCGATCAGCTCGGCCTGATCGACGAAGTGGCGGCCTTTTGAGCCAAACTCCTCGACCGCGTGACGCATCAGCGGGCCGACGGCATACAGCGCATCGACCTTGCCTGCAGCATGGCGGCCGACATCGCGATGACCCTGTTCGGCCCACTTGCCCAGCTCGCCCATGTCTCCCAGCACCAGGACGGTGCGCCCGGAGAAGCCGGCGAGTATATCCACCGCCGCGCACATCGACACGGGGTTGGCGTTGTAGCTGTCGTCGATCACCCGCACGCCATTCGGCGCCAACTGTGCTACGGCGCGGCCCTTGACTGGTTGCAGATTTTTCAGCCCGTCGGCCATGGCGACCAACGGCATACCCAATGCATGCGCGGCGGCACAGGCAGCCAATGCATTGGCCACATTGTGCTCACCGAGCAGGTTGAGCTGGATACGCGCGCTGCCAGCAGGACTGCGCAAGGTGAAACCCTGGCAACCACGCTCATCACGGGCCAGATCGCTGCCGTGGAAGTCGGCGCGAGTATCACGCAGGGCAAAGCTCAGCACGTTGCGCGCGGCAGCGCGGCGCTGCCAGGTGACGAAGGCCTTGTCATCCAGATTGAGCACGGCCACGCCATCGCTCGGCAGGCCTTCGAGGATTTCCCCCTTGGCCTCGACGATCTTTTCCGGGCCACCGAATTCGCCGACATGGGCATTGCCCGCGTTGGTGATGATCGCCACCTGCGGCCGCGTCAGGCTGACGGTGTAGGCAATCTCGCCAACATGGTTGGCGCCCAGTTCGATCACCCCAGCGCGATGTTCCGGCGCCAACTCCAGCAGGGTCAGCGGCACACCGAGATCATTGTTGAGGTTGCCGCGGGTAGCCAGCACAGCGCCATCCAGACCAGCACGCAGGATCGCAGCAAGCATCTCCTTGACACTGGTCTTGCCGCTGGAGCCGGTCACTGCGGCCAGCGGGCCGGCGAACGCCTGGCGATTCAGCGCACCCAGCTGGCCGAGCGCCAAACGGGTATCAGCCACCAGCAACTGCGGCAGCGGCGCATTCGCCACTTCACGCTCGACCAGCGCGGCAACGGCGCCCTTGGCGGCCACGTCAGCCAGATAATCATGGCCGTCGAAACGTGGGCCGGTGAGCGCCACGAACAACTGGCCAGCGGCAATGCTGCGGCTGTCGGTGCCAACGGCAGAGAAGGCCACATCGGTACCGATGACGCGTGCATTCAGGTCGGCAGCGACTTCACTGAGCAGCCAGGGCTTAAGCATGAGCTGCCTCCCAGGCCGCCAGGGCCTTGCTCGCTTCGGTCAGATCGGAGAACGGCTGACGCACGCCCATGATCTCCTGATAATCCTCATGGCCCTTACCGGCCAGCACCAACACATCGGCAGCCTCGGACTGAGCGACCAAGCGCGCGATGGCATCGCCGCGACCATGAATGAAGTGCACCGCCTCCGGCGCAACGAAGCCGGCGCGGATATCGGCGACGATCTGCGCCGGGTCTTCGCTGCGCGGATTGTCGTCGGTCACCCAAACCACATCGGCCAGGCGCTCGGCCGCTGCCGCCATCAGTGGGCGCTTGCCGCGATCACGATCGCCACCACAGCCAAACAGGCAGACCAGGCGCCCATCGACATGCGGACGCATGGCCTCGAGCACTTTCTCCAGGGCATCCGGCGTGTGTGCGTAATCGACCACCACCAGCGGCTTGTCGCCGCCACCCAGTCGCTGCATGCGGCCGGCCGGCCCCTGCAGCTTCGGCAGTACCTTGAGCACTTCGTCGAGGGCGTAATCCATGCCGAGCAAGGCGCCGACCACAGCCAGCAGATTGCTCAGGTTGAAGCGGCCCAGCAGATTGCTGCGCAGCACACCTTCGCCACGTGGCGTAACCAGGCGCGCACGTACGCCGTGATCATCAAAATGCGCTTCGCTGCAATAAAGGAAGGCGCTGGCGTCGTTCAGGCTGTAATCAATCAGGCGTGACTCGTGGCCCTTGGCAGCCAGTTCACGACCAAAGGCATCATCGAGATTGATCACTCGGCAACGCAGGTTCGGCCAGGCGAACAGCTTGGCCTTGGCGGCGCCGTACGCCTCCATGCTGCCGTGATAATCGAGGTGGTCACGCGACAGGTTGGTGAACACCGCCACGTCGAACTCCAGCGCGGCGACCCGGCCCTGATCGAGGCCATGGGAAGACACCTCCATAGCGACAGCACGTGCACCTGCCTGCTTCAGCCCGGCCAGGGTCGCCTGCACGCCTACCGGGTCGGGAGTGGTGTGCTTGCCCTGCTCCAGCGCGCCGTGGAAACCGTTCCCCAGCGTGCCGACGATGCCGCAGGGCTCGCCCAGCAGATCCAGGGCCTGAGCCAGCAATTGACTGACGCTGGTCTTGCCATTGGTGCCGGTGATACCAATCAGGTGCAAAGCACGGCTCGGCTCGCCATAGAAACGCCCGGCGATGGCCGAAAGTTGCCCAGCCAGGCCCTTGACCGGCACCAGCACAGCACTCTCTGCATGCATCGGCGCTGCACCCTGGGCCTCGAAGGCCACAGCAGCCGCGCCGCGTGCGATGGCATCGGCGATGTGCACACGACCATCCTGCTGGGTGCCGGGCACGGCCAGGAACAGATCGCCTGGACGCACCTTGCGGCTGTCCAGGGTCAGTTCACGAATCAGCACCGCGCTCTCGGCGGCCGGCAGCAATTGATTGAGTGGCATGGGCATCAGAGGCGCCCTCCCTGACCGATGGCTGCCGTCTTCTGCTCAGGCGCAGGCAGGTTGTCCGGCGCGATATTCATCAAGCGTAGCGAACCGGCCATGACGCGGCTGAATACCGGAGCGGAAATGAGGCCGCCGTAATAGGCGCCCTTGCCGGGTTCATCGATGACCACGACCAAAGCGATACGCGGATCCTGCGCGGGAGCGAACCCCGCGAACAGAGAGCGATAGGAGTTGGTCTGGTAACCCTTGGCGCCCGCATTGGTCTTGCGGGCGGTGCCGCTCTTGCCGGCAACGTGGTAACCCGGCACCTGCGCACGGAACACACCACGCGGCGCTTCGACCACCTGCTGCAGCATGCCCTGCAGGGTCTTGGCCACTTCGGTCGGCACCACCTGCATCGCGTTCGGCTTGCGATCCACACGAATCATCGACAGCGGCACCATGTCACCGCCGTTACCCAGCGCCGCATAGGCATGCGCCAGTTGCACCGCCGTCACCGACAGGCCATAGCCATAGGAAAGGGTCGCGGTTTCCGCCTGGCGCCATTGACGATGGTTCGGCAGGTTACCGACGCGCTCGCCCGGGAAGCCCAGGCCAGTGTCACGACCAAAGCCCAGATTGCTCATGACCTGGTAGAGATTTTCCCCACCCACGTCGAAAGCGACCTTGCTCATGCCGACGTTGCTGGAGTTGATCAGAATGCCGGTCAGATCCAGTGCTGGCCCTTGGGTGCGGGACACATCACGAATGGTGTAGCGGCCGATCTGCAGAGTGCCATTGCCCACCTGCACCACATCGCTGGGTTTCCAGCGACCGGTTTCCAGAGCAGCCGCCATCGACAACGGCTTGATGGTCGAGCCTGGCTCGAACACATCGATCATCGCGCGGTTACGCATCGCCGCCGGGGTCAGGCTGCGGCGATTGTTGGGGTTGTAGGTTGGATGGTTGACCATGGCCAGCACTTCACCGGTCTTCACGTCGACCATCACCAGGCTGCCAGCCTTGGCGTCGTTTTCCAGCAGTGCGTTACGCAACTCGCGGTGCGCCAGGTACTGCAGGCGCAGGTCGATGGACAACGCCAAGGCCTTGCCGGCCTTGGCGTTCTGCGTAACCTGTACATCCTTGATCAACTTGCCACGCCGATCCTTGAGCACCTGGCGCTTGCCCGGGATGCCGGCCAGCCACTCCTCATAGGCCAACTCCATGCCTTCGCGGCCACGGTCGTCGATGTCGGTGAAGCCGACCACATGAGCCGCCACCTCGCCTGCCGGATAGAAACGGCGAAACTCTTCGATGGCATAAACGCCAGGCACCTTCAGATCCAGCACGCTCTGTCCCTTCTCGGGAGTCAGGCCACGCACCAGATACATGAACTCGCGCTCCTTGTTCTGCTCCAGACGCGCCGCGAAGCTGCCCGGCTCCTGACCCAGAGCGGCTGCCAGCGCAGGCCACTGCTCGCGCCCGGCCTGCAGTTCCTTGCCATTGGCCCACAATGTGGTTACCGGCGTGCTGACGGCCAGTGGCTCGCCGTTGCGATCGGTGATCAGGCCGCGGTGTGCAGGAATAGGAATGTGGCGCACGCTGCGCGCATCGCCGTGCGCCTTGAGGAAGTCGTGGTCGAGCACCTGCAGGTCGAGCATGCGCCAGGCAATGGCGCCGACCATCAGGGCGAGCAGCGCCAGCACCAGGCGGAAACGCCAGGGGTAGAGCGCGCCTTCGAGGCCGATCATGGCTGCACCATGCGCACGGCGGCAGGATCGGGGATGTGCATCTTCAACTGCTCGGTGGCCAGCGCCTCGATGCGGTTATGCGCAGTCCAGGTGCTCTGCTCGAGAATCAGCCGGCCCCATTCGGCCTGCGCCTTGTCGCGCACGCTGAGCTCGCCATACAGCTCGTTGAGCAACTGACGGTTCCAGTGAGCGCTGTAGGACACCGCCAACGCAGAAAGCAGAATGGCGATGAACAACAGCAGCATCAGAAAGCTGCCATTGGGCATGGAGCGAACCAGACGGCGGCTCACCGCAACTTCTCCGCAATGCGCATCACCGCACTCCGCGAGCGCGGATTGGCCTTGAGCTCGGCGTCACCGGCATAGACCGGCTTGCCAATCAGCTTCAGGCGCGGCTCGAAAGCCTTGGGAATGATCGGCAGGTCGCGCGGCAACTTGTCTGCCTCGCCCTTGGCCTGACGCTTCATGAACTGTTTGACGATGCGATCTTCCAGCGAATGGAAGCTGATCACCACCAGGCGCCCACCCACCTCCAGCGCTTCCAGCGCTGCGTCCAGGCCACGTTCGAGATCGCCCAGTTCGTTGTTGACGTGGATGCGGATACCCTGGAACGCACGAGTTGCCGGGTTCTTGCCCTTTTCCCAGGCCGGATTGGCAACGGTGAGCACTTGCGCCAGATCAGCTGTGCGGGTGAACGGCTGCTCAGCGCGGCGCTGCACCACGGCACGCGCCATACGCTTGGCGAAGCGCTCTTCGCCGTAATCCTTGAGCACGCGCGCGATTTCGTCTTCGTCCGCCATGGCGATCCAGTCAGCGGCGCTCACCCCGGCATCCGGATTCATGCGCATGTCCAACGGGCCGTCATTGAGAAAACTGAAACCGCGCTCGGGATCATCCAGCTGTGGCGAAGAGACGCCCAGGTCGAGCAGGATGCCCGAGACAGAGCCGGCCAGGCCGCGGACAACGGACTCCTCGCCAAGTTCCGCAAAACTGCGCTGCACAACGACAAAGCGGCCGTCTTCGGCCGCCAATGCTTCCCCGGTGGCTATCGCCAGGGGATCTTTGTCGAACCCCAAGAGCCGCCCACCTGGGCCAAGCTTCTGCAAGATCAACCGACTGTGCCCGCCACGCCCGAAGGTGCCATCGATATAGCAACCGTCCGCGCGCACAGCGAGGCCCTCGACGGCCTCGTCGAGCAGCACGGTAATATGGCGGAAGCTGCTATCGGTCATGGTCACAGGATCAAGTCACGCAAATCATCGGAAAGGGCACCCGGCTGCTTGATGGCAGCCAGGTCGGCTTCGGCTACGGCATTCCAGGTATCTTCATCCCAGAGTTGAAACTTGTTCAGTTGGCCGACGAGCATCGCGCGCTTGTCAAGCTTGGCGTACTCGCGCAGACGCGGCGGCACCAGGAAGCGGCCACTGGCATCAAGCTCCAGATCGACGGCATTACCGATCAACAAGCGCTGCAGGCGGCGGTTCTCTTCACGAAAGGAAGCCAGCTCGCGCAGCTTGTTCTCGATCAGTTCCCATTCGGCCAACGGATAGACACAGAGACAGGGGTCGACAGCATCAATGGTGACGATGAGCTGGCCTGCGCAACGCGAAACGAGCTCGTCACGATACCGACTCGGCATCGCGAGGCGCCCTTTGGCGTCGAGACTGATGGCGTTAGCTCCGCGAAACACGGCTGCGCTTCCCCTGTAATTAGCTTTCCATGCCCATAAAAACCCACTTCGTGCCACTTTTTACCACTCGCGCACACTATAGGAACGCGTACGCCCCACCGTCAAGGCGCGTCAGAAGGGAAAAATCCTTACAGGACGGAGATTTAGCGAACAAAAGCGAGGAGAAAAACGATGCCAGGAGGGAAAGACGACACGCAAAATCCAGCCATTCCAGCGAGCTGAAAATCAAACTTAAAGTAGTTTCTTAAGAGTAAGAATTTTTCGGTATCAGACGGGCGGGGATATAGAAGCGCACAACGAGGAAAAGAAAGGTGGAGAGTCGATCTGTAAGCCGGGTTCTGTCGAGGACAGCCATTCCTCTACGACGTACATCACTGCACGTCTTTAGCAACCTACCCGGTTCCAGCGCGGGCCACGCCAATGGAACCCTATTTGGTCTTGCTCCGAGTGGGGTTTACCTAGCCACGGACTGTTGCCAGCCGTGCGGTGCGCTCTTACCGCACCTTTTCACCCTTACCGGCGCCGAAGCGCTTAGGCGGTTATTTTCTGTGGCACTTTCCGTAGGCTCACGCCTCCCAGGCGTTACCTGGCACTCCGCCCTATGGAGCCCGGACTTTCCTCCCCCCCGCTTCGCGGAACGAAACAAGGCAGCGACTGTCCGATCGACTCTCCGCCGGCAAGGGTACCGGGGGTGATGGCAAGCTGCAAGCTAGACCGACGGCTTACACCTGCCCCTTGCGCTCCAACGCGATCTGGTAGAGCACATTCTTGCGCACCCCGGTGATCTCCGCCGCCAGCGCGGCTGCGCGCTTGAGCGGCATTTCCGCCAGCAGCAGGTCAAGCACGCGCAACGCCTCGGCGCTCACCGTTTCATCACCTTCCGGCGCCTGCCAACCAGCCACCAGCACCACGCACTCGCCCCGCTGCTGATTACTGTCAGCGGCAACCCAGGCGCACAACTCATCCAGCGGCAATCCCTTCAGCGTCTCGAAAGCCTTGGTCAGCTCGCGAGCAAGCAAGGCCTGTCGCCCCCCCCCGAAAACCGCGCGCATATCCTCCAGGCATTCGAGAATGCGATGCGGCGCCTCGTAGAAGATCAGCGTGCGCGGCTCCTCACGCACTTGCTCCAACCGCGATCGACGCCCCGCTGCCTTGGCCGGCAGAAAACCTTCGAAGATGAAACGATCCGATGGCAGACCAGCAGCCGAAAGCGCAGCGATCAAGGCGCAAGCACCTGGCACCGGCACCACTGGAAAACCAGCAGCGCGTACCTGACGAACCAGATGAAAACCCGGATCGGAAATCAACGGCGTCCCCGCATCGGAGATCAACGCCACATCCTCGCCAGCCTCCAGCCGGGCAATGAAACGACCGCCCTGCTCACGCTCATTGTGCTCATGACAGGCAGCCAAGGGCGTCGCAATGCCGAAATGCTGCATCAAGCGGGCGGAGTGACGGGTATCCTCGGCAGCGATCAGCGCCACCTCCCGCAGAATCCGTAGCGCCCGGGCACTGATGTCGTCCAGATTGCCGATTGGCGTGGCGACCACATATAAGGTGCCGGGCTGAACACTGGCGACAGCGGGCTGAGTCACAAGAAACACCTCGTTAATTGAAAGACCGCTCATTCTAGCCGGTTAAGTCCCGGCGGCATCGCATGGATCTCGACCCTTGGGTACAATCGCCGCTCGTTTTGCTCAAGTATCAGGATGACCCGATGATCGCTAGCCTGCGCCCTCTTTCTGCTCTCGTTCTGGCAGGCCTGCTCGCCGCCTGCGCCAGCTCGCCCTCCAATAACCTGGGCCAGCTGCCGCGCACCCCGCAGGCCAGCATCGAGCAGATGCTCCAGCAAGCCGACGCCAGCAAGCCGGAGCAAGCCGCCCTGCTGCGCCTGTCCGCCGCCGACCAGGCCTACCAGCAGAAAGACGTAGCGCGCGCCGCACGCATTCTGGAACAGATCGACATCGCCAGCCTGCAACCCGCGCAACAGATCTTCGCCAGTACGCTGAAGGCCGAGCTGGCTCTGGAGCGCAAGCAGGCCAAGAGCGCTTTGAAGGCACTGCAACACCCGAGCCTGGAACGCCTGGGCGAACTGCCGGTGGAACAGCAGATCCGCACTCAGCTGGTTCGCGCCCGCGCACTGGAGGCCGATGGCCAGACCCTGGCCGCTGCCCGCGAACGCGTGTTCATTGCCCCACTGCTGAGCGGCCAAGCCGCCCGCGACAACCACGAGAACATCTGGGCACTGGTCTCCAATCTGCCCCCCCAGACATCCGCAGGCGCCGACAGTGACCTAGCTGGCTGGCTGGAACTGGCTCGCGCCACCAAAAGTGGCGCCACGCTGGAACAACAGCAAGCCGCCATCGACCAGTGGGTCGCCCAGAATCCGCAGCACCCCGCAGCCGAACAACTGCCTGAAGCGCTGAGCAAACTGCGCGAACTGGCCAGCCAACCACTGACCCGCATCGCCCTGCTGCTGCCCCAGGAAGGCCAACTGGCCAGTGTCGCCCGCGCCCTGCGTGACGGTTTCCTCGCTGCCCATTACGAAGCGCAGCAGGCCGGTCAAAACCCGCCGGACATCAAACTCTACGACAGCGCCCGCATCGGCTCGCTGGACACCTTCTACCAGCAGGCACAGGCCGACGGCGTGCAACTGGTGGTCGGTCCACTGGAGAAGCCTCTGGTCAAACAGCTGAGTGACCGTGAACAACTGCCTATCACCACCCTGGCGCTGAACTACAGCGATTCCAGCCAGGAAGGCCCCGCGCAGTTATTCCAGTTTGGCCTGGCCGCCGAAGACGAAGCCCGCGAAGTCGCTCGTCGTGCCTGGAGCGACGGCATGCGCCGCGCCGTGGCCCTGGTGCCTCGCGGCGAGTGGGGTGACCGCGTACTCGATGCCTTCCGCCAGAGCTGGCAAGCCCAGGGCGGCACCCTGATCGCTGCCGAGCACGTCGACCAGCCGGTGGAACTGGCGCGGCAGATCGCCGACCTGTTCCAACTGCGCGAGAGCGAAGCACGCGCCCGCCGCCTGCAGAACACCCTGGGCACCAGCCTGGATGCGCAGCCCGCACGTCGCCAAGACGTCGACTTCATCTTCCTCGCGGCGACCCCGCAACAGGCGCAACAGATCAAGCCGACCCTGGCCTTCCAGTACGCCGGCGACGTGCCGGTCTATGCCACCTCGCACCTGTTCACTGGCGCCCACAGCCAGGCGCAGTACCAGGATCTGGAGGGCATCCGCTTCTGCGAAACCCCATGGCTGCTGGACGCCCACGCACCGCTGCGCCAGGAAGTCAGCAACCAGTGGCCGCAAGCCGGTGGCAGCCTCGGCCGCCTCTACGCCATGGGCGTCGACGCCTATCGCCTGGCACCACGTCTGGGACAACTCAAGGCACTGCCGGAGTCGCGTATCGATGGCCTGTCCGGCAGCCTCAGCCTGAACCCGGCACAACGCATCGAGCGCCAACTGCCGTGGGCCGAGTTCCGTGGCGGTCAGGTTCAGCGACTCCCCGACAGCATCAATTGAGCGCCCACAACGATCTGGGCCGTGCCGCCGAGCAGGCGGCACGTCAACATCTGGAACGGAACGGCTTGCGCCTGATCGAACAGAACTGGAGATGTCGTCAGGGCGAACTCGATCTGGTCATGCTTGATGGCGATACAGTAGTATTCGTCGAAGTCCGCGCCCGCCGCCACAGCGCCTGGGGCGGCGCCCTGGAGAGTGTCGATGCGCGCAAGCGTGGCAAGTTGATCATGGCCGCCGAGCTCTTCCTCCAGCAGCAGTCTCGCTGGGCACGCCACCCCTGCCGCTTCGACGTGGTCGCCATCAGCACTGGCGGCGCCACACATCTCGACTGGATCAAGAACGCCTTCGACGCCTGAAGACCGCACACTCAAGGTTTATCCGATGGACATGCAATCCCGAATCCTCCAGCTCTTCCAAGCCAGTATCGACACCAAGCAACAGGCCATGGAAGTCCTGACTCCCTACATCGAGCACGCCAGCATGGTGATGGTTCAGGCGCTGCTCAACGAGGGCAAGATTCTTACCTGCGGCAATGGTGGCTCAGCGGGCGACGCCCAGCACTTTTCCTCCGAACTGCTCAACCGCTTCGAGCGCGAGCGCCCGAGCCTGCCGGCCATCGCCCTGACCACCGACAGCTCGACCATCACCTCGATCGCCAACGATTACAGCTACAACGAGATTTTCTCCAAGCAGATTCGCGCACTCGGCCAACCTGGCGACGTGCTGCTGGCCATTTCCACCAGCGGCAACTCGGCAAATGTCATCCAGGCCATTCAAGCTGCACATGATCGCGAGATGACCGTTGTAGCCCTCACCGGACGCGATGGCGGCGGTATGGCCTCGCTACTCTTACCCGAGGACGTGGAAATCCGCGTTCCGGCCAAAGTCACCGCACGTATCCAGGAAGTCCACCTGCTGGTCATCCACTGCCTGTGCGACCTGATCGATAGTCAATTGTTTGGGAGTGAAGAATGAAACGTTCCGCACTGATCATTGCCGCCCTGGCCTTTTCACTGGTGCTCGCGGGCTGCGGCAGCCGCAGCATCGGCAACAAGATCGACGACCAGTTCCTCGGCCCGGATGTGGCATCGCAGATCAGCAACGCTCACGCCGACCTGTCCACCCCCACGTCGCGCATCGTCGTCACCAGCTACAACGGTGTGATCCTGCTCGCCGGCCAGACGCCACGCAGCGAACTGAAGGATCTGGCCGCCCAGACTGCGCGTCGCGTACAAGGC
>Ga0206116_1000069_pt1 | contig 174982 bp, 189 predicted proteins | sample 3A1Ametagenome_FD_178000 | JGI IMG/M metagenome (GOLD analysis project Ga0206116, IMG submission 178000) | Enriched microbial communities from leaf-cutter ant dump, University of Wisconsin, Madison, United States - 3A1A | ecosystem: Environmental > Terrestrial > Nest > Insects nest > Nest dump...
AGCCTTTGCCGGTTATCCCGAGACCATGGCGGCCTACCGCGAGGCGGTGGCGCAGGGTTATCGCTTCTTCAGTTACGGTGATGCCATGTTCATCACCCGCAATCCCGCCGCGCGCGGGCCCGAGGTTTGAGCATGTCGCGCACCTGTCGTATGTCCTTCGAATTGCTCGCCACCGACGGCAAGGCCCGTCGTGGTCGCCTGACCTTTCCGCGTGGCGTGGTGGAAACACCGGCCTTCATGCCGGTGGGTACCTATGGCACGGTCAAGGGCATGTTGCCGCGTGATATCGAGGCCATCGGCGCGCAGATCATTCTCGGCAACACGTTCCACCTGTGGCTGCGCCCGGGCATGGAAGTGATCAAGAAACATGGCGACCTGCACGATTTCATGCAGTGGCAGGGGCCTATCCTCACCGACTCCGGTGGTTTCCAGGTGTTCAGCCTCGGTGCCATGCGCAAGATCAAGGAGGAGGGCGTGTACTTCGCCTCGCCGGTCGACGGCGCCAAGGTGTTCATGGGGCCGGAGGAGTCGATGCAGGTGCAGCGCGACCTGGGCTCGGACATCGTGATGATTTTCGACGAGTGTACGCCTTACCCTGCCGAGTTCGACGTGGCCAAGCGTTCCATGGAGCTGTCGCTGCGCTGGGCCAAGCGTTCCAAGGCTGCTCATGGTGAAAGCACGGCAGCGCTGTTCGGCATCGTCCAGGGTGGTATGCATGAAGAGCTGCGCCTGCGCTCGCTCGAAGGGCTTTGCGAGATCGGCTTCGACGGCCTGGCCATCGGCGGCCTGTCGGTCGGTGAGCCGAAGGAAGAGATGATCCGCGTGCTCGACTTCCTGCCGCCGCAGATGCCGGCCGACAAACCGCGCTACCTGATGGGCGTTGGGACGCCTGCGGATCTGGTCGAGGGTGTGCGCCGTGGCGTGGACATGTTCGACTGCGTGATGCCAACGCGCAATGCGCGTAACGGCCACCTGTTCGTCGATACCGGTGTGGTCAAGATCCGCAACGCCGTACACAAGCACGACGATTCACCGCTGGATCCGACCTGCGACTGTTACACCTGCAAACACTTCTCCAGGGCTTATCTGCATCACTTGGACAAGTGCGGAGAAATGCTCGGCAGTATGCTCAATACCATCCATAACTTGCGCCATTATCAGCGGGTCATGGCTGGTTTGCGCGAGGCTATCGGACAGGGTAAATTGGCCGACTTCGTCGAATCCTTCTACGCCAAACGCGGTCTTCCCGTGCCGCCGCTGGACTGAATAACTTCTCTAGTTCGAGATTACAACAGGAGTGTTACATGAGCTTTTTCATCCCAGCGGCCTACGCTGACACCGCAGCTGCCGGTCCCGCCGGTAGTGGTTTCGAGTGGATCTTCCTGATCGGCTTTCTGGTCATCTTCTATCTGATGATCTGGCGTCCTCAGGCCAAGCGCGCCAAGGAACACAAGAACCTGATCGGCGGCCTGCAGAAGGGCGACGAAGTGGTGACCAGCGGCGGTATCGCCGGCAAGGTGACCAAAGTGACCGATGATTTCATCGTTGTCGAAGTTTCCGACAACGTGGAACTGAAATTCCAGAAGCAGGCTGTTGCTGCCGCTCTGCCCAAGGGCACGCTGAAAGCCATCTGATCTGGCTCTTGGTTTTTACATCGGCGGGGCGCATTTAGCGCCCCGCGTCATAAGCGGGTGGCTTGATTCATGCTCAACAAATACCCCCTGTGGAAATACCTGCTGATTCTGGCCGTTCTGGCCATTGGTCTGGTTTATTCCATTCCCAACCTCTACCCGGATGATCCGGCCGTGCAGATCAGTGGCGCGAGTTCCGCCCTGACCATCGAGCAGGCCGACCTGGATCGCGCTGCCAAGGCGCTGCAGGACGCGGATATCCAGGTCAAGGAAACCAGTGTCGACGAGCGTGGTCGTGGTGGCCTGATTCGTCTGACCCGTCAGGATGACCAACTGCCGGCCAAGGACATCGTCCGCCGTGCGTTGGGCGATGACTACGTGGTGGCGCTGAACCTCGCGCAAACCACGCCACAGTGGCTGCGCAACCTCGGCGCCAGCCCGATGAAGCTGGGCCTCGACCTTTCTGGTGGTGTGCACTTCCTGCTGGAAGTGGACATGGACAAAGCGCTGGATGTGCGCCGCAAGGTTTACGAAGGCGAAATCAAGACGCTGCTGCGCAAGGAGCGTGTGCGCTACCGCAGCATGCCTGAGCAGGGTGGTCGCATCCAGCTGGGCTTCGCCGATACCGAGAGTCTGGAGAAGGCGCAGAGCCTGATCCGCAAGGACTTCACCGATTTCGAGCTGAGCACCGTGACACGCGGTGGTCAGCAAGTACTGCAGCTGGCACTGACCCAGGCGAAGATCAGCGAGATTCGCGAATACTCGATCCGTCAGAACCTGACCACGGTTCGTAACCGTGTCAACGAACTGGGCGTAGCCGAGCCGCTGGTGCAGCGCCAGGGCGCCAACCGCATCGTGGTCGAGCTGCCAGGCGTGCAGGATACCGCCGAAGCCAAGCGTATTCTCGGCAAGACCGCCAACCTCGAGTTCCGCCTGCAGGCCGATTTCGACGCGCCGCGTGGCGCCACCGAGAGCTTCGGTTTCCGCGAGGAAGGCCGCCCGCCGGTTCAGCTCGAGCGTGAGCTGATCATCACCGGTGACCAGGTCACCGACGCTCAGGCCAGCTTCGACGAGAACGGTCGCCCGCAGGTGAACATCCGTCTCGACGGTCACGGTGGCGAGCTGATGAATCGCGCTACGCGCAATAACGTCGGCCGCAGCATGGCGGTGATCTTCATCGAGCAGAAACCGATCACTCGCTACGAGCGTCAGACCGTCGACGGTGTCGAGCAGGATGTAGCGATTTCTTCCTTCGTCGAAGAGAAGAAGATCATCAGCCTGGCGACTATCCAGTCGGCACTGGGCAGTCAGTTCCGCATCACCGGCCTCAATGGCCAGGGCGAGTCGTCCGAACTGGCGCTGCTGCTTCGTGCTGGTGGCCTGGCCGCGCCGATGTACTTCGCCGAAGAACGCACCATTGGCCCGAGCCTGGGCGCGGAAAACATCACCAAGGGTATCGAGTCGACCGAGTGGGCGATGGTCTTCGTGGCCATCTTCATGGTTCTTATCTATCGCTTCTTCGGTGTGCTGGCGACCGTGGCGCTGGCGTTCAACCTGGTGCTGCTGGTGGGATTGATGTCGGCCATCGGTGCCACGCTGACCTTGCCGGGTATCGCCGGTATCGTGCTGACCCTGGGTATGGCGGTGGACGCCAACGTACTCATCTACTCACGGATACGTGAGGAACTGGGCAACGGCTTGTCGGTGCAGCGTGCCATTCACGAGGGCTTCGACCGTGCCTACACGGCGATTCTCGACAGCAACCTGACCACATTGCTGGTCGGCGGCATCCTGTTCGCCATGGGCTCCGGGCCGGTCAAGGGCTTCGCGGTGACCATGTCCCTCGGGATCATCACCTCGATGTTCACAGCCATCATGTTTACCCGCGGCATGGTCAACCTGATCTTCGGTGGCCGTGACTTCAAGAAGCTGTGGATCTGAGGCAAGCCATGATCAAGTCAACTATTCGTTTCATGGCGATCCGCAACATTGCGTTCGCCATCACCGTGCTGCTGACCCTCATTGGTCTCGGTGCGTTGTTCTCCAAGGGGTTGAACTATGGCCTCGATTTCACCGGTGGTACGCTCATCGAGTTGCAGTACGAACAACCGGCGGATCTCGAAGGGATCAAGCGTGAGTTGGGGCAGGCCGGTTATAACGACGCCATCGTGCAGAGTTTCGGTGCCACCACCGATGTGCTGATCCGTTTGTCCGGTGATGACCCGCAGCTGGGCTCGCAGGTCGCCGATGCGCTGCGCAAGATCGATGTGGATACCCGCTTCGAGCTCAAGCGTGTGGAGTTTGTTGGCCCGCAAGTGGGTGAAGAGCTGCGCGATCAGGGTGGCCTGGCCATGCTGCTGGCGCTCGGCGGCATCCTGCTGTACCTGGCCTTCCGCTTCCAGTGGAAGTTCGGTGTCGGTGCTGTCGCCTCGCTAGCGCATGACGTGGTGATCACGCTGGGTGTGCTGGCATTCTTCCAGGTGCCTTTCGACCTGACCGTGCTGGCTGCGGTGCTGGCGATGATCGGTTACTCGCTCAACGACACCATCATCATCTATGACCGCATTCGCGAAAACTTCCGCATGCTGCGCAAGACCGGCCTGGAGGAGAACATCGATATCTCCGTGACCCAGACGCTGCTGCGTACCATTGCCACCTCGCTGTCGACATCGCTGGCGCTGTTGGCGCTGCTGTTCTTCGGTGGTGACGTGCTGGCGGCCTTCGCCCTGACCTTGCTGGTCGGTGTTGTGGTCGGTACCTATTCTTCGGTCTACATCGGCGCTACCGTGCTGATCTGGCTGAAGCTGGGCGTGGAGGATCTGATCCCGCCGGCAGTTGAAGCTGAGGCAGACGACGGCCGCCCATAGGGTGTGACGCGCTTCATGAAAGAGCGCAAAAGCCGCGGCAAGTCGAACTTGCCGCGGCTTTTTGCTGTCCTAGGCAGGGAGAAGGGCGCGAGTCGCCGAGCCTAGGAGACACAAAAATGAATAAATCACTGTTGGTAGGTGCCGTACTGGGTGCTGTTGGTGTGACCGCTGGTGGTGCTGTCGCCACCTATAGCCTGGTCGATCGTGGTCCGGACTATGCTGAGGTGCTGGCTGTCACTCCGATCAATGAAACCGTGAAAACCCCGCGGGAGGTCTGCAAGGATGTAGCCGTAACCCGCCAGCGTCCGGTGCAGGATCAGCACCAGATCGCGGGTACCGCCATCGGCGCCATCGCTGGTGGTCTGCTGGGTAACCAGGTCGGGGGCGGCACCGGCAAGAAGATCGCCACGGTAGCGGGTGCGGTCGGCGGTGGTTATGCCGGTAACAAGATTCAGGAAGGCATGCAGCAGCGTGACACTTACACCACCACCGAAACCCGCTGCAACACTGTGACCGATACCAGTGAGAAACTGGTTGGGTACGACGTGAAGTATCAGCTGGGCGAGAAGGTCGGTAATGTGCGCATGGATCGCGATCCGGGCAGCCGTATTCCGGTCAACAAGCAAGGTGAACTGGTGCTGGTGCAGCAGGCACAGTAAGAATACTGAGCAATAAAAAACGCCCCTCGGGGCGTTTTTTATTGCTCGATGGATGCTCAGCGCTTCATCGAGGGAGCCAGGTGTGGCTGGATTGCAGTCAGTACGGCCTTGAAGCATTTTGTGTTGCCGGCAACGATCTGGCCCTTCTCGAGGAATTCGTGGCCGCCAGTGAAATCGCTGACCAGGCCGCCCGCTTCCTGAATCAGCAGGGCGCCTGCGGCCATGTCCCACTCGGACAGACCGAATTCCCAGAAGGCGTCGTAACGGCCGGCTGCGACGTAGGCCAGATCCAGGCTGGCGGCGCCGGCGCGGCGTACGCCGGCGGTCTGGCCAACCAGGCTGCGGAACATGCCCAGGTAGTTCTCGAGGTTATCCAGTTGTTCGTTACGGAACGGGAAGCCGGTGCCCAGCAGTGCGCCGTCCAGGCTCTTGCGGTTGCTGACGCGCAGGCGGCGACCGTTGAGGGCGGCGCCACGGCCGCGGCTGGCGGTGAATTCTTCCTGGCGAACCGGGTCGAGGACGATAGCGTGCTCGAGGCGGCCGCGGTATTTGCAGGCGATGCTGATAGCGAAATGCGGAACGCCGCGAATGAAGTTGGTGGTGCCGTCCAGCGGGTCGATGATCCACTGATAGTCGGCGCCTTCGCCGCTGCCTTCCAGTACACCACCTTCCTCGCCGAGGAAGCTGTGGGTCGGGTAAGCCTTGCGGATGGCCTGGACGATCATCAGTTCGGCGGCCTTGTCGACCTCGGTGACGTAATCCTTGGCATCCTTCTCGTCGACCGAGATGACATCCAGGCGCTCAATGGAGCGAAAGATCATTTCACCGGCGCTGCGGGCGGCGCGCAGGGCGATATTCAGCATGGGCTGCATGGGTGGTTCACCTGGGGCGTTAAAGAAAGCCGGCCATGTTAGCAGAAAACCGTTGCCGATGAAGCGCCGTCTGTACCCCGCATGGCAATCACGCAAGGGCTTGGGTAAGATCGTTGCCCCCTAATCGTTTCTGAGAGTGTCTGCATTGCTGGACAATATTCGCGTCGTTCTGGTGGGCACCAGTCATCCGGGCAATATCGGCGGTGCTGCGCGGGCGATGAAAAACATGGGCTTGTCGCGCCTGGTGTTGGTCGAGCCGGAAGTTTTTCCCAGTAGCGATGCAGTTGCTCGCGCATCCGGTGCGACCGATGTGCTGGATGCGGCTCAGGTGGTTGGATCGCTCGAAGAAGCGCTGGTCGGCTGCAATCTGGTGATTGGCACCAGTGCCCGTGATCGGCGTATTCCCTGGCCCTTGCTCGATCCGCGTGAGTGCGGTGTAACCAGTTGCGAGCAGGCTGCTGCGGGCGGTGAAGTGGCGCTGGTGTTCGGTCGTGAATACGCCGGCCTGACCAATGAAGAGCTGCAACGATGTCAATACCACGTGCATATCCCGTCCAATCCGGATTTCAGTTCGCTGAATCTGGCGGCGGCGGTGCAGGTGCTGGCCTATGAAGTGCGCATGGCCTGGTTGGCTGCTTCGAGCCTACCGACCAAGGTGGAAAAGCTGGAAGCCACGGCGATGCTCAATTCCCAGGTGGTGACGGCGGATGAGTTGGAGTCTTTCTACGGTCATCTGCGGCGCGTGCTGGTGATGATCGGTTTTCTCGATCCGCAGAAACCACGGCACCTGATGACTCGTCTGCGTCGTTTGTATGGGCGCAGTGCGGTGAGCAAGTTGGAAATGAATATCCTGCGCGGCATTCTCACCGAGACCGAGAAAGCCGTGCGCGGAGAGCCTCATAAGCAGGGGAAGTCTGATGTTTGAACGCATGCGAGAAGATATCCAGAGCGTATTTCACCGTGACCCGGCGGCGCGCAATGCCTTCGAGGTGGTGACCTGCTATCCGGGTCTGCACGCCATCTGGTTGCATCGTGTGGCGCACGCTCTATGGCGTTCGGGTTGGAAGTGGCTGGCGCGCGTGGTATCCAATTTCGGCCGCTGGCTGACCGGTATCGAGATTCATCCGGGCGCCAGGATCGGACGGCGATTCTTCATCGATCACGGTATGGGGATCGTCATCGGTGAGACGGCCGAGATCGGTAACGATGTGACGCTGTACCAGGGCGTGACTCTTGGTGGTACCAGCTGGAACAAGGGCAAGCGCCACCCGACGCTGGAGGATGGTGTGGTGGTCGGTGCTGGGGCCAAGGTGTTGGGGCCGTTCACTGTCGGTGCGGGGGCCAAGATCGGCTCCAACGCGGTGGTGACCAAGGCTGTGCCGGCTGGTGCAACGGCGGTGGGTATTCCTGGCAAGATCATCGTCAAGTCCGATGACGAGCAGGAGGCCAAGCGTCAGGCCATGGCCGAGAAGATCGGCTTCGATGCCTATGGTGTCGGGCAGGACATGCCGGATCCGGTGGCGCGCGCCATTGGTCAACTGCTCGACCACCTGCAGGCGGTGGATGGGCGTCTGGAGGATGTGAGCAAGGCGCTGGCGTCGATGGATTGCGACTATCGTGCCAGGGCTCTGCCGGCCTTGCGTGATGAGGACTTCGCCGAGGTCTGCAAGGGGCAGGGCGATAAGCCGGCAGCCTGATGCGTGGCGGGGTGGTCTCTGCTATCATCCCGCCTCCCTTCGCGGTCAATCCTGAGTAAATCAATAGGTCTTATAGTTGACTTAAATACTCGGAAATTGCATACTTCGCCGCAATTCAGTGATTCGTGGTAGAGCCATGCGACTGACCACCAAAGGCCGTTACGCCGTTACCGCCATGCTTGATCTGGCGCTGCACGCGCAGCATGGGCCTGTTTCCCTAGCCGACATTTCAGAGCGACAAGGCATCTCCTTGTCCTATCTGGAGCAGCTGTTCGCCAAGTTGCGCCGTGGCAACCTGGTTTCCAGTGTGCGTGGGCCGGGTGGTGGCTATCAGCTGTCGCGCGATATGGGTGGCATCCAGGTGGCTCAAGTGATCGATGCGGTCAATGAGTCTGTGGATGCCACGCGTTGCCAGGGGCAGGGTGATTGCCACTCTGGCGACACCTGCCTGACTCATCACCTGTGGTGCGATCTCAGTCAGCAAATTCATGAATTCCTCAGTGGCATCAGCCTGGCCGATCTGGTCGCGCGCCGTGAGGTTCAAGAGGTCGCGTTGCGCCAGGATCAGCGCCGCTGCAATGGCAGGACGCCGCGCCTGGATAAGATTGAAGCGTCTGCCATCGAATGAGCAGGGCGTTTGCCTGATAGGAGAAACCCAATGAAATTGCCGATTTATCTCGATTACTCCGCAACCACGCCGGTAGATCCGCGCGTTGCGCAGAAAATGAGCGAGTGCCTGCTGGTCGACGGTAATTTTGGTAACCCGGCGTCGCGCTCCCATGTGTTTGGCTGGAAGGCCGAAGAAGCGGTGGAAAACGCCCGTCGCCAGGTCGCCGAGTTGGTCAATGCCGACCCACGCGAGATTGTCTGGACCAGTGGTGCCACCGAGTCCGACAACCTTGCCATCAAGGGTGTTGCGCACTTCTACAGCAGCAAAGGCAAGCACATCATCACTTCCAAGATCGAGCACAAGGCGGTGTTGGATACCACCCGCCAGCTCGAGCGCGAAGGCTTCGAGGTCACTTATCTGGAACCGGGCGAAGATGGTCTGATCACGCCGTCAATGGTTGAGGCTGCGTTGCGCGAGGACACCGTTCTGGTGTCGCTCATGCACGTCAACAACGAAATCGGCACCATCAATGACATCGCTGCCATTGGCGAGCTGACCCGTTCGCGCGGCGTGCTGCTGCATGTCGATGCGGCGCAGTCCACCGGCAAGGTGGAAATCGATCTGGAAAAGATGAAGGTCGACCTGATGTCCTTCTCTGCCCACAAGACCTACGGCCCGAAAGGCGTCGGCGCCCTGTACGTACGTCGCAAGCCGCGCGTGCGCCTGGAAGCGCAGACTCATGGCGGTGGTCATGAGCGTGGCATGCGTTCGGGTACCCTGGCGACTCACCAGTGTGTCGGTATGGGCGAGGCCTTCCGTATCGCCAAGGAAGAGATGGTCGCGGAAAACCAGCGCATCGCTGCTCTGCGTGATCGTTTCTACCGTCAGCTGGAAGACATGGAAGAGCTGTACGTCAACGGCAGTCTGACTGCTCGTGTGCCGCACAACCTCAACCTGAGTTTCAACTATGTCGAGGGTGAGTCGCTGATCATGGCGCTCAAGGATCTCGCCGTATCGTCCGGCTCGGCCTGCACCTCGGCTTCCCTGGAGCCGTCCTACGTGCTGCGCGCCCTGGGCCGCAACGATGAGCTGGCACACAGCTCGATTCGCTTCACCTTCGGCCGCTTCACCACTGAAGAAGAGGTCGACTACGCCGCTGCCAAGGTTCGTGAGGCCGTGGACAAGCTGCGTGAGTTGTCGCCCCTGTGGGATATGTTCAAAGAAGGTGTCGACCTTTCCACCGTGGAATGGGCAGCACACTAAAAGCTGCCGAGGCGGATCGCTCGGTTTCCAGCGGTTCGCCGGAGAGCGGCACCTGATGAGAGAGGAAGTACACCATGGCATACAGTGACAAGGTCATCGACCACTACGAGAATCCGCGCAACGTCGGCAAGCTGAACGCCGAAGATCCGGACGTTGGCACCGGCATGGTCGGCGCGCCGGCTTGCGGCGACGTCATGCGCTTGCAGATCAAGGTCAGCGAGAGCGGCGTGATCGAAGACGCCAAGTTCAAGACCTATGGCTGCGGTTCCGCCATCGCTTCCAGCTCCCTCGCTACCGAGTGGATGAAGGGCAAGACCCTGGACGAGGCTGAAAGCATCAAGAACACCCAGCTTGCCGAAGAGCTGGCGTTGCCGCCGGTGAAGATTCACTGCTCGGTGCTCGCTGAGGACGCCATCAAGGCGGCCGTGCGCGACTACAAGCAGAAGAAAGGCTTGCTCTGATACGAGGTTTGCAATGGCCATCACCATGTCTGAAGCTGCTGCCCGTCATGTGCAACGCTCCCTCGATGGGCGTGGCAAGGGGGCAGGTATTCGTCTTGGCGTGCGTACCACGGGTTGTTCCGGCCTGGCCTACGTGCTCGAGTTCGTCGATGAGCTGGCGGCCGAGGATCAGGTTTTCGAAAGCCATGGCGTCAAGGTGATCATCGATCCCAAGAGCCTGGTGTATCTCGATGGCACCGAGTTGGACTTCGTCAAGGAAGGCCTCAATGAGGGCTTCAAGTTCAACAACCCCAACGTGCGTGGCGAATGCGGTTGCGGTGAGAGCTTCAACGTCTGATGGGTAGTCCCTGCCACTTCGCGCTGTTCGACCTGCAGCCCAGTTTTCGCCTCGACCTCGATCAGTTGGCTGCGCGTTACCGTGAGCTGGCGCGTCAGGTTCACCCGGATCGCTTCGCTGACGCAGGCGAACGTGAGCAGCGTATGGCGCTTGAGCGTTCGGCCTGTCTCAACGAGGCCTACCAGGTGTTGAAGACGCCTTCGCAGCGCGCTCGTTACTTGCTCGCTCTGCGCGGGCCCGAGCTGCCGTTGGAAGTGACGGTGCAGGATCCGGACTTCCTGCTGCAGCAAATGGAGCTGCGCGAGGAGTTGGAAGAATTGCACGACGATGCCGACCTGGCGGGCGTTGCGGCTTTCAAGCGCCGTCTCAAGTCTGCGCAGGAGCAGCTCAACGAAAGCTTTGCCGCTTGCTGGGACGATGATGCCCGGCGTGAGGAGGCTGAGCGCCTGATGCGCCGCATGCAGTTCCTCGACAAGCTTTCCCATGAAGTGCGCCAGTTAGAAGAGCGCCTCGACGATTAACCTGTGGGTTGCTGCGGCAGCCCGCCTGATGATTTCAAGACGACCATGGCCTTATTGCAGATCGCCGAGCCAGGACAGAGCCCGCAACCTCACCAGCGTCGGCTGGCGGTGGGTATCGACCTGGGTACCACCAATTCTCTGGTCGCTGCAGTGCGTAGCGGGTTGGCTGAGCCGCTTCCTGATGAGGCGGGCAAGGTCATTCTGCCGTCGGCGGTTCGTTATCACCCCGAGCATGTCGAGGTGGGCGAGTCTGCCAAGCTGGCGGCTGCCAGCGATCCGTTCAATACGGTGCTGTCGGTCAAGCGTCTTATGGGGCGTGGTATCGCCGACGTGCATCAGCTTGGCGAGCAATTGCCTTATCGCTTCGTCGTTGGTGGGTCGCACATGCCCTTCATCGAGACGGTGCAGGGGGCGAAGAGCCCGGTCGAGGTGTCGGCAGATATTCTCAAGGCGCTGCGTCAGCGCGCCGAGCAGGTTCTGGGTGGCGAGCTGGTTGGCGCGGTGATCACCGTGCCGGCGTATTTCGACGATGCCCAGCGTCAGGCCACCAAGGACGCGGCGCGACTTGCCGGCCTGAATGTCCTGCGCCTGCTCAATGAGCCCACGGCAGCAGCTGTCGCCTATGGCCTGGATCAGAAGGCCGAGGGCGTGGTCGCCATCTATGACCTGGGTGGCGGCACATTCGATATTTCCATCCTGCGCCTGACCGGTGGTGTGTTCGAAGTGCTGGCGACCGGTGGCGATAGCGCACTGGGTGGCGATGACTTCGATCATGCCGTGGCGGACTGGATCATCCAGCAGGCCGGTATCTCCAGTGATCTCGATCCGGCTGCTCAGCGTAGCCTGCTGCAGGCCGCCTGTGCCGCCAAGGAGGCACTGACGGCCGCTGATGAGGTCGAGCTGAGCTATGGCAACTGGCGTGGCAGGTTGTCGCGCGAGCAGTTCGAAGTGCTAATTGAACCGATGGTTGCGCGCAGCCTCAAGGCTTGCCGGCGCGCCGTGCGTGATTCAGGCGTCGAGCTGGACGAAGTGAGTGCGGTGGTCATGGTGGGCGGTTCTACACGTGTGCCGCGCGTACGTGAGGCCGTGGGTGAATTGTTCGGACGTGCGCCGCTGACCAATATCGATCCGGATCAGGTGGTGGCGATTGGCGCCTCGATTCAGGCCGATACGCTGGCCGGCAATCAGCGTGGTGATGGCGAAGAGTTGCTGCTGCTGGACGTGATTCCCCTGTCGCTCGGCCTGGAGACCATGGGCGGGCTGATGGAGAAGGTGATTCCTCGCAACACCACTATCCCGGTGGCGCGCGCGCAGGAGTTCACCACCTACAAGGATGGCCAGACGGCCATGATGATTCACGTGCTGCAGGGCGAGCGCGAGCTGATCGCCGACTGTCGTTCCCTGGCGCGTTTCGAGCTACGCGGTATCCCACCGATGGTGGCTGGGGCGGCGAAGATTCGCGTGACCTTCCAGGTGGACGCCGATGGCCTGCTTAGCGTGGCGGCCCGTGAACTCGGTTCCGGTGTGGAGGCGAACATTCAGGTCAAACCGTCCTACGGGCTGACCGATGGCGAAATCGCCCGCATGCTGCAGGATTCCTTCCAGAATGCTGGTGATGACAAGGCTGCGCGTGTTCTGCGTGAGCAGCAGGTCGATGCTCAGCGTCTGATCGAGGCTGTCGAGGCTGCATTGCAGGTAGATGGCGAGCGTTTGCTGGATGCCGAGGAGCGCGAGGTCATCGAGCTGCAAGTGCAGGAACTGCGTGATTTGCTCGCTGGTAACGATGGCCTTGCCATCGAGCGGCAGACCAAGCGCCTGTCGCAGGTCACCGATGCCTTTGCTGCCCGTCGTCTGGACTCCACCGTGAAAGCCGCGCTGGCCGGACGCAATCTGAATGAGATCGAGGAATAACTGATGCCGCAGGTGATTTTTCTGCCCCACGAGAGATTTTGCCCGGAAGGCCTGGTAGTCGAAGCAGAGCCGGGTATCTCGATTCTTGAGTTGGCGCACGAGCACCATATCGAGATGGAAAGTGCCTGCGGTGGCGTGTGTGCCTGCACCACCTGTCACTGCATCGTCCGCGAAGGTTTCGATTCGTTGAACGAGGCGGATGAGCTGGAAGAGGATTACCTGGACAAGGCATGGGGGCTCGAAGCTCAATCGCGCCTGGCTTGCCAGGCCATCGTTGGTGAGGAAGACATCACCGTCGAGATTCCGAAATATTCGCTTAACCATGCAGCTGAAGCGCCGCACTGATCAGGAAGTATCATCATGAGCCTGAAATGGGTCGATGTATTGGAAATCGCCATCCAGTTGAGTGAGCAGAAGCCGGATGTCGATCCGCGTTATGTGAATTTCGTCGATCTGCGTAGCTGGGTGCTGGCTCTGCCGGAGTTTTCCGACGACCCACAGCGTGGTGGTGAGAAGGTGCTCGAGGCGATCCAGGCAGCGTGGATCGAAGAAAACGATTGAGCCCAGGCGCCTCAGGGCGCACGCCCTACGCTTTTGACCGGAACCCGCGTATAATTCGCGGGTTTAATTTTTCGCTTTAACCCATAGTTTCTGGAGCTTCACATGGCCGTTCAACGTACTTTCTCCATCATCAAGCCTGACGCCGTTGCCAAGAACGTCATCGGTGAGATCACCTCCCGTTTCGAAAAGGCCGGCCTGCGTGTCGTAGCTTCGAAGATGGTTCAACTGTCCGAGCGCGAGGCTGCTGGCTTCTATGCCGAGCACAGCGAGCGTGGCTTCTTCAAGGATCTGGTTGCTTTCATGACTTCCGGCCCGGTCATCGTTCAGGTTCTGGAAGGCGAGAACGCCGTTGCCAAGAACCGTGAGCTGATGGGCGCCACCAACCCGAAAGAAGCTGCTGCCGGCACCATCCGCGCCGATTTCGCCGTTTCCATCGACGAGAACGCTGTTCACGGTTCGGATTCCGAAGCCTCCGCTGCTCGCGAGATCGCTTACTTCTTCTCCGCTACCGAGCAGTGCGCGCGCATTCGCTGATTACAGCGAATGATGCGAGGGTGAAACCATGACCAATACCACCGGCAAGATCAACCTGCTGGGCCTGACCCAGCCGGAAATGGAAAAGTTCTTCGAGTCCATTGGCGAGAAGCGCTTCCGTGCCGGCCAGGTCATGAAGTGGATTCACCACTTTGGCGTCGATGATTTCGCCGCCATGAGCAACGTTGGCAAGGCCTTGCGCGAGAAGCTCGAGGCCTCTGCCGAGATTCGCGGCCCGGAAGTGGTCAGCGAAAATATTTCCGCCGATGGCACGCGCAAGTGGGTGGTGCGTGTGGCGTCCGGCAGCTGTGTGGAAACCGTGTATATCCCGCAGAACGGCCGCGGCACCCTGTGCGTGTCGTCGCAGGCCGGCTGTGCACTGGATTGCAGCTTCTGCTCCACCGGCAAGCAGGGTTTCAACAGCGACCTGACCAGTGCCGAGATCATCGGCCAGGTATGGATCGCCAACAAATCCTTCGGCAGCGTGCCGGCGAAGATCGACCGTGCCATCACCAACGTGGTGATGATGGGCATGGGTGAGCCGCTGTTGAACTTCGACAACGTCGTCTCTGCCATGCAGATCATGATGGACGATCTCGGCTATGGCATTTCCAAGCGCAAGGTGACCTTGTCCACCTCCGGCGTGGTGCCGATGATCGACAAGCTGGCCGAGGTGATCGACGTGTCCCTGGCGCTGTCGTTGCACGCGCCCAACGACGAGCTGCGCAACCAGTTGGTGCCGATCAACAAGAAGTACCCGCTGGAGGTGCTCCTGGCGGCGTGCAAGCGCTACATATCCAAGCTCGGTGAAAAGCGTGTGCTGACCATCGAGTACACCTTGCTCAAGGGCGTCAATGATCAACCCGAGCACGCTGAGCAGATGATCGCACTTCTCGCCGATGTGCCTTGCAAGATCAACCTGATTCCGTTTAATCCATTCCCCTTCTCGGGATACGAGCGGCCGAGCAATAACGCTATTCGCCGCTTCCAGGATCTGTTGCACAAGGCTGGCCATAACGTCACGGTGCGCACGACGCGTGGTGACGATATCGATGCCGCCTGCGGCCAGTTGGTTGGCCAGGTCATGGATCGTACCCGCCGCAGCGAGCGCTATATCGCCGTGCGCCAGCTGGGCAGCGAGGCGCAAGAGCCTGCTGCCGTCAACCGAAATTGAAGAGAGGATGCCTATGACCTTGCGCCCCGCGCTGTTATTGCTCGTCGTCAGTCTGCTAGGTGGTTGCGTGACCACTGGCGATGTCGACCCCATGCGTACGGCGGAAGGGCGTGAAAAGGCGCGTGACTCTTATGTGCAACTGGGCATCGCGTATATCCAGCAGGGTGATACCCAGCGTGCCAAGGTGCCGCTGAAGAATGCGCTCGATCTGGATCCGTCCAATGCTGACGCCCATGCCGCACTGGCCATGGCCTTCCAGCTGGAAATGGAACCGAAACTGGCCGATGAGCATTTTCGCAAGGCACTGTCCCAGCGCCCGAAAGATGCGCGCCTGCTGAACAACTATGGCGGCTTTCTGTTCGAGCAGAAGCGTTATCAGGACGCCATGAACACCTACCTCAAGGCAGCCGAGGACAATCTCTATCCGGAGCGCTCCCGGGTGTTCGAGAACCTGGGGCTGACGGCGTTGCAGTTGAAGCAGCGTGAGCAAGCCAAGGAGTATTTCCAGCGTGCGTTGCGCCTGAGCAGTCGCCAGCCACGTGCGTTGCTGGAGATGGCTTTGCTGTCCTACGAGGACAAAGAATACGTGCCGGCTCGCAGTTACTACGACAGTTACAGCGAGATGGCGCCGCAGAATGCTCGCAGCCTGTTGCTTGGCGCGCGCCTGGCCGAGGTCTTCGAAGATCGCGACCGGGCAGCCAGCCTCGGGTTGCAATTGCGACGCCTGTATCCGGCTTCTCAGGAATATCAGCAATACGTTTCGGGGCAAAAATGAAAACGGCACATAGCGAAGTGACACAGCCAATGCCGAACAATCCAGGCGAAAGCCTGCGTCAGGCCCGCGAGATCAAAGGGTGGAGCGTCGCTGAAGTAGCAGTGCAGCTCAACCTGACGCCACAGCGTCTGGCCCAGATCGAGGCCGGTGCCTTCGACAAGCTGCCAGGTACGACTTTCGCTCGCGGTTATATCCGTGCTTACGCCAAGTTGCTGGAGCTGGATCAGAACCGCCTGGTGGTGGAGTTCGATCAGTTCACCGGTACCGATTCGGCCGGCAGTAGCGTGCACAGCCTGGGTCGTATCGAAGAGCCGGTACGTTACTCGCAGAGCATTCTGCGCCTGGTGAGCTTCCTGCTGCTGCTGGCACTGGTCGGTGCAGGCTTTCTCTGGTGGCAGGATCAGGGGCGCCCTGTTGCCAGCCTGGCCGATCTGGGCCTGGAGCATGTGGAAGTGGAAGGTGCCGATGGCACTACCCAGGTTCACTCGCTGGCCGAGCCGGAAGATCAGGCCGTGGTCGCTGCCCAGGGTAACGAGCAGAGCAGCCCTCTGCTGCTGCCGATAGAACCGGGCGAGGCACCGGAAGTTTCCAGTGATGGCCAACAGTCTGCTAGTGAGCCGACTACTGCTGATTCCACTGCTGCTGCCGCGCCAGAAAGCCAGGCAGCACCTGCGCCGACCACTCCAGCAGCAGAACAGGCGCCGGCAACCTCTGTTGCTCAGCCTGCTGCACCTGTTGCGGTCGCTGCTGGACAGGGCGCGCTGAACATCCAATTCACTGCCGATTGCTGGACGCAAGTCACCGATGCCGACGGTAAGGTGCTGCTCAGTGCGCTCAAGCGCAGTGGCGAGCGTGTCGAGCTGAGCGGCAAGGCTCCACTGGAGCTGCGCCTGGGCTTCGCCCGAGGCGCCCAGGTCAGCTACAACGGCGAGAACGTCAATGTTGCGCCGCACATGACTGGCGAAACCGCGCGTCTGAAACTGGGGTTGTAAATCATGCATTGCGAATCGCCGATCAAGCGCCGACTGTCGCGCAAGATCTGGGTTGGCTCGGTACCGGTGGGCGGCGATGCGCCGATCGCAGTACAGAGCATGACCAACACCGACACCAATGATGTCGCTGCTACCGTGGCGCAGATTCGCCGTCTCGAAGATGCGGGCGCCGACATTGTGCGTGTCTCCGTGCCGGATATGGACGCTGCCGAAGCTTTCGGTCGCATCAAGCAGCAGGTACGTGTACCGCTGGTGGCGGACATCCACTTCGATTACCAGATCGCCCTGCGGGTGGCCGAGCTGGGCGTCGACTGCCTGCGTATCAACCCCGGCAACATCGGCCGTGAGGATCGCGTCAGGGCGGTGGTCGAGGCCGCGCGCGACAAGGGCATCCCGATCCGCATCGGTGTCAACGCCGGTTCGCTGGAAAAGGATCTGCAGAAGAAATACGGCGAGCCGACCCCCGCGGCACTGGTCGAGTCGGCTTTGCGCCATGTCGAACACCTGGATCGCCTGAATTTTCCCGACTTCAAGGTCAGCGTGAAGGCCTCCGACGTGTTCATGGCGGTGGAGGCCTATCGACTGCTGGCCAAGCAGATCGAGCAGCCGTTGCATTTGGGCATCACCGAAGCCGGCGGCTTGCGTTCGGGTACGGTGAAATCCGCCGTGGGGCTGGGCATGCTGCTGGCTGAGGGAATTGGCGATACCATCCGCATCTCGCTGGCCGCTGACCCGGTGGAAGAGATCAAGGTCGGTTTCGACATCCTCAAGTCCCTGCGTCTGCGTTCGCGTGGTATCAACTTCATCGCCTGCCCGAGCTGCTCGCGGCAGAACTTCGATGTGGTCAAGACCATGAACGAGCTGGAAAGCCGCGTCGAGGATCTGCTGGTGCCGCTGGACGTCGCCGTGATCGGTTGCGTGGTCAACGGGCCTGGTGAAGCCAAGGAGGCGCATATCGGCCTCACTGGCGGCAGCCCGAACAACCTGGTCTACATCGATGGCAAACCGGCCTCGAAGCTGACCAACGAAAACCTGGTGGACGAGCTGGAGAAGCTCATCCGCGACAAGGCGGCCGAGAAGGCCGCCGCTGATGCTGCCGTGATCGTACGCGGCTGAGAGCTGCGTCTTAAGGATTCTTTGTGAGCAAGTCCCTGCAAGCCATTCGTGGCATGAACGATATCCTGCCTGAGCAGACGCCTGCCTGGCGCTACCTGGAAAGTACCCTGGTCAGCCTGCTCGATGGCTATGGCTACAAGGAAATCCGCCTGCCCATCGTCGAGTACACCGAGCTGTTCGCCCGCGGTATTGGCGAGGGTACTGACGTGGTCGACAAGGAGATGTACACCTTCCGCGACCGTAACGAGGAATCGCTGACCCTGCGTCCCGAAGGAACCGCCGGCTGCGTGCGGGCCGTGCTCGAGCATGGTTTGTCCGGTGGTGGCCAGGTGCAGAAATTGTGGTACGCCGGCCCGATGTTTCGCTACGAGAAACCGCAGAAAGGGCGCTACCGCCAGTTTCATCAGGTGGGCGTGGAAGCCTTCAACCTGCCGGGGCCGGACGTCGATGCCGAGCTGATCGTGCTCACCTGGCGTCTGTGGAAGCAGCTCGGCCTGTCCGACGCAGTGACCCTGCAGCTCAACAGCCTGGGCTCCAGCGAAGCGCGCGCCGCCTATCGTGACGCTCTGGTGGCTTACCTGCAGGAGCGTTTCGATCAGCTCGACGAAGACAGTCAGCGTCGTTTGACCACCAATCCGCTGCGTATCCTCGACAGCAAGAGCGAGAGCACTCAGGCCGTTCTGGTCGGCGCACCGGTGCTGGGCGACTATCTGGACGAGGAGTCGCTGCAGCACTTCGACGGGGTCAAGGCGCGCCTGGATGCCGCAGGCATCCGTTATCAGATCAACCAGAAGCTGGTACGCGGCCTGGATTACTACAATCGCACCGTATTCGAGTGGGTCACCGACAAGCTGGGCTCGCAAGGTACCGTCTGTGCCGGTGGTCGTTATGATGGCCTGGTTGGGCAGCTCGGCGGCAAGCCGACGCCTGGCGTGGGTTTCGCCATGGGCGTGGAGCGCCTGGTACTGCTGCTGGAAACTCTCGAACTGTTACCGGCCGAATTGAACCGTGCCGCCGACATCTACATCTGCGCATTCGGTGAGCCTGCCGAGCTGGCGGCACTGTCGCTGGCCGAGCGGATTCGCGATGCCATTCCCGGTATTCGTCTGCTGGTCAACGCCGGTGCCGGTAGTTTCAAGAGTCAGTTCAAGAAGGCCGACAAGAGTGGCGCACGCTATGCGCTGATTCTGGGGGACGACGAATTGGCAGGGCGCGTGGTAGGTTTCAAACCGCTGCGCGACGACAGTGAACAACAAAGCGTTGCCTGGGATGCTCTAGCCGAGCATCTTGCAGCCTGCCTGGCGCAGGCTTGAGCATCCGAATAGCTTAGGAACAGGGTTAAACATGCAGACCGAAGACGAACAGATCGCGCAACTGAAGGACTGGTGGGAACGCAACGGCAAACCTTTGCTGGCCGGTGGCGTATTGGCGCTGGTAGCGGTATTCGGCTGGCACGCCTGGCAGAAGTATCAGGTCAACCAGTCGCAGGGCGCTTCGATGCTCTATCAGCAGTTGCTGGAAACCGCACTGGATCCTGCTGGCAAGCCCGATGCGGCCAAGGTTGCAGATCTGGCCGGCAAGCTCAACAGCGAGTATGGCGGCAGCCATTATGCTCAGTACGGCAATCTGTTCGTTGCCAAGGTCGCTGTCGAGGCCGAGCGCCTCGATGATGCTGCCGTTGCGTTGCAGACCGTGGTCGACAAGCCGGCCGACGCTACGCTGGGCGAAATGGCCCGTCAGCGTCTGGCTCGCGTACTGGCTGCACAGGACAAGGCTGACGCCGCGCTGAAACTGCTCGATGGCAAGGTCGAGGACGCTTTCCTCGCCAGCCGTGAAGAACTCAAGGGCGATCTGCTGGTTCAGCTGGGTCGCAGCGATGACGCGCATGCCGCCTATCAGAAGGCCAAGGATGCGCTGGCCGACGACGCCGCTGTTGGCGGCCTGCAGATGAAGCTGGACGACCTGGCAAAAGGGGATGCGTGACGTGATGCGTTGGAAGAATGCCGCACTGCTGGCCCTGGCCGTTCTGGCCGTGGGTTGCAGCAGCAATAGCAAGAAGGAACTGCCGCCTGCCGAACTGACCAAGTTCGACGCCGAAGTCGAGCTGCGCACCGAGTGGAGCCGCTCCGTCGGTGACGGCCAGGGCGACACCTTCAACATGCTGGTTCCGGCTATCGACGGCGATGTCATCTACGCCGCCGATGTCGAGGGGCTGGTCATGGCCATGGATCGCACCAGCGGCAAGGTGATCTGGCGCAAGAAACTTGAAATCCCGGTGTCCGGCGCCATCGGTGTCGGCTACGGCCAGGTATTGCTGGGCACGCTCAAGGGTGAAGTGATTGCCCTCGATGCCAGTGATGGCGAAGAGCAGTGGCGCTCGCGCGTGACCAGCGAAGTACTGGCCGCGCCTGCCAGCAATGGCGACATCGTCGTGGTGCAAACCCAGGACGACCGCCTGATCGCTTTCGATGCCAGCACCGGTAGCCAGCGCTGGATCGTCGAGAATACTCCGGCCGTGCTGACCCTGCGTGGCACTGGCGCTCCACTGGTGACCAACCGCCTGGTAGTCGCTGGCCTGTCGAGCGGCAAGGTCGTCGCGGTCGACGCTCAGCGTGGCTTGCCGGTCTGGGAGCAACGTATCGCCATCCCGCAAGGCCGTTCCGAGCTGGAGCGCGTTGTCGACATCGACGGCGGCCTGCTGCTGTCCGGTGGCACCGTCTACGCGGTGAGCTACCAGGGCCGTGTCGCGGCCATGGATCTGGAATCCGGTCGCGTGCTCTGGCAGCGCGAGGCATCCAGCTCGGTTGGCGTCGCTCAAGGCTTCGGCAACGTTTACGTCAGCATGGCCAGCGGCACCGTCGAAGGTATCGACGAGCGCAGTGCTTCGGCCCTGTGGAGCAACGATTCGATGGCGCGTCGCCAACTGTCGGGCCCTGCAGTGTTCTCCAGCTATGTCGCCGTGGGTGACTTCGAGGGCTATCTGCACCTGCTGAGCCAGGTCGATGGTCGCTTCGTCGGTCGTACCCGCATCGACAGCGACGGCCTGCGCGCACAGCCGCTGGTCGTCGGTGATTGGCTGTACGTCTACGGCAATAGCGGCAAGTTGGTGGCACTGACCATCAAATGAACCGACTATGCTGCATCCAGGCTCGGGTCTGGATGCAGCAGCGTGAAAGATTCCGGCCGCTGCCCGTGCAGCGGCCTTTGCATTTTATGAAATAACCTAGTGGAGAGCCTGATGGTTCCCGTAATTGCCCTGGTGGGCCGGCCGAATGTCGGCAAGTCCACACTCTTCAATCGCCTGACCCGCAGCCGCGACGCCATCGTCGGCGACCTGTCCGGTCTGACCCGCGACCGCCAGTACGGCGAGGCGAAGTGGCAGGGGCGCACCTATATCGTGATCGACACCGGTGGTATTTCCGGTGACGAGGAAGGCATCGACGCGAAGATGGCCGAGCAGTCGCTGCAGGCCATCGAAGAGGCCGATGCCGTGCTGTTCCTGGTGGACGCGCGCGCCGGCATGACCGCTTCCGACCAGATGATCGGCGAACACCTGCGCCGTCGTAACAAGCAAAGCTTCCTGGTGGTGAACAAGGTCGACAACCTTGACGTCGACTTGGCCCGTGCCGAGTTCAGCCCCATGGGCATGGGCGAGCCACTGGCGATTGCCGGCGCCCATGGCCGTGGTATCACCCAGATGCTCGAGTCCGTGCTCGGTACCTTTCCCAAGGATGCCGGCGAGCCGGAGGAGGGCGCTGACGAGGAAGAGGTGCAGGAAGGCCAGGAAGCCAAGCGTATTCCAGGGCCGAGCGAGAAGGATGGCATCAAGCTGGCCATCATCGGTCGCCCCAACGTCGGCAAGTCGACCCTGGTCAACCGCATGCTTGGCGAAGAGCGGGTCATCGTCTATGACCAGGCCGGCACCACCCGCGACAGCATCTACATCCCCTTCGAGCGTGACGATGAGAAGTACACCCTGATCGACACCGCCGGCGTGCGCCGCCGCGGCAAGATCTTCGAGGCGGTGGAAAAGTTCTCGGTGGTCAAGACGCTGCAGGCCATTCAGGACTCCAACGTCGTGGTGTTCGTTATGGATGCCCGCGAAGGTGTGGTCGATCATGACCTCAACCTGCTCGGCTTCGTGCTGGAAAGCGGCCGCGCCCTGGTCATCGCCCTGAACAAGTGGGATGGCATGGATCAGGGCCAGAAGGACTACGTGAAGACCGAGCTGGAGCGCCGGCTGTTCTTCGTCGACTTCGCCGACATCCACTTCATCTCGGCGCTGCATGGCACTGGCGTGGGTCACCTGTACAAGTCGGTACAGGCCTCGTTCAAGTCGGCCATTACCCGTTGGCCGACCAGCCGTCTGACGCAGATTCTCGAAGATGCCGTCAGCGATCACGCACCGCCCTTGGTCAATGGCCGTCGCATCAAGCTGCGCTATGCCCACCTCGGTGGTGCCAACCCGCCGCTGATCGTGATCCACGGCAACCAGGTCGATGCCGTACCGCGTGCCTACACCCGCTACCTGGAAAATACCTACCGCCGCGTGCTCAAGCTGGTCGGTACGCCGATTCGCATCGAGTACAAGGGGGGCGAGAACCCCTACGAGGGCAACAAGAACACCCTCACGGATCGCCAGGTGAACAAGAAACGCCGCCTGATGAGCCACCACAAGAAGGCCGAGAAAAAGCGCAAGGACAAGCGCAAGTAAGATCGGCCTCGTCCTGCCCGGTGGAGTTGCGCTGGGCAGGGCATAAGCTTCTTCCGCCTTTTCATAAGCCGCGCGGGTGCCGCCCGCGCTGTGCTTCGGCTATCCTCGCGGCTTGATTTATCCCCGCAGGAAGTCGCGATGCTCGCCAGCAAACTGCCTAACGTCGGCACCACCATCTTTACCCGCATGTCTCAGCTCGCTGCCGATGTTGGCGCGATCAACCTGTCTCAGGGCTTTCCCGATTTCGACGGGCCGCAGGCGCTGCGCGAGGCGGTAGCGCGCCATGTGTTGGAAGGGCGCAATCAGTATTCGCCGATGACCGGTCTGCCGAGCCTGCGTCAGCAGGTGGCGGCCAAACTGGCGCGCAGCTACGGTGTGCAACGTGACGCCGACAGCGAGATCACCATCACCCCTGGTGCCACCGAGGCGATCTTCTGCGCCGTGCAGGCGTTGATCCGTGCCGGTGATGAAGCCATCGTTCTCGATCCCTGTTATGACAGCTACGAACCTTCGGTGGAGTTGGCGGGAGGGCGCTGCGTGCATGTGCCGCTGGCCTTGCCGGCGTTCCTCATCGACTGGCAGCGTCTGGCCGATGCGATCACACCGCGCACCCGGCTGATCTTCCTCAATTCGCCGCATAATCCGAGTGGGGCGCTGATCTCGCGGGCTGACCTGGATCGCCTGGCCGAGCTGATTCGAGGGCGCGATATTCACCTGATCAGCGACGAGGTCTACGAGCACCTGATCTATGACGGCGCCCAGCACGCCAGCGTGCTGGGCCATGAGGAGCTGTATCAGCGTGCCTTCGTGGTCAGCTCTTTTGGCAAGACCTACCACGTCACCGGCTGGAAGACCGGTTACGTGGTCGCCCCGCCGGCACTGACCGCCGAGCTGCGCAAGATCCACCAGTACGTCAATTTCTGTGGTGTGACGCCGTTGCAGCATGGCCTGGCTGATTTCATGGCGGCGCATCCCGAACATGTCGAAGAGCTGCCTGCGTTCTATCAGGCCAAGCGCGACCTGTTCTGTGACCTGCTGGCAGGCTCGCGATTCACCTTCACCCGTGCACCGGGCACCTATTTCCAGCTGGCTGACTATTCGGCGATCCGCCCGGATCTGGACGACGTGGCCATGGCCGAGTGGTTGACCCGTGAGCATGGCGTAGCGGCCATTCCTGTGTCGGTGTTCTATCAGTCGGTGCCACAGGGTTTGCGTCTGGTGCGTTTCTGCTTCGCCAAACGTGAAGAAACCCTGCGCCTAGCCGCAGAGAAATTGAGCGCGGTGTAGCTTGTAGGGCGGGTGCAACCCGCCTGAGAGAGTCTGGCGGGTTGCACCCGCCCTACGGTAAGCGAGGCGCCTACATGAGCAATAAATCCGATCTCGAACTGGCACTGATCCAGACCACGCTGGCCTGGCACGATCCGGCCGCCAACCGCGAGCACTTCCAGGCATTGCTGGAAGAGGCGCGTGGCACCGATCTGGTGATCCTGCCGGAGATGTTCTCCACCGGTTTTTCCATGGAGTCGGCAGCACTGGCCGAGCCCGAAGATGGTCTCACCAGCAGTTGGCTGCGTGAACAGGCGCAGCGTATCGATGCAGTCATCTGCGGCAGCCTGATCATCCAGGCCGCTGATGGCAGCTACCGCAATCGCCTGCTCTGGGCACGCCCGGACGGTACGTTGGCGCATTACGACAAGCGTCACCTGTTCCGGATGGCCGGTGAGCACAAGCATTACAGCGCTGGCGATGTGCAGGTCGTGCTGGAACTCAAGGGATGGCGTGTGCGCCCGCTGATCTGCTACGACCTGCGCTTTCCGGTGTGGAGCCGTGATGCTGGCGGCACTGATCTCTTGTTGTATACCGCCAACTGGCCGGGCGCGCGCCGTCAGCACTGGAACCGCTTGTTACCGGCGCGGGCCATCGAGAACCTGTGCTATGTCGCGGCTGTGAACCGTGTCGGCGAGGATGGCAAGGGGCACGGATATACTGGCGATTCCCAGGTGTTGGATTTCCAGGGTGAGGCGCTGCTGACGGCAGGCGACGGCGATGGCGTGTTCCGTGCCCGCCTGTCCAGCGAGACGCTGGCGGCCTATCGCGAACGCTTTCCGGCGCACCTGGATGCCGATGTTTTCACCATGAACTGATCAGGAACTACATGACATGGACGTACAACAGAGCAACCCCTTCCAGACGCCGCAGGCGGATCTGCAACAGACCACTACCAACCAGGCGCCGCTGTACAGCATCGCTGGCGTCGGCCTGGCGACCTTCATCGGCACGCCGCTGGCCGGTGCCTGGCTGCTGGCGCACAACCTGCAACTGCTCGGCAAGGCGGATCGGGTGGCGATGGTCTGGGGGATATCCATTGCGTTGCTGCTGGTCACCTTGGTGCTGGCTTTCGTGCTGCCGGAAGAGGTGCCTGCACTGCCTTTCGCCATCGCGCAGCTCATGGCGATGATCATGCTGGCGAAGAACCTGATGGAGGCCGAACTCAAGCAGCACACCGAGGCTGGAGGCGTGTACCTCTCCAACTGGCGTGCAGCGGGTATCGGCCTGTTGTTCACTTTGGCCGTGGCCGCATTGATGTTCGCGGTGCTGATGATCTTCGATATCTGAACGCCGTATTCCCGGATGCTGGCTTGAGTCCGGTGACGATGCTTCGTGTGCGCACCCTCGGATCTTCGGTGCGCACGGCGCACCCTACGCGGTTTGCGGCATACGAAAACGCCGGGCATTGCCCGGCGTTTTCATGTGTGGCGCAGGTGAATCAGGCCGCTTGCGACTCGGCCTGACTCAGCGCCCTGTTCAGTGCACTGAACAGGGCACGGAAACTCGCCGTGGTCAGGTTCTCGTCTATGCCGATGCCATGCAGGGCACGACCGCCGTTAACGCGCAGTTCGATGTAGGCCGCGGCCTTGGCGTTGGTGCCTGCACCGATGGCGTGTTCGCTGTAGTCCATGACCTCGACTGCCACGGGCAGGGCGGCGGCCAGGGCTTCCAGCGGGCCCTTGCCGATGCCGCGCCAGTGGTGGTTCTCACCCGCTTCGACGACTTCCACGTCCACCGCACTGGTGCCGTTTTCTTCCTGCAGGCGATGGCCTTTCAGGGCATAGGGGCTGCGGGCCTGCAGGTACTCGGTTTCGAGCAGCGTGTAAATCTGCGCGGCGGTCATTTCCAGGCCAAGGCGGTCGGTTTCACGCTGTACCACCTGGCTGAACTCGATCTGCATGCGGCGCGGCAGGCTGATGCCGTATTCCTGCTCGAGCAGGAAGGTGATGCCACCCTTGCCGGACTGGCTGTTCACGCGAATCACTGCCTCGTAGTCGCGGCCGATATCGGCCGGGTCGATCGGCAGGTACGGCACTTCCCACAGGGCGTCTTCCTTCTGCTGGGCGAAGCCTTTGCGGATGGCGTCCTGGTGCGAGCCGGAGAAGGCGGTGTGCACCAGATCGCCGACGTACGGATGGCGCGGGTGCACCGGAATCTGGTTGCAGTCCTCGACCACCTTGCGCACGGCATCGATGTCGGAGAAGTCCAGCTCCGGGTCGACGCCCTGGGTGTAGAGGTTCAGCGCCAGGGTCACCAGGCAGACGTTACCGGTGCGCTCGCCGTTGCCGAACAGGCAGCCTTCGACGCGATCGGCGCCAGCCATCACTGCCAGTTCCGAGGCTGCAACGCCAGTGCCACGGTCATTGTGAGTGTGCACGCTGATCAGCACGCTGTCGCGGCGGTCGACGTGGCGGCCGAACCATTCGATCTGGTCGGCGTAGTTGTTCGGCGTGGCGCACTCGATGGTGGCGGGCAGGTTGAGGATCAGCTTGTTCGCCGGGGTCGGCTGGAACACGTCGATCACCGCGTTGCACACCTCGACGGCAAAGTCGATCTCGGTGCTGCTGAACACTTCCGGCGAGTACTCGAAGCCCCACTGGGTTTCCGGCGCGGCGTCGGCCAGGCGCTTGATGGTAGTCCCCGCAGCCACGGCGATGGCTTTGACCCCGGCCTTGTCCTGGTTGAAGACGATCTTGCGGAAGCTCGGCGCGCATGCATTGTAGTAGTGGACGATGGCTTTCTTGGCGCCTTTGAGCGACTCGAAGGTGCGCTCGATGAGGTCGTCACGCGCCTGGGTCAGCACTTGGATGGTTACGTCGTCCGGGATGTGGCCGCCTTCGATCAGTTCGCGGACGAAGTCGAAATCGGTCTGCGAGGCGGACGGGAAGCCCACTTCGATTTCCTTCAGGCCCACGGCCACCAGGCACTTGAAGAAGCGCATCTTCTTCTCGGCGTCCATCGGCTCGATCAGCGACTGGTTGCCGTCGCGCAGGTCGGTGGACAACCAGATCGGCGCTTTGTCGATGATCTTGTCCGGCCAGGTGCGATCCGGGATCTGAACCTGGGTGAAGGGACGGTACTTCTTCGATGGGTCTTTGAGCATGCTCATGAGTCAATCCTGAAAGCGAGGGCCGCTATGGGCCGTGCTGAAAAATAAAAACAGAGAAAAGGTGAGGAATTCGGGGTCGGCAGACCCTAGCGCAGTCGTTGGGAGACCAGGCACAGGTTGGCGTGTTGCCGGAGGATGATGAGGGTCTGCGAGATATTCATGGAGTCAACCCTAACCATTGAGGAAAAAGCTGGCAAGCATGTTGGAAAAATTGGTGAAAAAAAGCGTACGGGGTGGTCTGGCGAGTTTTTGTTGCTGATTTTTTCGCTTATTCACCTTTTCATTGCGTAGTGCTGGTGTGCTTGTGCCGGCGCTTGTGAGCCAGCCTGTTGGCGGTGTCATCGCCACAAGCTGGCTCCTGAAAAGCGGGAATCTGGTTCCCGTTGGCGTCAAGGGGCTGGCTGCAGCGTCGGACGCAGCTCGCGCATGTCCGCACCGCTCGGGTGTTGGAACACGCGCAGGCCGAACTCGGGAAGGATGGCCAGCAGGTGGTCGAAGATGTCCGACTGGATGCCTTCATAGGCATTCCAGGCGATGGTGTTGGTGAAGCAGTAGATTTCCAGCGGCAGGCCGTCGGCGGTCGGGCTGAGCTGACGTACCAGCAGGGTCATGTTCTGGTGAATGTTCGGATTGTGCCGCAGGTAGTGTTCGACGTAAGCGCGGAAACTGCCGATGTTGGTGATGCGGCGGGTGTTGACCGCTTCCTTGCCGTGCTCGGCCAGCTTGGTGTTCCAGTCCTGTAGTTCCTGATCCTTGCGGTCGAGGTATTCGTCGAGGAGCATGAAGCGACGCAGGCGAGCGATCTCCTCATCGCTGAGGAAATGCACACTGGTCTGATCCAGGTACAGCGCGCGCTTGATCCGGCGCCCGCCGGATTCCTGCATGCCGCGCCAGTTCTTGAACGGGTCGGTGATGAAGCGCTTGGTCGGGATGGTGGTGATGGTCTTGTCCCAGTTCTGCACTTTCACCGTGTGCAGGGCGATGTCGATCACATCGCCGTCGGCATTGAGCTGGGGCATTTCCACCCAGTCGCCGACACGCACGATATCGCTGGAGGAAATCTGTACGCTGGCTACCAGCGACAGCAGGGTATCCTGGAAGATCAACATCAGCACCGCAGCCATGGCACCGAGGCCGGACAGCAGGATCAACGGCGAGCGGTCGATCAACGTCGCCACCATGAGGATGGTGGCGATGGCGAAGATGGCGATCTTGATCACCTGCAGGTAGCCCTTGATCGGCTTCAGGTGCGCGTTGGGGCGACGCTGGTAAAGGGTGTTGAGGATGTCCAGCAGGGCGCCGATGGCCAGTGCGATGGTCAGCACGATGAAGGCGCCACAGACGTTCTGCGTCACCGTCACCACCGCGACGGGCATGCCCGGTACCACGGCCACGCCGGAGGAAAGCACCAGCGCCGGCACGATGTTGGACAGGCGCTTGATGATGCCGCTTTCCTTGATCTGGCCGTGGCGGCCCAGGGCGGTCGCGCCGACCACGCGGTAGATGGCGCGTACCAGAATACGTTTGACGATCCAGTTCGACAGCCAGGCGGCAACGATCAGGGCGAGGGTGGCGGTGAGGGTGAGCAGTTCAGGCTGTTCGTTCAGCCAACCCATCCAGGTGTTGAGCTCATTCGGCATTTCCGACTCCGAAGCAGGCAGTGAGGAAAGGCCGACGCTACAGGGCCGGCCATCTGAGCCGCCGTACCCTAGCAAAAATATGCCGTTAACCCAAACGGCAGGTGTTGCATGCTACGTCGGCTCAGGGCTTGAACGCACCGATGAAGATCGCAGGATCGACCCGCGCATCGTTGAGGCTGACGTTCCAGTGCAGGTGCGGGCCGGTGGCGCGACCGGTGGCGCCGACCTTGCCGACATGGCCACCTCGGGCGATTTCGTCACCCAGCTTCACGTCGACTTCCGATAGGTGGCAGAACATGCTGATCAGCCCCTGGCCGTGGTCGAGGAACACCGTTTTGCCGTTGAAGAAGTAATCACCGATGAGGATTACCTTGCCGGCCGCCGGTGCCTTGATCGATGTGCCGCGGTTGGCCGCGAAGTCCAGGCCCGAGTGTGGGTTGCGTTCCTCGCCGTTGAAGAAGCGGCGCAAGCCGAACGGGCTGGACAGCGGGCCGTTGACCGGTCTGTCGAACATCAGGTTGCTCGGTTGGCGCGCACTGAACTGCTGGTAGGCACGGGTCTGCTCGGCCAGCTCGCGTTCGATACGTTTCAGGTTGGCGGCGTTGGGCGTGACCTGTTGTTGGTTCTTGATGGTGATGCGCTGCTCGGTGTAGTGCTTGGCGCCGACCTGGAAGCTCAGCTTCTGGCCGCCTTCGACCTCCACCTGCTGGCTGCCCGGTTTGACGCTGAGCGGAATGCCGACGATGGCGATCCAGCGCTGGCCGTCCTCGTGCACGGTGAGTACCGGTTTGCCCTGATAGCGCACCTTCGGTGCCTGTGCCGGGTTACCCAGATCGACTACCGCAACCCCACCCGGCACCGGCTTGTTCAGCAGGCGGGTGATGAAGCCTTCGGCGTGGGCAGGGATGGCAAGGCACAGGGCCAGCAGGCCGGCGAACAGTTGCGTGCGGGTAAGGCTGTACATCGGTTCTCAATCCAGGAGCGACAGCGTCGCCGGTTGTATGTGGTTGTCTTCGACGCGCACGTCCAGTTCGCCTTCGCTCAGGCGCGCCTTGAGGCGTTGGCCCGGTTGGGTCTGCGCGGCGCTGCGCACCGCATGGCCGCGTTCGTCGAGGAGGATGCTGTAGCCACGACCCAGGGTGGCCAGTGGGCTGACGATCTGCAGTTGCGCGGCCAGTGCACCCAGTTGCTGGCGCTGGCTGCGTAGTTGGCCTTGCATGGCACGTGGCAGGCGCGCTGCCAGGCCGTCGAGGCGCTGGCGCAGCAGTGCCAGGTTGCGCCCCGGATGCTGAGCGGCTAGGCGAGCGTCGAGACGGGCCAGGCGTTCACGCTGATTGGCCAGTTGCTGGTTGAAGGCGCGGCGCAGGCGCATGTCCAGGTCGTCCAGGCGCTGCGCCTGCTGGCGCAGGCGTTCGCCAGGGTGACGCAGGCGCTTGCTCACGCCGTCCAGGCGCAGGCGTTCGCGGGCCAGACGGCCCTGCATCTGTAGCACCAGGCGCCGCTGCAGGTTGTGCAGGCGCTGCACCAGCTCGCTGCTGTCCGGCGCCAGCAGTTCGGCGGCTGCCGAGGGCGTCGGTGCGCGTACGTCGGCGACGAAGTCGGCGATGGAAACGTCCGTCTCGTGGCCCACCGCGCTGACGATGGGCGTGACGCACGCAGCCACGGCGCGTGCCACGGCTTCCTCGTTGAAGCACCAGAGGTCTTCCAGCGAGCCGCCGCCACGGGCCAGGATCAGCGCGTCGAAACCTTGCGCATCGGCACGTTGCAGGGCGCGGACGATTTGCGCGGTGGCCTCGCGCCCCTGTACGGCGGTGGGGATCAGATTCAGCTCCACTTGCGGCGCGCGGCGGCGGAACACGCTGATGATGTCGCGGATCACCGCGCCAGTGGGCGAGGTGACAATGCCGATGCGTTTCGGATGGGCGGGCAGGGTGATCTTGCGTTCGGTAGCGAACAGGCCTTCGACGCCAAGTTTTTCCTTCAGTGCCTCGAAGGCCAGGCGCAGTGCGCCGTCACCGGCCGGCTCGACGGCATCGAGAATCAGTTGGTAGTCGCCGCGTCCTTCGAACAGCGAGACCTTGCCGCGTACCTTCACCGCCAGGCCGTCGCGCAGTGCCTGGCGTACTCGCGCCGCGTTCTGCCGGAACAGCGCGCAACGCACCTGGGCCTGGCTGTCTTTCAGGGTGAAGTAGATGTGACCGGAGGCCGGGCGGGCGAGGTTGGAGATTTCCCCCTCCACCCAGATGCCGGAGAACACGTCCTCCAGCAGCAGGCGGGCGCGGTTGTTGAGCTGGCTGACGCTGAGCACCTCGCGGTCGAGGTTCAGGCGAGCAAAGGGATCATTGATCATGGGGCGGCATGATAAGCCGAGAGGTGCACTGGCGCGACCCTGCTCAACTGTCTTCGAGCAGACGATCGAGCAGCCAGGCCGCCACTGGGCCGAGTTCGCGTTGCCGCGACCAGATAGCGTCCACGGTCACCCGTCGTGGCCAGCCACTGCAGGGCAGTTCATGCAGGCTACTGAAACTGTAGGTGTCGACCAGTTGCCGTGGCAGCTCGGCCCAACCGAAGCCCAGACGCGCCATTTCCAGGAGCATCAGGTAGTCCGGTGCGGCCCAGCAACGTCCGCCGCTGCCGGGCAGGTCGTCGGTATTGGCATCGTCATGGGCGACGCTGCTCAGGCGTAACAGGCGCCAATGCGACAAGTCTTCCTGGCGTACCTGGGCCAGCTTGCTCAGGGGATGATCCTTGGCGACGAACAGGCCGAACTCGCTGCTCATTTCCAGGCGGGCGTGGGCGATATGCGGCGGGTAGGTCGGTTGTGCACCGAGCAGGCCCAGCTGTGCGCGGCCCTGGGTGACCAGATCGAGCACGTCGGCCTGTTCGGCGATCAGGCTTTCGAACTGCAGATCGGGGAAGCGCTGATCCAGCTCCTGCAGGCGTGCTTCGTATTGTTTCGGTTGGTAGGCGTCGGACAGCGCCAGGGTCAGGCGCGCTTCCTGGCCTCTGGCCAAACCGGCCGCATGTCGCGCCAGGCGATCGCTGGCGCACAGGACTTCTTCTGCGTGGGCGAGCAGGCTGGCACCGGCTTCGGTCAGTTGCAGATTGCGGGGGCCGCGTTCGAACAGGGCCACGCCCAGGTCGATTTCCAGGCGGGCGACTGCCTCACTGACCGTCGACTGACTCTTGCCCAGGCGCCTGGCGGCAGCGCTGAGCGAGCCGCAACTGGCGGCCTGGGCGAAAGCTTGAAGCGATTCGGGAGAAATATTCATATCGGTTTGGCCGATGGCTGCTGCTTTTTGGTTGGCTGGTTTTCCGATGATCATAGCCCTCGTCGTCACTTATCACGAGGTTTGCTTCATGACTCAGCCCCTGCCGCGCTCCCTGCGTGAGCGCATTGGTCATTCCCTGGCCTTCGAAGGTATTGCCGTGCTCATCTGCGCGCCTGCCATGGCCTGGTTCATGGATAAGCCTTTGTTGCAGCTCGGCGCCTTGACCCTGATGTTCTCCACCGTCGCCATGCTGTGGAACATGCTGTTCAACTACCTGTTCGATCGCGCACAGAGCCGATTGGGCTTCGAACGCGGCCTGTGGGCGCGGGTCGGTCATGCGCTGCTGTTCGAGGGTGGCCTGGTGGTCATGCTGGTGCCGTTGGCGGCCTGGTGGCTGTCGATCAGCCTGATCGAGGCGTTGCTGCTGGATATCGGGCTGATCCTGTTCTTCCTGCCCTACACCATGGCATTCAACTGGATTTACGACGTGTTGCGTGCCCGCTTGTTGGCGCGGCGTGAGGCGCAGGCCAATGCTGCGATCTGTCGCGGGGCTTGATTTGCCGGCGGCAGCGCCTAAGCTGCCGCCCTTTCCTTGCCAGCCGTTCGAGCACCATGACCGCGCAACTGATCCTCGTCCCGCAGATTTCCACGCTTCCCGCCCATGAAGAGAAGGCAAGGGCCATGCTGCGCTGGTTGGTCAAACGCGAGATCGTCGAGGCGCTGCCGACCACCTGCGGCCAGGGCGGCAACGGCATGGCCTATGCCATCGGGCCCGGCGCTCGGCGCATCGTCCAGCACCCCGAGTTGCTGCCCTATGGGCAGCCGCACAATGGCCTGGAAATCATTACCCACCGCTGCATCTATATGCCGACACGTGGTTTTCTCGAGGAGGCGGGCTGCGCCGAATGTCGCAAGGAAGTCGGCGTGCCGTTGTTCGATAGCCTGGAAGTGTGGTGGCCAGGGGAAACCGACAACTTCACCTGCCCGGAATGTGGGCATGAAGATGACATCAACGGCTTCCTGTTCCTGCAGCCGTGCGGTTTTTCCAACCTGGGTTTCATCTTCAACGGCTGGGTGGATGCCGGCCTGCGCCCGGCGTTCGTCGAGGAGTTCGGCGAACGCCTGGGTTTTGCGGTGAGGCAGGTGCTGGTCGACGATCCAGCCTGAGTCAGAACTCGACGCTGGCAGAAAGGCGTACCTCGCGCGGCTCGCCGACTGCGACACGCAGATTGCCGCCGCTGGACGGGTAGTAACGCTCGTCGAACAGGTTGCGTACGTTCAGTTGCAGGCGAGTCTTCTCGCCGAGCAATTGACTGTCCCAACTGATGAAGGCATCAGCCACCGTGTAGCTGTCCAGCCAAAATGTGTTGGCGTTGTCGCCGGCGCGCTCGCCGACGTAGCGTGCGCCGCCCCCCAGTCGCCACTGACCGAATTGCTGTGGCAGATCCAGGTGATGGGTGAGGTAGAGGCTGGCGATGTTGCGTGCGGCGTTGACCAGCTCGTTACCTTTGTTGGCTGGGTCATCGAGGATTTCCGTATCGGTGTAGGCATAGCTGCCGAGCAGTTCCCAGCGCTCGCTGAGGCGGCCGGTGATATCCAGCTCCACACCACGCGAGCCGACCTTGCCTGCCGCTTCCGAAACGTTGTTGTTACTCACCACCACGTTTTCTTTCTCGATATCGAACAGCGCCAGGCTGGCGCCGATACCTTGCGGCAGGTCGAGTTTTACGCCCAGCTCGTAGCTGCGACTCTCTTCGGGATCGAAGGCCTGGCCGGTAGTGGCGTCCGAAGCATTGGGTACGAAGGAGCGGCTGTAGTTGCCGTAGAAGGCCACCTGGTCGTTCAGCTGGAATACCAGGCCGCCGAAGGGCAGGAAGGTGGTGTCGTGGCGGTCAGTTGGACGGACGTAGGTGGCTCCTCGTCCTTGCTCGACGAGCTGCTCGAAGCGCTGGTAACGGCCACCGAGAACCAGAATCCACTGGTCGTTCAGGTGCCAGTTGTCCTTCGCGTAGATCGAGCGTGAATGCAGCTCGTCGCTGCGATCACTTTGCGCCGGATTGAGCAGCGAAGGTGCGGCGAGGTTGCCGTAAACCGGGTTGTAGATATTGAAGCCACCCACTGCCGGGCCCCGCCAGGTGTCGCCACGGAAGTTGTCGACTCGCTCGGTGTCGGCACCGATCAGCAGGTCATGACGCTGGCCGAAGAGGTTGAAATTGCCGATCCAGTCCCAGGCCAGGTATTGGGTCTGGTTGTCATGTTCGCTGCCATCGGAGCGGCGGCTCATTGCGCCGGTGCTGGCATTGAGCACGTTCGGCCGCGCTTCGGCATAGTCGTAACGCTCGTTGTTCCAGCCGTAGGTGAGGCGTGTCGACCAGTCGTCGCTGAGTTGATACTCGGCTGTGGCAGTGAGCAATTCGTCGATACCCTCTGCCTTCGACCAGCTCTCGCCGAAGCGGTCGTTGTAGGACACCTTGGCCGGCTTGCCGTTGATGATCACCGTGCCGCGATCCAGCGGGGTGCTGTATTCCTTGTATTCGTAGGCGATGTTGAGGCGCAGGCGTTCGCCTTCCCAGCTCAGCGAGGGTGCAATCAGGCTGTTTTCCTTGGTGCCGAAATTACGCCAGTAATCTTCGTGTTGACGCTCGGCAACCAGGCGAAAGGCCAGGCCACTGTCGGCAATCGGGCCGGTGACGTCGACCGCCAGGTTGCCGCCGCCAAAGCTTGAGCTGCCTGCGTCGATGCGCGTGCCCCATTGGTACTGCGGCTTCTTGCTGATGACGTTGATCAGGCCGCCCGGTTCCAGCGCGCCATATAGCAGCGAGGCCGGCCCCTTGAGCACCTCCACGCGTTCGGTAGTGGCGCTGAAGTTGCGCGAGAGGCTGGAACGGATGCCGTCACGAAGGATCGATCCATCGGCGTTGGCACCAAAGCCTCGTTTCACGAAACCGTCCTGGGTGCCACCCAGCGTATTGCTCTGGCTGACGCCACTGACGAACTTCATCGCATCGTCCAGCGAACGCACCCGATAATCTTCGATGGTCTTCGGCGTAACCACCTGAACCGACTGAGCCTCATCCCTGAGTGCAACGGAGGATTTGCTTGCCGTGCTGGCACGCTTGGCCTGGTAACCGTCGTCTTCGAGAGTCGGGGCGGCGACGATTTCCTGGCTGGGTAGCTCCAGCTCCTGAGCCAGCAGGTGGCTGGCTGGAAGCAGGCAAAGGGTAAGCAGAGCGGCACGCTGGCTGCTCAAGGAGGGGCGGTTCGGTTTCATTTGGCACTCAGATGCAAGTGTTTTTGAGAATCATTATTTTATGTGTTTCGACGCATGACTGCCTAGAGGCACACTTTGCATTGAGTGAAATGAGGTCGCTGGGTATAATGCCGCGCTTCTTATTTTCCCGCTCGGGAGCCCGCCATGCTGCGCATCAGCCAAGAAGCACTCACTTTCGACGACGTCCTGCTTATCCCCGGTTACTCCGAGGTATTGCCCAAGGACGTCAGCCTCAAGACCCGCCTGACTCGCGGCATCGAACTGAACATCCCGCTGCTGTCAGCCGCCATGGATACGGTCACCGAGGCTCGCCTGGCTATCGCCATGGCGCAGGAAGGCGGCATCGGCATCATCCACAAGAACATGACCATCGAGCAGCAGGCTGCCGAAGTACGCAAGGTCAAGAAGTTCGAGTCCGGTGTGGTCAAGGATCCGATCACCATCGAGGCTGATGCGACCGTTGGCGATCTGTTCGAACTGACCCGCCTGAACAACATTTCCGGTGTGCCAGTGCTGTACAACGGCGATCTGGTGGGCATCGTCACTTCCCGCGACGTACGCTTCGAAAACCGCCTGGACGCCAAAGTGCGTGAGGTGATGACACCGAAAGAGCGCCTGGTCACCGTCAAGGAAGGCGAAGACAAGGTCACCGTGCGCAAGCTGCTGCACAAGCACCGCATCGAGCGCGTGCTGATCGTCGATGATCAGTACCGCCTCAAGGGCATGATGACCGTCAACGACATCGAGAAGGCCAAGGCCTACCCGCTGGCCAGCAAGGATGACCAGGGTCGTCTGCGCGTTGGCGCCGCTGTCGGTACCGGTGCCGACACGGAGGATCGCGTTGCTGCACTGGTCAATGCCGGCGTGGACGTGATCATCGTCGACACCGCTCACGGTCACTCCAAAGGCGTGATTGACCGCGTGCGCTGGGTCAAGCAGAACTTCCCGGACGTCCAGGTGATCGGTGGCAACATCGCCACTGGCGCCGCTGCCAAGGCACTGGTCGAGGCCGGCGCTGACGGCGTCAAGGTCGGCATCGGCCCAGGCTCGATCTGCACCACCCGCATCGTTGCCGGTGTCGGCGTTCCGCAGATCAGCGCCGTGGCCAATGTCGCCGCCGCGCTGGCGGGCACCGGCGTACCGCTGATCGCTGACGGTGGCATCCGTTTCTCCGGCGACCTGTCCAAGGCCATCGTCGCTGGCGCCTCCGCCGTGATGATCGGTTCCATGCTGGCCGGTACCGAAGAAGCCCCGGGTGAAGTCGAGCTGTTCCAGGGCCGTTCCTACAAGGCTTACCGTGGCATGGGCTCGCTGGGCGCCATGGCGCAGGCGCAAGGTTCGAGCGACCGTTACTTCCAGGATTCCTCGGCTGGTGCCGAGAAGCTGGTGCCGGAAGGTATCGAAGGCCGCGTGCCGTACAAAGGCGCGATGGCGGCCATCGTTCACCAGTTGATGGGCGGCCTGCGTGCCTCCATGGGCTACACCGGCTGCGCCACCATCGAAGAGATGCGTACCAAGCCGGAGTTCGTGCGCATCACCGGCGCCGGTATGGCCGAGTCGCACGTCCACGATGTGCAGATCACTAAGGAAGCGCCCAACTATAGAGTTGGTTGATTCGCCGCAATGTATGAATAACGGGGCTGTTCGATCAGCCCCGTGTCATTTGTGAATACTTACGAGAGACGGCCATGGCCCACGACATTCACGCCCACCGCATCCTCATTCTGGACTTCGGTTCCCAGTACACCCAGCTGATCGCCCGTCGTGTGCGCGAGATCGGCGTCTATTGCGAACTGCACCCCTGGGACATGAGCGACGAGGACATCCGTGCTTTCGCCCCGCGCGGCATCATCCTCGCCGGTGGCCCGGAATCGGTGCACGAAGCCAATAGCCCACGCGCGCCGCAAGCGGTGTTCGACCTGAACGTGCCGGTGCTGGGCATCTGCTATGGCATGCAAACCATGGCCGAACAACTCGGCGGCAAGGTTGAAGGTTCCGACCTGCGTGAGTTCGGCTACGCCCGTGTCGACGTAGTCGGCAAGAGCCAGTTGCTGGCCGGCATCGAAGACCATGTCGACGCCGACGGCGTACTCGGCCTCGATGTGTGGATGAGCCACGGTGACAAGGTCACCCGCCTGCCGGAAGGCTTCCATATCCTCGCCAGTACTCCTAGCTGCCCGATCGCTGCCATGTGCGACGACACTCGCCACTACTACGGCGTGCAGTTCCACCCGGAAGTGACCCACACCAAGCAGGGCGGCCGCATCCTCTCGCGCTTCGTGCTGGAAATCGCCGGCTGTGAGCCGCTGTGGACGCCGGCCAACATCGTCGAAGACGCCATCCGCCAGGTTCGCGAGCAGGTTGGCGACGCCAATGTGCTGTTGGGGCTGTCCGGCGGCGTCGACTCCTCGGTGGTTGCTGCGCTGCTGCACAAGGCCATCGGCGATCAGCTTACCTGCGTATTCGTCGACAACGGCCTGCTGCGTCTGCACGAGGGCGACCAGGTCATGGCCATGTTCGCCGAGAACATGGGCGTCAAGGTCATCCGTGCTGATGCAGAAGAGCAGTTCCTTTCCAACCTGGCTGGCGAGTCCGATCCAGAGAAGAAGCGCAAGATCATCGGTCGCACTTTCATCGATGTGTTCGATGCGCAGGCCAGCAAACTGGACAACATCCAGTTCCTCGCCCAGGGCACCATCTACCCGGACGTGATCGAGTCGGCTGGCGCCAAGAGCGGCAAGGCCCACGTGATCAAGAGCCACCACAACGTCGGTGGCCTGCCGGAGGAAATGAACCTCAAGCTGGTCGAGCCGCTGCGTGAACTGTTCAAGGACGAAGTGCGCAAGATCGGCCTGGAACTGGGCCTGCCCTACGACATGGTCTACCGCCACCCATTCCCGGGCCCAGGTCTGGGCGTTCGTATCCTCGGTGAAGTGAAGAAGGAATACGCCGACCTGCTGCGTCGTGCCGACCACATCTTCATCGAAGAGCTGCGCAAGGCCGACTGGTACCACAAGACCAGCCAGGCTTTCGTGGTGTTCCAGCCGGTGAAGTCGGTCGGTGTGGTTGGTGACGGCCGTCGCTACGCCTGGGTTGTCGCCCTGCGCGCCGTGGAAACCGTGGACTTCATGACCGCACGCTGGGCTCACCTGCCTTACGAGCTGCTGGAAACCGTCAGCGGCCGCATCATCAATGAAATCGAAGGCATCTCCCGCGTCACCTACGACGTGTCGAGCAAGCCGCCAGCGACCATCGAGTGGGAGTGATCCCGCAGCGCTGAATGAAAAAACCGGCTTAGGCCGGTTTTTTCATGGAAGTCTGAAGCACCTCATTCTAGATAGCATTGAGGATGCCATTGGCTTGTGGGCACCGATTGATGCGACGGTCAGGCGTGGTGCACCTGTTTGCAGTTCTTCTGCGGAAGAGGTTTGCTCACGAATTATGTAAGTGAGGTGAGTTGTTCGAGTCGTTGAGCCTCATGTTGGGGTAGCATCAGCAGAGTTGCTTGGTTTTTACATGCTTGGGCTTTGGGTGTAGAAGGAAATACAATGATTCTCGAGCCTCTCGATAAGCGAATGATAAATTGGGATTTTTCTCGTTTTGAGAGTAGGGGCTGCCCTTTCTGTGATGCGATAAGTACTAAGCCGTCTTACATTCGTCCTGATAGGTGTTCTGTATTAAATTGCTCGATGTGTGGCTGTTATTATGTTTCTCCAGCACCCTCCGAAAATTTGCTCAATGATTTTTATAGTTCTTACCATGTTGCGTACTTTGGTGGGCGTATAAGTTATGGTGTTGAAAATATAAAGTCTGAGTTGGATGTTTTGGATCCGCAATCCGATCCGCGTTTGAGTTTTGTTATGAAGGATATGCTTCTCAGGTTAAATGCGGGGTATAGAATTCTTGATTTTGGCTGTGGAACAGGAGAGTTTCTATATCAAGCAAAACGACTGGGAGCCTCTGTTGTCGGTGTTGAGTTCGATCATGCCGCGGTTTCGATCTGTCACCAACTCGGTCTTGAATCTGTTCTCTTGGGTGGTATCGATGTGTTGAAAAACATCGATGAAAAATTTGATCTTATTGTTTTGAATGATGTGATTGAGCACGTGCTGAACCCTAATCAGCTCATTTCTGATTTGTGCGAGTTGCTTGGCAAGGGTGGCAAGATTTTAATATGGACTCCGAACGGGGACGCTATCGCGAATGATGATCGCAAGACTGCTCTGCGTGTCGACTTGGAACATATGCAGTATTTGACAAGTGGTGCTGTGTCAGAGTTATGCCGTAGAAATAGTCTTTCGGTCTGCCATTACCAGCAACTTGGTTTTCCATCGGATAGCAATTTTATTGATAATCTCAGTGAGCGGTCTTGGCGGGCGCAAATCAAGAGCAGACTGCTCGTCTCCCTTGGGGGTATAGGCTTAATGGGTTTTGTAAGGTGCGCGTTATTGCGTCTCGGTTATAAGCGCAGTATTTACCTGTCGGGTGGTAGTTATAACTTGTTTTGCGTATTGGTTAAACGATAGTGGGTGTAGAGAAAGACTCAGTAGAAAATCTGCTCTTTTCGGTATGCTCACGATAATGTTGGCCGTGGCGTTCGCAGTTGAGTTCTAGGCAGATCATTGGCCGGGCATCTTCGGCGTCGCCTTCCTTCGGATCCGGAGTCAGAATCTCATAAGCTGCAACCAGGGCTGCATCGGGTCGCAGAAAAGCCTGGCGTATGCCTTTCAGTATGAGACGTCCGAACAGGTAGTAGCCTCCCTGCCGATGGCGATCAGCCCTATAGCCATTGGCCGATACCGCCCATCAGCACTATCCAGAAGAGCAGCGACAGCGGGGTGAGAATTACCAAGGCGATGCTCATCGCTGTGCCGAACAGATCCATGTCGTGCAGAGATCCGCGTGGGGAGCGTAATTCTAACGCTGCTTTGTTTCAGCGGGGCATTGACCAAGGTTTTACTGCACTGGCTGTATTTGGCCCCATGTTTTTATAGGCCAATGCTGATTTTTATGAGGCAGGGAGGGCGCTTCTACATAAAAGCGGATCTCAACCTCAAGTCGCTTGTGATGGAAATGCCCCGTGGCGTTGAAGGCGGCCATATCAGGTATACCAGGCCAGCAGAACTGTGGTCACCAATCCCGCTGAGGCTATTAGCCAAAAGGCAACGACTTCACGGCTGTAATGAAGTTGCTCGATCAGAACCGCTTTTTCATTACGAGGATTGCATGCGATTGCTATCCATCGTCCATCGAGTAATTGGTGCCAGTCACTGTCACTCATCCAGCAGGAGGCACTGTGTTCAGGTAACTCAAGGGCTTTGAACAGGTTTTGGCTGGTCAGAGGCTCCAGTGTCAGGTGGAAGTGTTTTCCCTTTGTTTCACAGTTGAGTTCTAGCTCAACGACGGGGCGAGCGTCCTCATAAAGCCGATCTTCCGGGTCGTGAGTCGATACTCGGAAGGCGATCACCTGCGCTGTGCCGGGCTGCATGCAGGCAATCTTTATACGCTGGATAATCATTGTGAGCGCGCCATAAACAACTCTGGCAAAAAACGCCCAGAAAATCATGAGGATAAGAAGCAGGACAATGGCAAGTGCAATCTCCCAATTCTTCAATGGCCGACTCCTTGTATGAGCAAGACCGTGGCAACCCAGGTTATGAGGTAGAGTGCCAATCCCAGGCATATATGAAAGTAACCTGCCTTGAGTGGACGCTCGAAATGTGCATCTGCTGGCCGTTCATTTTTTATATAAAGAGTGGCTGTTCCGGTCTGCTTTTCGATTACAACGGGATCACCTACCTGTTGTTCATCTAGATATTGAACTTCGTACGTTCGCCCCTCGTGCTGGTAGCGTAATAGGTAGATGGTGCAGTAGTGAACCCAAGTTCTCTTATGTGCGTGGAAGCGATTCTTTATCATGCGCTGATCTACAATCTCTGCGCGAATGGGGAAGTAGTCCTTTTTTCTGGTTTTACTCAATAGGTAAATTTTTCTGTGATTTTCAGAAAGTGCCCATAACCAGAAGAATATAAATAAAGTCGCGGGTGCTGAGAGGGCGATTAAGAAATAAATCATGGAAGCTTCCATAGCCTCGAAGTTAGTCCATAAGCTCAGGTCATCAGCTTGAGCTGTGCAGTTCCTGGATTCAAGCGCCCCCGTACGCAGGGTTGTTACGCGTTTTGCCTGAGCTGAGGGTTCAGCGAGTCTGATACGAGGCGGTTTTGCAGGCCTGTGCGGCAACACGCCTCACCCATGTCTCGTCTTGCCATCCTCGGAAATGAGAAGATGATGCAATTGGGGGAGACCCTGTGAATCGCCGAGGATGAAGATGTCGTTTACCCGCAGACAAGTGCTCGCCGGCCTGGCCGGTCTAGGTATCGCCGGGCTTGGCGCTGGCGGCGTGCGTTATTGGCTGGGGCGTCCGGAGAACGTGGCGACCCACGACTACGCGCTGATCGCCGCGCCGCTGGATCTGGAGCTGGTGCCGGGGCATATGACGCCGGCCTGGGCCTATGGTGGTCAGGCGCCTGGATTCGAGTTGCGCTGCCGACAGGGCGAGCGTCTGCGGGTGCGCTTCATCAACAAATTGGACGTGCAAAGCACCATCCATTGGCATGGTATCCGCCTGCCGCTGGAGATGGATGGCGTGCCCTATGTCTCCCAGGCGCCGGTGCTGCCGGGGGAATACTTCGACTACGACTTCATCTGCCATGATGCCGGTAGCTTCTGGTACCACCCGCACACGGCCAGTGCCGAGCAGCTGGGGCGTGGCCTGGTCGGGCCATTGATCGTCGAGGAGCGCGAGCCGACCGGCTTTCGTCACGAACGCACGCTCAGCCTGAAGACCTGGCATATCGATGAGCAGGGCGCTTTCACCGAGTTCCTGGTACCGCGCCAGGCGGCACGTGAGGGCACGCGAGGTCGACTGAGCACGATCAATGGTGAGCCCAATCCTGACCTGGAACTGCCGGCAGGGCAGGTGGTACGCCTGCGCCTGATCAATGTCGATAACACCATTACCTATCGCCTCAACCTGCCAGGTGGCGAGGCGCGTATCTATGCGTTGGACGGCAATCCGGTGCAGCCGCGTCCGCTGGGCAAGGAATATTGGTTGGGCCCTGGCATGCGAATCGATCTGGCGCTGAAGGTGCCGGCGGCTGGGCAGGAATTGTCCCTGCGTAATGGCCCGTTGCGTCTGGCGACCATAAAGAGTGTTGCCAGCAGCGAGCCCTCAGCGGATTGGCCGCCAGCCTTGCCGGCCAATCCCATTGCCGAGCCGGAACTGGCCCGTGCCGAGACCTTGCGCTTCAATTTCGAGTGGGCGGCGATGCTTTCCGGCAACGTGGAGCAGGGCGGCAGCTACAAGTACTGGCAGATCAACGGCCAGGCCTGGGACATCAACGACAAGACCTGTGCGGATCGTCCGATCGCCACCTTGAAGAAGGATGGTCACTACATCTTCGTGCTGCGCAACATGGCGCAGTACCAGCATCCGATCCACCTGCACGGTATGACCTTCAAGGTGCTGGACTCCGACCGGCGCGAGATCATTCCGTATTTCACCGATACCTATCTGCTGGGCAAGAACGAAACGGCGCGCATCGCTTTCGTCGCCGATAATCCCGGGGTCTGGATGTTCCATTGCCATGTGATCGACCACATGGAAACCGGGCTGATGGCTGCCATCGAAGTGGTGTAGGGTAGGCGCCGTTTTTCGGCCTGCCTTCGTCGGCGGTCAGCCCTGGGATTGATGCAATGAAAAGACCGCAGATCATCGACCGCTCGCGTGACGAGCACTTCATGCGCCTGGCGTTGGAGCAGGCACGACTGGGCGCCGAGCAGGGCGAGGTGCCGGTGGGGGCGGTGCTGGTGCAGGGCGACGAAGTGGTCGGTCAGGGCTTCAATTGCCCGATCCTGCGTCACGACCCCAGTGCTCATGCCGAGATGGTGGCGATCCGCGCGGCAGCGCAAAGTGCGCAGAACTATCGGCTGCCTGGCAGCACCCTGTACGTCACGCTGGAGCCCTGCAGCATGTGCGCTGGCCTGATCGTGCATGCGCGCATCGCTCGCGTGGTATTCGCTGCCAGTGAGCCGCGTGCGGGTGTGGCGATCAGCCAGGGACAGTTCTTCGAGCAGAGCTTTCTCAACCACCGTGTGCTGGTGGAGGGCGGCTTGCTGGCCGAGGAGAGCGGGGCGATGCTGCGAGAATTCTTCAAGGCTCGGCGAGGCTGAGTGGCGTAGCCGGATGCAATCCGCTACGAATGCGGGCTGTCAAACCTCTGCCAGGATTGCGTGATTGTCACTTGGTGCGCGCGGCGCACCCTACAATGGCGGGGTTTGTTCTTCTTCGGGTTTGCGTTTGTCGATGCCCGGCAGGTGGATGCCGCTTTCGGCCACTTGAGTGCCTTCCAGCTGTGGCTGGGTCACCCAGGTGAGGATGTCGTAGTAGCGGCGGATGTTACGCACGAAGTGCACGGGTTCACCACCGCGCGCATAGCCGTAGCGCGTCTTGCTGTACCACTGCTTCTGCGCCAGGCGTGGCAGGATCTTCTGCACATCGGCCCACTTGTTCGGATCCAGCCCTTCGGCTTCGGTCAGCTTGCGTGCATCTTCCAGGTGGCCGCCGCCGACGTTGTAGGCCGCCAGGGCGAACCAGGTGCGATCCGGCTCGGCAATGCTTTCCGGCAGTTGCTGGTGAACCTGAATGAAGTAACGAGCACCGCCTTCGATGCTTTGCCTGGGGTCGAGCCGGTTGGAGACGCCGACCGATTGCGCGGTGCGTTGGGTCAGCATCATCAGGCCGCGTACGCCAGTCTTGGAGGTGGCATTGGGCTGCCACAGCGACTCCTGATAGCCCATGGCGGCGAGCAGGCGCCAATCCACCTGTTGGCTATGGCCGGCCTGGCGGAACATCTTCTCGTAGCGCGGCAGGCGTTGTTGCAGGTGTTGAGCGAAGGTATAGGCGCCAACGTAGCCGAGTACGTCGACGTGCCCGTAATAACGTTCCTTCAGGCGTTGCAGGGTGCCATTGGCTTCCGAGCGTTCGAGGAACGCGTCGATTTCCTGCAGCAGGCTGTCGTCTTCTCCGGCTGCTACCGCCCAGCGCATGTGATTGGTCTCGCCAAGGTCGAAGCCAACTCGCACGTTGGGGAAATACACCTGGTTCATCGCCAGTTCGTTGGAGTCCACCAGGGTCAGGTCGATCTGCCCTTCGTCGACCATGCGCAACAGGTCGACCACTTCCACGGCGTCGGAGACTTCGAACTCCAGCTCCGGTAACTCCAGCTTGAGAGCGGCCAGTTGTTCGGCATGGCTGCTGCCGGCCAGTACCAGGATGCGTTTGCCGAGCAGATCTTCCGCCTTGGTTGGGCGCGGCTGGCCCTGGCGATAGATGATCTGTGGCGTAACTTCCAGATACGGAATGGAGAAGCGCGCCTGGCGCTGGCGCTGCGGTGTGTCAACCAGGCCGGCAGCGGCCAATACCGGGCCGTTGGCGCGGCCCAGGCTGGCGAACAGGCTGTCGAGGTTGTCGGCGGTTTCGATCTTCAGTTCCAGGCCGAGGTCGGTAGCGAAGCGTTTGGCCAGTTCGTATTCGAAACCGGTCGCACCGTTGCGATCCTGGAAATAGGTGGCGGGGCTGTTGCGAGTGACCACGCGCAGCTCACCCTCCGCCTTTACCTGCTCGAGTACGCTGGGCTTGGGGTCTTCGCCGCAGCCAGCGAGCATCAGGAGGGTTCCAATCGCCAACAGCCCTGTGGCGCAACGCATGCGTATCGCAGGTCGTGCAAACATCGGCGCAGTATACGCAAAGCCGCTGCGGCGCCATATCTCGACAGCGCTTCGCTTCTCTGTTAGTGCGCGTTCGTCCTTAAAGCGCCTGGCTACAGGTGCCGCAGGCCGCCGCTTTAGGGTAGAATGCCCGGCCTCCAGCACACCCCTTCCCAGAGGCTGTTCCGACGATGTTGATTCTGCGCGGCGCTCCCGCCCTTTCCGCTTTCCGCCATGGCAAATTGCTCGAGCAACTGACCAGCAAAGTGCCGGCCGTGACCGGGCTGTACGCCGAGTTCGCGCATTTCGCCGATGTCACAGGTGTTCTCAACACCGACGAGGAACAGGTACTGGCGCGTCTGCTCAAGTACGGCCCGAGCGTGCCGGTGCAGGAGCCCAGCGGCAAGCTGTTTCTGACCATTCCGCGCTTCGGCACCATCTCACCGTGGTCGAGCAAGGCCAGCGATATCGCCCGCAACTGTGGCCTGGCCAAGATCCAGCGTCTGGAGCGTGGCATCGCCTATTACGTCACTGGCGAGCTGTCGGCGGATGATCAGGCCGCCGTTGCTGCTGTACTGCACGACCGCATGACCCAGCTCGTGCTGGGCAGCCTGGAAGAGGCCGCAGGTCTGTTCAGCCATGCCCAGCCCAAGCCGTTGACTGCGGTGGACGTGCTCGGTGGCGGCCGTGCGGCGCTGGAGCAGGCCAACCAGGATCTGGGCCTGGCCCTGGCCGAAGACGAAATCGATTACCTGGTGAAGAGCTTCAACGACCTGGGGCGCAACCCGCACGACATCGAGCTGATGATGTTCGCCCAGGCCAACTCCGAGCACTGCCGCCACAAGATCTTCAATGCTAGCTGGGACATCGACGGCGAGAGCCAGGAAAAGTCGCTGTTCGGCATGATCAAGAACACCTACCAGATGCACAACGAAGGTGTGCTGTCCGCATACAAGGACAATGCCTCGGTCATCGTCGGCCACACCGCCGGGCGTTTCTTCCCCAATCCTGAAACCCGTCAGTACGGCGCGGTGCAGGAGCCGGTGCACATTCTGATGAAGGTGGAAACCCACAACCACCCGACCGCCATCGCGCCGTTCCCCGGTGCTTCCACTGGTTCCGGCGGCGAGATCCGTGACGAAGGCGCCACTGGTCGGGGTGCCAAGCCGAAGGCCGGTCTGACTGGCTTCTCGGTTTCCAACCTGAATATCCCCGGCTTCGTGCAGCCCTGGGAAAAGCCTTACGGCAAGCCCGAGCGCATCGTCAGCGCGCTGGATATCATGATCGAAGGCCCGCTGGGCGGCGCCGCGTTCAACAACGAATTCGGTCGCCCGGCGCTCAATGGCTACTTCCGTACCTTCGAGCAGGCGGTCGACAGCCCGCGCGGTGAAGAAGTGCGCGGTTATCACAAGCCGATCATGCTCGCCGGCGGCCTCGGCAACATCCGCGAGAACCACGTGCAGAAGGGCGAGATCTCGGTCGGTGCCAAGCTGATCGTGCTCGGCGGCCCGGCCATGCTCATCGGTCTGGGTGGCGGCGCCGCGTCTTCGATGGCCACCGGTGCCAGCTCTGCCGACCTGGACTTCGCCTCGGTACAGCGTGAGAACCCGGAGATGGAGCGCCGCTGCCAGGAGGTCATCGACCGCTGCTGGCAACTGGGTGAAGCCAACCCGATCAAGTTCATTCACGACGTCGGCGCTGGCGGTATCTCCAACGCCTTGCCAGAGCTGATCAACGACGGCGGTCGTGGTGGTCGCTTCGAACTGCGCAACGTGCCCAACGACGAGCCGGGCATGGCCCCGCACGAAATCTGGTGCAACGAGTCGCAGGAACGCTACGTGATGAGCGTGGACGCTGCTGACTTCGAGCGTTTCAAGGCCATCTGCGAGCGCGAGCGTTGCCCCTTCGCTGTGGTCGGCGAGGCCACTGCCGAGCCGCACCTGACCGTGACCGACAGCCATTTCGGCAACACCCCGGTGGACATGCCGCTGGAAGTGCTGCTGGGCAAGCCGCCGCGCATGCACCGCAGCGTTGCGCGCGAAGCCGAGCAGGGCGATGACTTCGCCGCCAGCGAAGTGGCCATCGGCGAAGCGCTGGAGCGCGTACTGCGCCATCCGGCCGTGGCCAGCAAGAGCTTCCTGATTACCATCGGCGACCGCACCATCACTGGCCTGGTGGCACGCGACCAGATGGTCGGCCCGTGGCAGGTGCCGGTAGCCGACTGCGCCGTCACAGCCACCAGCTTCGACGTCTACACCGGTGAAGCCATGGCCATGGGCGAGCGCACCCCGCTGGCGCTGCTGGATGCTCCGGCGTCCGGACGCATGGCGGTCGGCGAAACCGTTACCAACCTGGCTGCCGCACGCATCGAGAAAATGTCCGACATCAAACTGTCGGCCAACTGGATGGCTGCTGCGGGCCACCCTGGTGAAGACGCCCGCCTGTACGACACGGTCAAGGCCGTGGGTATGGAGTTGTGCCCGGCATTGGGCATCACCATTCCGGTGGGCAAGGACTCCATGTCCATGAAGACCCGCTGGCAGGAAGAGGGCGTCGACAAGAGCGTCACCTCGCCGCTGTCGCTGGTGATCACCGGTTTTGCCCCGGTGCAGGACATTCGCCAGACCCTGACCCCGCAACTGCGCATGGACAAGGGTGTCACCGACCTGATCCTGATCGATCTGGGTCGTGGCCAGAACCGTATGGGTGGCTCGATCCTCGCTCAGGTCTACGCGAAAATCGGCCAGCAGGTGCCGGACGTCGATGACGCCGAAGACCTCAAGGCCTTCTTCGCCGTGATCCAGGGCCTCAATGCAGATGGTCACCTGCTGGCCTACCACGACCGTTCCGACGGCGGTCTGCTGACCACCGTGCTGGAAATGGCCTTTGCCGGCCATTGCGGCCTGAGCTTGAGCCTCGATGCTCTGGCCGATGAGGCCAGCGAGCTGCCGGCCGTGCTGTTCAACGAAGAACTGGGTGCCGTCATTCAGGTGCGTCAGGACGCTACCGCCGAAGTGCTGGCGCAGTTCAGCGCCGCCGGCCTTGGCGATTGCGTGGCCGTGATCGGCCAGGCCGTGAACAACGGCGAGGTCAGCATCAGCTTCAACAGCGAGCCGGTGTTCTCCGGCGAGCGTCGCCTGCTGCAGCGTCAGTGGGCCGAAACCAGCTACCAGATCCAGCGCCTGCGTGATAACGCCGAGTGTGCCGATCAGGAGTTCGATGCGCTGCTGGAAGAAGACAATCCAGGCCTGAGCGTCAAGCTGGGCTTCGACGTCAACCAGGATGTTGCCGCGCCCTACATCAAGAAGGGCGTGCGTCCGCAAATCGCGATCCTGCGTGAGCAGGGCGTCAACGGCCAGGTGGAAATGGCGGCAGCCTTCGACCGCGCCGGATTTAGCGCGATAGATGTGCATATGAGCGACATCCTGGCTGGCCGCGTTAGCCTGGAAGCGTTCAAGGGCCTGGTGGCCTGCGGTGGTTTCTCCTACGGCGACGTGCTGGGTGCCGGTGAAGGCTGGGCCAAGTCGGTGCTGTTCAACGCCCGTGCCCGTGATGCCTTCCAAGGCTTCTTCGAGCGCAAGGACAGTTTCACCCTTGGCGTGTGCAACGGTTGCCAGATGATGAGCAACCTGCACGAGCTGATTCCGGGTACCGAGTTCTGGCCGCACTTCGTGCGCAATCGCTCCGAGCAGTTCGAGGCGCGCGTGGCCATGGTGCAGATCCAGGAGTCGGCGTCGATCTTCCTGCAGGGCATGGCCGGTTCGCGCATGCCGATCGCCATCGCTCACGGCGAAGGCCATGCCGAGTTCGAGAGCGAGGAGGCGCTGCTGGAAGCCGATCTGTCCGGCACCGTGGCCATGCGTTTCGTCGACAACCACGGCAAGGTCACCGAGACCTACCCGGCCAACCCCAACGGTTCGCCGCGCGGGATCACCGGCCTGACCAGCCGCGACGGGCGTGTAACCATCATGATGCCGCACCCGGAGCGCGTGTTCCGCGCCGTGCAGAACTCCTGGCGCCCGGACGAGTGGCAGGAAGACGGCGGCTGGATGCGTATGTTCCGCAATGCACGGGTCTGGGTGGATTAACAGCGGCCGCGTAGCGGCCTTCTGCTGACCCTCTCCCGCTCGCGGGAGAGGGTGCCCGAAGGGCGGGAGAGGGGAGCACGACCGTGTAGCCCGGATGCAATCCGGGAAAACCTGTGCCATACCTTCCCCGGATTTCATCCGAGCTACGCAGGCCCGTCCATGGCCGATGATTCTCCCCTCATCCTTCCTGAAGTGCGCCTGGTCAAACCTGGCGAAGTCCACCGTCTGTGCCGCTGCGGACATTCGGCGTCCCTGCCGGACTGCGACTACCACTGCGATTGCTCCCTGATCCTGCACCCTGAGCGTGAACAGCATTTGTTGCTGTGCCGCTGCGGGCGCTCGGCTGAGTTGCCCTACTGTGATGGCAGCCATAGCCCATCGGCTCCAGGTCTGGCCGACAAATGGCGGCGCTTTTTCAGGGGCAATTGAGAACGTCACCCCAACGGGTTGAGTCGAAAACAGCGGAACCTGCCACGCCTCAAGTGGATTTGTGCAGGCGCCCTCAAGACAATTCAATGTCAAAGTGACATCATATTGGCGTCATGGATTGTCTGTTGTTCGGTTGCCCATCTGCGGAGAACTTGATGTACAAGCTGTGTTTCTATGTGCCGGAAACCCATCTGGAACCGGTGAAAAAAGCGGTATTCGCGGCAGGTGGCGGGCGTGTCGGCCTCTACGACAGCTGCTGCTGGCAAGTGCTGGGTCAGGGCCAGTTCCGTGCGCTGGAAGGTAGTCAGCCATTTCTTGGCCAGGTGGGTGGCATCGAGCAGGTCGCGGAGTGGAAGGTTGAAATGGTCGTCGCTGACGAACTGATCCACGATGCAGTGAAGGCTCTTAAGAAGACGCATCCCTACGAAACGCCGGCTTTCGACGTCTGGCGGCTGTCCGACCTGCAGTTCTGATTCGATATGAAAAAGGCGCCATTGGCGCCTTTTTCATTGCAATGGCTCAGGGCCTGATTTCGATCAGCGTGCCATCCTTGACCAGGCTCCATACCTCGCGCATATCGTCGTTCTTCATGGCGATGCAGCCTTCGGTCCAGTCCAGGGTATGAAAGAACCACTCCGGGTATTCCTCATCCAGTGGCGTGCCGTGAATCATGATCATGCTGCCTGGCGGTACGCCGGCATCCTTGGCCTTGGCCAGGTCGCGGGCATTGGGGTAGGAGATATGCAGCGACAGTTGGTACTTGTCGCTGGGCTTGCGCCAGTCGATCCAGTAGAAGCCCTCGGGCGTGCGCAGGTCGCCCTCGCGCTGCTTGGCGCCGTCGGGTTGTTTGCCGAGGGAGATACGGTAGGACTTGATGGTTTCACCGCGCTGCTGCAGATGCAATTTGCGCTCGGATTTGAGTACCAGCACCTTGTCCACCGTGCGGCTGCTGGCCACGGGTGTGGTGCTGGCCATGGCATTGAGGCTGAGGGTGAGGCAAAGCAGGGGCAACAACCAGCGCATCGGGTGATATCCGCAAAGGTCAACGGGGCGTGTAATGAGCGCGCAGCGCCGCGAGCGGCTCGTTGCGTACCGGGAAGAGGTTCTGCCGACGGTCGGCAAAGAAGCATTCTAAGGTACGCCCTATGGTCGGGAAAGCCAGCTCAGACCAGGGGATCTGCGATTCTTCGAACAGGCGTACTTCCAGGCTCTCTTCGCCCACGGCGAAATCCAGGTCGACCAGCTCGGCGCGAAACATCATGTACACCTGGCTGATGTGGGGCAGGTCGAAGAGGGTGTAGAGGTTCAGGTCACGCACGCGAGCGCAGGCTTCCTCGAAGGTTTCGCGGGCGGCGGCCTGTTCGGTGGTTTCGCCGTTCTCCATGAAGCCAGCGGGCAGTGTCCAATAGCCGCGGCGCGGTTCGATGGCGCGGCGACACAGCAGCACCTGGTCACCCCAAACGGGTAGGCAGCCGGCAACGATGCGCGGGTTTTCGTAGTGAACGGTGGCGCAGTGGCCGCATACGTGACGCATGCGGTTGTCGCCAGCGGGAATCATGCGGGTAACGGCGTTGCCGCACTGGCTGCAGAATTTCATGCCCTGTCCTCGGTTGCTGGCGCTATCTTGGCTGCCTGCGTAATGGCCGGCAAGCCCGCTCCGGGCACCTCTAAAAACTACCTGCGTTGTCATCGCTGCGTTAAAAATAGGCTCAAAATGCTCATTTACAGCTCGTAAACTCCGCTTTTTCGCCTGTTTTTGCCTTGCGCTGACTGCCTCGCCTACGTTTTTAGAGGTGCCCTTTCGGGGCTACCCAGACCTATCGTCGGGGTTGGGCGAGCGAGCGCTTTCATGCCATGATGCCGGGCAAAACAAGATTCCGAGTATGCCCATGCTGGACGAGTTGCTCCATCGCGTGCGCGGCTATTCCCCGCGCCCTCTGGAGACCGAGCGCAGCTTCCCCGAGGCGGCGGTGCTGGTCCCCATCACCCGCAGTGACGAACCTGAACTGGTATTGACCCTGCGTGCCAGCGGTTTGTCGACTCACAGTGGCGAGGTCGCGTTCCCAGGTGGCCGGCGCGACCCGGAAGATCGTGATCTGGTGGATACCGCGTTGCGTGAGGCCGAAGAGGAAATCGGCCTGCCGCCAGGCTTGGTCGAGGTCATCGGGCCGCTCAGCAGCCTGGTTTCGCGCCACGGCATCCAGGTTACGCCCTATGTCGGGCTGGTGCCGGACTACGTGGAGTACAAGGCCAATGACGCCGAGATCGCCTCGGTGTTTTCGGTGCCGCTGGAGTTCTTTCGCAGCGACCCGCGCGAGATGACCCATCGTATCGATTACCTCGGGCGCAGCTGGTACGTGCCGTCCTACACCTATGGCGAGTACCGCATCTGGGGCCTGACGGCGATCATGGTGGTGGAGCTGGTCAATCTGGTTTATGACGCCGGCATTGCTCTGAACCAGCCCCCCGAACACTTCATCCATCTGCGCTGAGGACTGACGAGCATGAAATACCGCCTGGGAAGCTCCCGTGTCGACGCCCATCCCGACAGCTGGGTTGCGCCGAGCGCCGACCTGATCGGCAAAGTCCGTCTGGAGGCCGGTGCCAGCGTCTGGTTCGGTGCCGTGCTGCGTGGCGATAACGAACTGATCCACATCGGCGAGAACAGTAACGTGCAGGACGGCAGTGTCATGCATACCGACATGGGTTTTCCGCTGACCTTGGGCAAGGGCGTGACCGTCGGCCACAACGTGATGATGCATGGCTGCAGCGTCGACGATTACAGCCTGATCGGCATCAATTCGGTGATCCTCAACGGCGCGAAGATCGGTAAGTACTGCATCATCGGCGCCAACAGCCTGATTCCCGAGGGCAAGGTCATTCCCGATGGCAGCCTGGTGATGGGCAGCCCCGGCAAGGTGGTACGCGAGCTTACCGAGCCGCAGATGAAGATGCTCGAAGCCAGTGCCGCTCATTACGTCCATAATGCGCAGCGCTATGCCCGCGAACTGGTGCCTGACGATGAGTGAGGCGGAAAAACCGGTGCGCTCGCCTTGCGTGCATGTCTGTGCGCTGGACGAGCAGGATGTCTGCATCGGTTGCCAGCGCACGGCAGCCGAAATCACCCGCTGGGGCCGCATGGAAAACACCGAGCGCCGTGCGGTGCTGCAACTATGCCTGGAGCGCGCCCGCGCTTCGGGACTTCTACTGACGTCTTCCTGATTCACTGTCCCGTTTTCGAGGAATATTCATGCCCCGTATTGGAACCCCTCTGTCGCCGAGCGCGACCCGTGTACTGCTGTGTGGTTGTGGTGAGCTCGGCAAGGAAGTGGTGATCGAACTGCAACGCCTGGGCTGCGAAGTCATCGGCGTGGATCGCTATGCCAATGCCCCGGCCATGCAAGTGGCGCATCGCAGCCACGTGATCGACATGCTCGACGGCGCCGCCCTGCGCGCGGTGATCGAGAAGGAGCAGCCGCACTATATCGTTCCCGAGATCGAGGCCATCGCCACCGCGACCCTGGTCGAGCTGGAGAGCGAAGGCTTCAACGTGGTGCCCACCGCGCGCGCCGCACAGCTGACCATGAACCGCGAAGGCATCCGTCGTCTGGCCGCCGAAGAACTGGGCCTGCCGACCTCGCCGTACCACTTCTCGGACAACTTCGAAGACTACGTCGCCTCGGTGAAGTCCGTTGGCTATCCCTGTGTCGCCAAGCCGATCATGAGCTCTTCCGGCAAGGGGCAGAGCGTGCTGCGCAGCGATGCCGACCTGCAGAAGTCCTGGGATTACGCTCAGGAAGGTGGTCGCGCCGGCAAGGGCCGAGTGATCGTCGAAGGTTTCATCGACTTCGATTACGAAATCACCCTGCTGACCGTGCGTCATGCCGGCGGTACCAGCTTCTGTGCGCCGATCGGCCACCGCCAGGAGAACGGTGATTACCAGGAATCCTGGCAGCCGCAGGCGATGAGTCCGAAGGCGTTGGCAGAGTCCGAGCGCGTTGCGCTGGCGGTCACCGAGGCGCTGGGTGGTCGTGGTCTGTTTGGTGTCGAGCTGTTCGTCAAGGGCGATCAGGTGTGGTTCAGCGAGGTCTCGCCGCGTCCGCACGATACCGGTCTGGTGACTCTGATTTCTCAGGATCTGTCCGAATTCGCCCTGCATGCGCGCGCCATTCTCGGGTTGCCGATTCCGGCCATTCGCCAGCTGGGCCCGTCGGCTTCGGCGGTGATCCTAGTCGAGGGCAACTCGCAGCAGGCCAGCTTCTCCAATCTCGGCGCTGCGCTGAGCGAGCCGGATACCGCACTGCGCCTGTTCGGCAAGCCGGAGGTCAAGGGGCAGCGTCGCATGGGTGTGGCACTGGCGCGTGACGAGTCGATCGATGAGGCGCGTGCCAAGGCACTGCGCAGCGCCAAGGCTGTTCGCGTCCAGCTGTGAGGCATGCCCTCTGGTGGCTGGCGACGCTTGCGCTAGCGCCGCTCGCAGTGCCGCTGGCATTGCGTACGCGGCGCACGGCGTTGCGTTTGCCGCCGGCAGAGGGGGAGGTTCGCGGCCTGGCTGGCACCGCATTGCCTGGCGAGCCGTTTCGCCTGCTGCTGGTCGGTGAGTCGACGGTCGCCGGGGGCGGGGTGAAGCGCCTCGACCAGGCACTGGTTGTCTGCCTGGCCGAAGCACTTGCCGAACGCATGCAGCGGCCGGTGCGCTGGCATGCCTGTGGCGAAAACGGCATCACTGCCGAGCAGGCGCGTCAGCGTCTGTTGCCTGAAGCTCTGAAGGAGCCGGCCGATCTGGCCTTGCTGGTTTTCGGCGTCAACGACACCACTCATCTCACTACTCGCAAGCGCTGGCAGGCGGCCTTGCGCGGCATGGCCGTGGCGTTGCGTGAGCGGGGGATGGTGGTGGCGTTCAGCGCCGTACCGCCCTTGCATCACTTTCGGGCCTTGCCCTGGCTGTTGCGGCAACTGCTTGGCTGGCGGGCGAGTTTGCTGGATCGCGAGCTGCGTGCGGTGGCGCGAGAGCAGCAGGCGCGGTATTGCCAGCTGAGCCTGCAATTCGAGGCGCATTACCTGGCGGAGGATGGCTACCATCCTTCTGCGCTGGGTTATCGGATCTGGGCGCAGGGCCTGGCCGAGTGTCTGGCGAAGGCAATTTGAAGTGTTTGCAATATCCAGGGCAACCGTAGGGTGCGCCGTGCGCACCGAATACTCCGAGGTCATCGGTGCGCACGGCACACCCTACGAAAGCGAAATCCCGTCGCCCTTGTAGTCCGGGCTGCCGGCTGAAAGATCCCTAGATGTGCAGGATGAATTCGCGAACCAGCTTGCTGCCGAAGTAGGCCAGCATCAGCAGGCAGAAGCCGGCCAGTGTCCAGCGAATGGCCTTGTGTCCTCGCCAGCCCATCTGATGGCGTCCCCATAGCAGCACGGCGAATACCACCCAGGCGAAGCAGGAGAGGATGGTCTTGTGCGCCAGGTGCTGGGCGAACAGGTCGTCGAGGAACAGCGCACCTGACAGCAGCGACAACGACAGGGCGATCCAGCCGGCCAGCAGGAAGCCGAACAGCAGGCTTTCCATGGTCTGCAGTGGGGGGAAGTTCTTGATCAGCCCGGATGGGTGCTTGTGCTTGAGCTGGTAGTCCTGCAGCAACAGCAGGATCGACTGGAACACGGCGATGGTCAGCAGGCCATAGGCCAGGATCGACAGCAGGATATGGGCAAGGATGCCGGGGTGCGCCTGCACTGGGTTGGTGGTACCGGAGGGCATGAACTCGGCGAGCAGTACCGTCATCGCACCCAGTGGGAACAGGAACAGCAGCAGGTTTTGCACCGGTATGCGCAGGCAGGCCAGCAGGATCAGCGCGATCACCGCGCAGGCAATCAGGCTGGCCGCATTGAAGAAGTCCAGGTTGAGGGCGCCGCCGTGGTTCAGTTGGAAGAACAGGCTGACGCCGTGCAGCAGCAAGGCGAATGCGCCGAACACGACGAGCAGGCGTTTGTCGGGTGTGCTGCGCTTTTTCAGGTGCAGACCTTGGTAGGCGGCAGCGCCGGCATATAGAAAGGCAGCGGCTAGGCTGGGCAGCAGAGGGTGCATAAGTCCGTGTAAGGCGAGCCCGAAAGGCGCTGAGTGTGGCACAGAAGGCCGGTGACACGAAAGACCGCAGGCGGTGTCGGTGGCGCGGTGACTCCGCTATAATCCGCCGCCTGTTGCATGCCTGGCCCAGTCTGGGCGCTCTTCAAAGGAACGCGCATGTTCGAAAATCTTACCGATCGCCTTTCCCAGACGCTGCGTAGCGTCACGGGCAAGGCCAAGCTCACCGAAGACAATATCAAGGACACGCTGCGCGAAGTGCGCATGGCGTTGCTTGAGGCCGATGTCGCTCTGCCGGTGGTCAAGGACTTCGTCAACCGGGTCAAGGAGCGTGCGGTCGGCACCGAGGTGTCGAAGAGCCTGACCCCAGGTCAGGCCTTCGTGAAGATCGTTCGTGCCGAGCTCGAAGAGCTGATGGGCGCGGCCAACGAAGATCTGGCGCTGAACGCTGCGCCGCCTGCCGTGGTGCTGATGGCTGGCCTGCAAGGTGCGGGTAAGACCACCACCGCCGGCAAGCTGGCCAAGTTCCTCAAGGAACGCAAGAAGAAGTCGGTGCTGCTGGTTTCCGCTGACGTCTATCGCCCTGCGGCGATCAAGCAGCTGGAAACCCTGGCCGGCGACCTGGAAATCGCCTTCTTCCCTTCCGATGTCAGCCAGAAGCCGGTGGATATCGCCAACGCGGCGATCCGTGAGGCCAAGCTCAAGTTCATCGATGTGGTCATCCTCGATACCGCCGGCCGTCTGGCCGTCGATGCCGAGATGATGGCCGAGATCCAGGCGCTGCACGCCGCGGTCAAGCCGGTCGAGACCCTGTTCGTGGTCGACGCCATGACCGGTCAGGACGCCGCCAATACTGCCAAGGCCTTCGCCGATGCCCTGCCGCTGACCGGCGTGGTGCTGACCAAGGTCGACGGTGATGCCCGTGGTGGTGCCGCGCTATCGGTGCGCCACATCACCGGCAAACCGATCAAGTTCATCGGTATGGGCGAGAAGAGCGATGCGCTGGAGCCGTTCCATCCGGATCGTATCGCCTCGCGCATTCTTGGCATGGGTGACGTGCTCAGCCTGATCGAGCAGGCCGAGCAGACCCTCGATCGCGAGAAGGCCGAGAAACTCACCAAGAAACTGAAGAAGGGCAAGGGCTTCGACCTCGAAGACTTCCGTGATCAGTTGCTGCAAATGAAGAACATGGGTGGCCTCGGCGGCCTGATGGACAAGCTGCCGTCCATCGGCGGCGTCAATCTGTCGCAGATGGGTAACGCCCAGGGTGCGGCCGAGAAGCAGTTCAAGCAGATGGAGGCGATCATCAATTCGATGACCCCCGCCGAGCGCCGTGACCCGGACATCATCAGCGGTTCGCGCAAGCGTCGCATCGCGCTGGGTTCCGGCACTCAGGTGCAGGACATCGGCCGGTTGATCAAGCAGCACAAGCAGATGCAGAAGATGATGAAGAAATTCACTGCCAAGGGCGGTATGGCCAAGATGATGCGCGGTATGGGCGGCATGTTCCCCGGCGGCGGCATGCCGAAATTCTGATGCTTGTGCCCAGCTCGACGGCTGGTCGGAAAAAGAGATTTGCAAACAGCCGCATAATCCTTAGAATATGCGGCCTTTCGGGCCTAGGCCCATTTTTGATGTGTGCCTCAAGTTAGCACCGACTACAGGAACGATGTTCTCATGGTAACTATTCGTCTCGCTCGTGGCGGCTCCAAAAAGCGCCCCTTCTACCACCTGACCGTGACCAACAGCCGCAATGCGCGCGACGGTCGCTTCGTAGAGCGTATCGGTTTCTTCAACCCGATCGCCTCGGGTGCTGAAGTCAAGCTGTCCGTCAATCAAGAGCGCGCTACCTACTGGCTGAGCCAGGGTGCACAGCCGTCTGAGCGCGTTGCTCAGCTGCTCAAGGAAGCTGCCAAGGCTGCTGCCTAAGCATCTTTATGAGTACGACGCCGGCCGTAGCCGAGGATCTGGTTGTTCTCGGCAAGATTGTTTCGGTGCACGGCGTCAGGGGTGAGGTAAAGGTGTATTCCTTCACTGACCCCATCGATAACGTGCTCGATTACCAGCGCTGGACGCTCAGGCGTGATGGCGAGGTAAAGCAGGTAGAACTGGCCAGCGGCCGCCTTCAGGGCAAGGTGCTGGTTGCCAAGTTGAAAGGTCTGGATGATCGCGAAATCGCGCGTACCTACGCCGGCTTCGAGATCTGCGTGCCGCGCAGCGAGCTGCCGGATCTGGATGATGGTGAGTTCTACTGGTACCAGTTGCACGGGCTGAAGGTCATCGATCAAGCAGGGCAATTGCTCGGTGTGGTCGACCATCTGTTCGAGACGGGTGCCAATGATGTGATGGTGGTCAAGCCCGTGGCGGGCAGTCTGGATGATCGCGAGCGCCTGTTGCCCTATACGGAGCAATGCGTGCTGACGGTTGATCTGGCTGCTGGCGAGATGCGGGTGGACTGGGATGCGGATTTCTAAGGCTCATGCGCGTAGAAGTCATCACGCTGTTCCCTGAGATGTTCGCCGCCATCGGCGAGTACGGCATCACCAGTCGTGCGGTGAAGCAGGAGCTGCTGCAGCTCAACTGCTGGAACCCGCGGGACTATACGACCGATCGACATCATACGGTGGATGATCGCCCCTTCGGTGGCGGCCCCGGCATGGTGATGAAGATCAAGCCTCTCGAGGACGCTCTGGTTAGCGCCAGGCAAGCCGCGGGAGAGGGTGCGAAGGTGATCTACCTTTCGCCCCAGGGCCGCCAGCTGAATCAGGCTGCGGTTCGCGAGTTGGCGCAGGAGCAGGCCCTGATCCTGATCGCCGGTCGTTATGAAGGTATCGACGAGCGCTTCATCGAGGCGCATGTCGACGAGGAATGGTCGATTGGCGACTACGTCCTGTCCGGCGGTGAGCTGCCGGCCATGGTGCTGATCGATGCGGTAACGCGCCTTTTGCCTGGTGCACTGGGTCATGCCGATTCGGCCGAGGAGGACTCCTTTACGGATGGCCTGCTCGACTGCTCGCACTACACCCGCCCGGAGGTGTATGCGGATAAACGTGTTCCTGAAGTGTTGCTTAGTGGCAACCACGAACACATCCGGCGCTGGCGTTTGCAGCAGTCCCTTGGGCGGACCTGGGAACGTCGCGCTGATCTTCTGGATCGCCGCTCGCTTTCTGGAGAAGAGAAAAAGCTGCTGGAGGAATACATCCGCCAGCGGAACGATAGTTAACGTATCGATGGCAGGCCGGGAGGCTTGTCTTAGGAGCGCAGCATGACCAACAAGATTATCCAGATGCTCGAAGCCGAGCAGATGAACAAAGAAATCCCGACTTTCGCCCCAGGTGACACCGTCATCGTTCAGGTAAAAGTTAAGGAAGGCGACCGTCAGCGTCTGCAGGCTTTCGAAGGCGTCGTTATCGCCAAGCGTAACCGCGGCCTGAACAGCGCGTTCACCGTTCGCAAAATCTCCAGCGGTGTAGGCGTCGAGCGTACCTTCCAGACCTACTCCCCGCTGGTCGACAGCCTGAGCGTCAAGCGCCGCGGTGACGTGCGCAAAGCCAAGCTGTACTACCTGCGCGACCTGTCCGGCAAAGCCGCGCGCATCAAGGAAAAGCTGTCCTAAGTTCGGACGCTTCTCTGAAAAAAGCAGCCTACGGGCTGCTTTTTTCGTTATGGGTCATCGCAATGTGGCGTGAGATCAGGGGCGCAGGCTGATTTTCAGGCTGGCCTGGGACAGGTCGATGTTGTGTAGGCTGAGGTTGCCGAAGCTCTGCCCGGCGGGAGCGTCCTTGACGCGGATGTTGTCGAAGCGCAGTTCGCCAATGGAGCTGGGCAGGTTGACGTTGAACGAACCGTCGTTGTTCAGCGTCGAGCGTAGCTTGCCGGTGTCATAGCGCACATCGCGCAGGCTGGTTTCTGCGTCGAGATTATCGAGTACTGGCATCACCAGCTTGGCCAGTTGCTTGACCGTGCCCAGCCCATCGCCACTTTCCGCGCGCAGCAGCAAACCCTGCAATGCGTCGTCCAGGCCTTGTGCGCTCACCGAACTCATCTCGCTGTCGCTCAGTGACTGCATGCCGCGCGGCGTTTCCTCTTGAGTGATGCTGCTGGGTGGCTGCAGGCGCTGGATGTCGGCGCTGGCCATCTGGAAGGGCGTCATCAGGGCTGCCACCAGGGTAGCGGCCAGACGCAGGTTGCTCTGCTTCTTCAGTGCTTTGCTCAGTTGTTTCTGAGTCAGCAATCCCTGCTCTATGAGCACTTCACCGAGCCGCTTCTGGCTGGTGAGTTGTGCCTTGATCGCGGCGTCCAGCTGCGTGCTGCTGATCAGTCCTTTGTTGATGAGTATCTGGCCGAGTCGCGAGTGAGCGTGTTGGGGCATGAAAGGGTTACCGGTGGGTGATGGCAGGTTGAAATCATCGTCCTGGCCGTGCTGGCTGTCACCCAACCAAGGATAGGCTCCCTTCTTGCCGGTTCATGTGGCCACGGGGTCTTCCTCTACAGCTTTGTCGCGTGTTGTTTCCTCTGTTTCGATAAGTGCCACCAGCGTCCAGCCCGTGCCTGGCGTGAATGGCAAGGGCTGGGTGGCCAGGTGCAGCCAGCCGTTGGGCGCGCGGGCGAGCAGTACGGTGGCGCGTCTACCGTGCAGGGCCGTGTAGGCGGCCCAGTCGAAGGCCGGGGTCAGGGTGGTGCAGCGCACCTCGTCGCCACGCGCCAGGCGGCTGGCGAACTGGGGGTAGCTGAGGGTGTGATTGCCAAGCGGCAGGCCACGCACTTCGTCACTGCTGCGGTGCTTGTCGCTGCGCTTGCCGTCGGTGCTGGTGGGCAGGGTGAAGCGTCGGTTGCCTGGAAAATCATGGCGAAAGTGCATGCAGGCCAGGGCATTGAGTTCTGCCGAGGGGGTCAGTGCCAGCAGGTGACCGAGTCCGACCAGATCGAGATGAGCTTCGGCATGTTGCGAGGTCGGGTTGCCGAAATAGGTGGGTAGGCCTGTCATGCGGGCCGCGCGGATGTTCTCCCAGCTGGAGTCGGTCAACAGAACCTGGTTGCCAAGGCCTTGGATGGCTTTGCCGACGGCTCGTGCCACCGGGTTGGCCCCGACTATCAGGAAGCCGCTCGGTGAGGGTTCGGTCACCTTCAGCAGGCGTGCCAGTGGGCGTGCAGTGGCGCTTTGCAGAACGACTGTGCCGATGATGACCAGGAACGTGAGGGGAACCAGCAGGTGAGCCTGCTCGTTACCCTGCTGTTCCAGGCGCAGGGCGAAGATCGCTGAGACGGCCGCCGCGACGATGCCGCGTGGCGCGATCCAGGCCAGTAGCGCGCGTTCCCGCCAGCCGAGGCTGGAACCGAGGGTGCAGAGTGCGATATTAAGTGGGCGGGCGACGAACTGGATGATGGCCAGCAGCGCCAATGTCGCCGGGCCCAGCGCCAGCAGCGCCTGTACGTCCAGGCGTGCGGCGAGAATGATGAACAGGCCTGAAATCAGCAGTACGCTGAGGTTTTCCTTGAAGTGCAGGATGGGACGTATGTCCACGCCGCGCATGTTGACCAGCCACATGCCCATGACCGTGACGGCAAGCAGGCCTGACTCGTGCACCAGCAGGTTGGCTGCGATGAAAATCCCCAGTACTGCGGCGAGCGAGGCGAAATTGTGCAGGTACTCCGGCAGCCAGCGCCGCCGTAGGACGATGCCGAAGGCCCAGCCCGCGCCCGCTCCAAGCAGACTGCCGGTGACGATCACTGCGGCGAAGGTGCCGAGGCTTTCGCCCCAGGCGTTGCCATCGCCGTAACTGACGATGAAGGCGAAGGTCACCACGGCCAGCAGGGCGCCGATGGGGTCGATGACGATGCCTTCCCAGCGCAGGATATTGGCCACGGCCGAGGTGGGGCGAACCACGCGCAGCATCGGTGCGATCACTGTCGGGCCGGTGACCAGGGTCAGGGTGCCGAACAGTAGCGCCAGATCCCAGGAAAAGCCCAGCAGGTAGTGGCTGGCCAGACTGATCACTGCCCAGGTCAGGAGGGCGCCCAGCGTTACCAGGCGATGCACCACCTTGCCTATCTCGCGCCATTCGGAAAGATGCAGGGTCAGGCTGCCCTCGAACAGGATCAGTGCGACGGCTAGCGATATGAAGGGAAACAGCAAGGGGCCGAACAGCTCCTGCGGATCGAGAAGTCCCAGTAGCGGCCCGGCGAGGATGCCGCCGAACAGCAGGAACAGGATGGCGGGCAGGCGCAGTCGCCATGCCAGCCACTGGCTGGCCAGTGCCAGCATGCCAATGCCGCCAAGGCTCAGCAGGATCTGCGTTTCGCTCATCGGATCTCCCTATCGCGGTTGGCCTGTGGAAAACTAGCGGCTCATTTCGTCATGAGTCATCGATGTCAACATTAACCCATCCCCTGATCGAGCGCTTCTTGGAGGCCGTGTGGCTGGAGAAAGGCTTGTCCACTCACACCTGTGCGGCCTATCGCAGTGATCTGGAACATTTCAATGCCTGGCTCGACGAGCGTGGTCTCGGGCTGCAACACGCTGGTCGTGACGTGATCCTCGATCACCTGGCCTGGCGGCTGGAGCAGCGTTATCAGGCGCGTTCCACGGCGCGTTTTCTCTCCGGTCTGCGCGGTTTCTATCGTTTTCTGCTGCGCGAGACGCTGATCAGCGAAGACCCGACCTTGCAGGTCGAGTTGCCGCAGATCGGCAGGCCGCTGCCCAAATCGCTGTCCGAGGCGGATGTCGAGGCTCTGCTGCAGGCACCTGATCTGGATGACCCGATTGGTTTGCGTGATCGCGCCATGCTCGAGGTGCTGTATGCCTGTGGCTTGCGGGTCAGCGAGCTGGTGGGCCTGACGCTGGAACAGGTGAACCTGCGCCAGGGAGTGCTGCGGGTTTTCGGCAAGGGCAGCAAGGAGCGCCTGGTGCCGCTGGGCGAGGAGGCTATCGCCTGGATCGAGCGCTACAGCCGCGAAGCGCGGCCGCTACTGCTCGGTGGCAAACCCAGTGATGTGCTGTTCCCTAGCCTGCGTGGTGAGCAGATGACTCGGCAGACCTTCTGGCACCGTATCAAGCACCAGGCGCAGGTCGCCGGGATCGCCAAGTCGTTGTCGCCGCACACGCTGCGCCATGCCTTCGCCACCCATCTGCTCAATCATGGCGCCGATCTGCGTGTCGTGCAGATGCTGCTGGGGCATAGCGACCTGTCTACCACGCAGATCTACACCCATATCGCACGTGCCCGTCTGCAGGAGCTGCATGCCAAGCACCACCCGCGCGGTTGAGTGCGCCGTCTGGTTGCTGAAGCGCTGTCCGTCAGGTCATCTGTGGTAGGCTGTGCCGATATTTGCTCGTCCGTCATTCGACAGGAGTATCCATGTCCCTGAGCCGTATTTCCCTTGCGCTGGCACTCGTGCTGGGCAGTAGCGTCACCCTGGCCGACGATCCCGATCAGGTGATTCGCCAGAGCCTGAAATCGCTGGATGCCAGCCTGCCGATCGAGGCCATTGCCGAGAGTCCGATGACGGGTATCTACCAGGTTCAGCTGCAGGGTGGCCGTCAACTCTATACCAGCGCCGATGGTCAGTTCCTGATCCAGGGCTACCTGTTCCAGGTCAAGGACGGCAAGGCAGTCAATCTCACCGAGATCGAAGAAAGCCGCGCGGTGGCTCAGCAGATCAATGCCATTCCGACCAAGGAAATGGTGGTCTTCGCGCCCAAGGCGCCGAAGACCCATATCACCGTCTTCACCGACACTGACTGCGGCTACTGCCAAAAGCTGCACAGCGAAGTGCCGGAGCTCAATCGTCTGGGCGTCGAAGTGCGTTATGTCGCCTTCCCGCGTCAGGGCATGAACAGCCCGGCGGCCAAGGAGCTGGTCAGCGTCTGGTGCGCCAAGGATCAGCAGGAGGCGATGAATCGCGCCAAGACCCGCCAGAGCGTCGCCGACGCTACCTGTGATAACCCGGTGGCCAAGCAGTATCAGCTCGGTCAGATGATAGGGGTCAACGGCACGCCGGCCATTGTCCTGGCCAACGGCAAGATGATTCCGGGCTACCAGCCGGCGCCGCAGCTCGCCAAAATTGCGCTGGAGTCGAACTAAGAACCTATCCACGACCTGCTGCGCGTTGGCTCTGCTGCGTTAAAAGCAGGCTCGGACTGCTCATTTACAGCTCGTAAACTGCGCGTCCTCGCCTGTTTTTGCCTTGCATTACTCTAGCTCGCGAGCTCGTGAATAGGTTCTTTGAGCCGTGGATTGACTAACAAACAGCCGCTTCGTAAGGTGCGGCTCTTTATCTGCGGCCGGGGCATGCTCCGGCCGTTTCGTGCAGTGCTGATGGGGAATTGAGTGTGAAGCCGGTCAAAGTGGGCATCTGTGGGTTGGGCACCGTCGGTGGCGGTACTTTGAATGTACTCAAGCGCAATGCCGAGGAGATTACCCGGCGCGCCGGTCGCGGTATCGAGATTGCCCAGATCGCCATTCGTTCGCCCAAGCCGCAGTACGACACCACCGGCATTGCCATGACCAGCGATGTGTTCGAGCTGGTCAACAACCCCGAGATCGACATCGTCATCGAGCTGATCGGCGGCTACACCCTGGCCAAGGAACTGGTGCTCAAGGCCATCGAAAATGGCAAGCATGTGGTCACCGCCAACAAGGCGCTGATCGCCGTGCACGGCAACGAGATCTTCGCCAAGGCGCGTGAGAAGGGCGTTATCGTCGCCTTCGAAGCCGCTGTGGCTGGTGGCATTCCGGTGATCAAGGCGATCCGTGAAGGCCTGTCGGCCAACCGCATCAATTGGCTGGCCGGCATCATCAACGGTACCGGCAACTTCATTCTCACCGAAATGCGCGAGAAGGGCCGTGCCTTCGACGACGTGCTCAAGGAGGCGCAGGCGCTGGGCTACGCCGAGGCCGATCCGACCTTCGACGTCGAAGGCATCGACGCCGCGCACAAGCTGACCATCCTGGCCTCCATCGCCTTCGGTATCCCGCTGCAGTTCGACAAGGCCTACACTGAAGGCATCACCAGGCTGACCACGGCCGACGTGAACTATGCCGAAGCGCTGGGTTATCGCATCAAGCACCTGGGCGTCGCTCGCCGTACCGAGGCCGGCATCGAGCTGCGCGTGCACCCGACGCTGATCCCGGCTGATCGCCTGATCGCCAACGTCAATGGCGTGATGAACGCGGTAATGGTCAATGGCGATGCCGTTGGCAGCACCCTGTACTACGGCGCTGGCGCCGGCATGGAGCCGACCGCTTCGGCGGTGGTGGCTGACCTGGTGGACGTGGTGCGTGCGCTGACCACCGATCCGACCAATCGCGTGCCGCACCTGGCCTTTCAGCCGGATTCGCTGTCCGATCACCCGATTCTGCCCATCGCCGAGTGCGAAAGCGCCTATTACCTGCGTATCCAGGCCAAGGATCACCCGGGTGTGCTGGCGCAGGTGGCGAGCATCCTCTCCGAGCGTGGCATCAATATCGAGTCGATCATGCAGAAGGAAGTCGAGGAGCAGGATGGCCTGGTGCCGATGATCCTCGTGACCCATCGCGTGGTCGAGGCGCGTATCATCGAAGCCATTGCCGCCATGGAAGCGCTGGATGGCGTGACCTCTCCGGTCATGCGTCTGCGCGTCGAGCAGCTCAACTAATCCCGTATCCACCCGCAGGTTTCAGCCTGCGGGTGCAGCAGAACGAAGGTTTATCCCATGCGCTATATCAGTACCCGCGGCCAGGCGCCGGCCCTGAATTTCGAAGACGTGCTGCTGGCTGGCCTGGCCAGCGATGGCGGCCTTTATGTGCCGGAAAATCTGCCGCGTTTCACCGTCGAGGAAATCGCTTCCTGGGCGGGCCTGCCGTACCACGAGCTGGCTTTCCGGGTGATGCGCCCGTTCGTTGCCGGCAGCATTTCCGATGCTGATTTCAAGAAGATCCTCGAAGAAACCTACGGCGTGTTTGCTCACAACGCGGTTGCGCCGCTGCGCCAGCTGAATGGTAACGAGTGGGTGCTGGAGCTGTTCCACGGCCCGACCCTGGCGTTCAAGGATTTTGCCCTGCAACTGCTCGGTCGCCTGCTCGATCACGTGCTGGCCAAGCGCGGCGAGCGTGTGGTGATCATGGGCGCCACCAGTGGCGACACCGGTTCGGCGGCCATCGAAGGCTGCAAGGCCTGCGACAACGTCGATATCTTCATCATGCACCCGCACAACCGCGTGTCCGAGGTGCAGCGCCGGCAGATGACCACCATTCTCGGTGAGAACATCCACAACATCGCCATCGAAGGCAACTTCGACGACTGCCAGGAGATGGTCAAGGCCAGCTTCGCCGATCAGGGTTTCCTCAAAGGCACGCGCCTGGTGGCGGTCAACTCGATCAACTGGGCGCGGATCATGGCTCAGATCGTCTACTACTTCCACGCCGCGCTGCAGCTCGGCGCGCCGGCACGTTCCATCGCCTTCTCGGTGCCGACCGGCAACTTCGGCGACATCTTCGCCGGTTACCTGGCGCGCAACATGGGCCTGCCGGTCAGTCAACTGATCGTCGCCACCAATCGTAACGACATCCTGCACCGCTTCATGAGTGGCAATCAGTACGTCAAGGAAACCCTGCATCCGACCCTGTCGCCGTCGATGGACATCATGGTGTCGTCCAACTTCGAACGCCTGCTGTTCGATCTGCACGGTCGCAATGGTGCTGCCATCGCCAGCCTGATGGACAGCTTCAAGCAGGGCGGTGGTTTCAGTGTCGAGGAAGATCGCTGGGTCGAGGCGCGCAAGCTGTTCGATTCGCTGGCGGTGAATGACGAGCAGACCTGCGAGACCATCACCGAGGTGTACAAGGAGTGCGGCGAGCTGCTCGATCCGCACACAGCCATCGGTGTGCGCGCTGCGCGTGAATGCCGCCGCAGCCTGGCGACGCCGATGGTGGTGCTGGGTACCGCGCATCCGGTCAAATTCCCCGAGGCGGTGGAAAAGGCTGGCATCGACGCCGTTCCGGCGTTGCCGGCTCACCTGACCGATCTGTTCGAGCGTGAAGAGCGTTGCACGGTGCTGGCCAATGATCTGAAGGCCGTACAGCAATTCGTCGCGGCTCACGGCAATCGCGGCAAGCCGCTCTAAAGCAGCGGCAGGCTGCAAGTCACAAGTTACAAGTGAAAAGCCGCAGGGGCTGAGGTTCCTGCGGCTTTTTCATATGTCGAAGTCTGCGCTATATAGGCGTAGCCCGGATGCAATCCGGGGATGAGCTTCCCGGATTGCATCCGGGCTACATTCTGCTGGCGTTGGTCTAGCAGTGCGCGTGGCGCACCCTACGTCAAAGCACGCCGTCTGCGCGCAGCGCGGCAATCTGTTCGGTGCTGTAGCCGAGCCCGCCCAACACTTCTTCGTTGTGTTCGCCCAGTTCCGGGCCGACCCAGTCGACGCTACCCGGCGTCTCCGAGAGCTTGGGTACGATGCCTGGCATCTTGAACGCCTTGCCATCCGGCAGTTTGGCTGAGAGGAACATCTCCCGGGCGAGATACTGTGGATCGCTGAACATGTCCTCGGCCGAATAGATGCGGCTGGCGGGAACCTCCGCCTGGCGCAGCAGGTTTTCCACTTCGCTCAGTGGCAGGCTTGCCGCCCAGCGGTCGATCACTTCGTACAGTTCGCCACGGCGTGCGTCGCGTCCGTCATTGCTGCTCAAGGTCGGGTCGTTGGCCAGGTCTTCGCGGTCGATCGCCTGCATGAAGCGCTTGAAGATAGCATCGCCGTTGGCGCCGATCTGGATGTGCTTGTTGTCGGCCGTGGTGTGGATGGAGGAGGGCGTGATGCCGGGCATGATGTTGCCGCTGCGCTCACGGATGAAACCGAACACATCGAACTCCGGCACCATCGACTCCATCATGGCGAACACCGCCTCGTACAGGGCCACGTCCACGACTTGGCCGCTGCCGCCGTTGACCTCGCACTGGCGCAGCGCCATCAGTGCGCCGATCACGCCCCAGAGGGCGGCGATGGAGTCGCCGATGCTGATGCCGGTACGCACCGGTGGGCGATCCTCGAAGCCGGTGATGTAGCGCAGTCCGCCCATGGATTCACCGACGGCGCCGAAGCCGGGTTGTTCCTTCATCGGGCCGCTCTGGCCGAAGCCGGAGAGGCGCACCATCACCAGTTTGGGATTGAGTGCATGCAGGGTCTGCCAGTCGAAGCCGAGCTTTTCCAGCACGCCGGGGCGGAAGTTCTCGATCAGGATGTCTGCCTCTTTCAGCAGTTTGCGCAGTACCTCGCGGCCGGCTTCATGCTTGAGGTTGAGGGTGATCGAGCGTTTGTTGCGCGCCTGCACGAACCACCACAGCGAGGTGCCTTCGTAGAGCTTGCGCCATTTGCGCAGTGGATCGCCGCCGTCGGGGGATTCCACCTTGATCACCTCGGCGCCGAATTCGGCACAGATGCGTGAGGCGAACGGGCCGGCGATCAGGCTGCCGAGTTCGACCACTTTCAGGCCGGACAGGGGTTTGCTGGGTGTGCTCATGATGGCTCCAGTAGCTGCGGACGGCAGCAAGCCTATTGCATTGATGAGGGCCTGGCCACGTTTGCTCGTGTGGGGCAATCGGCCCAAGTGCGAAGAGGTTGGCGCTTTTCGGCGTGCATCGGCAGGCATGCTGCGGTTTAATTTGCCCGGACGAATGGATGCGCTTGGTCAGATCGCATGGATGGCTTCCCTTCTTGTCCTTTCCTTCACGCCTCCCTGTCTCGCCGGTCTCTCTCGCGACTGTGGGTGAGGTCTGCTCGATATTTCGACGAATGGTATGAAATTCATCACATGTGATGTGTTGCGTTATTACATGTGAGCATCTAGGCTGCTCTTCATGGACAATAAATCATCAGCCCATTACCAGCGACTTTATCGTCAGCGCCTGCGTGAGCAGGGCTTGGTGAAGAAGGAAGTCTGGATCTTGCCCGAGCACGCGCCGCTGTTGCTCGCGTTCGAGCGCAAACTGCGCCAGCCTCAGTTGTCGCTGGCTTCGATGGAAAAGGAGGAAGGTATGAGCATGCCGCAGGTTTGGACCGCCCAGGCGCTGAGTGAAGCGTTGGCGGCTACGGAACTGTTCCAAAGCGGGCAGGCTGGCATCGAATTGCTTCAGGGTGCCGATGCCAGTTTGCATGTCACCATGCGCGAGTACGGTGAGCTGCCGTTGTTCATCGCCGTATTCGGTGAGCAGATCGTCGTCGAGGCGCTGCTCTGGCCGGCTGCCGATGTCACGGACATCGCTGCGTTCAACGAAGAAGTGCTGCGTACTCACAAGCTGTTCCCGCTGTCGTCCATCGGGCTGGAGCGGTCAGCCGATGGCAGCGATAGCTACATCATGTTCGGCGCGCTTAGCTCGTCGTCGACTCTGTCCGACGTGGTGTTCGAGATCGAGCTGCTGGCGGACAACGTGATCAAGGCCACCGAAGCCTATGAAGGCTTCCTCAAGACCGGCGCCTGAGAGGAGATAAGACGATGAATGTCTGGAGCAAATTGCTGACGGCGCTGCGTGGCGGTGCCAACGAAGTGGGTGAGGCGGTGGTCGATAGCCAGGCCCTGCGTATCCTCGATCAGGAAATCCGCGATGCCGATGTCGAGCTGCGTAAATCCAAGGAAGCCCTGGCCGAGATCATGGCCAAGCAGAAGCTGGCCAGCGACAAGGTGGGCAAGAGCGCGGCGAGCATCGCCGAGTACGAACAGTACGCGCTGAAGGCGCTGGATGCGGGCAACGAAACTCTGGCCAAGGAAGTGGCCGAGAAGATCGCCAACCTGGAGATCGAGCAGGCCAGCGAGCGTGAGCAGGCCGAAGGTTTCGCCGCCAGCGTGGCGCAACTGCGTAAGGCCGTGACCCAGGCCGAGGGCAACATCAAGCGCCTCAAGCAGCAGGTGGATACGGTCAAGGCCACCGAAAGCGTGCAGAAGGCGCAGATGGCCGTAGCACAGCGCTATGGTGGCTCGCAGGCCAAGCTGCAGACGGCGGTCGAGTCGCTCGAGCGGATCAAGCAGAAGCAGGCCGAGCGCGCAGCGAAGATGGAGGCTTCGGCCGAACTGGCTGCCACCAGTGCACCGGATGATTCGCTGGAAGCCAAGCTGCGTGCTGCCGGCATCAAGGCCGACAACGCCAGCGCCGACAGCGTGCTGGCGCGCTTGAAGGACAAGTCCAAGGCTTGATCCTGGCGTGAATGACGCGGGGCGTTCGCGCCCCGTTTCCCTGATCCGGGAAAGGAAAAAATGGAACTCTTCCTGCAGACTTCGCTGTCATTTCCTACTGCCATCTACAGTTTTCTGCTGTGTGTGGCGGTCATCTACTGGTTGGTCGTCGCGGCCGGCTTGCTCGACATCGACCTGCTCGACGTCGAGGCCGACTCGATGATGGAAGGCAGTGGCCAGACCGAAGGGCTCGCTGGCCTGCTCTACAAGTTCAAGCTCGACGGTGTGCCGGTCACACTGGTGCTGACGTTGCTGTTCTTCTTCGCCTGGTTCATCTGTTACTTCATCGAACTCTGGCTGCTGCGTCACCTGCCACTGGGATTTTTACGCTATCCGCTGGGGCTGCTGGTCATTGCTGGCGCCTTCGTCCTGGCTGCGCCGCTGTGCGCGGTGCTTTGCCGACCGCTGCGCCCGCTGTTTCACAAGGTCGAGGCGATCAGCAGCAAGTCGGTGCTGGGGCAGGTGGCCGTGGTTCGCAGTGGTCGCGTCACGGCCAGCCATGGTGAAGCGGTGCTGGAAGATGGCGGTGCCGGCCTGATCCTGCGGGTTCGCGCCGATGAGGCATCGGGCTTCAAGCGTGGCGACCGCGTGGTACTGCTGGAATACCTGGCCACCGAGCATGCCTACCGGGTCATCACCGAAGAAGAGTTTCGCGGCGTCTAGCCGACCATCCGTACGTAACAGAGGGCTGGCACGCTAGGCATTGCCGAACCGGCCTGCACAATTAGCAAAGGAGTAAAGCTGTAATGGAAAACCTGATTCCCTTCATCGTCGGGGCAGGGCTGGTCGTCCTCTTCGTGATCGCCTTGATCGCCCTGTTCAAGGCCTTCTACATCAAAGTTCCGCAAGGCACCGCGCTGATCGTCAACGACATGAGTTCGACGCCCAAGGTGCACTTCACCGGCTCCCTGGTGTACCCGGTGATCCACCTCAAGGAGTTCATGAAGATCTCCCTGATCACCCTGGAAGTCGACCGCCGCGCCAAGGACGGTCTGATCTGCCGCGACAACATGCGTGCCGATATCACCGTGGCCTTCTACCTGCGTGTCAACGAGACCCAGGAAGACGTGCTCAAGGTGGCCAAGGCCATTGGCGTGGAGCGTGCCTCCGACCGCGGCGCGGTCAACGAGCTGTTCAACGCCAAGTTCTCCGAAGCGCTGAAGACCGTCGGCAAGCAGTTCGATTTCGTCGAACTGTTCGAGAATCGCCAGGACTTCCGTGATCGCATCGTCGAAGTGATCGGCAATGATCTCAACGGTTACGTGCTGGAAGACGTGGCCATCGATTACCTGGAGCAGACCTCCAAGGCTTCCCTGGATCCGAGCAACATCCTCGATGCCGAAGGTATCCGCAAGATCACCGAGCTGACCGCTGCACAGAACGTCATCACCAACGAACTGGAGCGCAACGAAGAGCTGGCGATCAAGAAGAAGAACGTCGAAACCCGCGAGGCAACCCTGTCGCTTGAGCGCCAGCAGGCTGATGCCGAGGCGCGTCAGAAGCGTGAGATCGAGACCATCCGCGCCCGTGAGGAAGCGGAAACCCTGAAAGTGCGCGAGGAAGAACGCCTCAAGGCGGAGCAGGCACGCATCCAGACCCAGCAGGAACTGGACATCCGTGCCGAGAACCACCAGCGCGAAGTGGAAGTGGCGCAGCAGAACCGCCAGCGCGCCGTGGTCATCGAAGTGGAGAAAGTCACCCGCGCCAAGGATCTGGAAGTGGTCTCCCGCGAGCGCGAGGTAGAACTGCAGCGCATCGAGAAGGAAAAGGCGCTGGAAGAAGAGCGCAAGAACATCGCCGCCGTGGTGCGCGAGCGTGTTGCGGTCGAGAAGACCGTTGCCCAGGAAGAGGAGCGCATCAAGGAAGTCCGCGAGGTCTCCGAGGCCGAGCGCCTGAAGCAGGTCACCGTGCTCAACGCCCAGGCCGAAGCTGAGCAGGAGCTGGTACGTCAGGTCAAGCAGGCCGAAGCCGACGAAACACGTTCCAAGCACAAGGCGGTAGAAATCAACAACCTGGCCCAGGCCGAGCTGGAAGCCGCAGCCAAGAGTGCCGAGGCCAAGAAGAAACTGGCCGAGGGGATCGAAGCCGAGCGCGCCGCGCCTGGCCTGGCCGATGCGCGGGTGCGTGAAGTCACTGCTGCGGCCAAGGAGAAGGAAGGTCTGGCCGAGGCTCGCGTGCAGGCCGAGCGCCTGATCGCCGAAGCCAAGGGTGAGCAGGAGAAAGGTCTGGCCCAGGCGCGTGTCATCGAAGCGCAGGCAGCCGCCAAGGAAAAAGACGGCCTGGCCGACGCCAAGGTGTTGGAAGAAAAACTCGGCGCCCAGGCACGCGGCGAAGAGCAGCTCGGTACTGCCAAGGCCAAAGCGACCCAGGATCTGGGCCTGGCCGAAGCCCAGGTGCTGCTGGAGCGCCTGAACGCCGAAGCCGAAGGTCTGGGCAAGAAGTTCGGTGCACTGGATGCACTCAGCGACAATGCTCGCCAGCACGAAGAGTTCCGCATGCAGCTGGAGAAGAGCTTCGAGGAGGCCATGGCCGCCATCGCCGCCAACAAGGAAATCGCCAAGGATCAGGCCGAAGTGCTGGCCACCGCGCTGGCCAAGGCGAAGATCGAAATCGTCGGCGGCGAAGGCGACTTCTTCAACTCCTTCGCCAAGTCGCTGTCGGTGGGCAAGGCCATCGAAGGCGTGGTGGGCAAGAGCCCGGTAGTGCAGGACGTGCTGTCGCGTCTGCTGGCTGGCAAGGCGGCGCCTGCTGCGCCGGTGGCAGCACCGAGCGCAGGTTCGGATCAGGCCTGAGGCCTCTTCGTGGGAGGCGCTTCAGTGGCCACGGTCGCCGCTGAAGCGCGCTTTCCCAGCTTGTAGGGTGGGCTTCAGCCCACCAAGTGGGTCTTGCATGGCGGGCTGAAGCGCCGCGCCGCCCGGCCCAGCCTGCCAGCCCTTCTCCACAGGGGCGCTTTAGACGCAGCAGATTCAGGATGACTACGATGTCGGACGCACAAACACAGGACGTATTGGACAAGGCCGTCGCCGAGGGCGGCGCCTACGAGGTGCTGCACAAGCGCCTGCAGGAGCAGGGCCAGCGCCTGCGCGGGTTGACCGAAACGCTCAATGGCCAGCGCCTGGCTGAGTTCGGCAGCAGCCATATGGAGGCCATCGGCCGGGTGCGTATCCGCACCGAGAACAACTGCATCGCCCGCGATATCGTCCAGGTCGGCGAGTGCCTGCTGTTCGGCTACAACGTGTTCATTGGCCTGAAGAAGGAAACCCACGTTGCCGACGTGTTCTCCCTCTACCGTCTGGTGGAGAACGCCGAAGGCTACGAGGCCGAGTCGGTGCCACTGGAGGGCAGCTTCCTGGCTCAGGCCAGCTTCGTCGCCGACTTCAACGAGCTGTACACCTACTACAAGAACACCCGTTTGCTGCAGCTAGCCATTCGTGATGGCAAGCTGCTGGCGAGTTTCCAGATCGGTGAGCGAATCACCGATATCCGCGTGTTCCGCTGGTCGATCTCCACCGACGGCAAGGACGTCCGCTACATCGACAACCGCGGCGAGCGCGATATCGCGCTGCCGGCGCCGTTCGATTTCGAGTGGCAGAAGACCACCCGCGAGATGGTGGTCATGGGCCGCCATCCGCACATGAACATCCTCGACACCGTGTTCGTCGAGACCGTTGGCGGCGACCTGACCATCAAGGTCGAGAACAACACCCAGGACGGTCAGGGCATCTACCGCGAAGCAGTGGTGGACAAGACCCAGTCGCTGGACGACGCGCAGATCGAATATGCCCGTCTGGGCAGCCTGATCCTGCTCAAGGTGCTGCCGTACCGCGAAGAGCAGTGGCGCTACCTGGTATTCAACAGCCTGACCCGCCAGGTCGAGCGCATCGACGCCATTGGCCTGGCCTGCGTGCAGCTGCCGGAAGACCACGGCATCATCTTCCCCGGTGGCTACTACCTGCAGAACGGCGAGCACAAGACCTTCGAGCAGTCGATGGTTGGCATGCGCTTTAAGCGCTCGGTGCGTTCGCCCAACGGCGAAGACGTGCAGTACATCTTCTACCACCCCGAAGAAGGCCGTGCGGCGCTGTTCACCTACAACATGATCAACCGCCAGCTGCACAACCCGATCTTCGGCCATGGCTACGCGCGCCTGGAAGACGGGCGCATGGTGATCTTCTCCGCCGAGGGCAGCGAGCCGACACGCATCCACCCGATGCAGATCTGGCAGACGCCGTTCGAGAGTGAGGACTACGCCGCCCGCCAGCCGGCGCGTAGCGGTTTCTTCGGGCGTATCGGCAACGCCGAGCTGGTGCGTGGCGTATCCGACCTGCTCAACCTCAGCCGCGAGATCGACAGCCGCGAAGTGTCGGTGGCGCGCTACACCCAGCTGTGCCAGAACACCCGCCGCCTGTTCGACATCTATCATTGGCTGGGCGACTCCCAGTGCGCCGAGCTGGCGCCGCTGCTACGCGAGGTGGCCGCCACCTCCGAGCTGGTGCTCGACGAGTTCGAGAAGGTCGAGAGCATCCGCCAGCAGTCCAGCCGGGCCATGGCCGAGGCCGAGTCGCGGCAGAAGAGTCTGCTTTCGGGGCTGCTGGTCGATAGCTGGGACGAGGTGCAGCACTTCGTCGAGGCGCTCAACGCCATCACCGCGCAGCGTGGCCAGTTGCTGACCATCCGCGACTACCGCTATATCGACGTGGCGCGCATCGACGCCATGGAGGCCGAGCTGCTCGAAGCGCAGGAGCGCGTGGCCACTGCCACCTCGGCTTTCCTGGCCAGCGATGCGGCGCTGCAACCCTATGTACAGCGCCTCAGCGAGCTGGACGGCCTGGCGCAGAAGGCTGAGACCGTCACCCAATTGAACGAGCCGCTGGTCGAGATGCAGGAGATGGCCGGCAACCTCGACATGCTGTCGAGCCTGATGGCCTCGCTGAAGATCGATGACGCCACCCAGCGTACGCGCATCGTCGAGTCGATTTCCGAGGTCTATGCCCGTCTCAACCAGGCCAAGGCGCGCGCCGAGCAACGGCGCAAGGGCCTGGGCTCGGCCGAGACCGTGGCGCAGTTCGGCGCCCAGTTCAAACTGTTCGGCCAGGGCATCACCAACGCCCTGGCGCTGGCCCAGGATCCGGAGAAGTGCGACGAACAGCTGTCGCGCCTGCTGGTGCAACTGGAAGAGCTGGAGAGCCAGTTCGGCGACCAGGAACAATTCCTCAGCGATATCCTCGGCAAGCGCGAGGAGTTGCTGGAAACCTTCGAAGCGCACAAGCAGAGCCTGCTCGACGAGCGCCAGCGCCGCGCTCAGGGTGTGCTCGACGCCGCCCAGCGTATCCTCGACAGCCTCGGCCGGCGTACCGCACGCCTGACCGAGATGGAGGAACTCAACGCCTTCTTTGCCGCCGACCCGTTGATCCTCAAGTTGCGCGAAATGGCCGAGCGCCTGCGTGAGCTCAAGGACAGCGTCAAGGCCGATGACGTCGAGGCGCGCCTGAAGGCCGCCCGCGACCAGGCCGTACGCGCCCTGCGCGACAAGAGCGAACTGTTCGAAGAGGGCGGCAACGTCATCAAGCTCGGCCCGCGCCACCGCTTCAGCGTCAACACCCAGGAACTCGACCTGACCCTGATGCCGCGCGGCGATGCGCTGTATCTGCACCTGACCGGCACCGACTTTCTCGAACCGTTGCGCGACGAGACCCTGGAGGGCCTGCGCGACTACTGGCAGGTGTCCCTGGAGTCCGAATCGCCCTCGTTGTACCGCGGCGAATACCTCGCCGGACTGGTGCTGGACGCCGCTCTCGGTGGGCGTGAAGGCCTGACTCTGGACTTGCTCAAGACCCACCTGGCGCAGCCGGATGACCTGACCCGGCTGATTCGTGATTTTGCCGCGCCGCGCTACAAGGATGCCTACGAGAAAGGCATCCACGACCATGATGCTGCGCTGATCCTGATCCAGCTGTTGCCGCTGCGCGAAAGCGCCGGGCTGCTGCGTTATGCACCGGCCGCTCGTGGCTTCGCCGCGCTGTTCTGGAACCGCTGGGGGCAGGATATCGAGGCCGAGCTGTGGCCCGAGCGAGCACGTAGCAGCCTGCACTTGCGGCAGATGTTCGGCAGTGAAGACGGCGTGCTGCGCCTGCGAGAAGAGATCGATGCGGCGATGCAGCGTTTCCTCGCCCAGCACCCGCTGGCTGTGACCGCGGCGCAGCGCCAGGCGGCTGCAGCCTATCTGGTCGAGGAACTGGCGGCCAAGCCCATCGAGTTCACCTTCAGCAAGTACGCCCGGCAACTACTCGACACTCTGCAGCAGCGCATGCAGACCAGCCATGTCTGGGACGACTACCGTGAGGCGCTGGACAACCTGCGCGGTCGTCCGGTGCAGCGCTGGTCGCTGGCGCAGACCTGGTTCGATGGCCTCTGTGCGCAGGACGAGTCGCTGGCCGAGCTGGTCGAATACATTCCCGAAGCCGTGGCTATCAGCCTGCTGGACGATGAATTCGCGCGGCGGTTCACCGAGGTCGATCTGCGCTTTGCCGTCAGCGGCCTGCTCGGCGACCATCCGCGTGTGCAGGATGGCGCCCTGGTGCTGACCATCGACGACTACTTTGCCCGCCTGCAGCAGCACCTCGATCACTTCGTGCCGCAGCTGCAGCGCTACCAGGCGCTGCGCCAGGAGGTGATCAATCGCGAGCGCCAAGCGTTGCGCCTGTCGGAATTCAAGCCGCGGCCGCTGTCGTCGTTCGTGCGTAATAAGCTGATCAACGACGTGTACCTGGGCTTTATCGGCGACAACCTGGCCAAGCAGATGGGCACCGCCGGCGAGAACAAGCGCACCGACCTGATGGGCCTGCTGATGCTCATCTCGCCGCCTGGCTACGGCAAGACCACGCTGATGGAGTACGTGGCGCACCGCCTCGGCCTGATCTTCATGAAGGTCAACGGCCCGGCACTGGGCCACGAGGTGCGCTCCATCGACCCGGCCCAGGCGCCGGACGCCACCTCGCGCCAGGAGTTGGAAAAGCTCAACCTGGCGCTGGAAATGGGCAATAACGTGATGCTCTATGTCGATGACATCCAGCACACCCACCCCGAGTTCCTGCAGAAGTTCATCTCGCTGTGCGACGGCACCCGTCGCATCGAGGGCGTGTGGAAGGGCAAGACCAAGACCTACGACATGCGCGGCAAGAAGTTCTGCGTGGTGATGAGTGGCAACCCGTACACCGAGTCGGGCGATGTGTTTAAGATCCCCGACATGCTCGCCAACCGCGCCGACATCTACAACCTCGGCGACACCCTGGGCGGCATGCAGGAAGCCTTCGCGCTGAGCTACATCGAGAACAGCCTGACTTCCAACCCGGTGCTGGCGCCGTTGGCCACCCGCGACATGGCCGACGTCTACCGCTTCGTCGCCAAGGCCGAGGGCAAACCGTTCTCGGCCAACGAGCTGAGCCATACCTACAGCGCCGCCGAGATCAACGAGATCACCTCGACCCTCGAGCGCCTGATGCAGGTGCGCGACGTGGTCGGCCGGGTCAACCAGCAGTACATCGTCAGCGCCGCGCAGGCCGACAGCTACCGTACCGAGCCACCGTTCAAGCTGCAGGGCAGCTACCGCAACATGAACAAGATGGCCGAGAAGATCAGCTCGGTGATGAACGACGCCGAACTGTTGCAGCTGATCGCCGACCACTACCAGGGCGAGTCGCAGTTGCTCACTACCGGCGCCGAGGAGAACCTGCTCAAGCTCGCCGAGCTGCGTGGTAACCAAACGCCTGAGCAGGTCGAGCGCTGGGCGCAGATCAAGCGCGACTTCATGCGCAACAAGGCCATGGGCGGCAGCGACAGCGATGTCGGTGGCCGCGTAGTGGCGCAACTGGTCGACCTGGTCGAAGGTGTACGCGGTCTGGGCGCCGGCAAGCCGGCCAGCGAGACGCCGAGCATTCCCTGGGAGCAACTGCTGGCTGGTCTGGACAATCTGGGCAAACTGCGTCCGCAGGTTGAGGTGGTCGCGCCGCCGCAGCCGGGCACGCAGAAGTTGCTGGAGAACCTGGCCGACAGCCTGCAGAACAGCTTCCTGCCGCTGATCAAGGCGATGGACAAGAAGATCGATATCGACCTGCGCACCCACAACCGCATGTTGGAAATTTCCACCCAACTGCGTGACCTGGGGACGCTGCTCGGACAGGAGCAGCGCAGCGACATCGTGGATGACGAGGCGCCGTGAGGCGAGGCTGGCTGACCGAGCTTCGCCCGCTGTTGGTGATCAGCGGCGCGATGCTGCTGGTGCAAGTGGTCAATGGCGCCCTTGGCGGCGCCTTGAACGTCTGGGGCTTGCTGCCCCGGCATATCGAGGCGCTACCCGGCATTCTTCTCGCGCCCTGGCTGCATGGTAGCTGGGCGCATCTGCTCAGCAACCTCAGTGGCCTGCTGGTACTCGGCAGCCTGGTGCTGCTGCGCTCGCGCCGTGACTTCTTCCGTTCCAGTGCCTTTATCATCCTGCTCAGCGGTGCGCTGGTCTGGCTGTTCGGCCGTACCGGCCTGCACGTCGGCGCCAGTGGCTGGCTGTTCGGCTTCTGGGGGCTGCTGCTGGCACGGGCCTGGTTCGAGCGCAGCTTGCTCGACCTGCTGCTGGCCGTGCTGGTGTTCTTCCTCTACGGCGGCTGGTTCTTCGGCCTGCTGCCACGCGCTGGCGTCTCCTTCGAGTACCATCTGGCCGGTGCTTTCAGTGGCGTGCTCTACGCTGCACTGAGTCGCCGCCGCAATCAATGACGAAAGGGAATTTGCATGGATTTCAACCGACTCGACCAACACCTGCGCGACAGCCTGGCCGACCTGCGCCTGAGTAACGAGGAACGCGACGAGCTGCGCGAGTTGGGCAATGACCTGACCCCCGATCAGGTGCGCTACATGCGCAACCGCGCCTTCGCCCTGGTGCGTGAGCTGATCCAGAACCCCGAGGATGCCATGCCCGCCCTGAAATGGCTGGAGCAGGTGATCAAGACCCTGGAGGTACGTTGCTCACCGATTCGCGGCCATAGCAGCGCGCACTTCAGTCCTGGCGAGAGCTGCCGCCAGCGCATCCGCGACCTCTGCCGCCAGGCCAGGGAGTCAGTGGATGTCTGCGTCTACACCATTTCCGACAACCAGCTCAGCGACGAATTGATCGCCGTGCACCGTCGCGGTATCGCCGTGCGCATCATCAGCGACAGCGAAAAGCGCTTCGATGCTGGTAGTGACATCCAGCACCTGGTCGAACAGGGCGTGCCACTGCGCATCGACAACAGCCCGTTCCACATGCACCACAAATTCGCCCTGTTCGATGGCCGCTTGCTGCTCAACGGCAGTTTCAACTGGACCCGCAGCGCCAGCACCAGCAACGAGGAAAACCTGCTGGTGACCGATGATCCGCACCTGGTGGCCGAATATCGCCGCGAATTCGACAAGCTCTGGGCGCGTTACGCAGGTAACTGATGAGCGACCAACACGCCCGCCAGCTGATCGGCTTCTACCGCAGTTGCTACCTGGCCGACAGCCGCGACCTGGATCTGGACAACCTGGGCAAACTGCCGGCCCAGCGCTGGGCCTGGCTCGACGGGCGTGAAGAGCTGGCCAGCGGCAGCCTGCCGCTGTTGCCCCTGTCGGCCGAGCTGGGGCGTGCCCTGGCCGAGGCGCAGGCTCTGTATCAGCGCGAACTGCAACTGGTCTATGGCGTGTTGCCGGTGTGCGGCCGCCTGCAGCTGGAGCAGGATGGTTCGCAGGCCATCTGTGGCCCGCTGTTCTACTACGAGGCCAGCCTGCAACCCACCGAGGATGGTAACGGCCATCTGCTCGGCATCGACGTGCAGCGTGCCCACGGTAACTGGCGTTTGCTGCGCCGCCTGTTCGACGACAGTCAGGGCGGCGAGATCGACGGTCTGCCGCTGCCGACGGTGGCACTGGATATCACCGGGCTCGGCGAATTGCTGGCCTGGGTCGAACGTCATACTTTGGTGCGGGAGGTGGCCGCTGCGGCTGGTTTTCCGGCGCTGGCCAGCGTCGACGAACTGGCCCAGGCCCAGCGCCGGCGCAGCCTGAGTCTGCTGCCCGGCGCCTTCGTCGCGCTGGTGCCGCGTGGCAGTGGCAGCCGTGGTATCGCCCACGAACTGCAACTGCTGCACGAAGCGCCGCATCTATCTCCTGCGTTGTTGCAACTGCTCGGTGAGACGCCGACGGTTCAGCTCGCCGGTTCAAGCAGCACGCCGCAACGCTTGCCGGCGCAGCTCAGCACCGCCCAGTGCCGGGCGCTGGACAATGCCGCGCGCTATCCCCTCAGCCAGATTTCCGGGCCGCCCGGCACCGGCAAGAGCTACAGCCTGGCGGCGCTGGCGCTGGATCGTTACCTGCAGGGCGAGAGCGTGCTGCTGGTCAGCCGCAGCGCCCAGGCGGTGCGGGTGATCGCGCAGAAGCTGCGCGAGGACTTCGGCCTGCGCGACGGCGTGCTCGAGGGCGATGGCCAGAGCCTGCGCCAGGCCCTGCGCGAGCGTCTGGAGCGTCTGCTGCAGGGGGAGTTCGAGAACGTTTCCGAGCAGGCCGAGGAGCGTCAGCGCAGCGAGTTGCAGGTGCTTACCCAGGCCGAGCGACGGCTGTCGGCGGACTTTCGTGAGCGCTGTGAACAGGCGGTGCGCTGGAGTCGCCTGCTGTTGCGTGCCGAGCGTGGCAGCCTGGCGTTCTGGCGGCGCTGGCTGCAGGTGCCATGGGTGCGCAAGCGTATTGGCAGCAGCGTACGCCCCTGGGTGTTGCTCGATGAGCTGCGCGATTGTCAGCAACGGCGCCAGCGTCTCAGCCGCGAGCACCTCAACAGCCATCGGGCGCTGAATCTCAAGCGCCTGCTGCTCAGTGACCGGGCGCTGTTCGTGCGCTACAACCAGGCCATCCGCGCGCGCAACTCGCAGCGCCAGCTGGCGTTGTTCGAGGACATCGACCCGGCCCGCCTGCTGGCTGCTTTCCCGATCTGGGTGGTGACGCTGGACGAGCTGCACCGCCTGCTGCCGCTACGCCCCGAGCTGTTCGACGTGATGGTGATGGACGAGGCGACCCAGTGCGATATCGCCTCGGCGCTGCCGGCCTTCCAGCGCTGCAAGCGCGCCGTGGTCACCGGTGACATACGTCAGCTGCGGCATATCTCCTTTCTTTCCCGCATGCGCGAGGTGCAACTGTTGCAGCGCGCCGGTCTGCAGGCCAAGGAGCGCGAGGCCTGGAGCTACCGCGATAACAGCGTGCTCGATCTGGTCGGCCAGCAGCTGGCCAGCCAGGAGGCGGTGGTGTTTCTCGACGAACACTTCCGCAGCCGTCCGGCGCTGATCCGCTTCAGCAACGAGATGTTCTACGACCGCCGCCTGCGGGTGATGAAGGAACGCCCCGGCGTCCAGGGCTGCGACAGTCTGCAGTTGCAGCGGCTGGATGGTCAGCGCGGGCGCAATGGTGCCAACGAGGCGGAAGTGGCGCGGGTACTGGCGCTGCTCGAGGCGCACCTGGCCGAGTACCGCGGTAGCCCGCTCAAGCCCAGCGTCGGCGTGCTGTCGCCGTTTCGTGATCAGGTCGAACTGATCCGCAAGCGTGTCGGCGAAACGCTGCCGCTGGAGCAGTTGCGCGAATTCCGCCTGCTGGTGGATACGCCCTATGGCTTTCAGGGCGAAGAGCGCGACCTGATGATCCTCAGCTTCGCCATCGACCGCGAGTCGAGCCAGGCTGCGGCCTACCTCAATCGCGCCGACCTGTTCAACGTCGCCATCACCCGTGCCCGCGAACGTCAGGTGCTGCTGTTCAGTGGCGACGAACGCCAGTTTCCCGCCACGCACCTGCTGCGTCGCTATCTGGAGTCGCTGGAGATACCGAGCGCCGCCTGGCAACCTGGCGCCACCGATGCGGCGCGGAGCCAGTTGTGCGAGGCGCTGCAGGCCAGGGGCGTGACCACCTGGAACCACTACCCGTTGGCCGGCCTGGTGCTGGATATCTTCTGCCGGCGCGGCGACAAGTGCCTGGCCATCGACCTGATCGGCTTTCCGGGGGAGGGCGAGGGCTTTCTTGAGCTGGAGCGCTACCTGGTGTTGGCGCGGGCAGGGTTGGAAACCCTGCCACTGAGTTACGGCCTATGGCGCGAGGCGCCGGAGCAGGCATTGGAGGCGCTGCTGGAACGGCTTTAGGGCGGGAGCACAGGATTCGCGTTAGACTTGCCGCATTCACGACCAGCCAAGAAGCCCGCCATGGCCCTGCCATCGACCACCTACAAGATCGAACTGAACCTCACCGACATGGATCGCAGCGTTTACGAAAACCTGCGTTTCACCGTCGCGCGTCATCCCTCGGAGACCGAAGAGCGCCTGGCTGCGCGGCTGATCGCTTATGCATTGTTCTATCACGAGCAACTGGCCTTCGGCCGTGGCCTGTCGGATGTCGACGAGCCGGCGCTGTGGGAGAAGAGCCTGGATGATCGCGTGCTGCACTGGATCGAAGTCGGCCAGCCGGACAGCGAGCGCATCACCTGGTGCTCGCGACGCACCGAAAAGTTCAGCCTGGTGGCCTACGGCAATCTGCGCGTGTGGCAAGGTAAATGCCTCGACCCGGTGCGTAGCCTGAAGAACATCAATGTGGTCGCTCTGGGGCAGGAGGCGCTGGCCGAGCTGGCCCTGGACATGCCGCGTTCGCTCTCCTGGAGCGTGATGATCAGCGATGGCGAGCTGTTCGTTACCGACGACCGTGGTCAGCACGAAATTCCGCTGGAGTGGCTGGCCGGCCAGCGTTGAAGCCGTAGGGCGGGTGCAACCCGCCAGATCACCTGTGGCGGGTTGCACCCGCCCTACATGAAAAAGACCCAAGATGCGTATCGAAGCCCGTCCCCTACCTGCACAATTGCCCGACCTGGGTAACCTGCCGCCACTGCTCACCCGTCTCTACGCCGCCCGTGGCGTGCAGTCCGCCGAGGAGCTGGACAAGGGGCTGGCGCGGTTGATTCCTTACCAGCAGCTCAAGGGTATCGACGGCGCCGTCGAACTGCTGGTCGAGGCGCTGGCGCAGCGTCAGCGTATCCTGATCGTCGGAGACTTCGACGCGGACGGCGCCACCGCCAGCACGGTCGGCGTGCTTGGCCTGCGTCTGCTCGGCGCGGCGCATGTGGATTATCTGGTGCCGAACCGCTTCGAGTACGGCTATGGCCTGACTCCGGAGATCGTTGCCGTGGCGCTGGAGCGCCAGCCCGATTTGTTGCTGACCGTGGATAACGGTATTTCCAGCGTCGACGGCGTGGCTGCCGCCAAGGCGGCAGGACTGACGGTGCTGGTCACCGACCACCACCTGCCAGGGCCGGAGCTGCCGGCTGCCGATGCCATCGTCAACCCGAACCAGCCCGGCTGCACCTTCCCAAGCAAGGCCTTGGCCGGCGTTGGCGTGATGTTCTACGTGTTGCTGGCGCTGCGTGCGCGTCTGCGTGAAACCGGTTGGTTCGCCAACCGCCAGGAGCCGAACCTGGGCGAGTTGCTCGATCTGGTCGCCCTTGGCAGTGTCGCCGACGTGGTGCCGCTGGATGCCAATAACCGAATTCTGGTGCATCAGGGCCTGGCGCGAATTCGCGCCGGCCGTGCGCGACCGGGCCTGCGCGCGATTCTCGAAGTCGCCGGGCGCGACCATCGCCGTATCACTTCCACCGATCTGGGTTTCATCCTCGGCCCGCGTTTGAATGCGGCCGGGCGCCTGGACGACATGAGCCTGGGCATCGAATGCCTGCTCTGCGACGACGAGGCGCTGGCCCGCGATATGGCGGTGCAGCTCGACCAGCTCAATCAGGATCGCAAGGCCATCGAACAAGGCATGCAGCGCGAGGCGCTGGCCCAGCTCAAGGATCAGGCTGTCGAGGACATGCCGTTCGGCCTGTGCCTGTTCGAGCCGGACTGGCACCAGGGCGTGATCGGCATCCTCGCTTCGCGCCTGAAGGAGCGTTACCACCGTCCGGCCATCGCTTTCGCTGACGCCGGCGAGGGGATGCTCAAAGGCTCGGCGCGTTCGGTACCGGGGCTGCATATCCGCGATGCTCTGGACGCCGTGGCGGCGCGCCATCCGGGGCTGATCAGCAAATTCGGTGGCCACGCGATGGCGGCCGGCCTGTCGCTGCCGCAGGCCAACTTCGGTGCCTTCGCCCAGGCTTTCGATGCCGAAGTGCGTCGTCAGCTGTGCGAGGACGATCTGACTGGCCGTTTGCTATCTGACGGTCAGCTCTCCGCATGCGAATTCCATCTCGAACTGGCGCGTGCGTTGCGCAATGCCGGCCCCTGGGGACAGCATTTCCCCGAGCCGTTGTTCCATGGCGTATTTCAGATCGTCAACCAGCGTATCGTGGGTGAGCGCCATCTGAAGCTGGTGCTCAAGACCGAGTGCGGCAGCGTGCAGCTCGACGGCATTGCCTTCAATATCGACCGCGACGTCTGGCCCAACCCCACGCTGCGCTGGGCCGAGCTGGCGTACAAGCTCGACCTCAACGAGTTCCGTGGTAACGAGAGCGTGCAGTTGATGGTGGCGCATATCGCTCCGCGTTAATCCGCCAGATCGGCCAGCACCTCCCGCAGTCGCTCGCGGGTTGCCGCCGTGCAGGGCAGCAGTGGTGCCCTCGGTTCTTCGCCGATCAGGCCCTGAAGCGCCAGCGCCGCCTTGATCGCCGATGGGTTGGCCTCGGCAAAGGCGGTCTGCATCCAGGGCAGCAACTGGTAGTGCAACTGGCGGGCGCCCTGTAGATCACCGCCCGCCACACACTGCTGCATGCGCACGTACAGATCGGCGCGGATATGTGCTGACGCCGAGATGGCTCCAGCGCCACCCAGGCACAGGGTATTGAAAATCTGCGTGTCCTCGCCGGCCAGCACCTGCACCTGGCCTTCGGCGATCATCATCATGGTGGTTTCGGCATCCCCCGCGCAGTCCTTGATGGCCTGGATATTAGGATGGCTGACGATGCGGCGCAGCGTATCGCGCTCGATGTGTATTCCGGTGCGGTAGGGAATGTCGTAGAGCACCAGCGGCACCTCGGCTGCATCTGCCAGCGTGGTGAAGAAGTGCTCCAGCCCGGCCTGGGATGGACGGATGTAGTAAGGCGCCGGCACCAGCAGGCCGGCCAGCGGGCGCCGCTGGATTTCCCGTTGCAGGTCGAGCAGGGCATTCAACTGGTTGCCAGCCAGGCCCATGATCACGCGCTCTGCGGGGACGCGCTGGAGTACGGCATCCAGCACCGCCAGTTGCTCAGCCTGGCTTAGCGCGGCGGCCTCGCCGGTGGTGCCGCAGACCACGAAGCCGGCGACGCCATCCTCCAGCAGTTTGCCCACCAGACGGTCGAGACCGGCGAAGTCGATCTCACCGTTACGAAAAGGGGTGACCAGCGCCACCCAGATACCTTGAAAATTGGACATGCAAAACTCCTTGCGACTGACCGTCTGGTCGCCGTCAGGGAGGGTGCGGGAATCGAGCGGTAGGGGAGATACAACCTGGCGCTTGTCCTGTCAGCCCATCTGACGGGACAGCGCCCCGGTCAAATGAGCGACTGTTTCTTGGATTTCTTGGCAACGACGACGCACGCGCACTGGCAGGCAGTGAAGCCTGGGATCAGCGGCAGTTGGTCGAAGGTGGCGTACATGGAGAGCCCGTTGCGTAAATCGTTCGGCGATGGTGCTTGTCCGGCAACTCGGCTGTCAAGGTGGCTGTCGGTAATATCTGGAAGCATTCAGCTGGCTGCCGGGCCAACTGCCGAAGCCTACACTCGGCGAGATTTCCTCTGGAGGATGCTCGATGAATACCCGTGGCTTGCTCGATCAACTGCTCAAATCCGGGCAGGACTTGCTGCAACAGAAGGGCGCTGGCGGCGCTTCTTCCGGGCTTGGTGGGGCGCTGGGCGGTCTGCTCGGCGGTGGCGCAGGCAAGGCTGGTGGTAGCGATCTGGGGGCCATGCTCAAGGGCGCCGGTGGCGGTGCAGCGCTGGCCATGCTGCTGGGCAACAAGCGTGTGCGCAAGGTCGGTGGCAAGGTGGCCATTTATGGTGGTCTGGCCGCGCTCGGGGTGATGGCCTACAAGGCTTATGGTAACTGGCAGGCGCAACAGGCCCAGCAAGGTCAGGCGCAATCGGTCGAGCCGCAGACACTGGATCGCTTGCCGACGCCGCAGGTCGAGCAGCACAGTCACGCGATTCTCAAGGCACTGGTGGCCGCGGCCAAGGCCGATGGCCATGTCGATGATCGTGAGCGTCAGCTGATCGAGGAAGAGCTGGGCAAGCTGGCCAATGATGCCGAGCTGAAGCAATGGCTGCATACCGAGCTGAACAAGCCGCTCGATCCGGCCGAGGTCGCGCGCTCCGCTACCACTCCGGAAATGGCCGCCGAGATGTACCTGGCCAGCGTGCTGATGGTCGACGAGGAGCACTTCATGGAACGTGCTTACCTCGAAGAGCTGGCGCGCCAGTTACAGCTCCCTCCCGCGCTCAAGTCCGAACTGGAGGCTCAGGTACGAGCTCTGCCAGCCGGCGTCTGAACGACCCTTCGCATTTCAATCCGCATGCCAGGCTTTGTCTGGCATCGCGTCCCCTCCGTGATCGCTCAGGTAGGCATCCACAGCAGCGCCTACCGTGGGTTGATGATGGCGTTCCCGACTCTCGTGCAGCAGACCAAAGCGACGTAGCTTGTCCTTGACCGGATCCTTGACCTCGGCGAAGTGCAACTCGATACCGGCATCCGTCAGCATCTGCTGCAGCTCGCCGAGCATGTCGGCGGACGTCACGTCGATGCTGGTCACCGGTTCGGCTGCGACCACCACGCGACGTACGGCCGTGGGCGATTGCGCGATCGCCCGCAGCAGGCATTGCTGGAACAGTTCGGCGTTGGCGAAGAACAGCGGCGCGTCCCAGCGAAACAGCAGCAGGCCGGGTATTTGCCGCGCTTCGGGATAGCGCTCGATGTCATGGAAACCACGGATGCCATCGACCTTGCCGAGAATGGCGTAGTACGGCCGCCAGCCATCCCAGAGAAACTCGATTACTGCCAGCACCACGGCAATGCCGATGCCGGGAATGACGCCAAAGGTCACCACGCCGACGAAGCAGGCCATCGATAGCCAGAATTCCCATTGTTGCACGCGGAAGATGCGGCGCAGATCGGCAATGACGAACAGGCCAATGACGGCAGCGATCACGACTGCGGCCAGCGTGCTGGTGGGCAGGTACTGCATCAGATCGGGGGCCACGACCAGCAGCAGGGCGACGCCCAGGGCACCGATCACGCCGGAGATCTGGGTCTTGGCGCCCGCGGCCTCGGCGACGGGCGTACGTGATGAGCTGCTGCTGATGGGGAAACCCTGAAAGAATCCGCCAATCAGGTTGGCGGCGCCGAGGCCGACCAGTTCCTGATTGGGGTCAACCTGGCGCCCGGTGCGCGCCGCGTAGGTACGTGACAGCACGCTGGTGTCGGCGAATGCGACCACGGCGATAGCGATGCCACCCAGCACCACGCTGGCGATATCGACGCCGCTGAGCCAGGGCAGGACGAAGCTCGGCAGGCCTTGTGGCAGTTCACCGAGTACCTGAACGCCGTGAGCATCGAGATCCAGCAGAGCGACTGCGAGTGTTGCCAGCGTCACTGCGATAAGGATGCCGGGAAGCTGTTTGAAGCGTTTCAGCAACAGGATCAAGGTCAGCGTGCCAGCGCCGACTGCCAGGCTGTAGAGGTTGGCCTGGCCATCCAGCAGGGCGGCGCCGATTGCACAGATATCGCTGAGCGGGCCCTGGCTGTCGATGGAAAAGCCGAACAGCTTGGGTGTCTGGCTGATCAGTACGCTCAGGGCGATGCCGTTCATATAGCCGTAGCGAATCGGCTTGGACAGCAGTTCGGTAATGAAGCCCAGGCGCAGAAAACCGGCGATTATGCAGGTCAGCCCGGCAACCACCGCCATCATGCTGGCCAGGGTCACCGCGCGCATTGGGTCGCCGCCGGAAAGCGGCAGCACCACGGCGAGAATCAGCGCTGCCAGCGCCGAGTCCGGGCCGAGTACGAGGATGCGGCTCGGGCCGAACAGCGCGTAGGCCAGCAGAGGCACGATGGTCGCGTACAGGCCATAGATACCGGGCACGCCGGACGCTTCGGCATAAGCGATTCCCACCGGCACCAGCATGGTGGTCAGCACCAGGCCGGCGGCGATGTCCTTGGGCAGCCAGGCCAGCTGGTACTGCCTGAGCATCAGCAGGCCGGGTAGCCAGCGCAGCCAGCCGTTCTGTGGCTGAGCGGCGGGAAGTGGCTTGTGCGTGTTGCTCGGTGAAGCTGGTAGCATCGCAATGGCTCGGGCGGGAATCGTGGCAAGTAAAGCGCAGAGCGTAGTTGCTTAACCATAGGTGTCGTCCGTCGATGGGCGAGCATTCATCCGTTGCATCAGACCAAAAGATCATTCTGCGCGGCTTGTTCGGCGGCTAGTCTCAGGGTTTCGATTCGTTGCTCTTGCGAGGATGCTCATGGCGCAGCCGCCCCTGGAATGTTACGACTACCTGATCGTCGGCGCCGGCCCGGCCGGTTGCCTACTGGCCAACCGGCTCTCCGCCGATCCTGGCGTCAGTGTGCTGTTGATCGAGGCCGGCGGGCGCGATAACTATCCGTGGATCCACATTCCGGTTGGCTACCTCTATTGCATCGGCAACCCGCGTACGGACTGGTGCTACAGCACCGAGAGCGACCCTGGCCTGCATGGCCGTTCGCTGAAATATCCGCGGGGACGTGTGCTTGGTGGCAGTTCTTCGATCAACGGCATGATCTACATGCGCGGTCAGGCGGCCGACTACGATGGCTGGGCGGCGGCCGGCAATCCGGGCTGGGCCTGGCGCGACGTGCTGCCGCTGTTCAAACGCTCGGAGAATCATTTTGCCGGCGGCAGCGAGCTGCATGGCGGCACGGGTGAATGGCGGGTCGAGCGCCAGCGGTTGTCCTGGGACATTCTCGAAGCCTTTCGCCAGGCTGCAGCGCAGACTGGCATCACCAGCATCGACGACTTCAACGGCGGCGATAACGAAGGCTGCAGCTACTTTCAGGTCAACCAGAAGCGCGGGGTACGCTGGAACGCCTCCAAGGCATTTCTGCGCGGCATTCGCCAGCGCCCCAATCTGCACGTGTTGACCGGTGCGGAGGCCGAGCGCCTGGAGCTGGATGGTTGCCGCGCCAATGCGCTGCACCTGCGCTGGCAGGGGCGGGCGCTGCGGGTCAGCGCTCGCCGCGAGATCATCCTGTGTGCCGGTGCCATTGGTTCGCCGGCGCTGTTGCAGCGTTCCGGCATCGGCCCTCGACCCGTGCTCGAACGCCTGGGCCTTGGCATGAAGCACGAGCTGCCCGGCGTTGGCGAGAACCTGCAGGATCACCTGCAACTACGCCTGATCTACCGGGTCAGCGGGGTGAAAACCCTCAATCGCATCGCCGCCAGCGCGTGGGGCAAGTTGGGCATGGGCTTGGAGTACCTGTTCAATCGCAGCGGGCCGCTGGCCATGGCGCCCAGTCAGCTCGGCGCTTTCGCCAGGTCGAGCCCCGAGCAGTTGCGCGCCAACCTGCAGTACCACGTGCAGCCACTGTCGCTGGAGCGTTTTGGCGAGCCCCTGCACGATTTCCCTGCATTCACTGCCTCGGTTTGCAACCTGCGCCCTTACAGCCGCGGGCGTGTCGCGATCACGTCGATGGACGCCAGCGTCGCGCCATCGATCATGCCGAACTACCTGAGCGACTCACGCGATCTGCAGGTGGCGGCCGACGCCATTCGGCTGACCCGGCGTATCGTCGCCGCGCCCGCTCTGGCGGGTTATCGGCCCGAGGAATACAAGCCGGGGCCGGAGTACCGTAGCGAGGAAGACTTGCAGCGGGCCGCCGGTGAGATCGGCACCACCATCTTCCATCCGGTGGGCACCTGCGCGATGGGGCAGGGGCGCGAAGCCGTGGTCGACGCTCGCCTGCGCGTGCACGGCATCGCCGGCCTGCGTGTGGTCGATGCCTCGATCATGCCGAGCATCACCTCCGGCAACACCTGCTCGCCGGTGCTGATGATCGCGGAGAAGGCCGCGCAGATGATCGCCGAGGACGCACGGCGTCAGGTGCAGGCGTCCGCGGTGCGCGAGACCCTGGTCAGCTGAGGTGTTTTTCGAGCTCGCTCTGGAAGATCGCCCGGTTACGTCCGTCGTGTTTGGCGCGATACAGCGCCTGGTCGGCCAGCTGCAGTACCTCGCCCAGCTCACTGTGATCCAGTGGCCAGAGCGCACCACCTATGCTGCAGCCGATGGTCACCGCTCCCACTTCCAGAACAACTGGCTGGCCGAGCGTGGCGATGGCCCGCTCAGCCACTTGGCGCGCGTGCTGTTGCGCGTCCTGTCCTGGCACTTGCAGCACCATGAGAAATTCGTCGCCGCCCAGGCGTGCGACCATGTCGCCATCGCGCAGGCAACTGCGCAGGCGCTGGGCGATCTCCCGTAGCAAGTGATCGCCGGCGGCATGGCCATGAATATCGTTGATCGGTTTGAACCCATCGAGGTCGAGGTAGAGCAGGGCCAGGCAGCCATGTTGCAGGCGGCTGCGTTGCTTGGCCTGGGGCAGGAATTTTTCCAGCGCCATACGGTTGGGCAGCCCGGTCAGGGCGTCGTGATGGGCGAGGCTCTCCATGACACCGAGCGCCGTCTGTTGCAGGGTCAGGCTTTCCACCAGATGCCGGATCGACTGGCTCAGTTGGTGAACTTCACGGCTGCCGCGCAGTTCGGGAATCTCGTTGATCTCGCCTGCGCTGAGGCGATCCGCAGCGGTGGCGATTTCCTGCAAGGGACGGGTGAAGTAGCCGCTGATCACCCAGCCGAGTATGGCGAAGATCAAGGCCAGGCCGCAGCCCCAGAGCAGGATGGTGAGCAGCAGGCTTTGCGCGGGGGCGTAGGCCTGATCCAGTGACTGGCGCGCGACGACGATCCAGCCCAGGCCTGGATAGTCCTTGTAGCCCTGGCTCAGGGTCAGGCCGGTAAGGTATTCGCTGCCATCCGGCCATTGCTGTACCGCCCAGCGGCTTTCGCCCGGTTGCAGACCGTCGAGTACCGGCAGGTGCAGGGGCTGTCCGATCATCTCGCGAGGGCCCAGCAGAATGTTTTGATCCCGCCCGATCACGAAGAACTCGATCATGCGCCGATCCTGGATCGGCGCGAGAATCGATTGACTGACCTCATTGGCCCAGCCCCACGACAGGTGGCAGGCCAATACGCCGGCCAGGCTGCCGTCGTTCGCCATTACCGGCAGGCTGATGTCGACGAACTTCATCGCCTCGCCGCTGGGGTTGGGCAGCAGCTTGGCCAACAGTACGGCCTCGTGCACGTCGCCGATGAACAGATCCTCACGCCCCTTCAGGTAGACCGGGCGCTGGGCGATGCTGGCGCCTACCAGCACGCCATTGCTGGAGGCCAGCACCTGGCCTGCCGGGTCGGTGAAACCGATCCAGGCGATGCTGGGGATTTCCTTCTGCAGGCTGTCGAGCAGGCGTCGTATCTCGGCCGGATCTCCCGGTTGCCGCAGTGTTTGCAGGCTGCTGAGCACGCGCAGCACTGCCGAGCGCGAAGCCATGTCGCGATCCAGGCGGTCGACCATCGCGTAGGACACCTCGGCCATGTTTCGGCCTATGTCCTCGCGGATCTGCTGGCTGGTGTGCTGGCCGATCAAGGTGCCCAACAGCCAGGTGAGTGCGCCGACCAACAGGGCGATGAAAAGGGCGATATGGCTACGCAGGCTATGCGATGGGGGCATACTGGGGTTCCGAGAGAGCATTGTTGTTGGTTTTGTGACCAGTATAGATCGCCGTTGATCCATTGAGCCGTGATCACCCGCCAAGAGTGTGCTGCCAGCCTGTACAGGCTCGGGTATAATCGTCGGCTTTCCGTCCGATTTGCCCGCGAGAGCCGCCTACCATGGAAATCAATCCGATCCTCAACAGCATCAAGGATCTCTCCGAACGCACCCAGACCATTCGGGGGTATCTTTGACTACGATCAGAAGCATGATCGTCTGGTCGAAGTAAACCGCGAGCTGGAAGACGCCAGCGTCTGGAACAAGCCTGAATACGCGCAGAACCTGGGCCGCGAGCGCGCCATGCTGGCGCAGATCGTCGAAACCATCGATGACCTCACCAGCAGCCTGGCCGATTCCAAGGATCTGCTGGAAATGGCCGCCGAGGAAAACGACGAAGGCGCGGTGAATGACATCGTCGCCGAAGTCGAGCGTCTGCGCGAAATCCTCGAGAAACTGGAGTTCCGCCGCATGTTCAGCGGCGAGATGGATCCGAACAACTGCTACCTGGACATCCAGGCCGGTTCCGGCGGCACCGAGGCACAGGACTGGGCCAACATCCTGCTGCGCATGTACCTGCGCTGGGCCGACAAGCGCGGTTTCGACGCCACCATCATCGAACTGTCCGAAGGTGAAGTCGCCGGCATCAAGGGCGCCACCGTGCACATCAAGGGCGAGTACGCCTTCGGTTGGCTGCGCACCGAGATCGGCGTGCACCGCCTGGTGCGCAAGAGCCCGTTCGACTCCGGCGCCCGTCGTCACACCTCGTTCTCGGCGGTTTTCGTATCGCCCGAGATCGACGACAAGGTCGAGATCGAGATCAACCCGGCCGACCTGCGCATCGACACCTACCGCTCCTCCGGTGCCGGTGGTCAGCACGTAAACACCACCGACTCGGCGGTGCGTATCACCCACGTACCGACCAACACCGTGGTGGCCTGCCAGAACGAACGCTCGCAGCACGCCAACAAGGACACAGCCATGAAAATGCTGCGGGCCAAGTTGTACGAGCTGGAGATGCAGAAGCGCAACGCCGCCTCGCAGGCGCTGGAAGACAGCAAGTCGGACATTGGCTGGGGTCACCAGATTCGTTCCTACGTGCTCGATGACTCGCGCATCAAGGATCTGCGTACCGGCATCGAGCGTAGCGACTGCCAGAAGGTTCTCGATGGCGACCTCGACCAGTACCTCGAAGCCAGTTTGAAGCAGGGGCTGTAAGGCAGCACCAACCCTGTAGGTGCGAGCCTGCTCGCGACGCTCTGTAACGGGCTCGCGAGCAGGTGTCAGATGGCCTACAACGAATTCAATTGAAAGATACGCCAGGCAGACAAGCGACCATGAGCGACCAACAACTCGACCACAACGAACTGCAACAGGAAGAAAACAAGCTGATTGCCCAGCGCAAGGAAAAGCTTGCTGCCGTCCGTGAGCAGGGCATTGCCTTCCCCAATGATTTCCGCCGTGACAGCCTGTGCGCCGACCTGCAGAAACAGTACGAGGGCAAGAGCAAGGAAGAGCTGGAGGCCGCTGCCATCCCGGTGAAGATCGCCGGGCGCATCATGCTCAACCGCGGCGCCTTCATGGTGCTGCAGGACACTTCCGGTCGCCTGCAGGTCTACGTCGACCGCAAGGGCCTGCCGGCCGAAACCCTGGAAGCGATCAAGACCTGGGATCTGGGCGACATCATCGCAGCCGAAGGTACCCTGGCGCGTTCCGGCAAGGGCGACCTGTACGTGCACATGACCAACGTGCGCCTGCTGACCAAGTCGCTGCGCCCGCTGCCGGACAAGCACCACGGCCTGACCGACACCGAGCAGCGCTATCGCCAGCGCTACGTCGACCTGATCGTCAACGAGGAAACTCGCCACACCTTCCGCGTGCGCTCGCAGGTGATCGCCCACATCCGTCGTTTCCTCAATGACCGCGGTTTCCTCGAAGTGGAAACCCCGATGCTGCAGACCATCCCCGGTGGCGCGGCGGCCAAGCCGTTCGAGACCCATCACAACGCGCTGGACATGGCCATGTTCCTGCGTATCGCCCCGGAGCTGTACCTCAAGCGTCTGGTGGTCGGTGGCTTCGAGAAAGTCTTCGAGATCAACCGCAACTTCCGTAACGAAGGCGTCTCGACCCGGCACAATCCCGAGTTCACCATGCTTGAGTTCTACCAGGCCTACGCCGACTACCGCGACAACATGGATCTGACCGAGGAACTGTTCCGCGAGCTGGCCCTGGCCGTGCTCGGCACCACTGATGTGCCGTACGGCGACAAGGTGTTCCACTTCGGCGAGCCGTTCGTGCGTCTGTCGGTGTACGACTCGATCCTCAAGTACAACCCGGATATCACGGCGGCTGACCTCAATGATGTCGAGAAGGCTCGCGCCATCGCCAAGAAGGCTGGCGCCAAAGTGCTCGGCCACGAAGGCCTGGGCAAGCTGCAGGTGATGATTTTCGAGGAGCTGGTCGAGAGCAAGCTGGAGCAGCCGCACTTCATCACCGAGTACCCGTTCGAAGTCTCGCCGCTGGCGCGTCGCAACGACCAGAACCCGAGCGTCACCGATCGCTTCGAGCTGTTCATCGGTGGCCGCGAGATCGCCAACGCCTACTCCGAGCTCAACGACGCCGAAGACCAGGCCGAGCGCTTCCTCGCTCAGGTGGCGGAGAAGGACGCCGGTGACGACGAGGCCATGCACTACGACGCCGACTTCGTTCGTGCGCTCGAGTACGGCATGCCGCCCACCGCTGGTGAAGGCATCGGCATCGACCGCCTGGTGATGCTGCTGACCAACTCGCCGTCGATCCGCGACGTCATCCTGTTCCCGCACATGCGTCCGCAGGCCTGATGCCTCACAAAAAGCCGCCTTCGGGCGGCTTTTTGCTACCTGTCGTTCCACTTTGTGGGGCGTGTCGGTGTAGATGGTGTTTCAACGGCCTGTTAACCATTACTCTGAGTGCCATAACCAGAACGTAGAGGGTCGACCCATAGTGAGTTCCGTTTCTGCGTCCCCGAATGCCACCGAGGCAGCCAACGCCGTTGCCGAGAGTGTCCAGTACCAGGGCCGCAAGGCCAGCAGACAAGGCAGCGAGCAACGCCGCCAGGCGATTCTCGATGCCGCCATGCGCATCATCGTGCGCGATGGTGTGCGCGCCGTGCGTCATCGCGCGGTCGCTGCCGAGGCGCAGGTGCCGCTGTCGGCCACGACTTACTACTTCAAGGATATCGATGACCTGATCACCGATACCTTCGCCTTGTTCGTCGAGCGCAGCGCCGCGCAGATGGCAGCTTTCTGGGCCAGCACCCAGGGCGTGCTGGAGGAGATGGTCAGTCGTCTCGATGGCAGTGAAGCCGCGCGTCGACAGCTGGCGGACGAAATCGCCGAGTTGGCGGTGCAATACGTGCAACGCCAGTTACGCGAGCGCCGCGAGCACCTGATCGCCGAGCAGGCGTTCCAGCAGGAGGCGCTGCTCAATCCGCGCCTGAGTGACCTGGTTCGCGCCCATCGCCAGATCCTGCAGCAGGGTGTGACGCACTTCTTCGAAGTGCTCGGCTCGCGCCAGCCGGAGCAGGATGCCGTGCTGTTGACGGCTACCATCGTGCGGATGGAGTATCAGGGCCTGCTCGACGGCATCGAGAATCTGGACAGCCAGGGAATGCTGGCCATCCTTAAACGCTACATGAACCTGGTTCTCGGGCTTTGATGCCCAACCGGCTGGTGGTTTTCACAAGGAGAGCGAAATGAAAGCCTGGCGCGTACTGGTCGCCTTGTCCTTCCTGATGTTGAGTGGCTGTCTGGTCACTTTCAAGGATCCGATTCCGGCCAATGAGGCGGCACCGATCCCGCTGCTGGGCGAATGGACCCGGCAGGACGAATGGGGCGATCAGCTCTTTCTGGAAATCACCCGCGCCGGCGCCAACCTGTACGAAGCGCGCATCTACGAAGGCAGTGCGGACAACCTCGACAGTCTCGAGGAGTTTGGCTTCACTGTCGCTCACCATGGCCGTCGCTGGTATCTCTCGGCTGGGCTGCCCAAGAGCCTCGGCGCCAACTTTGCCATCGCCGGCTTCGAGCTGACCCGGGACAACGAACTGGTGGTGTACAACCTCGATACCGACCGCATCCTTCAGGACATGGACAAGGGCCTGCTGGAAGGCCAGACCGTCTCCATGCCCGAAGCCGATGGCGCCTTGATCACCAGCCCGCTGGAGAAGGTACTCGCTTACCTCGACGACCCGGCCAACGCCGACCTGTTCGTCGAAGTGGCGCGCTATCAGCGGGTTGCCGACTAGGAAAAACGATGAACAGCCAGCAAAAACTGGACGATTACCAACTCTGCATTCGTGCCCTGAGCGACCGCCTCGTCGAGGCGCAGACGCCGATCCGCGTGCTCGATGCAGTGAAGTGGGACGACGGCATCCGCGACGGTTTTCTCAAGGCCAAGGGCAAGCAACCACCAGCGGTGGATCGCGACTACTACCTGAGTCGGCCACTGGCCTTCGATGCGCAAGCGAAGAAGCTGGAATTCCAGAACATCGAGCGTGACATCACCCGCCAACTCGGCCAGTTCAACCCGGTCGGGCAGATCATGCGGCGCATGTGCAAGGAATACCGCATGGTCATCCGCATGCTCGAAGCGCGTGGTACCGAGGACTTCGGGCTGATCAGCCAGGAGCTCTACGGCGCCGCCTCCGACGCTTTCCATGCCGGTGATCCGACCCTCGCCGATCTCGGCCTGATGCTCTCGGACTACCTCAACAACATTGCCGCGCGTGGCGACCTGGAAGACGAGCCCAAGGTACTCGGCGCCGCCGATGCGGTGAGCATCCTGCAACAGCGTCTGGCCGGCGTGTTCGGTGACGACACCATTCGCGTGTTCGAGTCCGACGGCATCCTCGCCGACGCCGCGGCTGGCGCCGACTACATCAAGATCCGCAGCGATGCGCGTTTCAACGAGCGTGACGTCAAGGCGCTGGAGGTGCATGAGGGGTTGGTGCATGTCGGCACCACGCTCAATGGCCTGAACCAGCCGATCTGCACCTTCCTGGCCAAAGGCCCGCCCTCGTCGACGGTGACCCAGGAAGGCCTGGCGATCCTCATGGAAGTGATCGCCTTCGCCTCCTACCCGACGCGCCTGCGCAAGCTGACCAACCGCACCCGCGCCATCCACATGGCCGAAGAGGGGGCGGATTTCCTCGAGGTGTTCGAGTTCTTCCGCGAGCAGGGGTATGGCCTGGAAGGTGGCTACAGCAACGCCAGCCGAGTGTTCCGCGGTTCGTTGCCGAACGGCCTGCCGTTCACCAAGGATCTGTCGTATCTCAAGGGTTTCATCCTCATCTACAACTACATCCAGTTGGCGGTGCGCAAGGGCAAGCTGGAGCAGATTCCGCTGCTGTTCTGCGGCAAGACCACCCTGGAAGACATGCGCACCCTGCGCAAGCTGGTGGACGAAGGCCTGGTGCTGCCGCCCAAGTACCTGCCGCCGCAGTTCCAGGACATGAACGCGCTGTCGGCCTGGATGTGCTTCTCCAACTTCCTCAACCATTTGAGCCTGGATCGGATCGAAGCGGACTACGCCAACATCCTCTAGCGACTGTAGGGTGCGCCATGCGCACCACGGCGCCAGCGTGCAGTCTGATCGATGAGGCCTGTCTAACCCTGTCGTAGGAACCCAGGAGACCAACAAGTGCCCAGCCATCAACTCGACTACGAAATTCTCGGCAGCTCGGCGCAGTCGGTGGAGATCGTTCTCGACCCCGGCGAAACGGTGATCGCCGAAGCCGGGGCGATGAACTACATGACCGAGGGTGTGCGTTTCGAAACGCGTATGGGCGATGGCTCGTCCAGCGGGCTGCTGGGCAAGCTGTGGAGCGTCGGCAAGCGCATGCTGACCGGCGAATCGCTGTTCATGACCCACTTCAGCAATGCCGGCAAGAACCAGGCGCGGGTCGCCTTCGCCGCGCCTTACCCGGGTACCGTGGTGCCCATCGACCTGGCCAAGATAGGTGGTCGGTTGATCTGCCAGAAGGATGCCTTTCTCTGTGCGGCGCATGGCACCAGCATTGGTATCAGCTTTGCCAAGCGTCTGGGCGCGGGGTTCTTTGGTGGTGAAGGGTTCATCCTGCAGAAGCTCGAAGGTGATGGCCTGGCCTTCGTGCATGCCGGCGGCACGGTGATCCGCAAGGAGCTGAACAACGAAACCCTGCGTCTGGACACCGGCTGCCTGGTGGCCTTCAGCAGTGGTATCGATTACGACATCGCTCTTGCTGGCGGCCTGAAGAGCATGCTCTTCGGTGGCGAAGGCATTCTGCTGACCACGCTCAAGGGCACCGGCACGGTGTGGATTCAAAGCCTGCCGTTCTCGCGCCTGGCCGAGCGCGTCTATGCTGCGACCGTGCAGGCGCGCGAAGAGGTTCGGGCTGGTGGCCAGTAGCCTGCGAGCGCTGGCGTTGCTGCTGGCCAGCCTGTGGCTGGTCGGCTGCAGTGGCTTGCTGTTCTACCCCGAGCCAGGGCTGCCGATCACCCCGGAGCGCGCCGGGCTGCAATACCGCGACATCGAACTGCGCGCCGCCGATGGCACGCGTCTGCACGCCTGGTGGCTGCCGGCCAAGGCTGGGGTGAAGGTCAAGGGTACGGTGCTGCACCTGCATGGCAATGGCGGCAACCTGGCCTGGCACCTGAGCGGCGTTCACTGGCTGCCGGAGCAGGGCTATCAGGTGCTGATGCTGGATTATCGGGGCTATGGCCTGTCCGCCGGCAAGCCGCGACTACCCGAGGTCTATCAGGATATCGATGCGGCCTTCGCCTGGCTCGAACAGGCTCCGCAGGTGCAGGGCGCGCCGCTTTTCGTGCTGGGGCAGAGCCTTGGCGGTGCTCTGGCCGTGCATTACCTGGCCGAACATCCCGAGCGGCGCTCAGCCCTGCAGGGCATGGCTCTGGATGGTGTACCGGCGAGTTACCGTGATGTCGCTCGCTACGCACTGAGCACGTCCTGGCTGACCTGGCCGTTGCAGGTGCCATTGTCCTGGCTGGTGCCGGATGTCGACAGTGCGATCAACAGCATCGATCAGCTCCAGGGTTTGCCGCTGATGATCTATCACAGTGTTGACGATACGATCGTGCCGCTTTCCAATGGCCGCCGTTTGTATCAAGCTGCGCGCCCGCCACGTGCCTTTCAGGTGACCCGTGGGCCGCACGTGCAAACCTTTGCCGAGCCCGCCTGGCGCCAATCGTTGCTGGCGTTTTTCAGTGCGCCGCAGGCTTTTGCCGAACGCCAGGTGCCGGCTACCGAATCCGCAACAGAGAATCTGCAATGACCGAACGCAATCCCATCCCTCTGATCCTCACTGGTGTCGCCAGCATCGTCGGTACCGTTGGCGTGCTCTGGTATTACGGTTATGTGCATTTCGCCAAACCGGAAGATGCGCTGCTGCTGTCCGATTTCACCATGCTCAAGACCATTCCTGGCGAGGATTACAAGGTTTCGCTGAAGCCTGCTGACCAGGTGGCGCAGTGCATCGATGGTGTGCTGGTGCTGTTCGACTTGCAACAGAAGGGCCTGACCGGCGTGCTGGTGGATAACAAGAAGCAAGCCGTACGCTGCATGGGCCAGGAAACCCCGGCACTGGAGCAGTAAGGCCAAAACGCTTACATAGGGTGTCGCGGGGCCGCCTAGGTCGTGTGCACCGATGACATTCGTGCCGGTGTTTCGGTGCGCACAGCCAAAAAGAAACCCGCCATCAGGCGGGTTTCTTCATTGCGGTGGCGCTATCAGGCGCCGCTAGCCGAACGGGGTGCGACCGGCTGGTTGTCGTTGGAGATGGTCACCTCCACGCGACGGTTCTGAGCACGACCGGAGTCGCTGGAGTTGTCCGCAACCGGATACTCCTTGCCGTAACCCTGGGCGACGATACGCGTCGGCTCGACGCCAGCGCGAATCAGCGCGCGACGTACGGATTCGGCGCGACGCTCGGACAGGCCCTGGTTGTAGCTGGCCGAGCCGACGCTGTCGGTGTAGCCCTCCACGATCACCTGGCGTTCCGGGTTTTCCTGGAGGAAGCGAGCCAGTTGCGTGACGTTGGGCAGCGCGCTGCTCTTGAGTTCGGCCTTGTTGAAGTCGAACAGCACGTCACCGAAGGTCACCAGGGTGCCGCGCTCGGTCTGCTTGGCGTTGAGGCTGTCCTGCAGCTTGCGAATCTGTGCGTCACGCGCATCGAGCAGGGCCTGGGCACGTTGCGCCGAGGTGTTCTTCAGCTCGGCTTCGGCAGTACGCAGGGCGATGGTCTGCTTGGCCACCTCGACGCGCTGATTGGTCAGATAGGCCAGTTGGTCGACCTTCTTCTCGTCTTCCTTCTCCATGTAGGCCTTGTCGGCCTTGTTCAGCCACTCTTGGGCTTCTTTGGTTTCCAGCGCCGCAACCTTGCTCGCCTGCGGGTCGCTCTGCAGCGTGGAGAAGTTGCTGCGTGCCGACTCCAGGTTGGCATTGGGCTGGTGCGAGCAGGCGGCCAGGCCGACGCTCAGTGCCAGAAGGGCGGGGATCATTACGTGTTTACGCATGGCGTTCATCCTTTGATCTGTCAGCGAATGGGTGGGGAGCATGCGGCTCACTGAGCGCTACGCATGCCTTCCTCACGCAGTTCCTGCACACCCTGGCGGGCGTCCTGCAGTGCTTGTTCGGCCTTGGCGGCCTGAGCCTTGCGCTCGGCGAGACGAGCATCCCACTCGGCCTGTTCGGCCAGACGACGGGCTTTCTCGTAGTCCTTGTCGTGCATGGCCAGCTCGGCCTCTTTGAGCTTGTCCTGCGCCGATTTCATTTCCACGGCGGCAAACTCGGTACCGCCAGCGCTGATTGCCGAATTCACGGCAGACTGCGTCACGGCGTACTGCTCACTGGGCGGATTACCGGCGCAGCCCGCGAGTACCAGGCTGCTGCCCAGTACCAGTGCAGCCAGCTTGATCCCATGCAGACGAGTGCGCTGGGCTTTTTCGGTATGGGTCTTCATGGCGGCTAACTCCATTTGAAACACTCCTATGAATGACGATATCCGTGACATCTGGCGCATCACGACGGCGTTTACCCAAGGGGTTGCTGATGCCGGCATTGCTTGATGGCCTATCGAATGGACAGGCATTTTTTTGGGATAGTTCAGAAAAAAAGACAGTGAGCTTATATTTTATGGGATGACCGGTTGGTCAACTTATAGCTCGTCCTATGTGTTCAATTCCCTCGCAAGCAGTGCCTTGAACAGCTTGTTCAATGGGGGCGGCACGCCCGTGGTGACGCTTGGCATGCGTTGGAGAGGCTTATGTCAAACGGATTTATGAGCATTTTATGAAGGTTTTTGAACAGAATAACGAACAGGCAGTGGCGCCCAATGCAGCACTGTTTGCATGTGCATCGGGGAGAGGCGACCCAGCCTTGTAAGTAACGGAAGGGCTGTGCACTCTGTTGACCTTGGTTAGCAGAAGGAGTGCGACATGGCGGAAATCGATGCGCGTCTACGTGAGGAAGTTCACCTGCTCGGCGAGTTGCTTGGGCAAACCATCAGTACCCAGTTGGGCGACGACTTCCTCGACAAGATCGAACGCATTCGCAAGAGCGCCAAGGCTGGCCGGCGTGGTTCTGCGGCAGGTGCCGAGCAACTGAGCAGCACCCTGGGCGATCTTGGCGACGACGAGCTGCTGCCCGTGGCGCGCGCCTTCAATCAGTTCCTCAACCTGGCCAATATTGCCGAGCAACAGCATCGGGTACGTCGCCGTCGGCCGAATGAGCCCGAACCTTTCGAGTTGCGTGTGCTCGACGAGCTGCTCGAACGTCTGCTTGCCGCAGGCCAGGGTGGCGATGAGCTGGCGCGTCAGTTGGGGCGCCTGGATATTCAACTGGTGCTGACAGCGCACCCTACCGAAGTGGCGCGGCGCACCCTGATCCAGAAATACGATGCCATCGCCGCGCAACTGACGGCGCTGGATCACAGCGACCTGTTGCCGGTCGAGCGCGAGCGCATCATCGAACGGCTGCAGCGGCTGATCGCCGAGGCCTGGCATACCGAGGAGATCCGCCGCAGCCGACCCAGCCCGGTGGATGAGGCCAAGTGGGGTTTCGCTGTCATCGAACATTCGCTGTGGCTAGCGGTGCCGCGTTTCCTGCGCAAGGCTGACCAGAGTCTGCACGCCGCCACTGGGTTGCGCCTGCCGCTGGAAGCAGCGCCGATCCGCTTCGCTTCGTGGATGGGCGGGGATCGTGACGGTAACCCCAATGTCACCGCCAAGGTCACCCGTGAAGTGTTGTTGTTGGCACGCTGGATGGCGGCGGATCTGTACCTGCGCGACATCGATCAATTGGCTGCCGAGCTTTCCATGCAGCAGGCCAGCGATGCGCTGCTTGCCCAGGTCGGCGACAGTGCCGAACCCTATCGGGCGCTGCTCAAGCAATTGCGTGAGCGTCTGCGTGAAACCCGCAGTTGGGCGCAACAGGCGCTCACGGCTGCCGTGGCTCCCAATGCCGCGGTGCTGCAGGACAACCGCGACCTGCTGGCGCCGCTGCAACTGTGCTACCAGTCGCTGCACGAGTGCGGCATGGGCGTGATCGCCGATGGCCCGTTGCTCGACTGCCTGCGTCGGGCGGCGACGTTCGGCTTGTTTCTGGTACGTCTCGATGTCCGTCAGGACGCCACACGGCATGCCGCCGCGCTGTCGGAAATTACCGATTATCTTGGCCTGGGGCGCTACGCCGACTGGGACGAAGAGGCACGCCTGAGCTTCCTGCAGCGCGAGCTGGATAACCGTAGACCGTTGTTGCCAAGCGACTACCGGCCCTCTGCTGATACGGCCGAAGTGCTCGCCACCTGTCGTGAAGTGGCTGCTGCGCCAGCGGCCTCGCTGGGTTCCTATGTGATCTCCATGGCTGGCGCTGCCTCCGATGTACTGGCGGTGCAACTGCTGCTCAAGGAAGCCGGGTTGCGCCGGCCGATGCGCGTGGTGCCACTGTTCGAAACCCTGGCTGATCTGGATAACGCCGGCCCGGTCATCGACCGTCTGCTTGGCCTGCCAGGCTATCGCGCCCGTTTGCATGGCCCGCAGGAGGTGATGATCGGTTATTCGGATTCGGCCAAGGATGCCGGCACCACCGCTGCGGCCTGGGCGCAGTACCGCGCCCAGGAAGAACTGGTGCGCCTGTGCGCTGAACATCAGGTCGAGTTGCTCCTGTTCCATGGTCGCGGTGGCACCGTCGGCCGTGGCGGTGGTCCGGCACACGCGGCAATCCTGTCGCAACCGCCCGGTTCGGTCGCGGGGCGTTTCCGCACCACCGAGCAGGGGGAAATGATTCGTTTCAAATTTGGCCTGCCGGATATCGCCGAGCAAAACCTCAATCTCTACCTGGCAGCCGTGCTGGAAGCCACGCTGCTGCCGCCGCCCGCACCGGAGCCGAGCTGGCGAGCCATGATGGATCGTCTGGCCAGTGCTGGCGTGACCGCCTACCGCGCGGTGGTGCGTGAGCACCCGCAGTTCGTCGAGTACTTCCGCCAGGCTACGCCGGAGCAGGAGCTGGGCCGCCTGCCATTGGGCAGCCGGCCGGCCAAGCGGCGCGAGGGTGGTGTGGAGAGCCTGCGGGCGATTCCCTGGATCTTCGCCTGGACGCAGACGCGGCTGATGCTGCCGGCCTGGCTCGGGTGGGAGCAGGCGCTGGGCCAGGCTCTGGTCGATGGCGACGGCGAGCTGCTCAAGCAGATGCGCGAGCGCTGGCCGTTCTTCCGCACCCGTATCGACATGCTGGAAATGGTGCTGGCCAAGGCTGACGCCAGCATTGCCGCGCTTTATGACGAGCGCCTGGTCGAACCGGCGCTGCGTCCACTGGGTGCGCAGTTACGCGACCTATTGTCGCAGGCATGTGCTGCGGTGCTGGAATTGACCGGTCAGCCACAGTTGCTTGCGCACAGTGTAGAAACCCTGGAATCGATCAGTGTGCGCAATACCTATCTCGATCCGTTGCACTTGCTGCAGGCCGAGCTTCTGGCCCGCTGCCGGCTGCGTGAACAGGCGCCGGAGAGCCCCCTGGAGCAGGCGCTATTGGTCAGCGTGGCGGGGATCGCAGCGGGGTTGCGCAACACCGGTTGAGGTGGCTGAACGCGTCGTCAGGTACAGGTTCAGTTGTTGCCAAAAGCATCGTACGAGTCGCCGGAAGGAGGTTTTTTATCCGACTTTTGGCGGCTTGTGCCGCTGGGGTGCGCTGTGTATCTTGAGCAGCCTTTTGGCCGCTACAGCTGCCGTACACACTTAAGAGATTGGCCCCACGAGGCGAGTCCGACCGATTACTAAATAACTCTTGAGGAGCACATCGATGCGCGTGATTCTGCTGGGGGCGCCCGGTGCCGGCAAAGGTACCCAGGCTCGCTACATCACCGAGAAGTTCGGTATTCCGCAAATCTCCACTGGCGACATGCTGCGTGCTGCGGTCAAGGCCGGCACCGAACTCGGCCTGAAGGCCAAGAGCGTGATGGATGCCGGTGGCCTGGTTTCCGATGACCTGATCATCAATCTGGTCAAGGAGCGCATCGCTCAAGCCGATTGTGCCAACGGTTTCCTGTTCGACGGTTTCCCGCGCACCATTCCGCAGGCCGAAGCCCTGCGTGACGCTGGTGTGACCCTCGACCATGTCGTGGAAATTGCCGTCGACGACGAAGAAATCGTCAAGCGTCTGTCCGGCCGTCGCGTACACCCGGCTTCCGGTCGCGTCTACCACACCGTATACAACCCGCCGAAGGTCGCCGGTCAAGACGACGTCAGCGGTGAAGAGCTGGTTCAGCGCGAAGACGACAAGGAAGAAACCGTGCGTCATCGTCTGTCCGTCTACCACTCGCAGACCAAGCCGCTGGTGGACTTCTACCAGAAGCTCTCCGCCGAGACCGGTACGCCGAAGTACACCCACATTCCGGGTGTCGGCAGCGTCGAAGACATCACCGCGAAGACCCTGGCTGCTCTGGACTGAATCCACTGAGCCAGCTGTCCTCCTGCCAAGGCCCCGAAAGGGGCCTTGGTCGTTTATGGAACACGGATACGTCCTGGTCGCTCTCAAGCATGGCCGCGCAACATCGGCCGACTAGTATCGACGATGCGAACCTCTGGCCGGTGCCGGAGGGAGTTGATACGTGAACCAATAGAAGAGGGCATTCAATGACCGAGAAACGCATCTGGCTGGGCCTTGCGGTATCGCTGCTGGCCGCTCCGCTGGCATTCGCCGACTCCACCGGGCAGGGCAAGGCCGACTGTTCCGTCGCCGAATTCACCATGGGATTGCGCTTTCAGCAGCAGTCGGCGGAAGTCCAGGCGCTGCAGCTGCAGGCATACAACATCGCCACGGAGAAACTCGACAAGGCCGTGGCTGCGGCGAAAGATCCGTCGAAGCTGGCCATCGTCACTGACCTCGATGAAACCGTGATCGACAACAGTGCCCTGCTCGCGCGTGACCTGGCCAACTGTCACCAGTACGACGCCTGGGACACCTGGCTGCCCTGGGAGCGCGAGGGTACGCCGGAGTTGATTCCTGGCGCGAAGAAATTCCTCGAGCACGCCGACAAGCTCGGTGTGACCATCCGCTACGTCTCCGATCGGGCCGATGAACAGAAGAAGTACACCCTGGCCACCCTGAGCAAGCTGGGCCTGCCGCAGGTGTCGGAGGAGAGCGTGCTGCTGCTGGGGCCACCCAAGGTCGAACGCCGCGCCATCGTCAGTGCCGATCATCAGATCATCATGCTGTTGGGCGACACGCTGCATGACTTCGATGCCCGCTTCCGTAAGACGCCGCTCGATGCCCAGCGCAAGACCGTCGCTGAGGAGTCCGATAAATGGGGCGTCGAGTGGATCGTGTTCCCCAACGCCGGTTACGGCACGTGGTCCAAGGCGCCGCTGAAAGGCTGGGATGCCGAGCCGGTGGTCGAGCCCTGGTAAGGCCAGGCTGACTTGCGCTGGTCATTCGGTGGCAGTCAGGCGCTGTCGTAGCGCTGGAAAAAAAATCCCCGAGCCGGTCTAATGCCGGCTCTTTTTCTTCAGCTGTTCGAATGCAATGACCACTCTCCTGGCCCTGGATACCGCTACCGAAGCCTGTTCCGTCGCGCTGCTGCATGACGGTCGCGTGCTCAGTCACTACGAAGTGGCGCCGCGCCTGCATGCTCAGCGCCTGCTGCCGATGATTCAGCAACTGCTGGGCGAGGCGGGTATCGCTGCGGCACAACTGGATGCGATCGCCTTCGGTCGCGGCCCTGGTGCCTTCACCGGCGTGCGCATCGCCATCGGTGTAGTGCAGGGCCTGGCTTTCGCACTGGATCGACCCGTGCTGCCGGTATCGAACCTGGCCGTGCTCGCTCAGCGTGCGCTGCGTGAGCAGGGCGCGAGTCAGGTGGCTGCGGCCATCGATGCGCGCATGGACGAAGTCTACTGGGGTTGCTATCGCGTCGAGGCCGGCGAGATGCGCTTGCTCGGGCAGGAAGCGGTGCTGCCGCCGGAGCAGGCCGAGGCGCCGCGCGGCAGCAACGGCGAATGGTTTGGTGCCGGTACCGGTTGGGGCACTTTCGCATCACGTATCGCCCTCAAGCCGACGGCTATGGATGGCAGCCTGCTGCCGCATGCCGAAGACCTGCTGAGTCTGGCCCGTTTCGCCTGGGCCCGTGGCGAGGCACTGCCGGCCGATCAGGCACAGCCGGTATACCTGCGCGATCAGGTCGCCACGCCCAAGGTGTCACCCGCGTGACAACTGGTCGGATGCTGATCGCCAGCAGGCTCGTGGTATTTGCCAACACCCGTACTCGCCGCTACATTGCCAGCATTGTCACTTGTTCAGCCGAGCCTACCGAGCAGTCCTAGATGCGGATCGACGGTTACCTACCTCCTTACTCGCCAGATCGCGGCCCCCGTTCGGGGACTGCGGTCACGCCTTATCGTGAGGCGCAGCGGGAGGTCGAGGCGCAGCGTGAGCAGCCGGCAGCGCCTGCCAGTAGCCAGGGGCTGGAGCAGGCGCCGCAGATTCGTCGGGTACAAGCCAGCAGCGCCGGTAACGACAGCTTGCCGACGCGTGCGCAGGATGCCACCTACGCTCAGCCTGCACCGGGCAGTCGTGCCGCGCAGGCACTAGCCAGTTACAGCACCACGGCTGCCTACGCCAATGATTACGACGCCCAGGAAGTACTCGGGCTCGACCTTTACGCCTAGCAGGTCGTTGAAAACGTTGGTGAGGCAGGCAAGATGAGGCAAAAACAGACGAAGAAGCGCAGTTTGGGTGTTCTAACTGAGCATTCTGAGGCTGTTTTTAACGATGTATTGCCAACGCAGATAGTTTTGCAGCGGCCTGCTAACGGTGTAACGCCGCCCCCATTCGATGACCTCAGCCTTCCCCTATCATCTTGGTTGCCCCTCTTGGAGTGAGGCTGCCTGGCGTTCCACGCTCTATCCGGACGATACCCGCTCCGGCGATTTTCTCGCCTGCTATGCACAGGTGTTCAATGCCGTGGAGGGCAATACCACCTTCTACGCGCGGCCTTCCGAGCAGACCGTTGCGCGTTGGGCCGAGCAGATGCCGGAGCACTTCCGCTTTTGCGCCAAGCTGCCCCGCGACATCAGCCACGGTGGTGACCTTTGCCAGCAACTGGATGAGGTCGAGCAGTTTCGCCAGTTGCTGGCACCGCTTGGGGCACGGGTAGCGCCTTATTGGCTGCAACTGCCGGCCAGCTTCGGCCCCTCACGCCTGGCCGAACTCGCTGCATTCATCGAGCAATGGGGCGATTGGCCGTTGGCTGTCGAAGTGCGCCACCCGGAGTTCTTCGCCAAGGGCGATGCCGAGCGCCTGCTCAATCGCCGGTTGCATGAGCGGGGTGTCGAGCGCATCTGCCTGGATTCGCGCGCACTGTTCAGTTGCGACTCGCAGGCACCTGCGGTGCTGCACGCACAGGCCAAGAAGCCGCGCCTGCCAACCCGGCCTGCGGCGTTCAGCCAGAACCCGCAGCTGCGCTTTATCGGCCACCCGGAGTTATTGGCCAACGACCCGTTCATGACCCCCTGGCTGGACAAGGTCGCCGGCTGGATCGAGCAGGGGCTACGCCCTTACGTGTTTGCCCATACCTCGGACAATCGCCTGGCGCCCGAGCTGGCGCGGCGTTTTCACGAGCAATTGATCCAGCGCCTGCCTGGTTTGCCTGAGTGGCCGGTACTGAAGACGGAGCCGGAACTGGAGCAGCTCGGCCTGCTCTGATAAGGATGAATATGCTGATACGGATAATCGGCCGTTTGCTGTTTCTCTCCGTGCTACTGGGCGCGGCGCTGCTGTTGGCGCTGTGGCGTGGTTGGCTGGATGTCGCGCCGCGTTTCAACCCCTGGGCGCCGCTGGATGTAAGAGAGACGCCGAACCTGCTGACGCCTTTCAAGCTCTGGCGCCTGAGCGAAGATCGCGAGTTGTGCGACCTGGCCCTGGCGACTTCCGAATTGCGTGTCACGCGCCTGCCTGACAGCACGCCGCACCCTGGCTGCCCGGTGGAAAATGCCGTGCGCATCCAGGGCGCCAGGGTTGGCCTCAGCAGCAGCTTCATGGCCACCTGCCCGCTGGCGGTGAGTTTTGCCCTGTTCGAGCGGCATGGGCTGCAACCAGCGGCGCAGGCTGTGTTCGGTCAGCCGGTGACCCGTGTCGAGCACGTTGGCAGCTTCGCCTGCCGCAGCATTGCCGGCAGTCAGCGGCCCAGCCAGCACTCCTATGCCAATGCGCTGGACATGGTCGGCTTCCGTCTGCGCGACGGTCAGCACATCAGCGTGCTGCGGGACTGGCCGCGGGAGGGCGACAAGGCGCGCTTCCTGCGCCTGGTGCAGGAGGCAGCTTGCGACAGCTTCAATGTCACCCTCGGGCCTGAATACAACGCTGCGCACCGTGATCACTTTCACGTGGATATGGGAATGTGGCGGATGTGCCGCTGAGGCGCTTGTGATCCGTAGGGCGGGTGCAACCCGCCATTGGTGCTGCGGCAGGTTGCATGCTCCCTACGGCTGTCGTTCGGACGGCTTTACGTAAGGTGTGCTGTGCGCACCTAGCAAGCACCGCGTGATTCCCGGTGCGCACGGCGCACCCTACCCGAATGCCGACGCGGCGCGACTAGCGCTTGGCCAATAGCAGATCGGCCGCCTGACCGCTGCGCCCATCGGCGAATTCGAACTGCCCCAGTTGTGCGATCTGGTCGTAGGCGCCGAGAGCGATGCTGACATCGCGGGCGCGTAGGTCGATGGCGCTGACGCCGGCTTCACCGAGCGTTTGCAGATGCTGACGGCCCTGGCTGTCGAAACGCAGCAGACGCAGCTGGTCGAATACCGCATCGGCAGCATCGATACGTCCGTCACCGTTGTCGTCGAAGCGCGCCAGCTCGGCGAAACCATTGGCGGCGCCGTGCTGATCGCCGAACAGCTCGCGGCCATCGTCGATGCGCCCGTTGCCGTTACGATCGAGCGCCAGTAGCGCGTCGTCGCCGGTGGGCACGCTGATCGAATCCATACGTCCATCGGCATCCAGATCGAAACGCACCGCACGGCCCAGGCCGCTGGTGGAGAAGCCGTTGCCAGCCAGGTCCAGCACCAATGGGTCGACCTGCTGGGGCGCCTGGCCCACGCTGACATTCAACTCCAGGCCGCGCTGCTCAATGACCGTCTGGCTGACGGCGGCTGCGCTGCTGGCTACGGCAGGTGGCGCGGCGGTTTCCCGCAGCTCGCGAGCAATTTCCCCTGGTTTCTGCTCGTCTTCGATACCCAGGGTGCGGCGCAGAATCTGATAATTGATCGACTCATGCGCCGCGCTGTCGAGCTCATCGTCCAGTGGGCGAGGGCTGGCAGGGCTGCTGCTTGGGCGTGGAGCGGAGAGGGCGTCGAACATGTTTGCACTCGATGCGGCTGTCGGCGGCCGGGTCTGGCAGAATGCCGCTTCTTCGATATCGGCCAGGCGGCTGATGGTTTGAGTGATTTTTGAGCAGAACGAGCCAATGACCGACGAGCGGCACAACGCCAGCATCCGTATCCAAGCCTTGCATCCTCAGTACGCCGAAGCGGCCGCCCGATGGGCGTCTCGCCTGGGGCTGGCGCAGGAGGGGGAAACCGAGTTCGCCCTGCAGTTGGGTGGCGATGGGCTGCAACTGGTGGAGCTGGGCGACAAGGCGCCTGGCCCGGTAAGGGTGGATTTCGTCGAGGGCGCCGCGGCGCACCGGCGTCAGTTCGGCGGCGGCAGTGGGCAGATGATCGCCAAGGCGGTGGGTGTGCAGTCGGGTGTTCGGCCGAACGTTCTTGACGCAACGGCAGGCCTGGGGCGCGATGCGTTCGTGCTGGCCAGTCTGGGTTGCAGAATGACCCTGATCGAGCGCCAGCCGCTGGTTGCTGCGCTGCTGGAGGACGGACTGCAACGCGCAGCGCTCGACCTCGAAGTAGCACCTATCGCAGAGCGTATGCGCCTGCTCATCGGCAATGCCATCGAGCTGATGCGCAACTGGCAGGGCGAGGCACCGCAGGTGATCTACCTCGATCCGATGTTTCCGCATCGCGACAAGAGCGCGCTGGTGAAGAAGGAGATGCGCCTGTTCCGTCCCTTCGTGGGTGACGATCTGGATGCGCCGGCACTGCTCGAAGCGGCGCTGGCGCTGGCCACTCATCGTGTAGTGGTCAAGCGCCCGCGCAAGGCACCGGCAATCGAGGGGGGCAAACCGGGCTATGTGCTGGAGGGTAAATCCAGCCGTTACGATATCTACCCGAAGAAGAAGCTGGAAGCCGGCGCTTAGAGCGTGTTCAAAGTCTGCTGCGCGTCGGCCATGCAGCGTTGAAATCAAGCTGGAACGCCAGCCCGGTCAGAATGCTCATTTACAGCTCGTAAAGTCGAACGCGACTCCGAGCGTTCTTCGCTCGATTTCGCCTTGCCTGGCTCTAGCTCGCGAGACTTTGAACAGGCTCTTAGGGCCTGTAGGCGCGCAGAAACAGTTGCACCGCGTCCTGCACATGATGTTCCGCGGCTTCACCTTCCAGCGGTTCGCCGCAACCGATCAGCAGGCGGAAATGTGCGCCGCCCTTGAGCAGGCTGAAGAAGTGATCGGCGGCCAGATGCGGATCATCCAGGCTTAGCAGGCCGCGCTTGGCGGCCTTGTGCAGAAGCACTTCCATCTCTTCCTGCACCCGCTTGGGGCCGGCTTCGTAGAACATCTGCGACAGCTTCGAGCCCTGGCTGGCCAGGCTTATCATCATCCGGTGCATTTCAACCGATTCGCGGCTGTTGACCAGCGCCAGGAAGCCGCGCGCGATCCCTATCAGCTGGCTTTCCAGCGGCACGTTATCCGGCAGTTCGAAGAGCAGCTCGGGGAGCTGCTCTTCGCATTTGGCCTTGATCGCAGCGGAGAACAGCGTCTCCTTGTCGGTGAAATGGCTATACACCGTGAGCTTGGAAACGCCTGCCTCGGCGGCGATGGCGTCCATACTGCTGCCATCGTAACCATTGCGCAGAAACAGACTCTTGGCCGCTTCGAGAATGGCGAGGCGTTTGGCGGGATCCTTCGGACGGCCGGGGCCGGAAGGCTGTAACAACTTGTCAGGCATTGGCGGATTTTAATACTGGACTGGCGAGTTTGCTATTTTTACTATACCCGGCAGTACAAATATTCCAAGGGATATCTCCAAAAGCGTCGGCTAGGCAGTCAGCTTTGGGAGGCAGCCCGAAACCTTCTCCGAAAGGTCTTACACATGTCCCGCCACGTTCTCCCGCTTGTTGCGTCTCTGGGTCTCGTCTTTCTGTTGTCTGCCTGCGGCAATAGCGAACAGATGGAGCAGCCGATCCGGCCTGCCATGGTGGTGCAGCCGCAGCCGGCCACCGCTCTGGTCGACAGTTATCCGGGGGAGGTGCGCGCCCGTTACGAGCCGGAACTGGCATTCCGTATCGCCGGCAAGGTGAGCAAGCGCATGGTGGATGTCGGTGACCGGGTGAAGAAGGATCAGGCGCTGGCCGAACTCGACCCGCAGGACGTACGCCTGCAGCTGGAAGCCACCCGTGCGCAAATGGCCGCGGCCGATGCCAACCTGCAGACCGTGCGTGCCGAGCGTGAGCGCTACAAGACGCTGCTCGAGCGCAATCTGGTCAGCCGCTCGCAATTCGACAATATCGAAAACCAGTACCGCGCCGGCGAAGCCCGTCTGAAACAGGTCAAGGCCGAGTACGACGTGGCCCGCAACCAGACCGACTATGCCGTGCTGCGTGCCTCGCAGGACGGCGTGATCGCACGGCGTGCAGTCGAGGTCGGGCAGGTGGTGGCCGCCGGACAGACCGTGTTCACCCTGGCTGCCGATGGCGAGCGCGAGGTGTCGATCAGCCTGCCGGAGCAGAGCTTCGGGCGCTTCGAGATTGGCCAGGCAGTCGAGGTGGAGTTGTGGTCGCAGCCTGATCAGCGCTTCCCCGGTCGCATCCGCGAGATGGCGCCCGCGGCCGATCCACAATCGCGTACCTTTGCCGCTCGTGTCGCCTTTACCGAGGGCAAGGTGCCGGCCGAGCTGGGGCAGAGCGCACGGGTTTTCATCGCCAGCAATGGCGAGGTGCCGCTGGCCGTGCCGCTGTCGGCACTCAGTGCCGAGCAGGATCAGCCGTTCGTCTGGGTCGTCGATCCCAAGGCGCACACCGTGCAGCGTCGTCTGGTACGTGTTGGCGCCTATGGTGATGACCGTGTGCCGGTGCTGGAGGGGCTTTCCGCCTCCGATTGGGTCGTGGCGGCAGGTGTGCAGATTCTGCGCGAGGGGCAGCAGGTTCGCCCGGTCGATCGCGACAACCGCAACGTCGAACTGGCCGCCAAGGAGTAAGCCCGCATGAGCTTCAACCTGTCTGCCTGGGCGCTGCGCCATCGCCAGATCGTCCTCTACATCATGCTGCTGTTCGCCGTGGTCGGTGCGCTGTCCTATACCAAGCTGGGGCAGAGCGAAGACCCGCCGTTCACCTTCAAGGCCATGGTGATTCGCACCAACTGGCCGGGCGCCAGTGCCGAAGAGGTGTCGCGCCAGGTCACCGAGCGCATCGAGAAGAAACTGATGGAGACCGGCGAGTACGACCGCATCACCAGCTTCTCCCGTCCGGGCGAATCGCAGGTCACCTTCATGGCGCGCGACTCCATGCGCAGCTCGCAGATTCCCGAGCTGTGGTATCAGGTGCGCAAGAAGATCAGCGACATCCGCCACACGTTGCCGCCCGGCATTCAGGGGCCGTTCTTCAACGACGAATTCGGCACCACCTTCGGCAATATCTATGCATTGACCGGCAGTGGCTTCGATTACGCCGTGCTCAAGGACTACGCCGACCGCCTGCAGTTGCAACTGCAGCGGGTCAAGGACGTCGGCAAGGTCGAACTGGTCGGCTTGCAGGACGAGAAGATCTGGATCGAGCTATCCAACACCAAGCTGGCGACCCTCGGCCTGCCATTGTCGGCGGTGCAACAGGCGCTGGAGGCGCAGAACGCGGTGGCGGCCGCCGGTTTCTTCGAGACGCCCAGTGAGCGTATCCAGCTGCGCGTGACCGGGCGTTTCGAGTCGGTGGAGGAAATTCGCGATTTCCCCATTCGTGTCGGCGACCGCACGTTCCGTATAGCGGACGTGGCCGAGGTCAAGCGCGGCTTCAACGATCCACCCGCACCGCGCATGCGCTTCATGGGCGAGGACGCCCTTGGTATTGCCGTGTCGATGAAGGATGGCGGTGACATTCTGGTACTGGGCAAGGCGCTGGAAGGTGAGTTCGCTCGACTGCAACAGACGCTGCCGCTGGGCATGGAGCTGCGCAAGGTGTCGGATCAGCCAGCGGCGGTGAAAACCGGCGTGGGCGAGTTCGTCAAAGTGCTGGTGGAGGCGCTGGTGATCGTGCTCGCGGTCAGCTTCTTCTCCCTCGGGGTGCGCACCGGTCTGGTCGTGGCGCTGGTGATTCCGCTGGTACTGGCGATGACTTTCGCCGCCATGTACTACCTCGGTATCGGTCTGCACAAGATTTCTCTCGGCGCGCTGGTGCTCGGGCTCGGCCTGCTGGTGGACGACGCGATCATCGCGGTGGAGATGATGGCGATCAAGATGGAGCAGGGCTATGACCGCTTCAAGGCGGCCAGTTTCGCCTGGACCAGTACCGCCTTTCCCATGCTCACCGGGACGCTGATCACTGCTGCCGGCTTCCTCCCCATCGCCACGGCGCAGTCGGGAACTGGCGAATACACCCGCTCCATCTTCCAGGTGGTGGCCATTTCGCTGATCGCCTCGTGGATCGCGGCAGTGATGTTCGTGCCGTATCTGGGCGACAAGCTGCTGCCGGATCTAGCCAAGTTGCACGCGGCCAAGCACGGCGGCAGTGACGCGGGCCACGACCCTTACTCGACGCCGTTCTATCGCCGCGTGCGGGCATCGGTGGAGTGGTGCGTGCGTCACCGCGGCATCGTGATCCTGCTGACCATTGCGCTGTTCGTCGCTTCGGTGATGTTGTTCCGCTTCGTGCCGCAGCAGTTCTTCCCGGCCTCCGGTCGTCTGGAACTGATGGTCGACATCAAGCTGGAAGAGGGTGCTTCTCTGAGTGCGACTGAGGCCGAAGTGCACCGTCTGGAAAAGCTGCTCAAGGAGCAGACCGGCATTGATAACTACGTGGCCTATGTCGGTACTGGATCGCCGCGTTTCTACCTGCCGCTGGATCAACAGTTGCCAGCGGCCAGCTTCGCCCAGTTCGTGGTACTGGCCAAAAGCATCGAGGAGCGTGAGCGCCTGCGTGGCTGGCTGATCCAGGTCATGAACGACGAGTTCCCGAGCCTGCGCAGCCGCGTCAGTCGCCTGGAGAACGGGCCGCCGGTGGGTTACCCGATCCAGTTCCGTGTCAGCGGCGAGCACATCGAGGATGTCCGCGCGCTGGCCCGTCAGGTGGCGGACAAGGTGCGTGAGAATCCGCATGTGGTGAACGTGCATCTGGATTGGGAGGAGCCGAGCAAGGTGGTGATCCTCAATATCGATCAGGATCGTGCCCGCGCCCTTGGGGTCAATACCGCCGAGCTGTCGCGCTTCCTGCAGGGCTCGCTGTCCGGTACCAGCGTCAGCCAGTATCGCGAGGGCAACGAGCTGATCGAAATCCTCCAGCGTGGTACACCGCAGGAGCGCAAGGCGCTGAGTTTGCTGCCGAGCCTCGCGGTACCGACCGACAGCGGCCGCAGCGTGGCCCTTTCGCAGGTGGCGACGCTGGAGTACGGCTTCGAGGAAGGCATCATCTGGCACCGCAATCGCCTGCCCAACGTCACCGTGCGGGCCGATGTCTATGGCAAGGAGCAGCCGGCCAGCCTGACGCAGCAGATCCTGCCGACCCTGGAGCCGATTCGCGCCGAGTTGCCGGATGGCTATCTGCTGGAAGTGGGCGGCACGGTGGAGGACTCGCAGCGTGGTCAGAAGTCGGTGAACGCCGGTATCCCGCTGTTCATCGTGGTGGTGCTGACGCTGCTGATGCTACAGCTCAAGAGCTTCTCGCGTTCGGCAATGGTGTTTCTCACCGCGCCGCTGGGGCTGATTGGCGTGACGTTGTTCCTGCTGATCTTCCGCCAGCCGTTCGGTTTCGTCGCCATGCTCGGCACCATTGCCCTGGCCGGGATGATCATGCGCAACTCGGTGATTCTGGTGGATCAGATCGAGCAGGACATCAGTCACGGTCTGGATCGCTGGCACGCGATCATCGAGGCGACGGTGCGGCGTTTCCGGCCTATCGTGTTGACCGCTCTGGCGGCGGTGCTGGCGATGATCCCGTTGTCGCGCAGCGTGTTCTTCGGGCCGATGGCGGTGGCCATCATGGGCGGCCTGGTCGTCGCCACGGCGCTGACCTTGCTGTTCCTGCCGGCGCTGTATGCGGCGTGGTTCCGGGTCAAGGAAAACGAGGTGCGGCAGGACGCGCATTGATCCAGGGTTCCGTGGCGGTGCGCACGGCGCACCCTACGGAGCTTTCAGGTGGCGCTTCAGTGGTAACGACTGCATGGATGCAGGTGGTAGAACTGAGGGCCGAAAGTCCCCTGCGAAGTGTCTGAAGCAGTGGAGGGTGGCAACAAAAAATTGCTGGGAGCAATTTCTGACGTCGCTTGTGGCGGTTCGCAGGGTTGCCGCCAGGGATGACAGGCAACAAAAAACGGGAGCCATTGGCTCCCGTTTTTGTTAGCGCAGTTGGATCATTCGTCCATCTGCGACTGCAGGTAGTTCTGCAGGCCGACGGCTTCGATCAGGCTGAGTTGGGTTTCCAGCCAGTCGATATGCTCTTCTTCGGACTCCAGAATGTCTTCCAGCAGTTCACGGCTGGCATAGTCACCGACGCTCTCGCAGTAGGCGATGGCCGCTTTGAGGTCGCCGTGGGCCTTGTGCTCGATCTTCAGGTCGCACTCGAGCATTTCCTTGGTGTTTTCACCGATCAGGATCTTGCCCAGATCCTGCAGGTTGGGAATGCCTTCGAGGAAGAGAATGCGCTTGATCAGCTTGTCGGCATGCTTCATCTCGTCGATGGACTCGTGATACTCGTGCTCGCCGAGTTTCTTCAAGCCCCAGTCTTCGTACATGCGCGCATGCAGGAAGTACTGGTTGATGGCGACCAGTTCGTTACCAAGAATCTTGTTCAGGTGTTGAATGACCTTCTTGTCGCCTTTCATGTTCGCTCCTGCAGCTTCAATGACCGTGATGGCCTTGAATTTTCGGCTTCGTTTTTCTTTATGTCAAACCTAAGTGTTTGAAACATAAGTAAAAATAAAACCGAATAAGAATGTTTTTATTCCGCATCAAGGTGCCAAGTTATTGAATTACCGTAATAAAAAAATTGCTGAAAGTTCCTGCGTGACTCAAACGGTTAATTGGCGGGCGTAATTTATTTTTTGCCGCCCATAAAAAAGCCCCGCAGAACGGGGCATGGGCACGCAGAATTCAGGCAGCGTGAGCCGAATGCGGGTCGCGGCTGCGCAAATAGTCTTGCAGGCGGGACTGCTGCGCCGGAGTCATGAACAGGCCCAGCTTGCTGCGCCGCCAGAGGATATCGGCGCTGCTGCGCGCCCACTCTTCGCGGCGCAGGTAATCCACTTCGCGGGTGTAGAGGCCGGCGCCGAGGTGTTCGCCGAGGTCAGTAAGGTTGTGCACGCCATCGAGCAGACGCCAGGTGCGGCTGCCATAACTGGTGGCCCAGCGTCTGGCCAGGCTGGTGGGCAGCCAGCCGTAGCGCTCGCAGAGGGCTTCGACCAACGCACTCTGGCTTTGCAGGTCTTCGCCGCCGGGCAGCGGGGCGCTGGCTGTCCAGCTCGGGCCCAGTTTCGTGAAGTGTGGCGCCAGCTGTTGCATGGCGGATTCGGCCAGCTTGCGGTAGGTGGTCAGCTTGCCGCCGAATACCGACAGCAGTGGAGCTTCGCCCGGTGCCCCGGAGAGTGACAGGGTGTAGTCGCGAGTGATGGCCGAGGGCTCATCGGATTCGTCATCGCACAGCGGGCGCACGCCGGCGAAGCTGTGCAGCACATCGGCGCGGCTGAGCTGCTGCTTGAAGTGGTCATTGACCACCTTGAGCAGGTAATCGGTTTCCTCTGCCGTGATCGCCACCTGAGCGGGGTCGCCCTGATACTCGCGGTCGGTGGTGCCGATCAGAGTGAAGCGTTCCAGATAGGGAATGGCGAAGACGATGCGGCGGTCTTCGTTCTGCAGGATGTAGGCCTGCTCGCCGTCGCACAGCCGTGGCACGACGATATGGCTGCCCTGGATCAGACGAATGCCATAAGGCGATCGCTGCTTGAGATCCTCACGGATGAAGCGGGCGACCCAGGGGCCGGCGGCATTGACCAGGGCGCGTGCGCGAATCGACAGCAGACTGCCGTCGCTGCGCTCCAGGTGGATATGCCACAGCCCTTTGCTGCGCCGGGCGCTGACGCAACGCGTGCGTGGATGAATGTGCGCGCCTTTTTCCCGTGCTGCCATGGCGTTGAGTACCACCAGACGGGCGTCGTCCACCCAGCAGTCGGAATATTCGAAACCGCGGCTGATCTCCGCCTTCAATGGGCTGCCGACGCCGAAACGCAGGCCGCGCGAAGCGGGCAGGCGCTCGCGCTTGCCCAGGTGGTCATAGAGGAACAGGCCGGCGCGAATCATCCAGGCCGGGCGCAGGTGTGGGCGATGCGGCAGGATGAAGCGCATCGGTTTGACGATATGCGGAGCCTTGGCCAGCAGCACTTCACGCTCGGCCAGTGCTTCGCGTACCAGACGAAATTCATGATGTTCCAGATAGCGCAGGCCGCCATGAATCAGCTTGCTGCTGGCCGAAGAGGTGTGGCTGGCCAGGTCGTCCTTTTCGCAAAGGAACACGGACAGGCCGCGACCGGCTGCATCGGCTGCAATGCCCACACCGTTGATACCGCCGCCAACGACGGCGAGGTCATAGACTTCCGCAACGGGGCTGGCGAACTGGTCGTGGGGCATGTGGCACGCTCGGCTATTTGGATTCGAATGTGTGTATGTTCACTTTCGAAAATATGCTAGACGAAGATGCGCAGCTTCGCTAGCCCGACACGCGATTGCGCGTCGAGCGGTAGTTAAGAGGTGGGTTTGTAGTAGGGCGGGTGCAACCCGCCGATACGTTGCTGGCGGGTTGTACCCGCCCTACGCGATAGTCGTCGAGAGGCCAATCAGACCAGATCGAGCTGAACCTTGTGGCTGTGCAGCAGGCGGGTGATGGCGGCAGAAGGTGCGCTATCGGTGAAGACGCGGTCGACCAGGGCGATGGAGCCCAGGCGTACCACGGCATTACGGCCGAACTTGCTGGAGTCGACGGCGAGAAAGACCTGGCGGGCATTGTCGATGATGGCCTGGGAAACCCGCACTTCCTGGTAATCGAAATCGAGCAGGCTGCCGTCGTCGTCGATGCCGCTGATGCCGACGATGGCGTAGTCGACCTTGAATTGCTGGATGAAGTCCACTGCTGCCTGGCCGACGATGCCGCCGTCGCTGCGTACCGTGCCGCCGGCCACCAGCACTTCGAAGTCGGCCTTGGCGCTGAGCTGGGCGGCGACGTGCAGGTTGTTGGTGATGATCTTCAGACCCTTGTGGTTCTGCAGTTCGCGGGCAATGGCCTCGGTGGTGGTGCCGATGTTGATGAACAGCGAGGCATGATCCGGAATCTGCGCTGCCACGGCTTCGGCGATGCGTTGTTTTTCATCGCGCATCTGCCCGGCGCGCATGCCGTAGGCGGTGTTCTGAATGCTTGAGGATTCGCAGGCCGCGCCACCATGCGTGCGGCGCAACAGACCATGCTCGGCCAGTTGGTTGATATCGCGGCGAATGGTCTGGGGGGTGACGGCGAAGGCTTGAGCCAGCTCGTCGATGCTGACGTAGCCGCGTTCGCGGGCGAGGTTGAGGATGTCGTGCTGGCGGGGAGCGAGATTCATGAGCGCTTCCTGTGAGGGTCACCCATTATAGGCTGTAGATGCGGAGGATTTCGGCCTGTTAATGTAGGGCATCTTTCGCAGCGTTTTCACATTCGAACATGACTCCAGCAATCGATCTGTTGAAGAAGGCCAAGGCCGAACACCGCGTGCACAGCTACCAGCACGATCCCAAGGCGCCATCTTACGGGCTGGAGGCGGCGGAGAAGCTCGGTCTGGCACCGGAGTGCGTGTTCAAGACCCTGCTCGCGGCGACCGAGAAAGGTGAACTGCTGGTGGCCGTGGTGCCGGTTGCTGGCAGTCTCGATCTCAAGGCGTTGGCCGCGGCGGCTGGCGCGAAGAAGGCCGACATGGCCGATCCGATGGCTGCGCAGCGCGCCACCGGTTATCTGGTCGGCGGTATCAGCCCGCTGGGGCAGAAGAAACGCCTGCGCACGTTCATTGACGAATCGGCGCGCCAGCACCCGACCATTCATGTCAGTGGCGGCCGGCGCGGACTGGAACTGGAGCTCTCGGCCGAGACCCTGGCGCAGCACACCCAGGGCCACTTCGCGGCTATCGGCAAGCCCTGAGTCGAACAGTATGTTTCAAGCAAAATGAGCCATTTTGCGGTCAACAGCAGCGAACGCTATCGATAACAACAAGGAATCTCCATGTCCCAATACCTGCTAGCCATCGACCAGGGCACCACCAGTTCTCGCGCCATCATCTTCAGTGCCCAGGGACTGCCGGTGGCGCGTGCCCAGCAGGAGTTCAAGCAGTATTTCCCGCAGGATGGCTGGGTCGAACACGATGGTCAGGAAATCTGGCTGTCCACGCTCAAGGTGTGCCGTGATGCCATTGCCAGCAGCGGCCTGCAGCCTGAGGCGATCGCGGCCATCGGCATCACCAACCAGCGCGAAACCACTTTGGTCTGGGACGCCGTCAGCGGTACGCCCATCCATCCGGCCATCGTCTGGCAGGATCGCCGCACCGCCGATTATTGCGCCGGGCTCAAGGGTGACGGTCATGAGGCAATGGTTTCGGCCAAGACGGGCCTGCTGATCGACCCGTATTTCTCCGCCACCAAGCTGCGCTGGATTCTGCACAACGTGCCGGGCGCCCGTGAGCGTGCCGAGCGCGGCGAGCTGCGCTTCGGCACCGTCGACAGCTTCCTGCTGTGGCGCCTGACCGATGGCAAGGTACATCGCACCGATGCCAGTAACGCTTCGCGCACGCTGATGTTCAACATCCACACCCAGCAGTGGGACGAAGAGCTGCTCAAGCTGTTCGATATCCCTGCCAGCCTGTTGCCGGAAGTGCTCGATTGCGCGGCCGAGTTCGGTCACACCGACAGCGAGCTGCTCGGCGCCAGTATCCCGGTGCTGGGCATGGCCGGTGACCAGCAGGCGGCACTGATCGGCCAGGCCTGCTTCGAACCTGGGATGGTCAAAAGTACCTACGGCACCGGCTGCTTCATGATCCAGAACACCGGTGACCAGCCGGTGAGCTCGAAGAATCGCCTGCTGACCACGGTCGGTTACCGTCTCGATGGCAAGGTCACCTACGCCGTGGAGGGCAGCATCTTCGTGGCGGGCGCGGCGGTGCAGTGGCTGCGCGACGGCATCAAGCTGATCAGTCATGCGCGTGAAAGCGAGGCGTTGGCCGAAGCCACCGGCGAGGCCTGCGGCGTGTACCTGGTGCCGGCCTTCACCGGACTTGGTGCGCCGTACTGGGATCCCAAGGCGCGGGGCGCCATCTTCGGCCTGACCCGCGACACCGGGATCAAGGAGATCGTCACCGCCGGCCTGCAGTCGGTGTGCTACCAGACCCGCGACCTGCTCGAAGCCATGCGCCAGGACGGCGCGGCGGCGCCCAGCGCCTTGCGCGTGGACGGCGGCATGGTGGAGAACAACTGGGTCATGCAGTTTCTCGCCGACATCCTCGGCGTCAGTGTCGAGCGCCCCGAGGTCACCGAGACCACCGCGCTTGGCGTGGCCTATCTCGCGGGTTTGCAGCTCGGCCTGTACCAAGACCTCAATGCCATTGCCAGCCATTGGCATCGTCAGCAGCGCTTCGAGCCGCGAATGAACGAAGAGCACCGCGAGCGGCTCTATGCCGGTTGGTTGGATGCGGTGAAACGGGTGCGCAGCGAAGCGTGACAAGGCTCGTCCCGGTGCGCTCCCTGCTGAGCAGAGTGGGCGTCGGCATGCTGCTGTCACTGCTGCTTTTTTGCAGTGGGCTGGCGCGGGCGGAGAAGCTGGTGATTGCCGGCGATCTCTGGTGCCCGATCAACTGTGCCGCGGATGTGGAGAAACGTGGCCTCTTCGTCGAGTTGGCCGAGCAGATCTTTGCCGAGTCCGGTATCGAGGCGGAGTATCGCGTCATCAACTGGGCGCGCGCGGTGCACGATACCCGGCGCGGTAAGCTGGGTGCGCTGATCGGCGCCGGTGTGCAGGATGCGCCGGATTTCATCTTCACGCCCAGCGCCCCCGGTATTTCGCGCATGTGCTTCTACGCCCTGCGCGGTGGAACCTGGCGCTACAAGGGTTTGGAGTCGTTGCAGGCCGTGCGTCTCGGCGCGATCAACGGCTACAGCTACGGCGCCGAACTCGATCTGTATCTGCGTAACCACCATGACCTGGATCACGTACAACTGATGACCGGCGACCGCGCGCTGATCAGCAACCTGCGCAAGCTGCGTCATGGTCGTATCGATGTGCTGGTGGAAAATGCCTGGGTGATGCAGGCGCTGCTCAGCCAGCGCTACCTGCATGGTGAGGTGGCGGAAGTGGGTTGCCGTCAGCCGGATATTCCCATCTACCTGGCATTCGCCCCAGGGCTGCCCGAGAGCGCGCGTTATGCGCAATTGTTCGAACAGGGACTGCAGCGTTTCCGTGAGGACGGGCGCATGGAGCAACTGTTACGGCGCTACGGCATTCGCTGACGCCTACTGTTCGGGAAAAATACAGCTCGGCTGTACGGGGTTCGCTACCGGCAAACTGGGCATGCTCTGAATTCTCAGAACCGGCCAGGAAAGCCCCATGTCTCTCGAATTTCATCAGATCGACGCCTTCACCAATCAGCCCTTCGCCGGTAATCCGGCCATCGTCTATCGCCTTGAACATTGGCTCGATGAGGCGCTGATGCAGCGTATCGCCGCCGAGCACAATCTGGCCGAGACGGCGTTCGTGGTGAGGGAGGGCAGCGCCTGGCATATCCGCTGGTTCACGCCGGTCAGCGAAGTGCCGCTGTGCGGGCATGCCACCCTGGCTGCTGCCAAGGTGCTGTTCGACATCTATCAGGAACCGGCCGACGTGCTGGAATTTACCTGCCTGTCCGGAGCGCTGCAGGTCACCCGGCAGGGCGAGCGCCTGGAGCTGGATTTCCCGGTGCGCCGCGCGGCCGTGGTGGCGCAGGCGCTACGCGAGCAAGCTGAGAGTGCCCTGGAGCGCCAGGTGGAACAAGTGCTGGCGCTGGGCAACGCCGATGGCGGCGTGCAGGAGCTGATGGTCGTCTTGGGATCCGAAGCCGAGCTTCGCGAGCTGAAACCGAACCTGCCAGCGCTGGCCACCTTGCCTGGCCTGGGTGTACTGGTCACGGCCGCCGGGCAACAGCACGACTTCGTCTCGCGTTACTTCGCGCCGAGTATCGGCATCGATGAAGACCCGGTGACCGGCTCGACCCATTGCATCCTGATGCCCTATTGGGTCGAGCGTCTGGGCCGCAACACGCTCAGCGCCTTCCAGTGCTCGGCACGTGGCGGTGAGCTGCTCTGTCGTCTGGAAGGTGAGCGGGTGAAGATCGCTGGCCATGCGCGGCATATCGCCAGCGGCCAGCTGATGCTCTGATCAGCTGCTGCTGACCCGGCGTACGCCGCCGGAGTCGCTCAGTTGCACTTGAGCGGCGACGCTGCCGAGGGCCGGGAAGGCCACCAGGTGGTCGGCGGCGATGCGGATACCCACCTCGTCGCCCGGCTGGTGGTCGGCATGGCTGGGGAAGATCGACTCCAGCTGGCTGCCGGTCGGCAGTTGCAGGCGGTAGAGGGTGGCCGCGCCAAGGAAAGTCTTGCCGACGATACGCGCCTTCAGCCCACTGTTTTCGTCCGGGACGATATCGTCCGGGCGCAGCAGCACATCCACCGCGCTGCCTTGTGCCCAGGTATAGGCACGGTTACCGCGGATCACGCCGAGTTCGGTTTGCACCGTTTCCGGGCTGAGCAACTGGCCGCGAATGAAGTAACCCTGGCCGATGAAGCTGGCGACGAAAGGGGTCAGCGGCTCGTGGTAGAGGTTGAACGGCGTGTCCCATTGCTCCAGGCGACCATCCTTGAACACGCCAACATGATCGCTGACGGCGAAGGCTTCTTCCTGATCGTGGGTGACCAGAATGGCGCTGGTGCCGCGTGCCTTGAGGATCTCGCGCACCTCATGGCTGAGGCGCCGACGCAGTTCGCCATCGAGGTTGGAGAAGGGTTCGTCCAGCAGCAACAGCTTGGGTTCCGGTGCCAGTGCACGTGCCAGGGCGACACGCTGCTGCTGGCCGCCAGACAGCTCGTGCGGATAACGCTTGGCCAGATGGCCGAGCTTGACCAACGCCAGCAGTTCCTGAGTCACGCGCTCGGCGTTGGGTTGCTTGCGAATGCCGAAGGCGACGTTCTCCGCCACGCTCAGGTGGGGGAACAGGGCGTAGTCCTGAAACACCATGCCGATGTGGCGCTTCTCCGGTGCCAGGGTGAAACCGGCGCGTGAGATCACCTCGCCGGCCAGCTCGATCTCACCTTCGAGTACCGGCTCGAAACCGGCAATGGCACGCAGCGTGGTGGTCTTGCCGCAGCCGGACGGGCCGAGCAGGCAGCCAATATCGCCGGCGTTGAGGTGCAGGTCGAGATCCTGCACCACCTTGTGTGCGTGGTAGCCGCAGTTCAGCCCGCGTAGCTGCAGCAGGGGCTGGCTCATGCGTGGTGGTACGCCGGCTCGACCAGCAGTTCCAGCAGCGCTTTCTGTGCGTGCAGGCGGTTCTCGGCTTGATCCCAGGCCACTGAACGCGGGTCGTCGAGCAGGTCGAAGCTGATTTCTTCGCCACGGTGCGCCGGCAGGCAGTGCATGAACAGCACGTCTTCAGCTGCCGCATCGAGCAGCTCACGGGTGACCTGGTAGGGGCGGAACAACGCCATGCGTTGCTCGGCTTCGTCTTCCTGGCCCATGGAGGCCCACACGTCAGTACTGACCAGGTGGGCGCCGGCGACCGCTTCACGCGGATCGCGCACGACCTGCACACGCTCGCCAGCCTGGGCCAGGAAGCGTGCGTCCGGCTCGTAGCCAGCAGGGCAGGCGACCCTCAGCTGGAAATCGAACTGGATCGCCGCTTCGATATAGGAGTTGCACATATTGTTGCCGTCGCCGATCCAGGCCACTGTCTTGCCGGCGATGCTGCCGCGGTGTTCGAGGAAGGTCTGCATGTCGGCCAGCAACTGGCAGGGGTGCAGGTCATCGGACAGGCCGTTGATGACGGGAACCCTGGATTTGGCCGCGAACTCGGTGAGGTTGCTATGGGCGAAGGTACGGATCATCACCGCATCGAGCATGCTCGACATGACGATGGCGGCGTCACCGATCGGCTCGCCACGGCCCAGTTGGGTGTCGCGTGGCGAAAGGAAGATGGCCTGGCCGCCGAGCTGGATCATGCCGGCTTCGAAGGACAGACGGGTGCGGGTCGAGGCCTTCTCGAAGATCATGCCCAGCACGCGATTCTTCAGTGGCTCGAAGAGCACGCCACGATTGCGCAGATTCTTCAGCTCGATGCCTCGGCGGATCAGCCCCACCAGTTCGTCCGGTGTGTAATCCATCATCGAGAGAAAGTGTCTGACGCTCATCGTTAACTACCTTTATCACAACAGCTCGCAAGCCCATGGCCGGCGATCAAAACCGACAAAAACAGCAGAACTTGCGGCAGGAGGCCGCAGGGTGCGACGAAACAGGGGAAGGCGCGATCTTATAAGGAAATGTCGCCGTATGCCAACGAGAGGCAGGAACGGCGCGGGTTTCAAGCCGTGAGCGTTTTTGCTCGTACCATTTCAGTACCGCTAACCGGTTAGTCCAGCTTCTGCAATTCAGCCCAATCTGATGTTGAATTGAGCCACTTTGCGTAAGTGGAAAGGAGCATTTGTACACTGTGCCCCAGCTGGTTGGCAATGAACGCGGGGTTCATTCCAGCCATCAAGCACATGGTTGCGTAGGTGTGCCGGGTGTCGTACTGGCGTCGCTGGCGAATGCCAAGTGCCGCCATGGCCTGGCGGAAATAGTCCTTGGTCGTGGAGTCTGAGCGGATCCAGTCCACGTCTTTATCCACCATCAAAGCAGGTGCGAACACGTAGCGGCTACGGCCCTCGGTGATCACCAGCGCCTCGTCCAGGGCATGCAGTGCCCTGTCATTCAGCAGCACGTAGCGGTCGCGCTTCGTCTTGACCCTGTCCTTTATCTCCCCTTTCACCACCCCCCTGCAGACGTGCGCTGTGCGACCCTCGCGGTTTACCTCATCCTTCATGAGCGCAGCCTGTTCACCAGGCCGCATGCCGGAGAAGAAGGCGAACTCGAACCAGCAGGCGTAGATCCGCGTCAGCCCGGTCAGATTCTCGTAAAGCCATGCAATGATTTGCTCGGCTTCTTCACGGGTGAACGGGTCGACCACCTTCTTTGCCACCCTTGGCCGTGCGATTGAGGCCATAGGGTTACGGCTTATCAGCCCATCCTGCACCGCTGATTCCATGATGCTCGACATCTTGTCGCAGGCGTTTCGGCGCACGCCGGCCGATGTCCATGCAGTAGTCGAAACCACACGTCGGCAATCAACCGACCCGATCTGATCGAGCCGCCAGGTAGCGAAGTTCGGCATCCAGTAGCGGTTCAGTGTGCTCTTGTAGTTGTCGCGCGTGGTTTGCACGATCTCCCTGCTATCAAGCCAGATCTGGGCATACTCACCGAAGGTGGGGATGCGGTTCTGCAGGGTGTAGCTGGAGGAAGGGAAGAGCTCGGCGTACTTCTCTTCGGTCATGACGCCGAGCTTGATCAGTTGCTTTACGTCAGCACGAAGACGGGCTGCTTGTGCGATCCCGGCCGGCGTAGGCTGGATGGGGAGGGTTTCACAGCGCCGAGGTGGCGTGGCGCCTTTCCATGTGAAGCGGATGCGGACTGACTTTCCGACGATTTCGACTCCGCCGGGCATTCCCACAGGCTTTCTATCCATGCGTTGTATCTCTGTTTGCTGTACATGATGCGGCCATCGATCACGCACCAGACGCCGCGCGGGATGATCCCGCGCTCACGCTTGCGCTCCAGGGCTTTCTTGGTTGTGCCGATCAGGGCGGCCATGGCCGCCTCATGGATCTTGTCGAACTCCTCGAGCGGCACGACCGGCATTGGCTTGGCCATGGTTGCACCCCCTTCAGGCCTGACGTTGGCAGGCGTTCTTGGCCCGCGCTTCGTTGGCTGAAAGCCACTCGATGAACGCGCGGGCACTGGGCAGGGTATCGAGAGTGCGGAAGATCGGGATGCGCAAGGCGTCGGCACGGGCCATCTCGCCCTTGGTGCCGGCGCTGTTCTCCCAGCCTGGCACCAGCACCACGGCGTCGCAGCGCTCCATCATTTCCATGGTGCCGCGCAGCCAGAATTCGTCGCCGAGGTCAGGCAGGTCGAGCTCCATGTGCGCAGTGTTGGCGTGCGGGATGACAGGGAACCAGCCCCGCTCAGCGGCGCTGATACCGACCAGGCGCGCCGCCTCGATATTGCTGGCAATAGCTTCCCGTGTGGTCGCCCGGTACGGGCCGGCCACGTAGATCAATGGCTGCATGATTTAGTCCTCGGCGGTGTAGTAGCTGACCGGGCCGTCTTCGCCCTGGTCGGAGTCGTTGGCGATGGTGATGAGCTGGCGGGCGATGGCTCGCAGCTGGGCTGAGGTGAAGTAGCCGCTGATGGTGGTGATGGGCGTCACGCTGGTGATGGAGACCATCGGCATCGGCCTCTGCCGCTGGCTATGCACGGCGTTCAGGGTTCGCTGCATGGCGGCGGCTCCTTCGGTGGGTTGCAGCGCATGCACTGGCATTCGGTGATGCGCCGGAGGGTGGTGCGGCAGAAGGGGATCGTCGTCATACCGCCCTCCATTCGTTGGCGGCCTGCCAATACACCTCCAGGGCAGCTTTGATCCCCGACCAATCACGCATCGCGTGTAGCTCGCGCAGGCGCCTGGCTGCTTGATTTACCTTGCCGCGCAGCTTGGCGCGTAGGGCTGGGCGATTCATGATCCATCCCCTTGTGGCTTCACCGACTGATTCCGGCGCTCAGCAATTCCGAGCAGAAGGCGTAGGCTTTCAACGCCAAGGAATCGTTCCTCACTGGCGAGTTCCGCTAGGTCAGAGTGCAGAGCGCCGAACTCGATCCCTTCGTCATCGTTGAGGGCATTCATCTGGCGCAACTGCTTGTCGAGCCATTCGCGAGCCTCGGAGCACGGCAGGCATGTTTTGTAGGAGAAGCCCTGGCCGTCCTGCGCACCGCTGTCGCGGTCGTATTTGGTTCCCTTGGCGATCACGCCCTGGCATTCGCAGCAGGTGTGTTCCTTGGCTGCCACCAGTGTTACCACTACGTTAAAGTCACTCATTGCTGTTCTCCTGTGCGCGCATGTAGTCCGCCATATCTCCCATCTGCGCGACGATGGCAGTCTCTTGGGTTGCGTGCGCAGCAATGATTTCGGCCTTACGTTTAAGGCACCGCCTGCAGTCAACCAGGCCCCAGTTATTCGTCGAATCGCCGCCGAATCCGAGCAGCGCTCCACATTCGGCAACCTCAGCTTCATCGTCCGCATACGGGTAGAAATGCATGGTCATCACTCGCCACCCCGCTGCTCATGTTGATTAGCAAGCATGGCGAGCATCCGGCGTTCGGCCTGAATCCGCGTGTCGTGGTCTCGGCTTACAAGATCAGCCAGCAGCTCGCGAGGCACCCGCACCTCCCCGGAATCGCGGGCGGCGTATAGGGTTCGGCATTCATAGCTGCCGTCCTGCTGGCAGAACTCATACGATTCTGCGCCGACCTCTTCCCAGCAAACGCTTCCCTTGGTGCGAACCATGAGGACTGGCTTGCCATCACCCGTCAGGTGATCTGTGCGGCCTGGGCAGTTCGTGCATTGCTTGTTCATTGGTCACCTCATGGGTGTGGGATACTTGTCGCCTGCCGTCCCGGCCGCCGCATCGGGCAGGGAGGATCGGCCGGGGTGGTTTTCTGGAATGAATCGAGGGTTGGGTTATGCAGTGCTACGTGTGCAGGGGTGAGGCAGAGCGGCTCTCCAGTGGTTTCGATGGAGAGCGGATCAACTGCCCTGATTGCGGGCCTTATGCGATCAGTGGATCGGCGTTGGCCGAGATGACTGCTGGTGGCCACACGATCAACACCGAAGCGACCCGCGCCTGGCTGGCGGATCAGCGTGAGCGCGTGGAGCCGGTGCCGATGATCAATACCCAGACGCGGATCTTGGGTTGATCAATCATTGATCGAGGTAGGCGGCTATGAACTGCGTTGCCGCTTCAGCATTGATGGCGTTTCCGTAGGCGCGCAGGCGTCCACTTCGTTCGGTATCGCCATCAGCCAGCGGCTTAATGCCGGGTTCAAGTAAACGCCAGGAACCGTCGGCGCCCTCCATAGGGATCGCTCTAGCCCATGGAGACAGGCTGCATCGGTCAGCGTCACCCCGCCATGATGCCGACTTCCTTCCTTTCGACTGCTTGTCGAGTTTCGGCTTCCTATGGCGTCCTGTGCGGTTGGAGTTGGCCACGATCCACAGCCGCTGTCGCAGGTGCGGAGCGCCGACCCCCGCAGAGCAAATATCGAACGCTGCGCAGGCGTAACCCGCACCCTCCATGTCAGCTTGAACAAGGTCGAGCCACGCGAGGCCAGCCTTGCTCGCAACCTGTTCGCCAAAGATGACGTCAGGCTTTCGCTCGCTAATGAGGTGGTGCCACGCCGGCCAAAGGTGCCGCTCATCAGCAAACCCAAGTTGTGAGCCTCCCTCGCTGAAAGGTTGGCACGGACAGGAACCCGTCCAAACAGGTCGATCATCGGGCCAGCCGGCGCGGCGAAGTGCAAGCGACCAGACGCCGATGCCGGCGAAGAAGTGGCACTGGGTATAGGGCTTGAGGTCATCGGGATGAACATCCTGTATTGAGCGTTCGTCGACATCGCCTGGAGCGATGTGACCCCCGGCGATCAGGTTGCGCAGCCACTGGGCGGCGAATGGATCAATCTCGTTGTAGTAGGCGGCCACGGCGGCTCCTCGTGTAGCTGCTCTATTCACTCAACCCAGCAGTGAGGCCAGATGCCCAGGGCGTATTCCAGCGCTTCGTCGTGATCGCAGCGGCTGCCTACCATGGGGAAGCGCTTGCCGCATGGCAGGCATACGAACCAGCAGGCTTTGGTCATGAGTCGTCCTCGGTCACCGAAGCGAAGCCGCCATCGAGGTCGCGCAGGTCGGTGATGGAGATGGTGGTTTCACCGTCCGTCACGGCCCAGGTGGTGAGTTCAAGGTTTCGGAAGGTGCCGCAGAAGTGGCGGTATGCACCGAGTGCTGCTCGGCGGAATGACTTGGCGGCGACCGGGCCGATCACCAGCGCCTTACCCCCCCCCACAAGCTGGAGGTTGTAGACCGAAAGGTCTTCGATGCGCTTGACCGCTGCGCGCACTGTGCTGGGCGAGAGCGAGAAGTCTGCGGCGACTTCAGCCACCGTTTTGCCGCTGGTGGCTTGGAATATTTCCATGTCGCGCGCCGGGTTGCGAAGGCCGGCATAGAGGGTGGTTTGCATAGCTTTCTCCGGTGCGAGTTGGTGCCTCGCCAGTAGCGTGATTGATGGGAATGGGGTATCAGTGCGATGACGGCATGGAGCCGGTTAAAGGAGAGTTGCGATATGAGTCAGCAAGCGCAGATCGATGCTCTGGAGCATCTGCTTATGGCTGTTCTGAGAACGAACGTCATGACGCTAAATGTTGGAAAGGTATTTGAAGAAGCCGAGTCTTCGATCATGAGTAGCGATGGCCCGCCAAGTGCGGAGCAGAAGACGAAGGCCACGGAATACCTTGCACACCTGAAGAGCCCGTTCGTTCCAAAAAAACGCTAAGACCAAGGCGCTACTGGTCTTTCTGATCGAGCCGCGCAGCTTTGCGCTGGCCTTCGCGGTAGAGTTGCTGCGCCACGTTTTCGGATGGCGTGAAATCGTGGCGCGGAACTTCAAGCAGGCGGCGGGCGCCTTCAGGGCCGAGGGCGTGGGCGTTGATGATCAGGGTTTGCAGACATTCGACCATCTGACTGAAGCCGCCCCAGGCCACGAGGTCGCGCAGCATTGCGAGGATGCCCGGCCCACGCGGTGGCGAAGCTCGACCTCTCCAGCCTCTAATCGGCGCCGGGTGGTTGCGTCGTCACGATCCTTTTGGGTCTTGGCCACTATCACCTCCCAGCGTGATGCCATGCTTTTTGCACAGGTTGTAGACCTGCAGGTACTTGAGGCTGGTGGCTTCCGCCAGTTCGCGCATGGTGCCCACCAGCGGGGCGGCTGCGCGTACTCGGTCGGCATGGCTTGGCCGCCCGGCTTCCGCGAATGTCAGGCCGTAGTCGTCACGCAGCTTGGTGAGTACGCTGCGGCTGACGTTCATCAGCCTGGCCACTTCCGCCATGTGAAGGTGTGACAGCTTCCTTGCCTGCGCGACCAGTTCCGGCGTCCGTCGTTCCGATTCGGGCTGCCGGATGTGCTTGTGCGGCTTGAGCTTTTCGCGCTCCTGCTGCCTTGCGTACCGGCGTGGGTGCTTTAGCGGGTCGAGGGCGGCCGCACAGCCCAAGGCGGCCTGTTGCTCGGCGTGCGAGCGGAAGTGAGGCGTTGGGGTCATGGCTGCGCCCTCAGTGATGCAGTTGCAGGCCGAGCTCAAGGCGTGTGGCCAGTTCGGCTGCCTCGTGCTGGCTTGGACGCCAGGCCAGCAGGCGCCCGCTATCGGCGTCGAGCACCTGCCAGTCGCTACCGCAGGCGTACAGCTGGGTGGCGCGCGGTGCTGGCTGGCGTGTACGGGCTTCAGCAGCCATGCGGGCATGGCCGGTCTGGCGCAGCGCGTCGAGCAGTTCGGCGATTAATTCGCGGGCTTTGGTGAAGGCGTTCATGTGTCACCTCGCTTGCGGTAGGTCTGGGTAAGGGCTGCGTTTACGGTGTGGCCGCGGCGCAGCAGCAGGCGCGCGAGCTGCGCGCGGTCGTGGCGGCTGGAGGTGGCCTGCCCGAGCAGGCCGAAGTAGCTGTTGGCAGTTGCCAGCAGCTCGTCGTCAGGTGCGGCGGCGATGCGCCGCTGCGCTTCGGCAACGGTCTTGCGGCGCGTGGTGCGGCGCCAGGGCTTGATCACCTGGCCTACGAAGTCGACGCCGCGCGCGACGGGCTGCAGGATGGTTTTCGTTGGGTTGAGACGCGCGCCTAGCGTCGGCAGGAAGGCCTCTATCTCTGCGAGCCAAGCGTTGAGCTGTTGCGGTGATTCGTGCAGCAGTACGAAGTCGTCCACGTACCTGATGTAGTGCCGCGCCTTGAGCTCGTGCTTTGCGAACTGATCCAGGGCGTTCAAGTAGACGTTGGCGAAGAACTGGCTAGACAGGTTGCCGATGGGTAGCCCGAGGTGTGCTGGCTGAGCAGTCAGGCGCTTGTGCTGTGGAACCCGGTTCAGCAGGTGAATCGGGCAGCGCATGCTGACGTTCTCGCGCGGGTCGTGCCACAGGATTTGCAGCGCCAGGCGTCGCCACCAGGGCTCGTCGATCAGTCGCCGTAGCTGGCGATCCAGCACGCGCTTGTCGATGGCGACGAAGAAGTTGGCCAGGTCTGCCTTCAGGTAGTGGCAGGGGCGCGCCCAGTTCTGCGTCGCACTGCGCACCTTGGCCTCCAGCCGCTTGGCAGCGTAGAGGGTGCCGCGCCCTGGGATGCAGGCGCAGCTGTCGGCGATGAATGTCGACTCGATGCCGGCGCCGATCTGGTTGTACAGCAGGTGGTGCACGATGCGGTCACGGAAGTCAGCGGCCCACACTTCGCGCGCCTTTGGCCGGGTGACCACAAAGCATATCGAGCGGCCTGGCTGGTAGGTGCCGGCCAGCAGCTCGTCGTGCAGGTCGAGCAGGTTGGTTTCCATGGCCTGTTCGAACTGCCGCGCGCTGTTGGTGTTGCGCTTGTTGCGGCGGCAGTCGTAGTAGGCCTGCACCAACTGCTCGAAGGTGAAGGGTGCAACCGTTGGATCTGCGGACGAGCGGGGCGAAGCGCTCGAAGTTCTTGTCGTTGTATGTCTGCCAGCCAACCTCGAAGACCATGATGTAGGCGCTGTAGGCGGAACACTGCGACCTGCCGTGCTATCTACGTCGCCAGGGCGATTGCTCACCCAGGAAACTGCGCGAGACCAGCCCGAACGCTTTAGATCGGCGGTATCTCTGCTGCGCTTGGCGGTGGCCGGATGGCCAGCGGCACGACCAGATTCAGCGCGCAGGCATGAGGGCCGTAACCCTCATGCAACGGGCGCGGTTGCGGTGATGCTCTTTTTCCAGGCGTTGGCCTGGCGGCCGATGCTGGCGGTTGCCTGCATGGTCTTGGCGTGCTGCCCCTTGGCGATCACGCCCTGGTTGGTGAGGGCGCGCAGCAGGTAGTTGATCATCCAGATGCTTTCGAGCAACTGGTTGAGGTGGGGCAGCTTGTCGCGCGCCATGTTGGCGCGGCCGATAAGCACCATGACCTGCAGGCACTCATCGCGAAGTTTGGCGCCGACCACTTGCTTGAGGTCGCGCGGGATGTTGCGCACGAGATTCAGGATGATGCCGAGCAGTTCTTCGGCGACCTTGTGAATCTGCAGCTCCGTGTGCATGGCCATCCTGGCCTCCTTGTGGTGGTGTGCAGGCGGCCGGCGCTGCCCGGCATGCTTCTGGTCTGGCTGGCTGCTCCAGCCCCGGAATCACCTGCGGTGAAAGAATCAATGAATCAGTGGATTACTGAATTAGAACGCCGCGGACGAGCGGGGCGACGCGCTCGCCGTCCTTGTCGTAGTAGTACTGCCAGCCACCCTCGAAGTCCAAGCCGTAGGCGACGTTGGCGGAACACTGCGTGCTCAACCAGCAATAGCGATCCTCGCGCAGTGTGACCAGACCCTCGGTCTTTGCTGCCATCAGCAGGTGCGCTTCCAGGCACGCCGGGATGTGGCCACCCAGCTCCAGCGCCTGCTTGGCGATTTCGCTGCCGGCTTCGGCCATGGCGCGGGTGTTCTTCTCGCCGTCGGTGTAGCTGGTGGCGCCTTCGATGTCCTGGCCGTACTCGCCGTAGGTGCCCTGCACCTCGCCTGGCAGCAGGATCAGCGCGCGCTGTTCGTTGCCGATGAAGTAGCGGGCGACGAAGATGCCGTCGTCCAGCGGCTTGCCGCGCTCGGGAAGATCCGTCACGAGGATAGTGCGTTGTGCTTGGTTCATTGGGTTGCTCCGGGGTCGATTTGAAGGCGTAAAAAAGCCCCGGTGTGAGCGGGGCAATACCGTGATGACAAGCGATGCAGAGCATCCCAATGCCGCCTCTGCGAAGCGGCATCAGCGATGCAATGAAGGAGTGGATTAGCGAATGATGGGAATCCTGCGGACGAGTGGGGCGAAGCGCTCGTTGAGCTTGCCGTCGCCGCTCTGCCAGCCATCCTCGAAGCCCATGCTGTAGGCGTTGTGGGCGGAATACTGCGTGCTCGTCCAATAGCGGACGTCCTCGCGCACCGTCACCAGGCCGGCATCCTTGGCGCACTTGAGCAGGTGACACTCAGCCACCGATGGGATGTAGGCGCCGGCCTCGATGGCCTTTTTCGCCAGCTTGCTGCCGGCTTCAGCCATGGCCTGGGTGTTCGCCAGGCCATCACCGTGAGTCGTTGTCACGTCCTGCTCACGCTTACCCCAGGCGCCCTCGATGTCCGCCTCGGCGCCAAGGTAGGTCAGGGCGAACTCTTTGCCGCCGATCCAATGGCGGGCGAAGACCACATGCCCGTCGACGCGGTCGCCGATTTCGAGCGTGGTTTCGGCTGCGATGGTTTCGACTACTCCGGCGAACTGGATCGGCTGTGCCTTCGCGATTTCAGGGCACAGCGACTGCAGCACTTGCAGGGCAAGCGAGGGGCTGGTGGTATGAAGCGACGATTCGCCGACGCTGAGCGAGATTTCCTGGGTCATGGTGGGTGCTCCGGGTGGTGGACTGGTTACGCCGTCAGCTCGACTTCATCGACCTTGCGAACGACGCGGGACTGGCTGTAGCTGCGCGGCACGTTGGGGCGCCGCAGGACTGGGGATTGGTGGCCGTGGCCAACGCCGAGCATCAGCACCAGGGCGAGCGGGGCGAGGATGCCGCGCTTCATGGCCTCGACGACCAGGGCGCGAACGCTGCGCTGCATGCCGAGCTTGAAGCGAGCGTCATCCAGGCGCTGCTGCACGCTGCGTGGGCTGATGCCCAGCTCACGAGCGGCTTCCTTTGTGGTGCGGTCATTGGCTGACAGGGCGAGTACTTCCGCCTGCTTTGGGGTGATGCCCTGCAGGCTCACCCGCCAGCCGGCGAACTCGATGGTTGGGTGCATGGTTGGTCTTCCTTGGTGGTCGAGTTAAAACGCTTCGCACGACTCAGAGCACCCATCATGCTCGGCAAAGCGTGGCGCCCGCCTCTCGTCAGGGAGCGCCACTTGCGCTAGAGCAATCAGGTCTTTGGTGCTTCTGTTCTCGCGAAAGAACACCCTGGCCTCTCCTGTCTGTCCGGCTCCGTGATGGCCGTAAAGACGCTCCATCTCTGCGGGGAATTCGTACCATTCAGGGTGATCGCTGAGATTCAACAGGTGCTTGTTCAGAGACTTCTTCCAACACCAGACGCAGTTCCCGTATCTCTCTGGAAACTCAATCTGGCCGGATCCGTCCAGGGGCCTGTCGAGGTCGAAAGGCTGGTCTTCCCACCAGGCAATAACGTCCTGTTTATCGCTTTCCCAGGTGGAGGCAAGTGGATAGATCCGGCCAGGTGTGCGCCGCAAGCGCTTCGGCTCGTCTGCACGGATGCCGAGCGCTAGGGAATAGTTGACTCCCAGCTTGCTCTCTCCACCCCAGCCCAAAATGTCTCGGATATAGGCAAATGACGGGCGAGTCTTCAGGTCACGCGTACAGAACGGGAAGGCCTTGTTTGGCAGGCCAAGCTTTTCGATGATCTGGCGGAACGGGGTTCCGTCCCTGCTTGCCGTTTCGAAGGAAACGATCTTCGCTTTCACTCCTTGACCGTGCCTGGCATTGACTTGCGCCTCAATCCATACAATCTCGATTCCCCAGGCCTCCTCGCAGTCGCGGACGAAGGCCAGAGTCCGAGGGTGCTCCCAGCCCGTATTGCAGAAAATAAAAACAATCTCGTACTGATCGCTCCAGTACAGCTGAATCATGCGAGCCATATACATTGATGATCGGCCACCGCTGACGCTGACGATAAGTTTCGGCTTCGTTTTCATGCGTTCCTCCGGATTCATCCCGCTGCACCCGGTAGCCCAGGTGCAGCAGTGATTCGTCGGTCTTGCTCGCTACACCTCTCGGGTCATTCGCGCGGTTCGGTCAGCACCTCGTCAGGCTCGGCCCCTCTGCGGCCTACCCCTGAACGCCGGTCGCCGTTCGGCGTAGCGGTTGTTACTCACATGACTTTCTGTCGCCCCACATGTGATGGCCGGGGCTGCCTCGCCGGTTGCCCGGCTAGCTGTTCATGGCGCTGGTTGTTAAAGAGCGGTGGCCTTGCGGCCTGGCCGTCGTTTCCGGCGGCGTTGGAGTGAATATATCCACGAGATATATATCCGTCAAATCCAATGGATATATTTCGTTTTGCGCGCAAACAATCAGCGTTCTGCTTGAGGGGGATTCAGGGTAGTATTACTGTATATGCATACAGCAAAAGGAGAGGCGCGCTACCATGACGAAAACCGCAAAGCAGCCCGAGCCACTGAACGCCATTGACCGCCTGGGGCTGCGCGTTACCACGATGATTCAGCACCCCATCGCACAGCTAAATGGCGGCGTGGTGGTGCATCGGCTCGATACCGACCCGGACTACGCCTGGCAGGCGATCCTTGAATTGATCAAGGAAACGGACGGCATCGAGATGGAGGAAGGGGAGGGATTGATCACATTGAAATGGGATCTGCCGAGCGATGACGACACGCGCCTCGAGGCCGGCGAGATCGAGGCTTTGGAAGATGCTGCACCGTTCTGAACTGCCGCACGGCGAAACCGTTGTCGTGCTCGGCGCCTTGCGCGCCGATGGCCAGGCTATACCGCTTTGCTCCAGCCTGGTGCCGGCCGGCTTTCCGTCGCCAGCACAGGATCACCTAGAACAACAGATATCCCTGGACGAGCTACTGAACATCCGCGCACCACAGACGTACCTGGCCCAGGCCTGCGGCGACAGCATGACGGGGATTGGCCTGTACGACCGCGACCTGATGGTGGTGGACAGGTCGTTGGATGCAGTGAGCCGAGACATCGTCATCGCCCTGGTCAACGGTGACGTATGCGTGAAGCGCTACTGCCGGGAAAACGGGAGCGTGATTCTGCGCCCGGAAAACGCCGCATTCCCGCCGCGCTACATCATGGAGGGTGACGAGCTGCAGGTATGGGGCGTGGTTACCGGCTGGATCCGGCGGACGCGCCATGCATGAGCGCGCCTTCGCACTGATCGACTGCAATTCGTTCTATGCCAGTTGCGAGCGGGTATTCCGGCCTGACCTCGCGCGCACACCGATAGTGGTACTGAGCAATAACGATGGGTGCGTTATCGCCCGGAGCCGTGACGCCAAGCCGTTCGTGAAGATGGGCGAGCCTTACTTCCAGATCAAGGCCACGCTGAAGCGCCACGGCATCCTCGCTTTCAGTTCGAACTATGCCCTGTATGGCGACATGAGCGAGCGCGTGATGGCGGTTATCGAGGGGCTGGTGCCAGCAGTCGAGGTTTACTCAATCGACGAAGCGTTTGCCGACCTGACCGGCGTACCTGGCTCACTCGAACAGATTGGCCGGCACATCCGCGCGCAGGTGCTGAAGGTAACAGGCATCCCGACCGGGGTTGGCATTGCCACTACCAAGACCCTGGCCAAGCTGGCCAACCATTCCGCAAAAAGGTGGCAGCAGCAGACCGGCGGTGTCGTTGACCTCTGCGACCCAGACCGGCGCGACAAGGTGCTGCGGGTAACCCCGGTCGAGGATGTGTGGGGCATCGGCCGCCGGCTGACGGCGCACCTGCATGACATGCACATCAAGACCGCCCTCGACCTGGCCCAGGCGGATGCCTGGATGCTGCGTAAGCGCTTCAGTGTGGTGGTTGAAAAGACGGCCAGGGAGCTGCGCGGCGTCAGCTGTCTGGAGATGGAGGAGGCCGCACCACCGAAGCAGGAGATTTGTTGTTCACGCATGTTCGGCCACCGCCTGAAGGAGCTGCCGCCTATCCGCGAGGCGGTGGCAACGTATGCCGCCAGAGCCTGCGAGAAGCTGCGTGCACAGCAGTCGGTGTGCCGACGAGTGCGGGTGAGCATTCGCACCGGCATGCACAACCCTGACGAGCCTCGCTTTGCCCGCGGCGCCTTAGTTGAGCTGCCATTCCCCACTGACGACACGCGCGCGATTACCCAGGCCGCCGTCAGCGCCCTTGAGCAGGTGTATCGGGATGGCTACGCCTTCGCCAAGGCGGAAGTGTTGCTGATGGAGTTGTGCCAGCGCCAGGACGTGACGGGTGACCTGTTCGCCCCGGCGCAGGCGGCAGCCTCACAAGCGGTGATGGCGGTACTGGATTCGGTTAACGCCAGGTGGGGCAGGGGGACGATACGGCCCGGCGGCGTGCCGGCCGAGCCCGAATGGGGAATGCGCAGGGAGCTGAAGAGCCCGAGTTACACGACGGATTTGGATCAGATTTGGCAGGTGCCGTGCCGGTAGCTCTTGAGGTCTACAGTTTTTGCCCTCTCCAGACATACAGAACGCGCGCATGGATCGTCACGTCGCCCACGGGCACTACGCGATCCTTGTGCTTCTCGTTGTCGGAAATCATGTCAAAATTGTCGGCGTCTGCTTTCTGCAGACGCTTGATGTAGAGCATGCCGTCCCAGGTCAGCACGTACACACCGTCGCCGTTGAACTCGGTGACACCGCGGTCAACGATGACCGGATCCTTGTCGTCGATGGTGCCGGCCATGGACTGACCCCAACCGGTAATGATCGACAGGTTCGCGGTGGAGGTGTACTCCAGACCCAGCTTCTCCAACTGCAGGCCATTGACGACGACGTTGCGCACGAACTCGACATAGTCGCCTGGCACTTGGCCATGGCCCATCGAGCCGCGCACGTTGTATTGCGGGATCAGTACGTCGCCGTCCTTCATGCGCGCTGCTCGCGAGAAGTCTGCGGTGATCACGTTGCCGGATTTTTCCTCGGCCAGGCTTTCGGATACAGCATGCAGGAGCCGCTGCTGGGCGCTATCGGTCAAGGTCTTGCCGTGTTTGTTCAGCAGCTCCATGACCTTGTCCGCAGCGGTTGCCGTATAGGTCGCCGGAGTCTCTGAGGTCAGTCCAGATAACTGAGTTTTTGGGATGACCGAGGAAAGCGGGATCGCCAGTTCCTCGATTTCGTGAACAAGCCGAGGACTGAACGCTGCGACATTTATCCCGAGGAGCCTGGCCATTTTCGCGGCCAGTTCCTTGCTTATGGCGCGCCGGCCATTCAGGTGAGCATTCAGGTTCCCTTGGGTCATTCCAAGCTCCTGCGCCAGGCTCTCCTGGGTGAATGCCTTTCCTTTGGGTGCCCGCCGATTGAAAGCGGCGAGTTCGGCCTTGAGTGCTGCGCACTCTGCCTTCTCCCAGTCCTCTAGTTCGCGTCTGTCTTTGCTCATCTGTTGATCGTATTCCCATTGGACATAACTCCCAATATCCTTTGGGCTTGAACTGTATATCCCTTGGATATAGTCTTGCCCGTAGATAACCGCAGGAGTCCATGAGATGCGACGCATCCCCCTGAATGAATTTGCAAGCGAGAAAGGCCAAGTCCATGCGGCAGCCCTGCTAGGCATGTCGCAAGGCGCTCTCAGCAAGGCGCTTGGAGTTGGCCGCTCGGTGTTTGTCACCGATCACGGCGACGGAACATTCAGCGCCGAGGAGGTCAAGCCATTCCCCTCCCAGGCCCAGCCAAAGCTGGCGTCCTGACGATGACTCACATCCTACCTATCCGAGCCGGCGGTCGTAATCCGCGTGGTAGCGGTGTGCATCCATCCAGTGGTTCCGCGCATGCGCGGAATTACTCATCCGCGAATTGGTGCCCATTGGCTCCGCACTATCAATCAAGAGCCAAGGGAAGGGCTCGTAGGCCAGCGCGCTGAATTGCACGCACAAAAAAGCCACCGGGCAGGGTGGCTGATTCGTTAACGCTAGGAGACCTGATTATGCACACCCATCGAGCGCGCTGCAAACCCGCTGCGCCACGATTTACGCACGCTGAAAACGTGGCGCGCGAATGCCTGGCGGTGAGGTCATGAGCGTTCAGGCCATGACCTGGGCGCTGGCTCAGCGCCTGGTCACCGACCCATCAGCACGGCATGTGCTGCTGTGCCTCGCCAACTATGCGGACAAAGACGGCAAGGGCGCCTTCCCGTCCGCCAACAGCCTTTCCGATGACACCGGCCTGGCGGTGCGCACCGTTCGATACAAGCTGGAGCAGCTGCAGGAGACCGGCGTTATCCGCCTCGGCAATCAGGCGATTGCTGCTGCCTACATTGATCGCGGCGACCGTCGTCCGGTGGTTTACGACCTGGCGATGGAGCGGGGTGCAGCTGATGCACCCCGCCCTCCACGACGTGCAACACATGCACCCCGTAACGCTGAACGGGGTGCAAATGAAGACAGCACGGGGTGCAACTCACGACCGAACGGGGTGCAAATGACGACCGAACGGGGTGCACCAGTTGCACCCAATCCGTCATTAAACCATCAAGGATCCGTCAATGATCCGAGAGAGGAGCGCGCACCCTTCGCGCTGGATCTCGAATGGCAGCCAGATCCGAAGCGGCTCAAGGCGGTGGCGTTTGCTGCTGGGGTGAGTGTCGATGCATGCCATGAGGCGCTGGGGTTGTTCGTGACCCACCGTGAGGCCGAGGGGCTGGCAAAGACTTCTGCCGAGTGGCATGCCGACTTGGTGAAGTGGGCCAAGCGTGATCAGGCTCATGGCGCCGGCAAGGTGTCCCAGCTTCGGCCGTCCTCGACCGCGCCGACTGATGACGACTTCGCCGGCACTGGCTGGCTTGGGGGGCGGCAATGAGTCGACAGGACAGCAAGCCGACCCACAAGCCTGTCGCGCGATCCGTTGGCGCCGTTGCTGGTGCGGTAATGGGGGGCGAGCGCGGTCGTAAGTCTCTGGCGCCGCGCAAGGCTGCCGAGGTGATTGCCGCCCTGAGCGAGGATCAGCGCGCCGCCGTCGAGGGGGTTATCAATCGGCTGTTTCGTGAGATTCGCGATGTTCGCCCAGCCTGGCGACAGGCCTGGCCGAGCAAGCAGGCAATGGAGTCGTCGAAGGTCAAGTGGCTGGCCGCGCTGATCGAGGCCGGCTGCACGGATTGGGAGGCTCAGATCGAGGTTGGCCTGGCCCGCTTGCGCGCCGAGCCGAGCGATTTCGTGCCGTCGCCAGGGAGCTTCGTTGCGTGGTGTGTGCCGACCCCTGAAGCGCTTGGCGTGCCGCCCGTTGATCGGGCGTTCGATGAGGCATGCCGCAATGCCCACACAGCGGTGCGCCAGGGTGCGAAATGGAGTCACCCGGTTGTTTATCACGCCGCCATCGACGTCGGGCTGGATGTGCTGATGTTCGAGCCGACCGCCCACAGCCGCAAGCTGTTCGACCGGAGTTTCACCGTGATGCTGCGCCGCGCGGCGATGCGTGAGCCGCTGAACGGAGCGGTGCCGCTGGGCATTGGCCACGACGGCGCCAAGACCCTTGCTCAGCTGGCCGAAGAGCACAGCCTGCAGCAGGCGCTGAAGCTGCGCGAGGCGCAGGGCATCAAGACCAGTGGCGAGGCGGCACGCGCCGAGTTGCTGCGACATCGCAACCGCTTGGGAGGTGCTCGTGGCTGATCAACTCGACGTGTCTGCATACCGCTTCGCTCTGTACTCGGGCGCCGAGCGTATTGGCCTGGCTGCTGAGCGTGGCCAGCCGGTAGCGCTGTTCGCTGACGAGGGCGCCGCCCGCGCTCATGGTCGGCGCCTGTATGGGGAGTTTGCCGAGGTGATCGAGCTCCCAGCTACGGCACAGGTGAAGCTATGACAGCCATCGCCTGGGCGCCGAAGAAAAACCGAGACGGCGCCATCGTGCCGAGCTGCTGGATCACCGATGCCGGTTACACGGTCGCGGAATACAACGTCGATGGCGCCAAGAGTTACACCGTGACCGCTCCAGGGCAGCAGGTGGCCACGGCCTACCGCCGCAGCCGTGAGGGTGTCATCACGGCGATCAATCAGCACATGGCCGGGGAGGCTGTGAGCAAGTTCGAGGAGGTGTCCTGATGGCGAAGCGTAAAACCAATCTGCGCACGGTGGCCGATGTGGTGCTCTGGTGGCTTGAGCGGCTGCTGGTCGATGTGCAGCGCTCTGGCAAGTACAAAGACAGCATGCGCTCGATGGTGCAGCGGCACGTTATTCCAAGGGTTGGCAAAGTGTCTGTGCGCAAGCTGGATCGGGTGACGCTCGACGATAAGCTGATCTGGCCGATGCACAACGAGGGGCTGAAGCCACGCACGGTGCAGAAGGCGGTGCAGGCGCTGCGGCAGGCCTTCGCGATGGCTGACGAGGCCGAGCACATCGACGCCAACCCGATGGTGGGCATCACCTTCCGAAACTTCTACAAGGGCAAGCTACGGCCGAAGCCGGCTGCGTTGTCGCGGATTGATCTGCCTGCTCTGGTGCGTCGACTGGTTGAGGTGTTCAACGCCGACCCGGTGCGCGGGATGTTGCCGCTGCTGATGCTGGCTTACGGTACTCGCATCACTGAGACGCTGCTAACGCGGTGGTCTCGGTTCTCGCTTGACGAGCGGGTGTGGTTCATCAGCGCCGCTGACCAGAAGTCGCGCCGAGAGCACCTGTTGCCGATCACGCCGCAAATCATCGGCCTGGTAACTCGCTACCGCGCAGCACTGCCTGATGCTCGTCTGCGCGCCATGTGGATGTTCGCGGTGCGTGGCGGCGGTCGAATGGCGGACACCAGTGCCCATGCCTTGATCCGTGAGGTCAGCGAGCGTCAGTGGACGAGTCATGACCTGCGCAAGCTGATGCGCTCCAGCCTGGCGGACATTGGTATCGATTACATGGTCGCCGAACACCTGATCAACCACAGCCTTGGCACGACCGCCGAGACGTACCTGAGCAAAGACGAGATGGATCGCCGCCGCGATGCCGTCGAGCGCTGGCATGCGCGTCTGGATGAGTGCGGTTTTACCGATGCTCACGGCGTGAATGTGGCTGCTCCTGCATTTCTACAAAACAACGCAATGCCGCTGGTGGCGGGCACTCCCGCCGATTCCTGCGTTTCTATGGGGAGAGGATGAAAAATGCTTGGATATACGACGAAGTCTGAGGCCATCGAAGCCGGCTGCACCCACTACGGGAGTTACTACGGGATCCCGGTCTGGATGGGCGAGGTTGATTCCGAGGCACCTCTCGTGTTCGCAAAGTGGGCGCCCCTTGATCTGCTCATCTTGCCGGTATCAATCGTCGAGGGGCTGCTATTTCTGCTGGTTCATGGCCGAGAAGCCGAACCTGTTTTCATGTTCAAGCTGCTGGGGAAGATCGAGCCATGAAGAAGCGCGAATACACGAACAAGCCGCTTGGCGACACTGAATGGCTGTTGGAGCAATGGGGATGGTGGCGAATGGATGGTGCCGGCGTGCCGGCGTGCATCTCGCCCTTGTATGCGCTGATCCGCGACAACACCGCCTGCTGTGGCGGTATCAAGCAGTACAGTCTTCAGGACGATACGGCGTTGTTTATCGATGGGGCGGTCGCCAGGCTGTCCGCCCGCGACAAGCAGATGGGCGATTTCATCTGGCTCTACTTCGGGGCGAAGTGGCCGGCGCTGCGAATAGGTCGCCAGGCTGGGCTGGGTGAAGCCAAAGCACGCGAGGTGATTAAGGCGGGCGTCGCCTGGATCGATTGCGCCCTGGAGAACCTTCGCGAAGCGGCATGAAAATAGTTCTTTCCGCGCGGATAAGCACATGGTTTTATGGCAGCGTGTCCAGGCCAACAGCGACTGACACCTGACTTCAAAGCCCAGCCATCGAGCTGGGCTTTTTCGTTTCCGCAGTGCCAGACCTGCTAAGTGCGGGTTCTTCCGTGTCTAGTAGTGGCGCTCTGATATTGAGAATTTTTCGTTGTTTTCTACTATTTCCTGTGGGCATTTTGCCCTAGGAGATAGACGATGAAATTTAAGTGGATTAATGGTTGGCTCTTGGTCTCATTTCTTTTGGCTTTTGGGGATGCGTACGGAGCCCCCCAATTCAACTACTACCTTGCAGGGTCGTCGTTTCAAGTTGATGCCACTAACTCGGAAGATAGGGCATACAGTTGCAGCATTTCGTATGTCCTGAAGTACGTCCAGCACGGTGAGGCCGGAAGCCAGAGATTCCAAAACACATTTGGCGTGAGGGGGAATTGGCAAGGTAATGTTCTACTCAACTCGACGGGTTGGGCGGCATCTACTCTCTCTTATGAAAATGTGAATATACGGTGTAACTAGCTCGATGAGCTGGCCCAGCCATTGCGCTGGGCTTTTCGTTTTCGGGCCATGCCCAACAGACGGCTCTGATCTGAGCCGCCTCAACTGACTGGAGAATCACGCATGGCAGAGCCGAGCAGCATTGCGGCGGTTGCCGTGCCTGGTGTTCTTGGTATCGGAGCTGCTGCGCTCATCCCAGGCGTCGACCTTAATGCCGTGATCGGTGCTTGGGCAGGCGCCTTGTTCTTCGTGACTTGGGCGAGTGACCTGTCGATCTGGTCGCGCCTGGCCTATCTGGTCGTGTCCTGGGTCGGTGGTTACTTCGTGGCAGCTGAGCTAATGGGGCGTAGCCTCACCCAGTTCTCTGGCCTGCCTGCTCTGCTCGCAGCTGCTCTAATCGTCACCGTTCTGATCAGCGTGGCCGAGTGGGTGAAGGGTGGGAAGATGCCGAGCTGGATCAGCGCCGCCCTTGGTTGGGCTCGCCACGCACTGAGCCGCCCTGGATCTGGAGGTGGCAATGGTTAGCATCGTCGTCATCGCAGTTGGTCCCGACTACTGGACGCTTACCGCCGCCGCGATCTGTGCAGCGATCAGTGGCAGGATCGTGACGTGGTGTCCGGAGCCTAGTCAGCAGTACAAGCTAGGCCAGTCGCTGCTTGCGTGGTTCATGGCTGCTTCAACTGGTGGGTATGCCCTGCAGGTCGGTCTGTCGCCGTTCTTCAGCGACCCTGTACCCGAGACACCGCCGATGCTGGTGGCCATCCTGCTGGTGGTCATGGTTCAGGTCTACCGGGCACGCGGCAATGTCGCTGCGTTCTTGCGTGTGGATTGGGGCTGATCGCCGGTCAAGCAGTTACGCACCGGTTTGGCGCGAGGGTGGCGGGGCCCCTGGGCACCACCCGGCCCCGCGGGGGAGGCGTTGAGCCGCGCGGTAACAGACAATTTTTCGATTTTCTAATGCTCCACCACAGCCCTTGTCGGAGATAGGCGCCAGGCCGCGTGGCTGCTGGGCTGCGTAGGAGTGCCCATGGTTGCGACCCTTGTACATTCCGGGCCGCGATTGTGGTCTATCAATGCACTAGCTGAAGAGTTCGGCATTGACCGCCGAACAGTGAAGAAGCGTGTCGACGGAATCCCTCCAGCGGGTGAGGTGAATGGCCATCCGGCGTGGCGACTTCGCGACGTAGCCGTGGCGGTAATGGGGCCGCAGGCATCGGTGACTATTGGCGGCCTGGCTCCTGACGAACTACCGCCTAAGGATCGGCTCGACCACTACCGCGCCGAGCGTGAAAAGATCAAATGGCAGGCCGAGGAGCGCATCAGCATCCCGGCGCCGGAGGTCGAGGCGGTGGTCGCCAGCGCATTCAAGGCGCTGAGCCAGGGCCTGGACACCATCCCTGACGTGCTCGAGAACGACTGCGCCCTCGGTGCAGCAGAGGTAGAGCGCACGATCGAAGTTATCGACGGCATCCGTGAAGGCCTGTATCAGCAACTGCTGGAGGTGTGCGGAGGTATGGAGCAAGACGATGCACGCGAATCCGGCTGATATCGTCCGCAACATCGCTGAATTGATCCGCCCGCCGCGCCGCATTTCGGTCAGTGCTGCGGCCGAAGATTACCTAGTGCTCAATGAGCCGGGCGGGTATCAGGGCAAATTCACGCTATCAGTCGCGCCATACATGCGCGAGCCGCTCGACCTGAAAGCTAGTCGCCGTTTTGAAGGCGTGGTGTTTGTTGGCCCGGCTCGGTCGCTGAAGACCCAGGCCCTGATCGATGGTGGTATGGCCTACACCGTGACGTGCGACCCTGGCGACGCACTGATCGTGCAGATGAGTCAGGAGGCAGCGCGCGATTTCTCACGCACACGTGTAGACCGTGCGATTCGCTACAGCCCAGAGATCAAGTCGCGGCTGTCGACCGGACGAGCGGACGACAACGTCTATGACAAGTTCTTCAAGAGTGGTCAGGTACTGAAGATCGGCTGGCCGGCGGTCTCGCAGGTCTCCTCGAAGTCTATCCGCTGGGTGGACATTACAGACTACGACCGCATTCCAGATGACATCGAGGGCGAGGGTAGCCTTTGGTCGCTCGCCTTGAAGCGAACACAGACGTTCAAGTCGCGTGGTATGTGCTGCGCCGAGTCGTCGCCTGGCCGAGAAGTGAAGGATCCGACCTGGCGCAAGCAGACCCCGCACGAGGCTCCACCTTGTACTGGCATCATCGGCTTGTACAACACTGGCGACCGCCGCCGCTGGTACTGGGCGTGCCCAAGCTGCGGTGAGTTCAGCGAGCCGGAGCCCGGCATCGGTTCGTTCGCACTGCCTAGCTTCGAGGAGCTGAAAGAAACGATCCGCGGCGCTGATCTGATGCAGTTGGCGCGGCGAAGCGCGTTCTTCGCATGCCCGCATTGTGGAGACCTGATCACCGAGCGCCACAAGCGCGAGATGAACAAGAGCGGGCTCTGGCTGATTGAGGGCCAGAGTGTTGATAAAAACCGCCAGGTAACTGGTACGCCTCGCGAGAGCAAGGTCGCCAGCTTCTGGCTGGGCGGCCAGGCCGCAGCGTTCCAGAGTTGGGAGTCGATCTGCCTGCGCTACCTCGAGGGCGTGCATGCGTATGTCACCACGGGCGACGAAACCAAACTGCAGGGCACGACGAATCTCGACCAGGGTGCGCCCTACATGCCTCAGCGATCCGGGGCGGTTCGGTCTGCTGATGTGCTTATCGATCGCCGAGAGGAGGTCATCAAGCACCAGGTGCCTGAAGGTGTCAGGTTCATGGTCGCGTCAGTCGACGTGCAGGCCGGTGGCAAGCCAAGGTTTGTCGTGCAGGTGCATGGCTATGGCGTAGGCGGCGAAGAGTGGGTGGTCGACCGCTACAACATCCGGAACAGCAAGCGCAAAAACGACGATGGCGAAGAGCTCCCTATCGACCCATCTGCCTACCTGGAAGACTGGGAAGCGCTTGTAACGGATGTGATGCAGAAGGCTTACCCGCTTTCGGATAACAGCGGCCGCGCGATGCTACCGGCCATTGTTGTGTGCGACTCCGGCGGTAAGGCGGGCGTGACCGAGAAGGCCTACGACTTCTATCGGAAGCTGAAGCGCCGCGGGCTGCATCGCAGCTTCATGTTGATCAAGGGCGGCAGCCAAGCTAATGCCCCGCGTATCCGCGAGAGTTATCCGGACAGCGAGCGCAAGGATCGCAAGGCGAAAGCGCGAGGTGAGATTCCTGTGTTCATGCTGAACACGAACCTGCTGAAGGATGCCGTAAACAACGCGCTGCAGAGAGACAAGCCTGGGCCCGGCTACGTTCACACCCCGGAATGGCTTGGCGAATGGTGGTTCGAAGAACTCACCTTTGAGGTGCGCACCCAGCGTGGCTGGGAGAAGCCAAGCAAGGGCGCCAACGAGGCCTTTGACCTCTGCTGCTATGCACTGGCCGGGGCGATAAAGCTCGGCATTGAAACAGTCGACTGGGCAAGGCCTAAGCCTTTCGCCAGGGCGTGGGATGAAAACCCGTTCGTACACCAGGTGGAAACCGTGGCTGTTGTCCTGCCGCGAGCAGTAGAAGCCGCTAAACCCACACCCAAGAAAACCGCCACCCGGCGGGTGCGCATGCAGGTATCACGCTGATGGCTTACACCCAGGCACAACTCGATCAGGTCGAGCAGGCAATCGTCGACCTTGCGCGCGGAGAGCGTGTCGTCGAGGTGCGCTTCGGCCCAGGCGACTCCACTCGCTATGCGACTGCAGAACTGCCGCAACTGATCGAACTGCGTGATCGGATGAAGTCCGAGATTCTGGCCGCCGGCAAGGGGCGCCGCATCCGCGGCTTCCGACTGAACCACAACAGGGGGCTGTGATGGATTACGAAACGCTCTCTGCGCGTGGCTTCCAGATCGGCGGCCGTCCGCTCGGTGCTGATGCCAGCTATGACGCGGCCTCTACTGGGCGCCGCCTCAAAAACTGGCAACCGGGATCACCTGGGCCGACTCGCGCTGCTGTCAGTCAGCTGACTACCGTGCGTGCTCGATCGCGTGATGCGGTGCGAAACAATGGCTGGATCAGCAACGGCGTTGGCAACTGGGTATCGAACGAGGTCGGAACTGGTGTAAAGCCGCGCTCGTCTGCTCCAGACAAGGCGTTTGCCGACGAAGCCAACAAGCTGTGGGAGTTGTGCGCCAAAGAGTTGGACTACGACGAGCAGCTCGATGTGTACGGCCTGATGGCGATGGCTGTTCGCAGCCGGAAAGAGGCTGGTGAGTGCTTCGTGAAGATTCATCACCTCGGCCTGGATAGCGGCAACCTGCTACCGATTCAGTTCCAGATCATCGAAGGTGAGCAGGTGCCGCACACTCTCAACGAAACCCGGGCTGATCGCGAGATCATCGCAGGTGTGGAGTTCAGGGCTGGCAAGCGCACGGCATACTGGATGCACCCGCGCCACCCCAACGATAGCGCGGCACTGATCAACAACACGCCAATTGCTGTTGCGGCTCGCGACGTCATCCACCACTTTGCGCCGCTGCGTGCTGGCCAGGTGCGCGGCGTGGCCGAGACCGTGCAGGCACTGATCAAGGCCAAGGACTTCGATGAGTACGACGACGCCGAGCTGACCCGAAAGAAAACGCGGGCTGACTACACTGGAGTTATCAAGCGGCAGAGCTTCGAAGAGTCTGACTGGGAGTTTGATCCCTTCACCGGTGATCCGCTCGAGCGAGACGGCAACAGCGCCGTAGTTAACATGCAGCCTGGTACCTTCCCGGCGCTGCTGCCCGGCGAGGAGATTCAGCTGTTTGATGGCGACCAGGGTGGTGGCTACGGCGACTACATGCGGCAGCAGCTCATGGGCGTGGCAGCGTCGCTGGGCGGTATCCCGTACGAGCTGCTTTCCGGCGACATGCGCAACGTCAACGACCGCATCCTACGGGCGATCCTTAACGAGTATCACCGCCGCATCGAGCAGAGCCAGTGGCTGTACACCATCCCTCAGCTCTGCCAGGGCATGTGGAATGCGTTCATCGACGCGGCTGTGCTGGCTGGCCTGCTCAAGGCGCCGGACTACGCCGAGAGGCGCCGTGAATACCTGCGTTGCGACTGGCGCCCACATGCCTGGGCCTACCTGCACCCCGTGCAGGACATTCAGGGCAAGCTGATGGAAATCGGCGGCGGCGTGAACTCCCGCCAAGCAGTGGTGGCCGCCCGCGGCTACGACGTGGAAGAGGTCGACGCCCAGAACGCTGCTGATACCGCGCGAGCCCGAGAGATGGGGCTCAGTTACACCCATGACCCCGTCCCCATCAAGGATGACGAGCCAGAGAGCAACCAATAGAGCCCGCGAAAGCGGGCTCTTTCATTTCCGGAGCACCCCATGCAGAAACCAACCAACATCCTGGCTCGGCTGTTTAGTCGCGGCCAGGGCGGCCCGCTGGTGTCGCAGATCTACAGCCGCGTCATCAACCGGCCACTGCTGGTTGAACCCGGCATGGCTGAAACCCTGATCGACGGCTGGCTCCGCGGCGGCGTGGATGCCGGGCAGGGCGGCGAGCCCCGCCAGGTGATGGAGAAGGTCGGCAACATTGCGGTGCTGGATGTATCCGGCCCGCTGATCGCTCGTGCCGTTGAGGATCCGGCGTGCGGTACCGCCCCGGTTAGCTACGAGAACCTGATGCTGGCTTTCGATGACATCGAGGCGGACGCCAATATCACCCACGTGGTGATTCGCCTGCAGACGCCTGGCGGCGAGGCGTCTCAATTGTTCGACCTGAGCGATCGAATGGCCGGCATGCGCGGCAGCAAGACGCTGATCGCCATGGTGGACGACTACGCCTATTCCGGCGGCTACGGCATCGCTGCGGCCTGTTCCGAGATCTGGGTTACCCGTACTGGCGGTGTCGGCAGCGTTGGCGTGGTGATCGGCCACAAGGATGTCTCCGAGCAGAACGCCCAGAAGGGTGTCCGCTGGACGTATGTGCACTCCGGCGCCATGAAGGTGGCCGGCAACCCCAACGAGCCGCTGAGCGAAGAAGCCCGCGCCTTCATGCAGGCTGAGTCGGATCGTATCTACGACCTGTTCGCCGGCAGCGTCGCGGCCTATCGCGGCATGGATCTGGAAGCGGTCAAGGCTACCGAGGCCGGGTTGTTCTTCGGCCAGCAGGCCATCGATATCGGCCTGGCTGACCACGTTGGCACCTTCCGCGAGCTGATGACTGAACTGCAGGGCGGCCGCTACGTGCGCAAGCGTGCTCATACCCCGGCGACCACAAGCACCACCGTTGAGGGCGCCGATCTGGCGCCGGCTGTCGATGCTGACCTGCAGGGCGATGACACGCAAGACCAGCCAGCTGTTGATGATCCGGCGGCCGATCAGGCGCCAGCCGATGATCCGCTCGATGCAGCCGCCATCGCCGAGCACTGCCTGGCCAACAACATGGCCGGCCTCACTGCAACTGGCATTCGCGAGCAGTGGACGCTGAGCCAGATGGAGGCAGCCACGACCCGTGTGAGCGAGGTGCGCAACCTGTGCGCCGCCGCCGGGATGCCGAAGCTGGCGGACGACTACATCAAGGCGGGCACTGGCGTGGAGGTCGTTCGGCAGGAACTGGCCAGCCGCCTCAGCGCCGGCCCGCACCTGAGCAACCGCCAGTCGGCGGGCAACCGCGAGGCACCTAGCCCCGCTTCCAACTACGCGGCCATTTACGCCAATCGCCGCAACGCGAGGTAACTCCATGAGCGTTAAAACCGAAACCCGTCGCGTTGGCGACTTCATGCTGAGCGAGGCCAACGGCACGCTCAGCCGCGAAAACATCGTGGTCGCACTCGGCACCCATGTGCCGGGCACCGTGCTGGGCAAGATCACCGCCGTCGGTGCGGATCAGGGCAAGTTCGTGGCGCTCGACCCCGCCGGCGAAGACGGCAGCGAAGTGGCGGCCGCGATTCTCTACGGCCATGCCAATGGCACCGATGTACCTGGCGTTGGGATCACTCGCCTCGCCGAGGTGCGCGCTGACCTGCTTGTCTGGCCGGTCGGTATCTCCGAAGCCAATAAAACCGCAGCGCTCTCGGCCCTGGCCGTCAGCCATCTTGTGGCGCGCTGAGCGCCCATCAGCACCGAACCGGCCTGACCATAGGAGAAAGCCATGCATCTCGATATTTTCAACGATGACGCTTTCAGCGTCGCAAGCCTGACCGCCGCCATCAACGACCAGCCGTTCGTACCTGGCCGCATTGGTGCGCTGGGTCTGTACAGCGAAGAAGGTGTGACCACCACCAGCGTCACCATCGAATTCAACCAGGGCAAGATCACCCTGGTGCCGGTTGGTGAGCGCGGTAAGCCTGTCAGCCCGCAGGCGCGCGATGCCCGCAAGCTGCGTTCCTTCGTCGTGCCTCACCTCAAGCGCGACGACAGCCTGATGGCTGACTCCATCCAGAACCTTCGGGCCTTTGGCACCGAAAGCGAAGTGGAAACGGCGCAAGCCGTGGTCAACCAGCGCCTGGCGCGCATGAACCGCGATCTGGATGCCACCATCGAGTTCCATCGCGTGGGCGGTATCAAGGGCAAGATCCTGGATGCCGACGGTACATCGGTCATCTACGACCTGTACCAAGAGTTCGGCATCACCCAGAAGGTCGTCAGTCTGGGGTTGGCCAACGCCAATACCAACGTGCGCAATAAGATCCTCGAGGCAGTGCGTACTGCAGAAGAAGAGCTGGGCGCCGCGATGGTCAGTGGCTACCGCATTTTCTACGGCCGTACCCTGTTCGACGAGCTCACTGGCCATGCCAAGGTCGAGAAGGCCTGGGAGCGCTGGAACGAGGGCGAAATGCTGCGCAATGACCCGCGCGGCGGCTTCCAGTTTGGTGGGGCCTTCCATGAAGAGTACCGCGGCAAGGTCGGTACCCAGGCATTCATCGAGGATGATGCTGCCTACCTGGTGCCGGAAGGCGTTGCCGATCTGTTCATCACCCGCTTCGCTCCGGCGGACTACATGGAAACGGCCAACACCCTCGGCCTGCCCAAGTACGCCAAGCAAGAAGCCATGCGCATGAACCGCGGCATCGAGCTGGAAGCTCAGTCCAACCCGCTGAACCTCTGCACCCGCCCGGGCGCGATCATCAAGCTGACCCGCTGATGAGCCGCCAGCAGCTCAAAGCCCGCGCCGCCCGCGCGATATTCCAGCGCATGCACGAGGCGGATTGCCGTGGCGATCCCCTGTGCGGCAGCTACCAGGAGGCCGGGCGCGCGCCGGTTACCGGGTTGCAGCTGATCGTGCTGCAGGATGTCGAGCGGGTTGGCGAGGACGGCGCACTGCTGGTCGACAAGGTGCAGATCAGCGCCATGGCTGCCGATCTACCACGCCTGCGGCGGGACGGCCTCTTCATCGTTGGCCAGCAGCGGTACCGGGTGACCGTACCGCTGCGCAACGATGGCGTAGTCGTCACCGCCGTGGTGGTGGATGCATGAGCGGGCTGAAGCTGTCCCTCAAGGGCGGCAAGCAGATGGCTGAGCGCCTGGGGGCTATGCCCGACAAGGCCAAATCAGTCGTTGTCATGGCGCTGAACGATACGGTGGAGACCTTGCGGGCTCATTTCCTGCGGGAGATCGGCAGCGAGGTCAACATCAAGCGCAATCTGCTCCGTGAGCGTGTGCGCATTACGCGGGCCACTCGCGGGCGAATGGTCGCCAGGCTCTGGGCGGAAAAGCGCGGCCTTGTGCTGAGTCATTTCCCCCACAAACAACTGTGGACGAAGGGCAAGAAAGGCAAGCGCCGTCCGGCCGGTGTGCGCGTGAACGTAGGTGGCTCGGCAAAGGTGCTCCCTGGCGCCTTCATCGTGGCAACTGCAGGGTCGGGCAGCACCAATGGCCTGATCTTCGTCCGCTATGGCCCCAAGCGCTCCAAGGAAGAGAGGGCCGGAAATGGCCCGTGGGGTTACGACATGCTGCAGCAGCGCATTCGTGCGCTGTATGGGCCGTCGCCGTCGCAGATCCTTGAAACCCGCAAACCGGATATGACTGCAGAAGGTAACCAGCTCCTGCGGCAGAACGTAGTTCGCCAGCTCGAAAGGGCCAAGCTATGACCAACCCGCTGAACGCCGCTGATCAGTCCTTGATAGATCAGCTGGGCACCATCTTGCCCGCCAACGGCTACTTCACCGACATCGGAACACGCATCCATGAGAAGTGGATCGGGGCTCTGCTGGCGGATGAGGACTTGGTTTACCCATGCCTCACTGTACAGCCAGATGAAACGCCGCCACCTCTCAAGGGCGCGGACTGCTGGAAATTCGCTATCGGTCGCAAGGTGTTGGCGTTGGTGAAGCCAAACCACCCTGACGGCAGCCTGCAAGAGCTGAACGACGTGCTGGCCGACCTTGCGCGCTGCCTGCACGTGCCTGATGGCACCCCAAACCCATGGGGCAGACCCGGGCCGCTCAGCGTTTTCGTGAAAACAATCAATCAATTCCTGCCGGACAACGAAATCCCGGTGGGCACTGTTTCTGTACCCGTGCTGATGCACGTCATCCTCCCAGGAGAGCAAAACCATGGCCGCTAAATCCAAAGCAAGTGCCGATGAAGAACCGACCAAGGAATTGGTTGAGGTGACCCTCAGCAAGGAACACACCCACAAACGCCAGCGACTCACTGCCGGCGACAAGATTCAGGTCACGCCCAAGCAGAAAGAGTGGCTGGAAGGCCAGGGTAAAGTCGGCGCGCCGAAAGAGGAGGTGAGCAATGTCTGATTTGCGCGGTGCCTTCCTTGGCGTTGGCAAACTGTATCTGGAAGATCTGGATGACCCGAAGGGGCTGATCTTCATCGGCAACGTCAGCTCCCTGACCTATGAGGCGACCCCTCAGGAGATCGAGGAGCAGGACTACACCACCCCTGGTGGCGGCCTGGATGCCTCGGTGCAGCGCATCAGCTCGTTGAATGTTAACTACAACGCTCGCCACTTCAAAAAGGACAACATGGCCCGTGCGCTGTACGGCAGCAGTGAGGATGTTGCCGCCGGCACCGCCACTGGCGAAGAGCACAAGGCTTACCCCGGCGCTCTGCTGCTACTCGGCAATCCGGGCGCTACCAATGTGGTTGTCACGCCATCCTCTGGTGGCACCCCTTTGGTGCTGGACACCGACTACACCCTCGACCCAGCAGGCTTCCCGGTGATTACCGAAGATGGTGCGGTAACCGACGCCGGTCTGGATGTGGAAGTGGACTACTCCTACGCCAAGCACGCCACCATCCAGGCGCTGGTGAAGTCGGGCAAGCGTTTCCGTCAGGTGTTCGTTGGCCTCAACGAGGCGCGTAGCGGCAAACCGGTGGTGATCGAGGTGTTCCGTGTGAACCACTCGCCTTCAACGCTGGGCTTCATCGGCGACGAGTTCCAGGGCATGGAGTTCACCGCCAAGGTGGAGAAGGACGCCACCAAGGTCGGCACTGGCCTGTCGCAGTACATGGTGATCAAGGACGTGGAGTGATCCTGCCTGGCCATGGATGGCCTTGTTGTCACATACGGTAGGGCTAGCAACAGGCGATTCAGTGCACCCACGATAGGTTGGTCTCAACTGGCCCAAAAGCAAAACCCCCGAAGCCGGCCAGCTTCGGGGGTTTTTATTTCCACCCCTTGAGAGAAGCAAGGAGCAGAACATTGTTCAATTATAGACCCAAGCATCGGGTCAAGGTAGATGGGAAAATGCATCCAGAAGATGCGGGTATCGTTGGTAAGCGCCTCGCCAATGCTGCATTGATAGCCGCGACCGGGTTCAGCCTTGCCGCGATGATCGCTGCGCTTGGTGTGCTGCTCGGTTGAGTTGGACGAGAAACAGAAACTCGATCGCGCTTGTCGCGCACTTGAAAACGGCAGGAAGGCAGCCAGTGCGAATGGTCGAGCGCTCACGCTATGGAAATCTGCAAGTCGGCGCTGGGGGACGAGGTTGACCACTTGCGCCACCAGATACAGCCCACGCTTGGGTTGTAATGGGTTCTTGCTGGGCTTGGCGCTGGATGGATTATCAGTGCCTAAACAATGATCCTGGTGGTACATTGTAATCGTCCCATTAGGAGGTGCCATGGCCGGCCCTACCCCCGAACTCAAGTCGAATGAGCTGGGAAAACGCGTAAAAATGATCGCGTCCAGCTACGCCGATACTGGAATTCTCAACGAAATCGCGTGGCAGGGTGCCTTCAGGGATTCGCTCGCGCTTGAGGGGACTCCGTCTGAGCCGGGAGCGCTCATCGCTCGCGGTGTTCTGCTTGGGCTGAAGCAAGACAATGAAGGCGTTGATCTATCTTTCGATAAGTACGCTACCCGCTACGGGATAGACTGGGGCTGGCATGCTTGTCGTGCCTCGTTAGCCTTATTCCTTGGTCGCCCTGAGTTCGTTGTGGACTTGATCGAATTTGGAGTGCCTGAGGGAGATATAGATGCCTGCTTAGGCGCATATAGCTACGCCAGCCAGGCTGGATTCATGATCTCGGCCAGCGAATACATCGCCAAGCTCAGGGTAATGAAATCGGAAGTCTTCAATACACCACGTGCTGAGTTTATGGATGAGGTTGTAATCGCGTCCGAGTATCTCCGTACTCATGGCATAAATGAGCGCGATCTGGCGGACAGGATCGCGGCCGGGTGGAAGGTTGCGTCTCGTGAGTCGAATGTGACAGTGCTTGGCAATGTCGATCTGAGCGCAAACGAAGAGGGGATTTCGTTCAATTTCTGCTTGCGCGCCGATGTGGATAGGTGCCTCGCAATCCAGCAGTTGATGGATGAAGCACTGATCAACAATTTTGACGATCCCATGTTTGAGCATTTGAGCGTGGGTGTTTTTCCTGCTGACATGGGACGTTGAGATGGCAGTAACCCCGGATGATTTCCTGGCGCTCAGCAAGGCGATCGATGGCAAGAGTAATTGCTCGGAGATTGAGCTAAGAAACGCTTACCGATGCGCTTACTACGCAGCTCATCACGCTGCGAAGCAGGCCCTGCCAAGACTGGGTTTGGCTCTAGCCAAAGCTAGCAACGGTGGATCGCACGCAGATGTTGAGGTTTCACTTGCTGCAGCAGGAACCTACCAGTCCAAGAGACTGGTAGCGCAGTTGCAGCGCCTGAAGCGAGTCCGCGTGGATTGCGATTACCATCTCGATAAAAATATTAACGCTAATGTGCTTGCTGTGCGGATGGCTGAGGCTCAAAACGCCTTTGTGCATTTGATGTCGCTAGGCGTTCCTAATGCAGCGGCGCTCGCAGAGTAGAAGCTCCATATCAGACACCTAACAAAAAGCCCCGCAAATGCGGGGCTTTTTGTTGGGCGGTGCAAACGGCTGCACGGCTGCCGGGTTAACTCATGCCGTCCTGATCCAAGCGAGAGCGTTTCAGATGTTCGACCTGCCCACGAATACGGCTAGGGAGGTCGTAGCTGATTTCAGCGTAAAGGCGATCCCCGCCGCCCGGGTACTTCAGGTGCCGCCTGGCGCTGTAGAAAATGCTGGCAAGCTCTCGCAGCTGACCAGCTTTCTCTGAGATATAGCCGTTGGTGCCGCGCATCTGATCACAGAGAAATTGCACTCTGCCCAGGGCTGCTGGGTTGGCTCCAACGTAATTGTTCCGCTTCAATACGCCTTCGAGTTCTTCGAGGGTCTTGAGTATGCGATCGAGGTCATCCATGCCTGTACCCTGCCACCTTCCGCCGGCTAGGGCGGAGATTGTTGAGTTGATCCATGTTCCCGCGCATCGCGGGGATGGCTCCGAGGCGAACCCGGAGCGCATCATCAACCTTTACTTCACCAAGGGTGGAGAGCTGGTCGCTTGTTACGACCCGCTTAACGGCCCGCTCGATGGTTTCCTAGCAGCGGACAAATCGGCCTAGTAGATCAACCCTTTGTTTGCGTCATCACGACGAGTTCCCACTTGATGTCTTTTTCCTGACAGGGGTGCTGAGTTTTGTTTTGGGGTGGGAAAGGATCCCCTTTGTTGGACGTAACTTCATCGCCACAGGCAATGCAGCGGTAAATGCCTGAAACAGGCACCTTGGCTGCTGGCCCGTACACGTGCGTCCAGTGCTCATTCTCAGGTTTGTTGGTCTGATTGACGTATTTCTTGGTATCTGGTGCGTAAAGAGCCATTCCGTCGTTCTCTTGTTGGGTGGAGGCACTACGCTACTACCTGGCTTGAGCGCTCGGTAGCTGGTGATACGTACAGGGAGGTCATGATGGGATTCAACGGATGGTCGCGGTGGTTTGAGAGGCTGGCTAGCGGCGAGCGAAGGGCTCGTTTGCAACTGGTGGCTTGGGTGGTGGTCGTGGTGCTGCTGGGGTTGGTGTTGGTCGTTATTCCGCCGACAGATTGAGGGGTATTGAGGAAATGATGAGGATCGCCCAGCGGGATATGGTTGCAGTGTTCGCCGCCGGCAGGCGGTCACAGTGCTCCACGGAGCCATTTTTCAGCATTGCCGGCCGCGACGAGCCGGCGCTGTTCATTGAGCTGTGGGGTGGCAAGCAGAAGGTCGGCTACGCAGAACTGCGAAAAGTAGGCGCCGAGATGCTCAGCCACCAGCGCCAGGCAGGTATGTACGAATTAGCGAGACTGCACCCGGCAGATTATCCAGACCCAAGTCCAGTAGTCGCGTTGTCAGGTGCTTTATGGCCTCGCCGGGAAGTTCTCGAACAGCTTGCAGCAGGGGACGCTTCTCTTCCTCTGGAAGGTCTGAACCTGCAATGCGGGCCTCGATCAACTGCTTGATGGTGTCTTCGTGGATCTTTACCGTGACCACTCCGAGGATCGCGCCGACACCGCCGTCATCGGCCAGGAAGTCCATGCCAGCGGCGGTGATGCGTTGCTGTCCTCCAATGCCCATTGGCTTGCCGCTGAACTTGGAGAATTTCGCGCTTACGAGATTGTGCTCGGTCAGGTAGAAGAGGTTGGCCACCCCGGCGGAATCTTCAATTCCAATATCACGTAGGACATTGAAAGTGGCTTCCGGATAAATGGCCGCCAGTGCTTTCAGTATCCGTAGCTGGATTTCCCTGTCGAGCATGACCGTTCCTCGTCTGGGTGGCTATTTCTAAGCGCGCTTCTGGAACTGCTCGATCATGTATTCGATGCGTGACTCGATTTTGTCGAGCCGAGCGTCGGTACTGGAGAGTTGATCGCGCAGTTCGCGGGCGTGAACCTCAAGGTTCATTTGGTGCAGATCATCGACTGCCTCCGAGCGCTCATGGGCTAGATCAAGCAGCATTTCACCCACCTCATGCAGAGGGGTGGTGGCACCCATATGCTTCAGCATTTGTTCGATGCTGATAGTCGCCTCAATGCGAGAAATGATCTCTGCATTAAGGGATCGGCGGTTTTCTTTGGCCGCTTGGTCAATCTTGGTACGTATCTCTGGCGGCATGCGCAACGCAAAAGGGGTGATGTCTCGGCTCATCGCAGGTACTCATAAAATAGTGAGTCACCATAGCTGCACGGCTTGTTGACAGCAATGAGTCACCGTGGATATAGTTTCACCGTGACTCACATTGGAGGTTCCCGTGAAGAAACGCGACATCACGCCATTCGGCTTGCGACTAGATCCAGAGAAGAAGGACAGAGTGAAGTCTGAGGCGCAGGCGCATAGGCACAGCATGAACACTGAGATTGATATGCTGATTGAGGACGGATTCAGATGGCGAGAGACGCAGCGGAAGCAGGCGAACGCCTGAAAAGAAGAAGCCCCGGCGTGCAGGCCAGGGCTTCGGATAACGTCGAAACTGTCGAGGTAAACAACGTCATGAGTAATGCTACCGCAATTCCGAAAGAAAACAATGCCAGGCCTGCCACTGTGGATTTCCATGGACAGCCCCTTACGGTTATCACGGCAGGTGATCAGCGCCTGGTTGCAATGAAGTCAATCTGTGATGGGATTGGGCTGGATTGGGCGGCGCAGTTCACCAGAATCAAGCGGGACGAGGTTTTGCATTCAACCATTGTCGTCACGACAACGGTTGCTCAGGACGGCAAAAGACGAGAGACGGTGTGCCTTCCATTGGAGTACCTCAACGGCTGGCTTTTTGGTGTCGAAGTGAGCCGGTGCCGTGAGGAGATACGCCCGACGCTGATCAGGTACAAGCGCGAGTGTTACGCTGCCCTCGCTGCGTACTGGAACGATGGAATGGCGGTTCGCACACATGACCGCGATACCGCGACCGTAATTGACGAACTGATCGGCATGACCGAGGTGAATGTCATCAGGGGCCTGATACGCGACAAGGCGAAGGTGATCCCAATTGATCGCCGCCGCGGATTTCAGTTGGCGATGCACAATCGCCTGCACACCCGCTTCAACGTGCCAAGAGTCGAGCTGATACCAGCGCAGCAATTCGATGCGGCCTGCAACTTCGTCGCCGCCTATGCCCTTGAGGGGGAATGGCTGCCAAAACGAGAGGTGCTTACTTCTCGCGAGATATGCGACTGGTCGAACATCAATTTCATGATCGCTTGCATCGAGTACTGCCAGGAACGGTGGGAGCACTATCACCTGTACACCCACCTGAGCGGCTTGGGCTGCAAAGGTGGCTCCGAGATTGCCAGCATGCTGTGGGATGGCCTGGGTTCAGCCCGGCACGTAAAGAAGCACTGCGCGGAACAGCTCGCGCTGCTGGACGCCCGGCTCCGCTGACACACTGAATGCGATTCACAATGAAACCCGGCCTACGCCGGGTTTCGGTGCTGGCGTTGATCGGCTAGAGTCCCTTCCATATTCATAGGGAGGGAAACCTGATGCAGTGTCCAGCATGCGAGCATGAGGCGCCGGCGGCGTCGTTCGGTGATCCACTGCGATGCCCTGAATGTGGGGCGTTTTATGAAAAGGCCGTACAGCTCAAGGCGAAGAGGGATGCAATGGCCGTGACGACCGCACCCAAGGTGAAGCCTGCGCTAAACCATGGTGGGGTTGCACCAACCAATATAGGTACCCCTGAAGCAATCAAGGCTTCGAATAGATTCTGGGGGCGTGTGTTTGCTGTTTTTGGATTGATAGTTGTGTCTTTGACTATCTACAAGAATTTCTTAGAGCCCGCAGGGGTTAAGCTGCCTGTGCCAGCCAAAGAGCCTTATCTGGCGCCGATTGGGGAAGGTGCAATACCTGCGCGAATTGGTTGTGATGAAGGGTGTGACAGGCTCAACTTATTTGAGCGGTGGCAGCCGTATTTACATAAAGTTGTGGAAGTTCATCGCAGGCAAGAGAAGTGTCGAAAGGTTGAGTATGTCAGTGTCTCGAATGAGAGCTCACCAGATGATCCTGTATTCTTTGTTATGTGTGAGGACGCTAAAGGGAGAGCCTACAATACTGAGTATAAGAGGTCTGACGTTGAGGCAGGCCTTGTTGCTCGAGGCGATGATGTGAGCCAGCGCTATGCGCTCAGTGCTTGTGAAAAAGAGCTGCCTAGGTACTTCTCAGGCTACTTCAAAGGCGCCGTAACAAAGACTGGATTCTATGTTGCTCCGAATGGCCGCGCGCAGGTTTTTTATGATCTTGTGATCGCAGGCCAGCCCAGATCAGGAAGGTGCCTGGTGGGGCATGACTTTGTTGAGTTCACCGTGGTGAACTGACTTTTTCATAATTCCTAGACCCGCCTCGGCGGGTTTTTTATTGTCCGGAGATTTTCCCATGACTGACCTCGCCGCCAGCCAGCCTGTGAAGGTTGGCTCGGGCACGGCTGCCCGCGACATTCTGGTGTATGAACTCACTCCGTTGGAGTACCGCAAGATTCTGCTCGGCACGGCCAGCCTGGCCGATGATGCAGATGTCGAGAGCATCGCCCGTTACCAGATCGACCAGGCGCTGCTGGCTGATGTAAGCCTGAGCGACCTGGCGCTGTTCGTGCGGCTGCCTGTGGCTGAGTTGGAAGTGCTGCCGGCCGGCGCGCTGAAGAAGCTGCTGGCCAAAGCCAAAGAGATGAATCCGGATTTTTTCGACGCTCTGGCGCGCCTGGCCAGCCTCCAGAGCGCGCCCTCGCCGACCTAGAGCGCAGCCTCGCTGCCCTTGGCCGCCTCGGTCATCCCAATGCAATCCATTACCCATGGCGCATGTTCCTGCGCTGTCTTGAGGTGTGAACCATGACTGACGTTGAGCTGCGAATTACGGCGGATGCCGGTGATGCCAGCAAGGAGATTAGCGGCTTCCGCAAGGAATACGCCGAGCTGGTAAAGGCGGTGGAGAAACCGCTTCGCCAGATCGATGCGCTGCAGAAAACGACCGAGAATGCCAAGGCTGCTACCGCCGCCTATTTCGATGCCAAGCGCCGCGTGGATGATTTGAAGCGCGCCATCGAGCAGGCCGGCCAACCGGTGAGAGAACTTGACCGCGCTTACGCCCAGGCCCAGCGCACCCTGGCCAGTGCAACGCGTGAGTTCGACCGGCAGAAAACCAAAGTGCGCGAGCAGCGTGCCGAGCTGAAAGCCGCTGGTGTTGACGTGCGAAACCTGGCTGCCGAGCAGCAGCGTCTGCAAGGCCAACTCGGTTCTGCCATTGGTATGGGCCGAATGGATTCGCAGATCAAGGCTGCGACTGATGCTTTCGGCATCACCCAATTGCGTAACCTGCGCACCCAGTTGGTGGCTTTGGATGCCGACTATCGCAGGTTGACTGCATCCGCCAACCTCTCCGCACGCGAGCGTATCACCGCCGAGATCCAGTACCAGGCCCAGGTCAACAAAACCCGTGCGGCGATTCGTGAGCTGGAGACCGGTAGTGAGCAGGTCGGCGGTAACCTCCAGGCGTTGGCCTCTCGCCTGGCTGTTGTGGTGGCGACAGCCTACAGCCTTGAGCGCGGTTCGCGTGCCTTCTTCGACGTGGCCGATGCCGTCGTCACGATGGAGGATCGCCTGCAGGCGGCTACACAAAGCCAGGACGAGTACGATCGCTCCCTGGCTCGCCTCGAGGAAACGTCGAAGCGCGTGCGCATCCCGCTGGCGGCTACTTCGGAGCTCTTCCTCAACTCTGTTCGTCCGCTACGTGAGATGGGCTTCTCTGCCGCTATGACAGCGGACATGGTAGCTGCACTCTCGGCCGGCTTGGTGACCAGCAACGTCAAGGGCCAGCAGGCTGAAGCGGTGATCAACCAGCTGAGCCAGGGCTTGCAGACCGGCACTATTCGCGGTGAGGCCTTCAACGCCATGCTGCGGAACGCGCCTACACTGATCAATGCCTTGACCGAGGGCCTTGGTGTTAGCCGCGCCGAGTTGATCCGCATGTCTGCTGCCGGAGAGTTGACGACAGATCGCTTTGTAACAGCTCTGAGCAAGCAAGCTGAGCAATTGCTTGAACTGGCTGACAAGATGCGTAGCACTGTAGGTGATGCACGCAGCACCAACACCGATGCGATCAATAAGGTGGTAGGTGCTATTGACTCTCTAACAGGGGCTTCTGACGCTGCAATAAAGCGTCTGGATGATCTGTCCGTTGCGCTGGATAAGGCTGCGGAGGGGGATGGCAGAGGGATCGCAGATTTCATATCTGATCGAACCAAATATTCCTGGTTTAGCGGTTTCTCGCTTTGGATCGAGGGGTTCAAATCTTGGTCAGACGCTGGCATGGAAGCCTCCGAGACGGTTATCAGCGCCGAGCAGCAAGCGGCTGATCGCTCGCGTGAGCTGGAAGAGCAGAGCCTGGCTGCCAAACGCGCCTACGCTGCCGAGTTCAACCAGATCAGCGCTGACCTGGCGGTGAAGTTCAAGAACGCTCTCGATGACCAAGTGGCAGCCCAGCGCAAGGCCAACAGCGAACTTGGCAAGGCGCGCAATGCGCAGCTGGAAACGGAGAAGCGTTACAAGTCTGCTCTCGAAAAGCTTCGGGTTGGTGCCACAGGCCCAGCTAGTTACAACAATGCGCAGACCCTGCAAGTGGCTGCACGCGATGCATTGCGGCGCAACGATGTCGAGGGGGCCAAGCGTAACGCCCAGGCAGCGCTGAAGATGCTGACCGAGCTGGCCGAGGCCGGTGAGAACACCTACGGCTTTGCCGGAATGATCCAGGGGCTGCAGGCCATCGAGCAGAAAGCCGACAAGATCAACGTCGACAAGGCCGAGAAGAGCTTCGAGGCAGCAAGGAAGAAAACTCAGGAGTGGAAGAAAGAACTCGAAGCGCTGAAGAACTTCACCATTGTCCCTGAAATTTCTGACCAGGCCTTGGCTGATGAGGCCGCCAAACTGCGCAAGTGGGCACAACAGATCGGCCTCGATATTTCCCTCGCCCCACGTGTGCTGCCCAGTGATACGCCGACCAGTGCACTGGGTGCAGGCCTTGGCGCGACTCAGCCGTCGGTAATCATTGACCCGAAGGCGAAGCCCGCGCCGGCGGCCGCCGTGCCGGTTCCGGCAAAGCCGCAGTGGGTGAGGGAGGGCAACACCTTCTCCGACCCCGTCGAGGTGGCAGCCAAGCCCAAGTGGGTGCAGGACGGTAATAGCTTCGGCGATGCCCTCCCGGTAGAAGCCAAGGTGGTGGGTATTCGCCAGGACGGCGAGAACAGCTTCACCAACCTGCCGCCAGTCGATGTCGAGCTTGGCATCGACGAAGCCTCTGCGGCTGCAGCGGTGCAGGCGGTTGAGGGCATTGCCCAGGTGTTGCGGCAGAAGCTGCAGGTGCCTATCAGCGTTGGGCCGGTCACCAGTGGCCCGCAGGATGCTGCCGGCTTCTCCGCCGGCGGCTGGACTGGCCCTGGCAGCAAGTACCAGCCGGCCGGCGTGGTGCATGCCGACGAGCATGTGCAGCCCAAGGAGGTGGTGAACGAGCCGGGTGCGCTGCCGTTCCTCGAGCGCATCCGCCGCCATGGATTCGGCAACACCATCAGCGAGTTGCGTGCGCGGATTGCAGCAGGTCAGCGGGGTTATGCGGCTGGAGGGCTGGTTACACCAAGCCGCCCGGTGCCGACCATCCCGTCTCTGGCTCCGGCATTGCAGGAGCAGTTGGCCGGCCCCGCTTTCCCCGATCTAGGGCGCGTTGTTCTTGAGGCGGGCGGGCAGGAGTACGTGCTGTATGCGCCGCCACAAGAGGCGCTCAACCTACGCCGGAATGCCCTGAAGTTCGGCGGCACAGCCCGTCGTAAATAGCCCGCCTCGTGCGGGCTTCGTTTTTCTGGAGCCCATGAATGTCTCTACCACGGATCATGCTCGGCGGTGTCGAGCTTGTGCTGCACTCTGGCGCGCCAGTTGAAACGCTGGAGCCGCTTGGGGCGGGCAGTCAGCTGTTACGCATGAGCGACGGGGCGGGCGTGATTCAAACCCACTTCGAGAAGATGGCCGGCAGCATCAGCGGCCAAGGCTGGATGCCACCGGGCCTTTCGGGTCTGAGCTACAGCCTGCCCATGGAGCTGCGCAGCACCAAGGTTGAGAGCATCGGCGGTGATGGGTTGGTGCATAACCTGACCAGCACCCCTCGGCCTGATTTCCCGCCCTGGGGCCTGGCACTGGTTGGCCGTGAATGGGTGGACACACCATGCACTGTAGTGGGCGGCGTTGCCACTCTGGTTGCGGTGCCAGGCGCTACAGCCTATCGCGTCAGCTGGATGCCCGTGTTTTCGGTGCGTGCTACTCGCCCGAGTGAGAATCAGGACTCTGGCGGCAACGTGCACAGCTGGTCGCTGAACTGGGAAGAGGTGTAACCCATGCTGATCGGAGCTCAGCCGCTGGCCAGCGGCCCGCTTGCTGTCGCCGTGGGTTCCGCCTACGAACCGGTATATGTGGTGCGTGGCCAGGCGTTCAACTGGCGGCTGCGCCTGCTCGTGGATGGTGTAGACCTGACCAGTCAGCTCACCGGTGTGATCGACACTGATCGCGAGGAGGGCGCGGCTGGTGTTGGGGGCTTTGTGCTGTACCTGCCGCCAGGCCCGGTGGTGCCGGATGACTGGAAGGGCAAGCCGGTGACACTGGATTTCATCAGTCGCAACCGTGATGGCGTAATCACCGAGAAGCGCCTGTTCACCGGCAAGATCGAAATGCCCGAATGGGATGCGACCTGGCGCCTGCTGGCTTGCGATTGCAGCGACCAGCTGCAGCAAAAAGTCGAGGGCATGCCGATCGAGACAATCGACAGCATGACCGGTGGCCACTGGTCGGCGGATCTGTTCGAGCCCGTTACCGGGCGCAGTCGCTGGGACTATGCGCAGGAGCGCATGCAGAGCAGGGCGGCCAGCCTGGATTGTTCGCCAACCGGTGATGTGCGCGTGACCGACTGGGCGGCCGCTGCTGTGCCGCACTTCGTGTTCGGCCCCGGCACCACGTTGTTCGATAGTGTGCAGATTGACCTGCAGCCGCTCGGAGCCGCCACCAACCGCTTGGAGATCGAAGCCGGCTACCGCTTCCCGCGGTTATGGCAGCACATCCAGGGCTTCGGCTGGACGCACCCGGAGTACACCAACACCGGCATCCCCGGCTTCTGTAACTGGCGCACGTACACCAGTGACCTGCCCACCACTGAGATGATCACCGACGCCATCACTGGCGCCGGCCTGACCATGGTGGGCGCCGTGGGGGGTTACAAGCTGCCGCCGAGCATGGCCAACCCGTGCGGTGATGGCAACGCGTGGACGAACACCTTCGACAACCTCTGGCTGAGCGCCACGGCCAGCGGCGGGCGCCGCTGGGTGCAGCAAGTGACCGAGAGTTACAAGCTGCTACTGACAGCAATCGGTGGTGAAGACGAAGCCACGCAAGTGATCGCCCGCGACAGCGGTAGCGTGGCTATCGAGAGCAGCCAGGCGGATGAGTGGGAGTCGAGCAAGCCGTCATCGTCCGTGCCGGACGTTGTCGATTTGTCCGATGAGGTGCGCCGCACTGCTGCGCTGTTGACGCTGCTGTGGGGTGGGGCGGTGCAGCTGCTGAGCGCGCATCGTGGCACCACGCTGAGCTGGCAGGTGCCGACCGACCTGGCCTTGGGTGTTGACCTGGTGCACACCCTGCGTCTGGAAGACAAAGCCCTGGCGCAGGGTAAGTGCCGACGCATTCAGCACCGCATCGACATCGAGGGCGGTACGGCGATCACGACGATCAGCGTAGCGATCAGTCGCGGCGGTGGCGTGGGTGACCCGCTCACCGTTCCGGCGCGGCCCGACACCAGTTTGCCGCCCATTGAGGGTGGTTCGATTCTGGTCACCCAGCTTGGCGGCCGGCTGAATGACCCGATCACCGGGCTGCCCATCCCACCGTATGACGACGGGCGCCTGGGCTTCTCCGGCAACTGGGACGTGAAGGACGATTTGACCGCCGAGGACTTCCCGCGCCGGTTCGATGTGGAGGCGGTGGAGATTCCTGAGATCTACCGCGACGAGCGTACCGGTGAAGTGACCGCACATTACCGGGTGGCCATTCCCAATGACCTGCTGGAGTTGTAGCGATGGCGACACTTGCGCAACAACGCGCCGCGATTGCGGCGGGTATGCGTTCATCCCGCCAGGGTACTAGCGAGGCCTCTCGCCGGGCAACCGGCGAGGCGATGGTGAGCCGCCGCACGGGGCGCGATGAGGTCGATGACCTCAATGCCGTTATCACCCAGCCCCGCCAGCGCACGACCCTGCGTACCGTCGAACCGCGCGGCAGCGTGCCGGCGCAGGTGGGGCGGGGTAACTACACGGCGCCGCCGGCTGCCGGTGCTGGCTTGGCTAGTCCGGTAACTGAGCCGAGCTTTGCTGTGCGAGAGTTCTGGGCGAATGGGTTGGCGAGCAGCGACGGTCTGTTCTTTCTGCCTGCGCCAAAGAAAATCGTCATGCAAGACGCCAACGGTGCCGAAGCCGTTTTCGAGTATGCGCAGCCTGTGGTGCCCAGCCCATGAACCCAGACAACGTACCGCCGTGGGGTTGCCCCTGGCACGGCCTTGTGAAGGGCGCGCGCGTGCAATTGCCCAACGGCAGCTCCCGGCCTTACTCGCAGCCTGGTTCAACAATCCACAACATGTCGGGCAACACGTCCTTGCTTGCATGTCCTGGCGTGCCGGTTGTTGAGCGAACCGAGGAAGAGGCAGCAGCCGATGCTGACGCCGGCATGCAGTGGTGGAACGTCGCGGTGCTGGCTGGCAATCGGCTGCATGGTCGCGAAATGCCGGCCGGTGGGTGGGTGTATATCGACCCTGCCGGTGACCGCTGGCTTGTGGCGCTGAGCTTGTCCGGCGCGACGGGCGGCGGCACTCGGAATCTCACGCTACGTCGTTTCGGCGTGCTTGGCGGTGCGCCGACTCAGTACGTGTATAGCGTGACCGTACCGAATATGGGGCAGACCACGCCGGTCATTTCCGGTTCTGACGGCACTCTGTCTGTATTGCGGCATCACAGCAATCCGACCGGGAGTGCTTCGGTGTTCGAAGTTTCGGTTGGCTTCGGTGCATCTTTGCCTGGGCAGCCAGATGCCAACCGCTACTGGCCGCGCCGCCCGTGCGGCTGGGTTGAAGTCCGGCTGAGCGGGCCGGGGGCGGAATGCGAGGTTGTGATCGAGGTACTGAAGACGCGCGCCCAGGCGCTTGGTACTGCCTACTTCGATGATTTCGAGTTGTCGCTGGAAACGTACTGGCTCGTCGAGGAGCGTGATGGCGGTGGCGCGCTGACCGGTACACGCCTGACGACAGACTCGCCGCCGCCCGGCACCACCAACTCGGTGGCGGTCTACCATGCGATCAGCGATGGCGCTGCGCTCAGTTCGGGTTTCGACGACTACGTGGTCGGCATGTGGTACGACAATGCTGGGGTAAGGCATGAGTTGACGGCGTTTCGGCATGTTGAGATGACGCTCAACTCGCCGCCGATAGAGCATGAGGGGCCGACCTGGTTCCCGGCCGGCAGCACGATCACGGGCACATTCAGTATCACGCAGACGACCACGATGTTGATCAGGTTCGGTTACCTGCTCGATGGTGTAGAGGTCTATGCGCAGGAATACAACGCCGCCGAGAACGCGGAATATGATGTGGTGCTCAACGGTTCTGATGCTGTGCAGTCTGGGAGCATTTCCGCGACATTCGACCCTGGGATCACAATAACGGACGGCTACGCGACAACGGTGGCGCCGCGTCCGCCGACAGGGCTGTCGCTTGGCGGGTCGCGTTACTTGGGTGCGCCCAGCGCCTGGAACGATCCCGGTCTCACACCCAGTCGCATTTCGCTGAATTACCGTTGGGGGTTCGAGGTGCCTGCCGCTGGCCAGCTGCCCCCGGCTGTTAATTTCGCGCTGTATCGCTTCTGCAACCAACTCTACGGCGTTGTGAACTGGCATTTGCCGGATTCCGGCCCGCCGTTTCTCTATCGCTACCACTACCTGCCGGCTGTCGTGACGCCTGGCGGTTTGGGGGCGCTGCCTGAGATCGACACCACACAATCGCGCGGCACTGCGTTTGCGCAGTTCGATGTGCTGGCCTACGGCAGCTGGTGCCCAGTTACCGCCCAGGCCGCCCGAGACACTGAGCCCGTCTGCTTCACCTGACTGGAGACTTGCATGAATTTCGTAAACAACTGGCTCAGGGAAATCACCCTGGCTGCCGGCGAGTTCGAGTGCCCGCTTGATTTGCCGGATGGTACGTATCGCCTGGTGCTTGCCGATGGGATCGGCGTTGCGGCAACTCGCATCGAGGTGATCGAGGCATACGTGGTCGAGGGTGTTGCCGAGCTACAGCGCGGCCTTGAGGGCACCGAGGATCAGGATTGGGGCGAGGGTACCGTCATTCATAGCACCCTGACCGCCGGTGTGCTGCTGGATGTGTTTTCCAGGTTGCAGGAATTGGATGCACGCGTGACGGCCCTTGAGCCGAGTACTCGTTTGTATCTACGCATCACGTTCACTGACTGGACATACGGTGCTTACTCGCGAATCACGAGCGTCGCGGCTTATGCCGGGGGCGAGCAGGTGCAGGAGCTTGACCTGTCGCTCTTCGCGCAAGCAGAAGGGCAGGGAGGCTCATACGTCGACTCATCACCGGGCGGTGTCGTGATCGGCACAAACGATCCCACGGCGAACATCGATTGCGGTGCAAATCTCGATGCCGGGTGGGACGAGCTACGAATCACTATCACTGATAGCTATGGCTTCGGGGCCGATGTTGCGGTGCTGACCTCTTTCTCGCCCGAGAACATTGTTTCTAGCGACTCGTTCCCGACGAACGGAGCCGGCGGCATCGATATCTCGCTGCCGCTCGTATAACCCCGCAACCGGGAGACCCATATGCAGCCCGCCTGCCTAGACCTGCCCATCATTCCGGGCGCTACAAACCGAAAACCGCTATTCCTGCTCCAGCCGCGCTTCGAGCGCAAAGCCATTACCGAGGTGCAGAAAACCCCGTCACTGAAACTGACCGTCCCTGAGCACGGCCTGGTCGCCGAGTGGCCTTGCTGGGTTGAGGGGGTGTCCGGCTTCAGCGCGCTGAACCGCCAGCCCCCGCAGCAGGCGCCCTGGATGGTCGGCGTGATCGATGCAGACACGGTAGAGATTAACGCGCTGAACGGCGCAGAGCAGAACGGCCGCGGCGGGTGGCTGATGTATCAGCCAGGCGTCGACCTGACCGACGCAAGCGCCAAGCTCACTCTCACGGGCCACGGCTACAGCCTTGAGCTGACCATCGCCAACGAAGGCCTGCAGGTGCTCGGTGTGGGCCGCCTGATGATCGTGCTCACACCGGCACAGAGCGCAGCCATTCCGTTGAATGGCGTGACGTACACGCTCGATATCACGTGGCAGAACGGCGACGTAGACCGCTGGCTCGATGGGCCGGTGAGCGTTCGTAGAGGGGGTAGCCATGGCTGCTGCACCTGATGTGCTCGTGCTTGGTGAACCGTTCGTGCTGCTGGTTGAGCCGACAGCAGCGCCGGCCGTGGTCGTTGCGGCAGGCGGGCAGGGGCCGCCCGGTCGCAATGGTGTCGACGGCGCAACGATAAGCCCAGACCCAGGAAACCAGATTCAGAACCGCCCGACCGGGCTCTACGTGCCGCCCGCTGAGTGGGTCGGCACCGAATGGTAATCAGGAGGCCGCATGGCTCAAGTTCGATTCTTCAAAGTCACTACGCTGCCGGGTTCTCTGCAGCCTGACTCGTTCTATTTCGTCGAGAACGGCAGCTATGCCGAAAGCTATCTGACCAACAGCTCCGGCGTGGCACGGGCGGTTGGCAACTCGGCAATGATCAATGCCCTGATCAGTGAGGCCCTGGCCAACTGGTCGGGCGTGGCCAGCACGGTGCAGATCGTCGCTGACATCGCTGCCCGGGATGCCCTGATCGCCACGCTCGAAGCCAATGCGATGATCCTTGTGATCGACGCCACGGCCGACCCCACCGTCGATGCTGGTTCCGCGCTCTATGCCTACGACGCGACGGCGGAAGAGACCTACAAGGTCGCCGAGTATGAGTCGATGGACGTGGTGCTCCAGTGGGCTGATCTCGTGGGCGGCCCGACTTCTACCCCGGCGCAGATCGACAACAGCGTCAGCCTGGCTCACAGCCACTCGAACAAATCGACGCTGGATTTGCTGGGAGCAGACGCTGACGGGCTGCTTTACAACGGCCAGGGCGTGACCACTCGCTGGACAAATAACAACTGGTGATCCTATGGCGGTGATCAAGCATCACAAGTTTGTTGCAGTGCTGCCGGCGACGCTCGAGGCGAACTCAATCTACTACGTGCGGGTGGGCGCTGGGTTCGATATCTACGTGACAAACAGCAGCGGAACCTTGATTGCGTATCCGCTCAACCCCAGCGTTCAGCAAACACTGCACGTCCGCGACGAGAAGCCGACCGGTACAGATGGCGGCACCTTCACTTCCGGCGCTGATCGCACGCGCGACTTAAACACTGTTGTCACGAATACGATCACTGGGGCCAGCTTGCTTGGTAACCAGGTGACCCTGCCATCGGGAACCTACGACATCGAGGCTTATGCGACGGCCTATCAGGTTGCGGCAAGTAAGGCTCGACTCACGACATCTGCTGGCACTGTCCTGCTTGTTGGATCGAGCGCTTATGGAGGGGTGAACACGGCGGCGAACGTAGCGTCTTTTGTCCGGGGAAGGCTCGTGCTGGGCAGCACTACCGTGATTGAGCTTCGCCATCAGTGCGGAACCACCAGCGCCACCAACGGCTTCGGGCGGGCGGCATCAATTGCCGGCGCCGTGGAGGTCTACAGCGACCTCCAGATCAAAAAGGTATGAGTATGGACATTGCTCTGGCCATAGATGCCATCGTCCCGTCCGCCAAATACGGTGGCAGCGTAACCGACAACACCCGTGAAGCATTCGATGCGCTCAGATGGGAGGACTCCAGGCCGCAGCCCACCTGGGCAGAGCTGGAGGCAGTGGTAATCCCTGTGGCCGCGCCGGGGACGATTACTCGCCGACAGGCCCGTCTGGCGCTACTGCAGGCCGGCAAGCTCGCCGCCGTTGAGTCCGCCATCGCAAACATCGCCGATCCTGCTCAGAAGATGGCCGCCCAGATCGAGTACGAGGCCGAGACCTGGAAGCGTGCGAATCCCTGGATTGAACGAACGGGACAAGCGGTTGGCCTGACCCCCGAGCAGATCGACGCCCTATTCATTGCCGCCGCGACTCTCTGAGTCGACTTCCCACCTGAGCCCCGCCATCGAGCGGGTTTTTTGTGCCTGGAGAAAACCAATGGCTCGAATCTCTGCTGCCCAAGCGGGTGGCCCGAACGTGCTCGCCTTTTTGGACATGCTGGCCTGGTCTGAGCTGGGGGAGAAGATCCTGGCGCAGTCCGACGATGGCTATAACGTCATCGTCGGCTCTTTGCCCGGTCGCCTGATCACCTTCGATGATTACTCGGCGCATCCGAATCGGCTGGTGCAGCTGTCGCGTTACGGCATCGCGTCGACTGCTGCTGGCCGGTACCAGTTCCTGTACCGCACCTGGCACGCCATCGTCAGGGTCTACGGGTTCAAGGGTCGCTTCATTCCTGAAGCCCAGGATCTGGCTGCCGTGAAGCTGCTGACCGAGTGCAAGGCATTGCCAGCGATCAAGGCCGGTCGCATCGCTGATGCCATAGCTCTGGCTGCGCCGATCTGGGCCAGCCTGCCAGGAGCTGGTTATGGCCAGCGGGAACATGCAGTGGCCAGCCTGCTGGAAATCTACGACGAGGAGCGCGCCGCCGAGCCGTGCGCCGAGCAGGATCTGGTCGCCATGTATGCGGCGTGTGGCGGGGTGGTGGCATGACCGCCTGGCTCAAGCTGGTTCCGGCCTGGGGTTGGGCACTACTTGCCGGCCTGGCACTTGCCGGCGCGCAGCAGATCCGCGTCATAAGCCTGCAGGACGATCTTGTCACTGCTCGAAAGGGATTGGTCGACGAGCAGGGAAAGCTAGGCGCTTGCCGGGCTACGCGCACGAATCTGCTCGGCCAGGTGATCGAGCAGAACGTCGCGCTGGCCGACCTGCGTGCTGCTGAGCTGGAGCGCGCCGCACGGGCACGCGATGTGCAGCAGCAGGCCGAGGGCGAGGCTCACCAGGCCGACCAGCAGGCTTTGGCGGTCATGCAGGAACGCACGCCGGCCGGCGTTGATGTGTGCACTGCGGCCAGCCAGGCGTTCGACGATGAACTGAAACGGGAGCGCGGGCTATGAAGGGGGCTCTGATTGTCCTGGCTCTGGCTCTGGTCGGCTGCGCCGGCCAGGTGGCTGAGCCACCCGAGCCGCAGCTGGTACGCGTCGAGGTGCCGGTGCAGATCCCGTGCCGCACTGAACGCGTTCAGCGTCCGGTGTTTGCGGTCGACTCGCTGCCCATCGGGGCGTCGATTGCCGAGCAGATGCGCGCGCTGCGTGCTGATCGGCTGCAGCGAAAGGGGTACGAGAAGCGGCTAGAGGCCGCTGTGGCTGCATGTATGTGAGGGGAGTTTCGTTGCCCAGAACGGGCGATGAATGCCGTACCACTTTTTGTACCAATCAGGTTCCGGCAATGGGGGTGGCGGGGTGTCAGAGGGGAGTCGAAAGCCTGAAGCAACTGGACTCGCGGGGGCGGTTATCTTGACCAACTACCCCTCCAATCCCCTTGAATCATCATAAGGAAATGACGAGACGGCGCAAATTGCCGCCCTCTGGCATACAAAATCCTGTTTTGTAAGCCTTTTCCCAAAGCTGCGTGCGAGATGTCACAAAACTGACATCCTCGCTTGCGCCGCTCTAGAACGGGCCTCTAGGATGCCGCCGCCTTTCCAAGGCAATGCATTGCCCCCGCAACGGGGACATCCATGGAATATATGTGCAAAGGAGTTTTGCATGAAACACGTAGCCTACGCCGCCGCTTTCTCCGCTCTCGCCCTGCTGACTGGCTGTGCCAGCCAGAACGTTAGCCAGCCGACCGTTCCGCTGAACGGCACCGTGCAGACTAACCTCAAGGCCGACGTGAAAGTGGGCGAGCCCATCTCCGGTCAATCTTCGGTGAACATCCTGTTCGGTGTGTTCAAGCTGGGTGGTGACACTCAGTTCGCCGATGGCGTGACCTACGGTGGTGGCGAGGGTGGTTTCGCACTGGGTCTCGACCCGGTCGCTTCCGCCAAGTCCGCAGCTGCCTACAAGGCAGTCAAGGCCTCGGGTGCCGACGTGATCGTCGCCCCGCGTTACGAAGTGAACGTTCAGGATTACTTCGTGTACAAGACCGTTAGCGTCAACGTTACCGGTAACAAGGGCACCGTGACCTCCATCCGTTAATCCGGACAGTCGCGACCCTGAATCGGCAGGCTTGATGCCTGCCGATTCATGAGACGAACGCTGCTGGCGTCGCCTCCGTGCTCGGCCCATAGTTCATGACCTGCGACCTGACCGGTCGTCTCGGATCAGAACAAGAGGCCAGGCCATGACCAAGTCCCTCCATTACCGTGCATGCCATCTGTGCGAAGCCATCTGTGGGCTCGCCATCGAAACCGAAACCCAAGCTGACGGCAGCACGCAGATTCGCTCGATCAAGGGCGATGCTCAGGACAGCTTCAGCCGCGGCCATATCTGCCCCAAGGCCGTTGCGTTGCAGGACATCCAGAACGACCCCGACCGTATCCGCCAGCCCATGCGCCGCATTGGCGAGCAGTGGCAGGCCATCGGCTGGGATGAGGCTTTCGATCTGGTAGCCGAGCGCCTGAGCGCGATCCAGTCCGAGCATGGACAGAACGCCGTGGCCGTGTATCAGGGCAACCCCAGTGTGCATAACTACGGGCTGATGACCCACAGCAACTATTTCCTCGGTCAGCTGAAAACCCGCAATCGCTTCTCCGCCACGTCGGTGGATCAGCTGCCGCACCACCTGACCAGCCACCTGATGTATGGCCACGGCCTGCTGATTCCGATTCCCGATATCGATCACACCGATTTCATGCTGATCCTGGGCGGCAACCCGCTGGCCTCCAACGGCAGCATCATGACCGTGCCGGATGTGGAAAAGCGTCTGAAGGCCATCCAGGCCCGCGGCGGCAAGCTGGTGGTGGTCGATCCGCGTCGCAGCGAAACCGCGGCTATCGCCGACCAGCACCTGTTCGTGCGCCCCGGCAGTGATGCCGCGCTGCTGCTGGCATTGTTGAATACCTTGTTCGAGGAAGGCCTGACGCGTGACAGCCATCTGCCGGTGGAAGGGCTGGAGCAGGTGCGCGAAGCCATCGCCGGCTTCGATGCCGAAGCCATGAGTTCGCGCTGTGGCGTGCCGGCCGCCACCATCCGCCAGTTGGCGCGGGATTTCGCCGCCGCGGACAAGGCGGTGTGCTACGGCCGTATGGGCGTTTCCACCCAGGCGTTTGGCACGCTTTGTCAGTGGCTGGTGCAGGTGATCAATCTGGTGACCGGCAACCTCGATCGCTCGGGCGGTGCGCTCTGCACGTCACCGGCGGTGGATCTGGTGGCGAGCACCTCGGGTGGTCATTTCAATCGCTGGCAGAGCCGTGTGTCCGGCCTGCCGGAATATGGCGGCGAGCTGCCGGTTTCGGCGCTGGCCGAAGAGATGCTGACGCCGGGCGAGGGGCAGGTTCGCGCCCTGGTCACGGTCGCCGGCAATCCGGTGTTGTCCACGCCCAATGGCCGGCAGCTGGAGCAGGCGTTGGACGGCCTGGACTTCATGCTCTCGGTGGATTTCTACATCAACGAGA